>Ga0070679_100002071_pt1 | contig 18038 bp, 18 predicted proteins | sample KBSC63BmetaG_FD_65652 | JGI IMG/M metagenome (GOLD analysis project Ga0070679, IMG submission 65652) | Corn rhizosphere microbial communities from Kellogg Biological Station, Michigan, USA - KBS C6-3B metaG | ecosystem: Host-associated > Plants > Roots > Rhizosphere | place: USA: Michigan... | reverse complement strand
CGGCGGCGGGCGCCAGGCCGGACCATATCGCACGCATGACCTGGTACGTCACCGACAAGCGCGAGTACCTCGCCCGCCTGCCCGAGATCGGCCGCGTCTGGCGCGAGACGCTCGGTCGTCATTTTCCCGCCATGGCGCTGGTCCAGGTCGTTGCCCTCCTCGAGGATCGCGCCAAGGTAGAGATCGAAACGACCGCGTTGGTGCCCGACGAGAAATCCAACGGCGTCAGCTAAAGTCATAGGAGTGAAGACGATGAACCCGCAAGCCGCCGCCGCGATGCCCTCCCGATCGAGCGGGAAGCCGGTCTTCGACTGGCAGGACCCGCTTCTGCTCGAGGACGCGTTGAGCGAGGAGGAGCGCATGCTGCGCGACAGCGTGCGCGACTTCTGCCAGGAAAAGCTGATGACGCGCGTGCTCGAGGCCAATCGCCACGAGCATTTCCATCGCGAGATCATGACCGAGATGGGCGCGCTCGGCCTGCTCGGCCCGACGATCCACGGCTATGGCTGCGCCGGCGTCAACTACGTGTCCTACGGTCTCGTCGCCCGCGAGGTCGAGCGGGTCGATAGCGGCTACCGCTCGGCGATGAGCGTGCAATCGAGCCTGGTGATGTACCCGATCCACGATTTCGGCAGCGAGGCGCAGCGCCAGAAATATCTGCCGAGGCTGGCGAGCGGCGAGTGGGTCGGGTGCTTCGGATTGACCGAGCCGGATCACGGCTCCGACCCGTCGAGCATGGTGACACGGGCCCGCAAGGTCGATGGCGGCTTCGTGCTCGACGGCGCCAAGATGTGGATCACCAATTCGCCGATCGCCGATGTCTTCGTCGTCTGGGCAAAGCTCGACAATGTCATTCGCGGCTTCATTCTCGAAAAGGGCATGAAGGGCCTGACGGCCCCCAAGATCGAGGGCAAGTTTTCGCTGCGCGCCTCGGTGACCGGCGAGATCGTGATGGATGACGTCTTCGTGCCGGAGGAGAACGTCCTTCCCAAGGTCAGCGGCCTCAAGGGACCGTTCTCCTGCCTCAACAACGCGCGGTACGGGATCGCCTGGGGTGCGCTCGGCGCCGCGGAGTTCTGCTGGCATGCGGCGCGCAACTACACGGTCGACCGCAAGCAGTTCGGCCGGCCGCTCGCCGCCAACCAGCTCGTCCAAAAGAAGCTCGTCGACATGCAGACCGAGATCACGCTCGGCCTGCATGCCTGCCTGCGTCTCGGCCGCCTCAAGGACGAAGGCCGCGCGGCCCCCGAGATGATCTCGCTGCTGAAGCGCAACAATTGCGGCAAGGCGCTCGATATCGCGCGGGTCGCCCGCGACATGCATGGCGGCAACGGCATTTCCGACGAGTTCCACGTCATCCGCCACGTGATGAATCTCGAGGCGGTCAACACCTACGAGGGCACGCACGACATCCACGCCCTGATCCTCGGGCGCGCACAGACCGGGATCGCCGCGTTCAGCTAAGCGGCGCGACGCTCGACAGGAGGCAGCAATGCGGCTGACGCAATCTCAGGTCGAGCGGTTCGATGCCGACGGGTTCCTCGTTCTCCCCAATCTCTTCACGCCGGACGAGATCGCCGTCCTGCGCGCCGCCCTGCCGGCGCTCTATGCCGAGGAGACCCCGGCGAATATCCGCGAGAAGCGGAGCGGCGAGGTGCGCACCGCCATGGGCTTGCATGCGCGTCACCCCGTCTATGGCCGGCTGGTGCGCCATCCGCGGCTGATCGAGCCGGCGTTCCAGCTCCTCGGCGAGCAGCAGCTCTATGTCCAGCAGGTCAAGATCAACACCAAGGCTGCGTTCGAGGGGGAAGTCTGGCAGTGGCACTATGATTTCGCCACCCACCATGAGGAGGATGGCGTCGCAGCGCCGCTCGCCCTCAATCTCCATGTCTTCCTCGACGACGTCAGCGAATTCAACGGGCCGCTCTGGTTCATCCCGGGCTCGCACCGGCGGGGGCCGGTGCCGGCCGCGCTCGACACCGAGACGACGAGCTATCCGCTGTGGTGCGTCGGTCGCGATACCGTTGCCGGGCTCGTCGGCGAAGGCGGCATCGTCTCGGCCACCGGTCCGGCGGGCACGGCGCTGATCTTCGGCGACTGCCTCGTCCATGCCTCACCGCCCAATCTCTCGCCCTGGGATCGGCGCATCTTTTCGCTCATCGTCAACCCGATCGCCAATGCCTATACCAAGACGGCGCGCCCCGACTACAAGCATCACCGCGATCTGACGCCGCTCGCCAAGCTGCCGGATGATTGCCTCGCGCCGACGTCGCCGATCGCCGCGCAATAGCCGGACGGCAAAACGGCGGACCGAGGTCCGCCGTTTCACGAATTCGTTATCGAGACGGCGGGGCGCCGCCCGCGCTCAGGCAGCCGGCGTATAGGCCATGCGGCGCTGCACGAGATCGCTCGCCCGCGTCCAGAAGCGCTCCAGCCGTTTCAGCGCGACATCGGCCGCCTGCAAATCTTCCGCCTTGAGCGACGTCTCGTTGAGCATGACAAGATGGCGCTCGTGCATCTTGCTCAGCTCGTCGCGCAGCTTCTTCCCCTTGTCCGAGAGGCGGACATGGATCGAGCGGCGATCGTGCTCGGAACGTTCCTGAACGAGATACTCGTTCTCGACCATCTTCTTGACGTTGTACGACACGTTCGAGCCGAGATAGCAGCCGCGCAACGTCAACTCGCCGACGGTCATCTCGGCGTCGCCGATATTGTACAGGATCAGGCCCTGCACGTTGTTGATGTCGTGGATACCCAGACCGTCGAGCTCGAGCTTGACGATCTCAAGGAAATGACGGTGCAGACGTTCGATCAACCCGATCGTTTCGAGATATTCGGCCTTCATGACGCGCCTCGCAGCTGGCGTTTGCTCACCGCCAACCTAAGGGGGGTCGGTTAAGATTTCCCTTAAATCCGCCGCCCGTCCGCGCGCTAATCCGTCCTCGCCGTGAGAAAGCGGAACATCGCCGAGAAATCGGCCGGGCCGTTGCCGGCATTAACCATGAGAGCGTAGAGCGCCGCGGCATTGGCGCCCAGCGGCGTCGCCGCGCCCGCCCCTTGTGCCGCCTGTTGCGCCAGCTTGAGATCCTTCAGCATCATCTCGGCGGTGAAGCCGGCCTTGTAGTCGCGATTGGCCGGCGAGCTCGGCACCGGGCCAGGAACCGGGCAGTAATTCGTCATCGACCAGCACTGACCCGACGATTTCGAGCTGATATCGAACAGGCGCTGCCAATCGAGGCCCAGCTTCTCGGCGAGCGCGAAGCCCTCGCATACCGCGACCATCGAGATGCCGAGGATCATGTTGTTGCAGATCTTCGCGGCCTGTCCGTTGCCAGCCGCGCCGGCGTGGACGATGGTCTTGCCCATGGTCTGCAAGACCGGCTCGGCGCGCGCGAAATCGGCTTCCGTGCCGCCGACCATGAAGGTGAGCGTTCCCGCCGTCGCGCCGCCGACGCCGCCGGAGACCGGCGCGTCGAGCATGCCGTACCCGGCATCACCGGCCGACTTGCCGACGGCGCGCGCCGTTTCCACGTCGATCGTCGAGCAGTCGATCAGCAGGCTGCCCTTGCGCACCGCCGCGATGATGCCGCCGTCGCCGAGATAGACGGCCCGGACATGCGGCCCCGCCGGCAGCATGGTGATGACGATGTCGCCGGCCGCCGCCGCTTGCGCCGCGCCGGCGGCACGCTTGCCGCCGCCGGCGACGAGCCGCTCGAGCGCCGGGGCGCTGAGATCGAAGCCGGTCACGTCATGGCCGGCCTTGAGCAGGTTGGCGGCCATCGGCCCGCCCATATTGCCGAGACCGATGAAGCCGATCGCCGTCATGTCGTTCTCCCTCTACGTGAATTGCAGCTCGCGCTCGCCGATGGGCCGGAAATAGAAGGCGACCTCGTCCTCGCTCACCGCCGCCAAGCTGGCCGGCAGCCAGTTCGGCGCTTGATCCTTGTCGACGAGCGCGGCGCGGACGCCCTCGAAGAAATCATGCCGCTGCATGACATGCTGGGTCATGCGGTATTCGAGCTGGAGCGCCTGCGCGACATCGAAGCCGGCGCCAAGCTGCAACTGGCGCAAGGTGATCTTGAGGCTCGTCGGCGAGGCCTTGGCGAGGCTGGCGAGCGCCGCGCGCGCCCACTCGCCCGCCTCCGCCTCGAGCGCCGCGATGATGCCCTCGACGGTTTCCGGTGCGAAGCAGCGATCGATCGCCGGAAGCAGATCGGCGAGCGGCGCAGGGCCGACGGGCCGGGCGAAATCGTCAATCAGCCGGTCGACCTGGCGACGCTCCTCGCCGGCGCGCCAGGCCATGGCGGCCAGCGCATCGGTGAGCGCCGCAAGGCGTTCACGCGGCACGTAATGCGTCGCCAGCCGACAATAGACGGCGTCGGCGGCCTTGATCCGCGCCCCGGTCAGGGCGAGATAGCGGCCGATGCACCCGGGACAGCGGTTGAGGAAGGCGGTGGCGCCGATATCCGGGAACAGACCGATCGCCGTCTCCGGCATGGCGAAGACGAAGCGTTCGGTCGCGATGCGATGCGAGCCGTGCACCGAAACCCCCGCGCCGCCCCCCATGGTGATGCCATCGAGCAACGCGATATAGGGTTTGGGAAAGCGGTAGACGCGCTCGATCAGGCAATATTCCTCGCGGAAGAAATCGGCGGTCAGCCCTTCTGTCTTGCCGCGCCCGGCCTCGTAGATGGCGCGAACGTCGCCGCCGGCGCAGAACGCCCGCTCGCCGGCGCCGCGGATCAGCACCGCATGAACCGACGGATCGCTTCCCCAGGCGACCAGCTCGGGATCGAGCGTACGATACATGCCGAGGGTCAGGGTGTTGAGCGCCTTCGGTCGGTTCAGCGTGATCACGCCAAGTCCGCCGCTGCGCTCGAGCAGAACCTCGTCGGTCTTGGCGGAGGTCTGATGGGGATGGCTGTCCGGCATGATCTCCCGTTCCGATTATCGGCCGAGCAAGCGGCGCGCGACGATGAGGCGCATGATCGACCCAGCGCGCCGCGTGCGGCAACCATGGCGCGTGCCAATGTTGGGGACGCGATCATACCCACTGCCTCCCGGAGCGGCAACGCGGGACCGCCACGGCGATGGCAGAGAGAACTGCGCGCGACATCCGGTGGCGCGGCGGCTATGATCGAGCCATGCTGTTGGCGCAAAGCGGCGATTCTCTTGAGATATATCACCCGCTGTTGCAACGGCTTCTCGAGCTGTGGCACGTCAAGCGCGGTCAACGGCCGATGCCGGCGCGCGCGGATTTCGACGTGTTGGAGCTCAAGGACTGGCTCGGCAACCTGATGCTGCTCGACGTCCTGGAAGGCGCGACCGAATTCCGCTATCGGCTCTACGGCAGCGTCCTCGCCTCCTATTACGGCCGCGACCTCACCGGCCGGTCGACCGCCGCCCTGCCGCCGGAGACACGCGACATCGTGTGCCGCGAATACGGCGAGGTCTGTGCCTCGCGCCGCCCGATGATGGTCGAGCGCAAGCGCAGCGTGCGGCATAGCGCGCGGATCGTCGCGAAGCTCATCCTGCCGCTCTCGAGAGACGACGGCGACGCCGACATGCTCCTCATCGCCTCCTACGTGCTGTAGGCGCCGGCGGCGTTGCCGGGCCGCGATTGTAAGCGGCGGCGACGCCGCTTATGATCGTGCGGCCGGCAGCGCCGGCCGCCAAACCCTTGCCTCTGCCGTGGTGCCGACGTGACAGCGAAACCATTCACCTCCCTTGGCGCCTATCCGCGCATCCGGTTGCGCCGCAACCGGCGCGACGAATGGTCGCGCCGCCTCGTCGCCGAGACCGTCCTCACCGCTGCCGATCTCATCTGGCCCATCTTCGTCACCGACGGCGCAGCCGGACGCGAGGACATCGCCTCGATGCCGGGCGCCTCGCGGCTCACCATTCCGGCGCTGATCGACGAGACCGGCCGCGCCGCCGCCCTCGGCATTCCGGCGATCGCCATTTTCCCGGTCGTGCCGCCCGCGCTGAAGAGCGCGGAAGGCGACGAGGCGCTCAACCCGGAGAACCTGGTGTGCCGCGCCGTCGCCGCCGTCAAGCGCGCCCATCCCGGGATCGGCATTCTGTGCGATGCGGCGCTCGATCCCTTCACCGCGCACGGCCATGACGGCGTCATCCGCGACGGCTATGTCGCCAATGACGAGACGGTCGAGATACTGTGCCGCCAGAGCCTCATCCAGGCGCAGGCCGGCTGCGACATCATCGCGCCCTCGGACATGATGGACGGCCGCGTCGGCCTGATCCGCGACACGCTCGATGCGGCCGGGTTCGGCCATGTCAGGATCATGTCCTATGCGGTGAAATACGCGTCGGGCTTTTACGATCCGTTCCGCGACGCGCTCGGCTCGAAATCCTCGCTCGGCCGTTCCGACAAGCGCAGCTACCAGATGGATTATGCCAATAGCGAGGAGGCGCTGCGCGAGGTGGCGCTCGATCTCGCCGAGGGCGCCGACATGGTGATGGTCAAGCCCGGTATGCCCTATCTCGACATCCTTCGCCGGGTCAAGGACCGCTTCGCCGTGCCGACCTTCGCCTATCAGGTGAGCGGCGAGTACGCCATGCTGAAAGGCGCCATCGCGCGCGGCTGGCTCGACGACCGCGTCATCATCGAGAGCCTGACAGGGTTCAAGCGCGCCGGCGCCGACGGCGTGCTGACCTATTTCGCGATCGAGGCGGCGGAGCGGCTGAAGGCGGGGTGAGCTTTCCGCCGGCTCACGCCGTCTTCATCTCGCCGAGATAGGTCGCGCGCAGCATTTCGTTCTGCAACAGATCATTGGCGCGGCCGGAGAGGACGACCTCGCCGGTCTGCAGCACGTAGCCGCGCGTCGCGATGGAGAGCGCCATGTTGGCGTTCTGCTCGACGACGAAGATCGTGGTGCCCAGCTTGTTGATCATCTGGATGATCTCGAAGACCTGCTCGACCAGCGCCGGCGACAGACCCATCGAGGGCTCGTCCATGCAGATCAGCTTCGGCCGCGACATCAGGGCGCGGCCCATCGCCACCATCTGCTGCTCGCCGCCCGATAGGGTGCCGGCGAGCTGGCTGCGGCGCTCCTTGACGCGCGGGAAAAGTGTATAGACGCGCTCGACGTCCTCGGCGATGCCGGCGGTATCGTCGCGCGTGAAGGCGCCCATCTCGAGATTTTCGAAGACGGTCATCTTCGGGAACAGGCGGCGTGCCTCGGGCACCGGCGCGATGCCGCGCTTGACCCGCTCGGCGGTACGCAGCTTGCTGATGTCGACACCGTCATAGGTGACGGTCCCGCGGGTCGGCTGGACAAGGCCGAGCACGGTCTTCATCGTCGTCGACTTGCCCGACGCGTTGCCGCCGAGCAGGCAGACGATCTCGCCGGCGCGGATCTCGTAGTTGACCTTCTTGAGGACGTGCAGCTCACCGTAATAGGTGTCGACGTCCTTAAACTCGAGCAGCGGCCTTCCGTCCGAGATAGGCGCGGATGACTTCATCGTTCTGATGGACCTCTTCTGCTGTGCCTTCGGCGATCTTCTCGCCGTGGTCGAGGACGATGACCTTGTCGGCAAGATCGTTGACGACGTTGAGCTTGTGCTCGATGAGCAGGATGCTCAGCCCCATATCGGCGAGGCTGCGCAGCTGGGCCGCGAGCTCGAGCGTCTCCGCCGGGTTCATCCCTGCGGTCGGCTCGTCGAGCAGGAGCAGCTTCGGGCGCGACGCGACGGCGCGGGCGATTTCGACCCGCCGCCGGTTGGCGTAGGACAGGCTGTGGGCGTAGTGATTGACGCGCGGCAGCAGGCGGTTGCCGAAGATGGTCAGGACCTCCATCGCCCATTCGCGCGTCGCCGCCTCTTCCCGCCGCGTCGCCGGCGAGCGCAGCACCGCGCCGATCGCGTTGGTCCTCGTGCGCGCATGCATGCCGACGAGGACGTTCTCCAGCACCGTCATGTTCGGGAAGATGCGCAGGTTCTGGAAGGTGCGCGCGATGCCGCGCTCGACGATGGCATGCGAGGGGCGGCCGGTGATGTCCTCGCCCATGAAGAGAATTTTCCCGCCATTGGGCTCGTCGAGACCGGTCACCACGTTGAAGAACGTCGATTTCCCCGAACCGTTGGGGCCGATCAGCGCGACGATCTGATGCGGCATGACGACGAGGTCGAGCTCCTTGACCGCGGTGATGCCGCCGAAGCGCTTGGTCAGCTTGCGCGTCTCGAGTAACGGCGTGCCGGGCGGCAGGTCAGCGCCCGCGCCGAGACCGCTCAGCGCCGCCTGGATTTCGCCGCGCGAGGGCAGCGCCGTCTGCTGCTCCAGGCTCAGCGGCGCCGTCGTGCCCGTCGCCGGGATGAGACCCTGCCGGCGGAACAGCATCATGAAGACGAGGATGATGCCGAAGATGAGCTCGATCGACTGGATGAGCTCGATCTGCTGCAGCCATTGGACGTCGATCAGACGGCCGAGGGCATGCACCCACTGGGTCAGATCCTGCAGGAACCAGCTCTGCAGGAGGGCCAGGATGAGGGCGCCGAGGACGACGCCGGCAACGCTGCCCATGCCGCCGAGCACGATCATCACCAGGATCATGACGGAGACCGGGAACATGAACATCTCGGGCGTCGCCGTCTGCAGCTTGGCGACATAAAGGACGCCGGTCGAGCCGGCGAAGCCGGCGCCGATGGCAAAGGCGAGCAGCTTGAGCTTCACCCGGTTGACGCCCATGGCGCCGGCGGCGATCTCGTCCTCCCGGATCGCCATCCAGGCGCGCCCTATGCGGGAATCCTTGAGCCGGTAGCTGATGAAGATGAGCAGCACGATCATCGCCAGCCCGACATAGTAGTAGGGCATCGATTCGACGCCGAAGCGGTAGCCGAAGAGGACCGGCGGCGCGACGCCATTGAGCCCCATCGACCCGTTGGTCAGATAGGGCGTGTTGCGCGCGACGATCGGCACGATCTCGCCGAAGCCGAGGGTGACGATGGCGAGATAGTCGCCCTTGAGGCGCAAGGTCGGGGCGCCGAAGAGGATGCCGAAGAAAGCGGCGATCAGCGCCGAGAGCGGCAGCATCAGCCAGAACGAGAAGGTGAAATGGACGAGATCGGCCGCGCCGCCGTCCCCCGCTATGCGGGCGACGAGACCGAGCCATTGGAAGGGCAGCCAGAAATCGCTCCAGACCGGGTGCACCTGGTAGGACGCCAGTATCCCATAGGAATAGGCGCCGATGGCGAAGAAGGCGGCGTAGCCGAGATCGAGCAGCCCGGCGAAGCCGACGACGATGTTGAGGCCGAGCGCCAGCACGGCGAAGGAGCACGCGTTGGCCGCCGCGTCGATGTCGCCATCATTGCCGTCGATGATCGGGAAGAGCGCCGCCGCGATGACGAGAAACGTCACCAGCACGCGGCGGCGCTTCGCCTGGGGGATGCGCAGGATCGGCTCGAACAGGACGTCGCGCAGCGTCCGCAGCGCCGGAGAGGAAGGAGTTGCCATGCGGCCGGCCTATGATTTCTGCGGGACGGAGAGTCCCATCAACCCGGTAGGCCGGAGGACCAGCACCAGGATAAGGATCGAGAAGATGATGACGTCGGTCCAGCGCACGGCGATGAATTGGCCGCCCAGGCTTTCGATCAATCCGATGATCAGCCCGCCGATCATCGCGCCGGCGATGTTGCCGATGCCGCCGAGCACCGCCGCGGTGAAGGCGCGCAGGCCGGCGGAATAGCCGATGACGTAGCTGGTGAAATTGTAGTAGAGGCCGAAGATCAGCCCGGCGGCGCCGGCCAGCGCCGAGCCGATGAAGAAGGCGAGGATGACGACGCGGTCGACCTCGACGCCCATCATGCGCGCCGCCTCCTGATCCTGCGCCGTCGCCTGCATCGCCTTGCCGATCCGCGTGTGGCGGACGAAAAAATGCAGCCCGGCCATGAGGACGAGCGACACCGACCAGAGGAGAACCTCGCGAAGCTGCAGAACGGCGCCGCCGATCTGCCATTTCACCACCGGGATCGGATTGGCAAAATTGTGCGTGTCGGCACCCACCGTCAGCAGAATGACGTTGTAGAGAATATAGGAGATGCCGATCGTCAGAATCATCGGCGCGGTACCGCGCAGCTGACGCACGGAGCGCAGCGCGGCGCGCTCGATGACGATACCGAGCAAGCCCGATAACAGCATCGTGCACACGAAGGCGAGCAGCAGCACGCCGATCAGGGGAAGCCCCTCCAGCGTGCTGCGTTGCCCGATAAGGCCCGTGGCCTCGAGCACCCAGAGACCGAAGAACGAGCCCACCATGAAGACGTTGAAGTGGGCGAAGTTGATCAGCTCGATGATGCCGTAGACCATGGTGAACCCCAGCGCGAGGAGCGAATACATCGCGCCGAGGCTCAGCCCATTGATGATCTGCTGCAGCAGGATATCCTGGAAGTCCATGCCGTCAGATCCCGCTCACATGCCGCCGGTTACGAGCTGGCCGGAGCGACGCCCACGTATTTGTACTGGTATTCGACGTCGTCCTCGGGATGCGCCGGATCCTTGTGGATCTGGAAGACGCTGACCACCTTGCTGACGATGTCGCCGTTCTCGTCGAACGAGACTTCGCCTTGCAGGGTCTTGACCTTGGCCGACTGGATGGCGTCGCGCACGGCGTCACGCGTCACCGGCTTGCCCGTCGCCACGACCCGCTTGATCGAATCGATGATCACTTGGGCCGCGTCATAGGAGGTGATCGCGTAGTCGTCGGGCGAGGTACCGTACTTCTTCTTGAAGCTCTCGATCATCGCCTTCGCCGCCGGGTCCGCAAGCAGATGCGGCGAGGCGATCGTCGCATACCAGCCCTCGGCCGCGGGGAAGCCGGCGCCCTTGAGATATTCCGGCCCGACCATGCCGTCGCCACCGCCCTTGATCATCTTGGGGACGATGTCGTAGGCCTGCTTGACGAGCTTGACGCCCGCTTGCGCCACGCCGCCGTAGTAGAGACCGTCGGGATTGGCGGCCTTGATCTTGGTCAGAATCGTCGTGTAGTCGGCTTCCTTCGGATTGAGCTGGTCGCGCCCGAGCACCTTGATGCCGCGTGCCTCGGCCTGCTTCTGGAAGGTATCGGCGATGCCGACGCCGTAGGCGCCCGAATCGTCGAGCACGTAGACCGACTTCACCTTCAACGTATCGGCGAAGTAGTTCGCCATGTTCGGACCCTGATAGGCGTCCGTCGTCACGGTGCGGAAATAGACCGCCTTGCCGTTCGGACGGAACTGGTCCTTGAACTTCGGACTGGTGATGTCAGGGTTGGTCGAGCTTGGCGTGATGGTCGCCAGATTGCCGGCGCTGAGGATCGGCGACATCGCCTTGCCCTCGCCGCTCATCTGCGGGCCGATATTGGCGACGACCGCCTTGTTTGACACCAGCTTCTTGGTGTTGGTCGCCGCCTGCGCCGGATCGTACTGGCCGGCGGTCGCCGTGCCGCTGTCGAGCACGATGGTCTCGATCTTATAGCCCTTGATGGCACCCTTGGCGTTGGCCTCGTCGATCGCCAACTGCGCGCCGTTCTTGATCAGCGTGGCCGACTGCGCGTCGGCGCCGGTCAGCGGCAGGGTGATGCCGATGGTGACGGTCTTGGTCTGTGCCTGCGCCGATAGCGCGCCGAAGCCCAGCAATGCGGCGACGCCGACCGCGCCGAGCATCTGCTTTGCGAGTAATCCCTTTTGTGTCTTCACGAACTTCCTCCTTTTCCCTTGTGGGTATCAAGGAGAAGCAACGCTCGATGACGAAGCCCCCACGGCTCGTGCCGGGCCGGTCGCGTCCGATCTTGCCTCCCCGTATGCAGATCCCGTCTGAAGACGGTGTTGCGCATTAGGTTCTTTGTTCCACCGTATTAGTTTTTTTACTCTAGCCTGATTGTTCGCCAAGTCCCAAGCGGAAAACAGACGGCGCCCCGGCGGACGCTTCGCGCCCACCCCGGCAAGGGAGCGGGCCGATCGTGCCGAAGTGGTAGGGACCGGCCCGACGGCCGGTCAGCGGCGCGCGTCGCTGCGCCGGCGATAGAGCTGCAGCGCCACTTCGTCCTGGACGATGCGCTGACGGCGTTCGACCGCGAGACGATCGCGTTTCTGCCGGTTGGCCGCGGCGATCTCGTAGCGCTTGACCTCGCCGAAGCTCTCGGCCAGCGCCTCGCGCGCGACGATGAGCTGGCCCTCGACCTCGCCGATCGAGGCGGCCAGCTTCTCGCGGCGCTGGATGAGGTCGCGCGCATAGCCGGGATAGGCGTAACCGGCTTCCAGCGAGGCGCTGGCAACGCTCTGCTCGCTCGTCAATTCCTGTTCGAGGCGCACCGATTCGCTGCGCAGGCGCTCGAACAGCCGCTCGAGCTCGGCGAGCTGGCGCCGGCGCTCGTCGAGTTTCCAGCGATTGACCCGGATGAGGCTGTCGAGCGTGCTCATCGATGGCTGGCCAGCACGTGAGCAAGGGCTCCATAGCCGCTCGCCAGGTCGGCGCGCTCGCCCTTCTTCTGCGAGAGGAACTGCTCGATCGCCGGATAATAGCCGATCGCCTCGTCCACTTTCGCGTCGCTGCCCTTGCGGTAGGCGCCGAGGCGGATGAGCTCCGCCATGTCCTCGTAGGTCGCCAGGTAGCTGCGCGCCCTCTCCACCAGGCCGCTCTCGTCCTCGCTGTTGCAGCCCGGCATCGTACGCGAGATCGAGCGCAGGATATTGATGGCGGGATAGCGGCCGCGCTCGGCGACGGCACGCTCGAGGACGATATGGCCGTCGAGAATGCCGCGCACCGCATCGGCGATCGGCTCGTTGTGATCGTCGCCCTCGACGAGAACGGTGAAGAGGCCGGTGATGCTGCCGCGGTTGCGGCCGGGTCCGGCGCGCTCGAGAAGGCGCGGCAACTCGGCGAACACCGTCGGCGTATAGCCCTTGCTCGCCGGCGGCTCGCCGGCGGACAGACCGATCTCGCGCTGCGCCATGGCGAAGCGCGTGACGCTGTCCATCAGGCAAAGCACGTCACGATCGAGATCGCGGAAGAACTCCGCGGCGCTCAGCGTCAGATAGGCCGCCTGACGACGCATCAGCGGCGACTCGTCCGAGGTGGCGACGACGACGACGCTGCGCGCCAGGCCCTCCGGCCCGAGATCGTCCTCGAGGAATTCCTGCACTTCGCGGCCGCGCTCGCCGATCAGGCCGATCACTGTGACGTCGGCCGCGGTGTAACGCGCCATCATCGACAGCAGGACGGATTTGCCGACGCCCGAACCGGCGAAGATGCCCATGCGCTGACCGCGGCAGCAGGTCAGGAAGGTGTTGATCGCCCGCACGCCGAGATCGACCTTGCCCTGGACGCGTTGACGGGTGTGCGCCGGCGGCGGCTGGTTGCGCAGCTTGTAGGCGACGCGGCCCTGGGGCAGCGGTCCCTTGCCGTCGATCGGCTCGCCGAGGGCATTGACGACGCGGCCGAGCCAGCCCTCGTGGGGATAGACGACGGGGGCCGAGTTCGCCACTTCGGCCTTGCATCCGAGGCCGATCCCGTCGATCGATCCGAAGGGCATGAGAAGCGCCCGGCCGTTGCGGAACCCGACGACTTCGCAGGGCAGGCGGCTGCCATAGCGGCCGACGATCTCGCAGCGCCCGCCGACGGCGAGGCTTTCCGGCACGCCGCCGATCTCGAGCAGCATGCCGAGCACCGCGGTGACGCGGCCATAGCGGCGATGCTCGGGGATCTGCGCGAGGTCGCTGACGAGGCTCTGCAGGGTCAAGGCGGCTCCGGGGGCTGAATTCGGTCGTTTCGACCCCGACATGATGCCGACGGCCACTTAACGTTGGGTTAAGCCTACCGGTGTTTCGTGGGTCCGTAAGACAGTCGGATCGGCGCCGGCACGACGGACAAAAGGTCGCATAAGCGTCGGTTTTTAGTCGCCTTTTAGCCGGAAGGGTTAACTCGTTGTTAACCAGGGACGGTAATAGTGGTTAAAATGCACGATGGCGGGTCAATCCCGCCAAACGCGGAGGGCATGATGCGGGTATTACTCGTCGAGGACGATTCGGCAACGGCGGCGAGCATCGAGCTGATGCTGCGTTCCGAAAGCTTCATCTGCGATACGACCGATCTCGGCGAGGACGGCCTGGAGATTGGCAAGCTCTACGACTACGACATCATCATCCTCGATCTGATGTTGCCCGATATCGACGGCTATGAGGTCCTGCGCCGCCTGCGCGCCGCGCGCGTGCGCACCCCGATCCTCATCCTCTCCGGTCTCGGCGAGCTCGATCACAAGATCAAGGGTCTCGGCTTCGGCGCCGACGATTTCCTGACCAAGCCGTTCGACCGCCGCGAGCTCATCGCCCGCATCCAGGCGATCGTGCGACGCGCCAAGGGCCATTCGGAATCGGTCATCCGCACCGGCAAGCTGCTGGTCAATCTCGACAGCCGCGTCGTCGAGGTCGAGGGCCAACCGCTGCACCTCACCGGCAAGGAATACGGTATCCTCGAGCTGCTGAGCCTACGCAAGGGCACGACCCTCACCAAGGAGATGTTCCTCAATCATCTCTATGGCGGCATGGACGAGCCGGAGCTGAAGATCATCGACGTCTTCGTCTGCAAGCTGCGCAAGAAGCTGGCCACCGCGACGAACGGCGAGAACTACATCGAGACCGTCTGGGGCCGCGGCTATGTCCTGCGCGACCCGAATCCGGGCGAAGCCGTCCCGGAAAAACAGGCGATGCGCGCCTAAGCGCAAAATTCTTTCGTCACGAATCCTTTCGTCGCGACAGGGCGCAGCCGGTTCGGCTGCGCCTTTTCTGTCGGATCAGCCGGCGGCGGCGCGAATGAACGGCGCCGGGGCGCTCGCGATGCTGTAGATGCCGCGATTTTCCGGCACCGGCTGCAGCCTGTCGCTGATGCCGAGCACCGTCTCGGCGCCGCCGAGATAGAGATGACCGTCGGGCGCCATCTGCCGGCTGAGACGATTGAGCACCAGCGTCTTGGTCGGCTGATCGAAATAGATCAGCACATTGCGGCAGAAGATGACGTCGAACCGGCCGAGCGCGGCCATGTCGTCGAGCAGGTTCAGTTGCTTGAAATGCACCATCGCGCGGATGGCGGGATCGATCTGCCAACGCTCGCCCTGCTGCTTGAAGTACTTGACCAGGAGCTGGATGGGCAGACCGCGCTGCACCTCGAACTGCGAATAGAGCCCGGCCTGTGCCTTGTCGAGGATCTCGGTCGACAGATCGGTCGCCAGGATTTCGATCCGCCAGCCGGCGATCTGCGCGCGCTGCTCGGTGAGGATCATGGCGAGTGAATAGGGCTCCTGCCCGCTCGAGCAGGCCGCGCTCCATATCCTGATGCTGCGCGTCGCGGCGCGCGCCCGCACGAGATGCGGCAGGACGAAGCTCTTGAACTGGTCGAACGGCTTGACGTCGCGAAAGAAGAAGGACTCGTTCGTCGTCATCGCTTCGACGATGGCGCGCACCAGACCGCTATCGCCGCGGCTGCGCACCGCCGCCACGAGTTCGCCGAGCGTCTTGAGCTGCCATTTGCGGGCAACCGGCAACAGACGGCTCTCCAGCAGATACGCCTTGTCGCGCGTCAGGACGAGGCCGGAACGCTCCTTGACCAGGTTGCTCAGGATATCGAATTCGTCGCCGTTCATGCGGCAGACCGTCGCACGGACTTCGCAATGTAGGGACCGAGCTCGGCGAGCGGCAGCACGGCGCTGCACAGGCCGGCCGTCGCTACCGCGCCCGGCATGCCCCAGACGACGCTCGTCGCCTCGTCCTGCGCCACCAGCGTTCCGCCGGCATCACGCACCGCCTCGCCGCCGCGCAGCCCGTCATGCCCCATGCCGGTGAGAATGACGGTAAGCAGGCGGCGGCCATAGGCTTGCGCGAGGCTGCGCAGCATCGGGTCGACCGACGGACGGCAGAAATTCTCGGCCGGCGCCTTGCTCAGCTTGATGGTCTTCTCGCCGCCCGGCGCCACGGCGACAAGCATATGAAAATCGCCGGGCGCGACATAGACGCGGTTCGCCCGCACCGCCTCGCCATCGATGCCTTCGGCGGCCACCCATCCCGTCGAGCGCGAAATATGCTCGGCCAGGATCGTCGTGAAGGTCGCCGGCATGTGCTGCGTGATGAAAATCGGGCGGTTCACTGCGCCCCGGATATTGGCGAGAAGCTGGAACAGCGCCTGCGGCCCGCCAGTCGACGAGCCGATCGCCAGCACGTCGAAGGGTTCGGGTGATGCGGCGCGCAGCGCGATCGGCTGCGATCCCGGCGGTCGTCGCGCCGGAATCCGCGCCGTCTCCGCGCGTACGGACGCCGACGGCTGTGCGACCCCGGCCGATTTGCGCTTCGCGTCGCCCAGCGCCTTTATCTTTGCGACCAGTTCGTGCTTGAACGCATCGGCGCTGGTCAGCGCGGTGGTGCCCGGCTTGGCGATGTAGTCGGCGGCGCCGGCGGTCAGCGCCTGCAGGCTGATGTCGGCGTTGCGGCGGGTCAAGGTCGAGGCCATGATGACCTTGAGCCCCGGCCGCGCGGCAATGAGCTGCGGCAAGGCGGTGAGCCCGTCCATCACCGGCATCTCGATGTCGAGCACGACGACCTCGATGTCATGGCGCGCCAACGCATTCAACGCCATGCGGCCGTCGCCGACCGAGGCGACGACGGCGATTTTCGGATCGCTCTCCAGCGAACGGATCAGCAAGCCGCGAATGACGGCGCTGTCGTCCACCACCATGATCCGATACGGCGCGCCGGGCGGGCTCGCGGATGGCGGCGCCCCGGGAAGCACCGAGGCAGGGCTGCTCACAGCAATCCCACCTGTTGAAACTTCGTTTGTATGATGTCGGTGTCGAACGGCTTCATGATGTACTCGTTCGCCCCCGCGCCGACCGCTTCCTGGATATGCTTGATGTCGTTCTCGGTGGTACAGAAGACGACGACCGGCGCCGCGCCGCCCTGCATCTGCCGCAAGGCCCGCAGGAAATCGATGCCGTTCATCACCGGCATGTTCCAGTCGAGCAGGATCGCATCGGGCATCCGGCGCTGGCAGGCCGCCATGGCGAGCTGACCGTCCTCCGCCTCCTCGATGGTGAACGCCAGCTCCTCGAGGATGCGGCGCGCGACTTTGCGCACGACACGCGAGTCATCGACGATGAGGCAGGATTTCATCGCCTCACCCCGTCATCTGCAAGCAAGGGACCATGACGCCTAGGCCGCTTCCGAGCGCGACGAGATGTCGAGCAGGCGGGTGACGTCGAGGACCACAAGCAACGACCCGTCGAGGCGGTAGATGCCGGCCGAAACTTCGCGCCAGCGCACATCGAGGGTCGCCGGATTGCGTTCGAAATTGCTTCCCGCCAGGCGGAGCACCTCGCCGACCGAATCCACCATCAGGCTGTAAAGCTCGCCGCCGTAATCGACGACGACGCTCATGCGCGGCTTGCCGGCGGATTGCTCGGCGGTGCGCTCGGCCAGGCCGAGACGGGTGCGGATGTCGATCGCCGTGACGATGCGGCCGCGCAGGTTGAGCGAGCCCGCGACCTCGGGCGGCGCCAGCGGCACGCGGGTTATCCGCTGCGACGCCAGCACGTCGCGCACCTGCAGAACCGGGATGCCGAAGAGCTGATCGCCGATCACCACCGAAACGAAATCGCTGGCATCGCTCGCGCCGTCTGCCTTGCCGCGGCGGGATTCGACGGCGAGATTATCGTGACTCATGCGGCACCTCTATGCAGGCTGAGCGTCTCGGAAATCGTGGTCAGCAGCGCATCGCGGTCGAACTTGGCGACATAGTCGCTGAAGCCGACCTCGCGGCCGCGGCTGAGATCCTTGGGCGTCGTATGCGACGACAGGGCGACGAGCGGCGTGTTCTGCCAGCGCGCCGAGCTGCGCACCGCCTCGGCGAACTGAAAGCCGTTCATCCCCGGCATCTCGATATCGCTGACGATGACGTCGAAATCCTCGCCGGCCTCGCACAGACCAAGGGCGCGATCCGCCGATTCGACGGTCGTCACCTGATAGCCGGCGACGGCGAGAAGCGGGGCCAGGAGATTGCGGAAGAA
>Ga0070679_100002070_pt1 | contig 18042 bp, 20 predicted proteins | sample KBSC63BmetaG_FD_65652 | JGI IMG/M metagenome (GOLD analysis project Ga0070679, IMG submission 65652) | Corn rhizosphere microbial communities from Kellogg Biological Station, Michigan, USA - KBS C6-3B metaG | ecosystem: Host-associated > Plants > Roots > Rhizosphere | place: USA: Michigan... | reverse complement strand
GCGGCAACCGCATGCGTGACGACCGCGACGTCCGTCATCGCGGCGAGCGCGACGGGGACGTAGAGCGTCTTGTGCTTGATCGTCACCTTCACGCTCGGGCGGCCGGGCCGCAGCGGCGAGGTGGGCGGCTCGACGATGACGTTCGCCGGCGAAGCACCCGCGAACGACGCGGGCACGAACACCTGAGCGACGCCGACGTTGTCGGGCAGCATCGGCTGGAGCTTCTCGGCGATCGCGTCTCCCACCGGATCCGCGGCGGCCGTGCCGCTCAACAGCGCTATGACGATCAGAGCCTTCATCAGTGCAGCTGCGCCGTCTCGCCGAGCATCTCGTCGGCGGCCTTGATCACGCGCGAGTTCACCTCGTACGCGCGCTGACCCGAGATCAGATCGACCATCTCTTCGACGACGTTGACGTTCGAGACCTCGAGCATGCCCTGGCTGATCGAGCCGCTGCCGCCATCGCCCGGGTTGCCGAGCACCGCGGTGCCCGACGCCGAGGTCTCGCGAAACAGATTTCCGCCCTGCGCTTCGAGGCCGCCGGGGTTCGCGAACGTCGCGAGCTGGATCTGGCCGAGCGTGGTCGGAGTCGACGAGCTGGCGACCGTCGCGGTCACCGTGCCGTCCTGTGCGATCGTGACCGACTGCGCGTCGGCCGGAATCGTGATGTCGCCGCCGATCGCGTAGCCTTCGCTCGTGACCAGCTTGCCTTCGGCGGTCATCTGCAGCGCGCCGTTGCGGGTGTACTGCGTCGTGCCGTTCGGCATCGTGACCGGGAAGAAGCCCTTGCCCTGGATCGCGAGGTCGAGCTGGTTGCCGGTCGAGTGGAGCTCGCCCTGGCTGTGCTCGCGCGCGGTCGAGGTCAGCTTCACGCCGAGACCGATCTCGGTCGGCGCGGGTGCGGACGTGCCCTGGCCCGTCGAGGCGCCGGCGCCGCGGGTCTGCTGGTAGATCAGATCCGAGAACTCCGCGCGGCCCTTCTTGAAGCCGTTCGTCGAGACGTTCGCGATGTTGTTCGCGGTGACGTCGAGCTTGGTTTGCTGGGCTTCCATGCCCGAGGCGGCGGTGGCGAGTGAGCGAAACATAGGTCTCCTTTACTTCGGTCCACCGAGCTCGCGAGCGGCTCGGGTTTCGACGTCGTGATAGCCCTGGATCATCTTCATCAGCGATTCGTAGGTGCGAGAGACCTTCACGAGGTCGACGACACCGCGGACGATGTTGACGTTCGAGCTCTCGAGGACTCCGCTGCGCACCTTGGGCAGCTCTCCTGCTTGGGGCGTGCCAGACGCCGAGAACAGCGATCCGCCTTCTCGCTTCAACTGAGAGGGGGAGAACCGAGCGAGCGCGAGCTTGCCGACGATGTTGCCGTCGGCATTGACGTCGCCCTCGGGCGAGATCGTGATCGTCTTGGCGTCGGGCGGCAGCGCGATCGGCTGGTGGCCCGGCCCCATCACCTGGAATCCATCCTGGGTGACGAGCTGGTTGCTCGCGTTGAGCTGGAAGTTGCCGGCGCGAGTGAAGCGCTGGCCTTGTGGAGTCTTGACCTCGAACACGCCGTCGCCTTCGAGTGCGACATCGAGGGGATTGTCGGTCTGCATCAGCGCGCCGTTCGTGCCGTCCACCGCATGCGCGGTCGTGGTCTGGACGAGTGCGGTATCCGCCGACTTCGCGCTGCCGAGCGCTTCCTTGAACGAGACGCGCTCGCCCTGGTAGCCGGCGGTCGACGCGTTCGCGATGTTGTTCGCGGTGGCATCGAGCGCGACCGACTGGGCGACGGCGCCGGCGGTCGCGATGTAGATGCCGGAGCTCACGGGACTTCCTCGAGCTCCCCGTCGACGTTGCGGCCCTGGATCAGCGCCCGCATCCGGGCGATCGCACGGCCGTGGAGCTGACACACGCGCGAGCGGGTGATGCCCATGACCTCACCGATCTCGGTGTAGGTGAGCTCCTCGGTGTAGTAGAGGTTCAGGATCAGGAGGTCGCGCTTGTCGAGCTGCTCGAGCGCGGTGCGGACCTTCGCCTTCGCGCGGCGATTCGCGAGCTGGATCTCCGGCGAGGATTCGTCGCCGGTCGGCATCAGCGAGTCGTCGTCGAGCTCGAGCGCGCCGACCGAGACGTGGACGATCTGCTCGAGGTTCTGCTTGTATTCCTCGACCGTGACGCCGAGCGCTTCGGCGACCTTGTCGTCGGTCGCTTCGCCGTGGCGCTGCTCGAGGTTCTGGATCGCATCGCCGATCTTGCGGGCCATCCGGCGCATCCGGCGCGGCATGACGTCGCCGCGGCGGAGCTCGTCGATCACCGCACCGCGGATCCGCTTCTCGGCGAACGACAGGAACGGCTCCTGGCGGGTCTCGTCGTAGCGCTCGGCAGCCTCGGCCAGACCGATCATCCCGGCGGCGACGATGTCGTCGCGCGAGATCCAGTCAGGGCAGCTGCGAGCCATGCGAAGCGAGATCCGGCGAGCGATCTCGACGTGCTCGGTGATGAGCTTGTCGCGATCACGGGTGTTCGACTTGAGTTGCTGAGCGTAGGCCTTCATCGAGAGACTCCTTGCGCGCGAGCGCGCCACCACGTCGTCGGTTGGCTCGCGAGCGAGCCGAGAGCTTTGGCAAGTTGACGAATCGCACGAGCCGCGGGGGATTCCGGCGCGTGCACGAGAAGAGGGACACCGACCTGCGCGGCTTCGGCGACCGCCGGATCCGCGGGGATCGGAGGCAGCACGGTGAGCTCGAGGTCGAGGAAGCGATTGACGAGCGCGCAGAGGCGCGCGGTGACTTCATCGGCATGCGCGCGCGACAGCACGCGGTTCGGAACCAGGTACGCGTGCTTCATGCCTTGCTCGACGGAGAGCACCTTCAGGCACGCGTAGGCGTCCGCGATCGAGAGCGGCTCGGGGTTGACGACCACGACCGCGTCCGAGGCGCTGCCCGCGAACATGGTCTGGACCTGGCCGATGCCGGCGGCGACGTCGACGACGAGCGTGTCGAACTGATTCGCGAGCGACTCGACGAGGCTCATGATCTTCTCGAGACCGGCGGGGCCGAGCGTCGAGAGCAGATACGAACCGTTGAGCGCGGGGAGGAGCTCGATGCCGTGCGCCTGGACGAGCACGTCCTGGAGGTCGGCACCGCCGAGCGCGTCGAGCAGGCTCTTCTCCGGCGCGACGCCGAGGAGGAGGTTGAGGTCGGCCATGCCGAGGTCGGTATCGAGCATCAGCGTCTTGGCGCCGAGCTGCGCGTAGGCGACCGCGAGGTTGACGGCGACAGTGCTCTTGCCGATGCCACCCTTACCGCCAGTCACCGCGAACGCGCGGCGCTGCTTGGGGAGAGTGGCTTCCGGCTGCTTGCCGCCGCGCAGAACGCGGAGTGTGTGGGCCTGATCGGACATTGGTTTGTTAGGCAGCCTGGGTGCGAGTACGTGCGAGACCTGCGGTGGCGAGCTCCTGGACGCGAGCCGACGTCGGCTCTTCGATGTCCTCGGGAACAGACTGGCCAGTGGTCACCCAAGTGATAGGTAGCGAAAGTCGTGCCGGCGCCCGCGCGAGCTCCGGCGCTTCATCGACTTCGTCGAGCTTCGTGAACAACAGGCGCGTCGGGTTGAGCGCGCAGTAGCGGTTCGCCAGATCTTCGATGATTGTCGCGGTACTAGCGGCGGCGACGACGAGGTGGGTCTCGATCGCGGGAATGTGAGCGACCGCTTGCGCGAGCTCCTTGATCGCACCTACATCGCGCGGCGACCGGCCGGCGGTATCGATCAGCGTCAAATCATCCGCGTCGTCGATCAGCCGCGTCAAATCTCCCGGCGTCTCACACACGCGAAGCGGGACGCCGATCAGATCCGCGAACGTCCGGATCTGGTCGACGCCACCCACACGGTAGTTGTCGAGCGTGATCAGGGAAACCCGCTTGCCTTCGATCAGCGCGGCGCGCGCGGCGAGCTTCGCGATGGTGGTGGTCTTGCCTACACCGGTCGGTCCGACGAGCATGATCGCGCGGGCCGTGCTCGGCGCGGTCAGCGCGGCGAGAGGCGCCTGGGTCGAGGCACGCGGGCGAGCGGCTGGAGCCGCAGGCGGAGGCGAGAGCTTCTCCTCGATGAGCTTGCGGAGCGCGGCCACCTCGTTGCGGATCTCGTTCGTGGCGCGGCTGTCGGCGCTTGCAGCGCGAACCAGCGCGCGGAGCGACTTGAGCTCGCCGCGGAGCGGGCTGAGCGCCTTCTCGATCTCGAGCTCGGTGTTGAGCGCGGGGGCCGGCGGCGGCGCGGCGGGCGCGTTCTGCGCCGTGTACGGGTTGAACCCACGGCTCGGGCCGGAGCGGTCCTCGTCGGCGTCGTCGTCGATCGCTGCGGAGATCTCGCACGCCGTGCCGAGCAGGCCGCGCCGGATCTGGCGCGTCGAGACGATGACCGCTTGGTCGCCGAGCTCGGCCTTCACCTTCGCGACGGCCTCGCGCATGTTGGAACCTTCGAACTTCATGATCTTCATGCGGCCTCTTGTGCGGAGATGACTCCGCGGGTGACGAACGGGACGGTCGGGTCGACTTCGCGGTAGCTAAGAACGGTGAGCCCGGGCGCGTGGCGCTGGGCGATGCCTGCGACGGTGCGGCGGAGGTCGGGAGCGACGACGAGCAGCGGCGGCTCGTCGCGCATCGCGAGGTCCTTCGCGCGGTTCGCGAGGTCTTCGGTGAGCTTGGTGAGAGAGCGGGTGTGCTTGACCCCGCCTTCGCGGAGCATCTGCTCGACCCGCGGGTCGAGGACGAGCGGGCGGAGCGCGCCGTCGGCGGCGAGCTGGCCGCGGGTGAGGCGGCGCGCCAGGCGCTGGCGGACCATCTCGACGAGGTCGTCGGCGTTCTTGGTCGCCGGCGCGTGGTCGGCGAGCGCCTCGAGGATCGTGCGGAGGTCGCGGATCGACACGCCCTCGGCGAGCAGCTTGCGGAGCACCTGGATGACGGTGCCGATCGGGAGCAGCGTCGGGATGAGCTCCTCGACGACCTTCGCGTTCTGCTTGCCGGTGACGTCGAGCAGGTCCTGGAGCTCGCGGCGGCCGAGGAGGTCGTGCGCGTTGCGACGGATCAGCTCGGTGAGGTGGGTCGCGATCACCGCCGCCGAGTCGACGACGGTGCAGCCGGCAGCTTCGGCGCGGGCGCGCTCCGAGGGCTGCAGCCACTTGGCGGGGAGGCCGAACGTCGGCTCGACGGTCGCCTCGCCGGGTAGCGCGCGGGTCGCGGTGCCGCTCGGGTCGATCGCGAGGACGCGATGGACGAACACCTCGGACTCCGCGATCGTGACGCCCGAGAGCAACACGCGATACGCGCCGGGCCGCATGCGGAGGTCGTCGCGGATGTGGACGGCCGGCACGATGATGCCGAGCTCGCCGGCGAGCTGCTTGCGCAGCGTCGCGATCCGCTTCAGGAGGTCGCCGCCGCGGGTGGCGTCGACCATGTTCAGGAGGTCGAGGCCGACCTCGAGCGACAGCATCTCGACCGGCAGGGCGGCTTCGATCTCGCCGCGCTGCGATTTCTCGTCGGAAGTCCGTCCGGGCTCGGCGGCGTTGGCGAGCGGACGCGCGCTATCAGCAGCATCAGGGAGGGCTGCCGAGTCCTTTGCGCGCGTCGACGCCCACGCGGCAACGCCGCCGAGCCCGAGGAACAGGAGGTGCGGCATTCCGGGCAGGAGCCCGATCATGCCGAGGAGCGCGCCGGTGATGACCAGCGGCCGCTTGCGCGCGAACATCTGGCCCGAGAGCGCCTGGCCGAGCTGGGCGTCGTCGCCGCGGGTCGCGAGCAGGGCGGAACCGGTCGACACGAGGAGCGCGGGAATCTGAGCGACGAGGCCATCACCGATCGACAGCACCGTGTAGGTCTGCGCGGCGTGGCCGAACGACATGCCCTTCTGGGCGACGCCGATGATGATGCCGGCGACGATGTTGACCGCGAGGACCATCAGGCCCGCGATCGCGTCGCCGCGGACGAACTTCGAAGCACCGTCCATCGAGCCGTGGAAGTTCGCTTCCTGCTGGACGCCCTTGCGGCGAGCGCGTGCTTCCTTCTCGTTGATGAGACCGGCGCCGAGGTCGGCGTCGATCGCCATCTGCTTGCCGGGCATCGAGTCCAACGTGAAGCGCGCCGAGACCTCCGAGATGCGCTCGGCGCCCTTCGTGATCACGATGAAGTTGACGATCACGAGGATGAGGAAGATGACGGCGCCGACGACGAAGTTGCCGCGGATCACGAAGTGGCCGAACGCGGCGATCACCGCGCCGGCGGCGTGCTCGTCGTTGCCGGTCAGGATGAGCCGGGTCGACGCGACGTTGAGCGACAGCCGGAACAGCGTGACGAACAGGAGCAGCGACGGGAACGACGTGAAGTCGGTCGGCTTCTCGACGTAGAACGCGACGAGGAACGTCAGCGCCGACACGCACAGCGAGACGCCGATCAGCAGGTCGAACAGCGTCGCTGGCAGCGGCGCCATGGCGATCGCGAGCATGCCGACGAGGGCGCCGGCCATCACGAAGTGACCCTTGTTCGAGCTCACGAGCGCACCCCGGTCTTGATCCGGTAGACGAACGCGAGGACCTCAGCGACCGCGCGATACAGGTTCGCCGGCACGGGCTTGCCTTCCTTGACGAGCTTGTAGAGCGCGCGGGTGAGCGGCGGGCGCGCGAGGACCGGGACGCCGTGCTTGCGCGCGACTTCGCGGATCTTCTCGGCCGACTCGTCGATGCCCTTCGCGACGACGACCGGCGCGGCGTGCGCCTTCTCGTCGTACTTGAGCGCGACCGCGTAGTGGGTCGGGTTGACGATCACGACGTCGGCCTTCGCGACCGCGACGGACATCCGGCGCTTCGCGAGCTCCCGCATCTTCTGGCGGCGCTTGCCCTTGATGTGGGGGTCGCCTTCCTGCTCCTTGTGCTCGCGCCGAACCTCGTCGGGCGACATCTTCATCTGCGCGTTCAGCTTCCGCTTCGCGAGGAAGTAGTCGACCGCCGCGACCGCGACGAGCACACCGATCACGACCTGGAGGACGTGGGTGATCGTGGCGGCGAGCATGCCGCTCAGCGCGAACACCGAGCCGGGCCGCTGCGAGGCCGTACCGACGACCGCGAGGGCGACGACCACGCCGACGAGGACGAGCTTCATCGCCGCGGTGCCGGTCCGGCGCGCCACGGCGCCGATGCCGAACACGTTCTTCGCGTTCGCGAGCGCGTTCAGGCGGTTGAGGTCGAACTTGATGCCCTTGAACGCGGGCGGCCAGCCGAGCTGGACGAAGATCGAGATCAGCGCGCCGATCGCAGCGCCGAACACCGCCGGAAACGCGGCGGTCATGAACGTGGTGAGCGCCTCGTGCGGCAGCTTCGAGTGCACGCCGCCATCGGCCGACATCGCGACATCGCGGGTCAGCGTACGAAGCGCGCCGAACCCGGTCGCGCCGTACGCGATCAGCGCGATCGCGCCGCCCGCAAAGGTGGCCGCCGAGACCACATCGCGCGACAGCGCGATGTCACCGCGCTTGCGGAACTCGCGGATCCGCTTCGGCGTCGGCTTCTGAGTCTTCTGTGGGTCGGCCACGGGCGCGGTATCAGCAACCGCTATGCCCGCGCTAACTGCTCGACTTTGTTCTTATTCGGATCCGTGGTGTCGCCAGCGCTGACGCTCGCGCCATTGTTGAGGGCCAAATTAATTGGGCTGGATCGTGTAGTTCATGGTCACACCCGGGCCGCTGCACAGGACGTAGTGAGTGCGCAGGACGAGCGCGGAGATCATCGGCACGTCGCAGTCGTAGACGAGCAGCGCGCCGCTGCCGTCGTTGCTCGAGGCTTTGACGTCGAGGTCGACGTTCGCGTCGAGCGTCACCGCGAACGGGCCGGAGAACGTCGCGTTGTAGCTCGTCGGATTGACCATCGTCGTCGTGATCTTCGCCCCCGCGACCGAGATATCGGCGTACAGGCTCGGGGAGCCGTCCGGTGCGGAGCTCCAGGGCATCCCGTTCATCTGGACCGCGGGCGCGGTGATCGACAGCTGCGTGATCGCGTAGGCGTGCGGGAACGCGGGTTGGCACGTCGTGCCGATGCACACGGTGTCGCCGCTGCACGTATCGGTGGACGCGACCGTGCAGGTCGGCGTGGTGCCGTCGTCGACGCTACAACCCGCGAGCAAGACGGCGACGAGGACAAGACGCATCGCGGAAGATGATAACTCAGGGGGCCAGCACGTGTGCTGCGTCGTGCGCCACGGCCATGGCGCCGCTCACGAATCCGCCGGCGCTCGCGACGAGCAGCGCGACGCCAATCAAGAGCACCGCCGAAAGTGCGACGGAGAACACGTTCATCGCCGGCGCTGCGCGGTTCATCACGGCGAGGCCGAGGTTGCCGACGACGGCGGCGAGGATGATCGGGGCGGCGAGCGACAGGCCCCAGCCGAACGACGCGGTGCCTTCGCGCAGGAGCTGGGTCGTGCCGCCGAGCATGCCGAGCCCGGACGTCGGCTGCGCGACGCTGCGGACGACCGCTTCGAGGCCGTGCGCGGCGAGGAACGCGAGGCTGCCGAGCGTAGAGCACAGCGTGCGCAGGATGCCGGCATTCTCGCCGGCGTGGACGTCGTACTCCGACGCGAAGCCGAGGCCGAGCGCCATGCCCATGAGCTGGCCGGCGTTCGCGAGGCGCGCCATCACGAAGCGCGCGGTCAGGCCGGTGATGATGCCGGAGCCGAGCTCGGTGAGCGCAGTGGCAGGGAGCGTGTCGAGGTCGACGCCGGGACGGTTCGCGGCGAGTGCGATCGCGACCGAGACGCAGAACACGAGCCGGGCGCGGACCGGGACGCCGCTATCGCCGATCACCGGCGCGGTCATCGCGATCGCGCCGACGCGCATCAGCGCGACGAGGAACGCTCCGACTTCGGGGGCGGTGAGGTTCATTGCGCGCCGGGATGGACGCCGAGGTCGCTCGGCGCGACGTGAGGAGGCGCGACGCTCGTCGACGAGATCGACTGCTTCGCGAAGGTTCCGAGCTTGTCGAGCATCCAGTGGCCCGCGAGCGCGAGCACGACAAGAGCGACGGCGAGCTTCGGCACGAACGTCAGGGCGGATTCCTGGAGCTGGGTCGCGGTCTGGATGATCGCGATCGCGAGGCCAACGGTGAGGCCGATCACGAGGAACGGCGCGGACACCTGAGCGGCGACGGTCAGCGCCGAGCGCCACAGGTCGAGGAGGGCATCTTCGGTCATGGCTAGCCTCGGACGCCGCGCAGGAGCGATTCGACGACGAGGTGCCAGCCGTCGATCATCACGAACACGAGCAGCTTCGCGGGGAGGGCGACGACACTCGGTGGCACCATCACCATGCCGAGCGAGGTCAGCACCGTCGCTGCGACGAGGTCGATCACGAGGAACGGCAGGAGGATCGTGAGGCCGATCTTGAACGCCATCCGCAGCTCCGACAGGATGAATGCGGGGATCAGCGCGCGGAGCGGGACCTCGTCCATCGTCGCGGGGCGCGCCGACTTCGAAGCCTCGAGGAACAGCTGCAGATCGGTGTCGGCGGTGTGCGCGACCAGGAACGTGCGGAGCGGCGGCAGCGCCAGCTCGAGCGCCTGCTTCTCGTCGATCTGGCCGGCGAAGTACGCCTTGCCGCCCTTGTCGTACATGTCCATCGCGACCGGCGCCGAGACGAAGATCGTCATGAACAGCGAGAGCCCGACGAGGACCTGGTTCGGCGGCGCCGACGGCGTGCCGAGACCGGTGCGGACGAAGCCGAGGACGACGATGAACCGAACGAAGCTGGTGCAGGACAGGACGATCGCCGGCAGCAGCGTGACGACCGTGAGCAGGACGACCATGCCGATCGGTCCTGCAGAGCCCGCGCTCTGCTGGAGGTGCTGCGGGTCGAGCCCGAGCTGGCCGAGCGGGGTCACCGGCGACCGCCAGTCGCGGTCAGGATTTCCTTCGCCCACTCGATGTCGGCGTCTTCGTCGTCGGTCGCGACGTCCTCGTTGACCTGGTACAGCCCCGGGACGGTGCCCGCGCGGCCGTGCAGCGGGCCCGACGTGCGGGCGCGCAGCTTGAGGATGCCGCTGACCGCGGAGCTCTCCGTGCGAGTCGGCGCGGCTTGGGTCTCGGCCTCGGCGGCGAGCTCCTGCTGGAAGCTGGCGATGCTGCGCCGGCTCGTGCGCAGCGCCGGCTGCTCGAGCGACGTCGCGCGCGGCAGCTCGCTCGTGGCCTTGGGCCACTGGCCGAGCATCTGGACCTTCTGCTGGGTGACGGCGACGAGCATTTCGCGCCCACCGGCCGACAGCCACATCACCTTGGACTTGTTACCGAGCGAGCGCTGCGCGACGACATCGATCGTCGACGCTGCCGCGGTCTCTTTCTTCTTCTTCTTGAGCACGTAGCCGCAGGCGAGCAGCGCGACGAGCGCACCGAACGCGTAGAGGCCGGGCGAGGTCGCGAGGCCTTCCTTCTCCATCGGTGGAACCGGCCGGGTGTCGCGCGTCGGCGTCGGCATCGGCGTAGGCGTCTTGATCTCGACGGGCTTCGTCTCGATCTTCGGCTCGGTCTTGATCTCGGGCTTGATCTCGGGCTTGGTCTCGAGCTTCGGCTCGGGCTTGGTCTCGATCTTCGGCTCGGTCTTGATCTCGGGCTTGATCGCGGGCTTCGTCTCGGTCGCCGCTGCGACCGTCGCTGCCGCATGGCGCGGGAACGTCAGGTGCAGATCCGTTCCGACCTGCGACGCCTTCGCCATCCCGGCGAGCAGCTTCACCTCGGGACGCTCGAGCTTCGTCTTCACGCTCAGCACCCGGTTTGCCGTGCCGTCGAATTCGACGAGCATCACCGTGCCATCGACCATCACCGCGCGGCTCGCGACCGGCTGGCCGCTGACCGGAACCTCGATGCGCTGGCGCACCGACGAGATCGGCGCGGTCTTCATTTCGACGTTGTGCGCGATCACCTCGACGGAGTCGCCGTGATCGGCGACCTCGAAGCTGACCGCCGGCGCCTCGGCGCGAGCGAGCGCCGGGATCGCTACGAACGCGAGAGCGAGCAAGCTGCGCATCTCACGCGTCCTTTCCGTTGACGAGCTCGATGATGCGGATGCCGCAGCGCTCGCCGATCGCGATGGCTTCGGCGCGTGCGACCAGACGGCTGTTGACGCGGACGTCGAGCGGCGCGCCGGTGGCCTTGTCGAGCGTGATGATCGAGCCGGGGCCGAGGCGCGAGGCGAGCTCGCTGATGTTGAGACGGGCGCGGCCGAGCTCGATCGTCACGTCGAGCGGCACGTCGTGGAGGAGCGTCTCGAGAGCTTGCGGGTCGAAGTTCGTATCAGCGTCATCGCTCATGACTGAGTTCCTTGGCCGTGCACGACGGAGATGATCTGGACTGCGAGCACGCCGCGACATACGACGGGCTTGGCCCAGGCTTTGAGAACGCCCGCGACGTACACAGGCACGCGCGAGTCGACGAAGTTGGGGAGGACGTGGGTGGAGCCCCGCTCGAGCGAGCGGATCTTGCCGAGCGACATGCGCAGCGTGCCGAGCTCCGCGACGACGTCGAGGGGGACGTTCGACAGCGCGCTGGCGACCGACTGGGACTTCGCCTTGATCGCGGCGAGCGCGGCCTGCTTCGGCACGAGCGCCTCGGGGCGCGCGTAGATCTGGACGCGGCCTGCGACCGAGCCCGAGAACGCGAGCGTCACGCGGACCGTGGTGCGCGCCTCGATCAGGCGCTGCACGATCGCGAGGTCGCCCGACGGCGTGAGGTCGTGGTCGTAGATCTCCTGCCACGACGGGCCGAGGCTGTCGAACAGCGCGCGGCCGACCGGCTGGAACAAGCGCAGCGAGATCGCGGACGGCGTCCGCGTCGTCTCCGACTCCGGCGCAGCGGCGCCGCAGCGCTTCGCGGCGGCGATATCGATGACCGGCCCTTGGACCGCGAACACCAGCTCCGCGGTGCCGCAGGTGCCGCCGGCGATCCATGCGCCGCGCAGCTCTTCTTTTGCCTGCTGGCCGTCGACGCTCTCGGCGCCGATGACGTCGAGCGTCCAGGTGCCGGGCAGGTAGTTGCGCAGCGCTTTCGAGGCGCGGCGCACCCACCGGTTCATCACGGTCATCATCAACGGCCGCGCCGCTTCGGCACTGCGGTCGTCGGCGATCAGGGCGAGCCGCGTCGGCTCGACATCCGGATCCATACCGCTCGCCCGCTTCGGGGCGGTTTCTCGAATGGCGGCTTGAATCGCCTCGAGCTCGGCCGGGTCCAGGAGAGAATCGCTCACGGAACCGGTGATTGCAGCCAGCGTGCCTGGCTAACTCGGCGACTTTGCGAGGTCTGATCGAGCCACTGTCGCCAGGTTTGGCGCTCTTACGTTGACGTTGACGTCGACCTGAACCTGAACCTGAACGTTCGACGTAGACGTCGCTTTGACAAGCGCTCGGCTCCGGATCGCCGTGCGGACGATCGGACGCGGACGCGGACGCGAGCTCGCGCCCGAGCTCGAGCATCACCGACCTCGTCGAGGACAACGGTGGCGTTGACGTTCAGGTTCACGTCAACGTCAAGGTTCTTACTGCTTCAGGTTCGAGACGGTCGACAGCATCTGGTCGGCGGTCGAGATGGTCTTCGAGTTCGCTTCGAACGCGCGTTGATACGCGATCAGCGTGACGAGCTCGTTCGACAGGTCGACGTTCGAGCTCTCGAGGCTGCCGGCGGCGATCGCGCCGCGGTTGCCAGAGCCGGCGACATCGACAAGCGGCTGGCCCGAATCGGCGCTCTCCGCGTACAGGTTGTCGCCGGAGCGAGTGAGGCCTGCCTCGTTCTGGAACGAGGCGATCGCGACCTGCGCGATCTTCGCAGAGTCACCGTTGTCGAACGTGCCGGTGATCGAGCCGTCGCTGTTGACGCTGACGTCGGTCAGCTTGCCCGAGGCGCGGCCATCGATATCCGTCGCGCTCACCGACGAGGTCGCTGCGTACTGCGTCGTACCGGCCTTGCCCGTGCCGCCGGTCGCGATGTCGTCGCCGAAGTTGAAGTTGATGACCTGGCCGGGCGCGGCGTTGAGGAAGTCCGCGCTCGAGCTGTTCGTGGTCTGCGCCTGCAGCGAGCCGTCCGTGTTGAACTGCATCGTGCCGGATGCGATCTCGGTCGCCGTGCCCGCCGTGCCGCCGTTGAGGCCGGCGCCGTCGGTGGTCGCGTGCCACTCCCAGCTGCCGCTGCCGTCGTTGATGAACGACACGGCGACCTGATGCGCGTTGCCGAGCGAGTCGTACGCGGTCATCGAGGTCGTGTAGTTCGCGGTCGTACCCTGGTTCGCCGGATCCCAGGGCAGGGCCGGCGTGGTCGAGGTCGAGTCGAGGTTGAGCGTCATCTTCGCGTTCGTCGTCGCCACTGCGGGGCTCTGACGCGAAGACAGGTCGAGGTCGCCCGGCGTCGTGCTGCGGACGCCGCTCGGATCGATCGTGTAGCCCTGGAGGCGAAGGCCGCCGGGGTTGACGACGTAGCCGGTGCTGTCGAGGCTGAACTGGCCGTTGCGCGTGTAGTAGTTCGCGGTCTTGCCGTTGTACTGGCCCTTCACCTCGAACAGGCCGTGGCCGTTGATCGCCATGTCGAGCGGATTGCCCGTCGCGCTGATCTGGCCCTGCTCGAACATCGTCTGGGTCTGGCCGAGGCGGACGCCGCCGCCGGCGCGCTGGCCATCGATCACGCCGCCGAGCATGTCGGAGAACTCCGCGCGCTCGCGCTTGAAGCCGATCGTGGACGCGTTCGCGATGTTGTCACCGACGACGCTGATCGCATCGCCGTGCGCGGTGAGGCCGTTGACGCCGATGTAGAGGCTGTTGAAGATGCTCACGGGTTAGCTCCGGTTTCGGTAGAGGTGTTGGCCGCGTTCCCCGCGGAGATGGCGTTGATCGCCGTGGTGACGGTATCGGTGGTGTTGGTGGCGCCGATCGAGGTGATGCTGCTCGGCGAGATCGTGATGCCGTCCATCTTGAGGCGGGAACCGGTGGTGCCGAGCTCGACGCTCGAGATCCGGTCCTGCCACGCGGCGTCGACCACGCTGGTCGAGGTACCGCTGTCGACGGAGACGTTGTACGCGCCCGGCGGGACCAGTCCGCCCTTCGCATCGCGGCCATCCCACTGCACGTTGCCGCCGGCCGCGGGAATCGCGATCCGCCGGATCTCCTTGCCGTTCGCGTCCTTGATCACGATCGACGCGTTGTTGATCGCGCTCGTCGAGGACACGTGGATGGGAGGCATCTTCGAGGGATCCTCGATGGTGACGTCGCCGACCGTCGCGCTGCACTGACGGCCGACGAGGCTCGACAGGCTCGCGTTCGCCGTCGACGATTCGGTCGCCGTCAGCGCGGACAGCTGCGCGTTCATCTGCTGCGCCTGCTCGACGCTCGAGAACTGGGCGAGCTGCGCGACCATGTCGCTACCGTCTTTCGGCTGCAGCGGGTCCTGGTGCTGGAGCTGCGCCATGAACAGCTTGAGGAACTCGTCCTTGGTGCCGGCGAGGTGGGTGACATCCTTGCCGGATGACGGGTTGCTCGTCGTGGAACTGATTGAATCGATCGCGCTCACGGATTCTCCTCGAGCGTGAATCGCTCGGCGTTGGACTTTTTGACGGTCTCTCGCTCGTACTTCGGCTTTTCAGTGGGTTGCTCTCGCGCGTGATCGCGCTGTGCATCGAGCTGTGCAAGCTGGAGGCCACGGCCGCGCATCGCATCGTCGAGCGACGCGGCGTTGCGCGCGAGCGCGGCGGCGGTCGCATCGTCCGTCGCGCGGATCGAGACGTTGACCTCGGAGCCACGCACCGCGACCGTCAAGACGACGCGGCCATTCGCATCGTCGAGCACGAGGTGCGCGTGGTTCTGCGAGACCAGCTCGGTCGGTGGAGGTGGAGGTGCGACCGGGGCGGTCGGCTGGACATCGGGGGTCGCGTCGGGTGCGAGGATCGTGGGCGCGATCTGGAACGACGCACCGGCGCGCGCGGTCGTCGCGTCATCGGCAGGCGTCTTCTTGTCGGCGAGCTCGGAGAGAAGATCGTGGACCGCTTGCTCGAGCGGCGTCAGCGCAAGCGTGGGGGGCGCCGCTTCGGGCGCGACCGCGACCATCTGCTGGAGCAGCTTGTCGGGGACGGCTTGCGCGGTCGTCTGCGCGGTCGCGGCGGCGGCAGCCTGCCCGTTGGCGCCTGCAGCGGCGGCGACGAGGCTCGCGAGCGGCTGCGCTCGCACGTCGGGGAGTGCCTCGGGATCGGGCTTCGCGGCGCCGTTCATGAGCGCGGCGACGAGCTGCACGAGCGAGCCCGGATCGGGCTGGAGCGCCGGGGCAGGCGAGGGCGCAGCGATCTGGGTATCGTCGACGGTCTTCTTCGCCGGCTTCGCCTTCTCGAGCTGGTGCTTGAAGTCGTGCTTCGCGGGCGCGCCCGCGGCTTCACGTGGCTCGTGGGCGTCACGCACCTCGGGTGGCGTCGCGTGCTTCGTCGTATCGAGAGCGAGCGTGTTCACTTGCGCCTCGCGTTGACCAGGTCGTCGTGCGCGCCTTGTTCGGCGCGGACTTCGCGCGCGGTGTGGTGCTCCTGCACGAGCTCGACGACGCGCTCGGCGGTCTTGAGCTGGCGGATCCGCGAGCGCAGCTGGGCCTCGGCGTGGGTCGCGACCTCGGCCGCCGCCGCGTGTGCGGTCGTCGCGTGGGTGATCGCTTCGCGCCGCGAGGCGACGAGGTCGGCGACGTGGTCGAGGTGATAGACGTTCGTGATGCCGGTCAGCGTGTCCTCGGCCTCGTCGAGCGTGTCTTCGAGCAGCTGTTCCTGCGTCGAGACGTGAGCGGCGGCGGCCGTGGTCTTCGCGGTCGCTTCGCCATGCTCCGCGGCGGCGAGGTCGCGCAGGCGCGAGCGCAGGTCGCGAACCGAGCGGGCGACGCGTGAGTTGATCGTCATTTGCCCTCCAGGGCGGCGGCGAGCCCGGCGAGCGCGAGCTCGTGGGTCGAGGCCTGTTCGGGCGTCTGGCGCGCCCATGCATCGATGCGCAGGCCGATCGCGAGTGCGTGATCGAGGTCTTTATTGACGCCCACGGTGTAGGCACCGAGGGCTTGCAGCTCGTGTGCCTGCTTGCGCTGCGCGAGCGTCTCTCGGGCGCGCGAGGCCAGCTGCGTCGTCGCGGCTCCGGCGACGCGCCGAGCGACGCGCGAGGCCGAAGCGAGCACGTCGATCGCCGGGAAGTGACCGCGCCCCGCCAGATCGCGCGACAGCACGATGTGGGCATCGAGCAGCGACCGCGCGGAGTCCGCGACCGGATCCGAGAGATCGTCGCCCTCGACGAGCACGGTGTAGAACGCGGTGATCGAGCCGCCACCCGCGCGCGGCGCGACGCGCTCGAGCAGGCGCGGCATGTTCGCGAACACGCTGGGCGGATAGCCTTTCGTCGCCGGCGGTTCGCCGAGCGCGAGGCCGATCTCGCGGGTCGCCATCGCGAACCGGGTCAGCGAGTCGATCACGAGCAACACGTTCTTGCCGCGGTCGCGGAAGTACTCGGCGATCGCAGTCGCCGCGGAGGCACCGCGCAAGCGCTCGAGTGGCGAGCGATCCGCGGTCGCCGCGACGATGATCATCTTCGCGCGCCGGGCCGAGCCCATCAGCTCGACGACCTCGCGGCCGCGCTCGCCGATCAGGCCGATCACGATCACGTCGGCCTCGGCCTGGCTCGCGATCTGTTCGACGAGCACGCTCTTGCCACAGCCTGCGCCGGCGAAGATGCCGACGCGCTGGCCGCGGCCGCAGGTCAGCATGCCGTCGATCACGCGCACGCCGGTATCGAAGCGAGTGTTGACGCCGCCGCGCTGATCGATCGGCAGCGCGCCGCCGTCGAGCGGGACCTTGTCGGTGCAGCGCGGGACCGGGCCTCCATCCATCGGCACGCCGAACGGATCGACGACGCGGCCGAGCAGCGCGTCACCGACGGAGACCGTCGCGGCGCGGCCGGTCGGACGCGCGGGCGCACCGGCGGCGATGTTGCGCGCCGGCACGAGCGGAATCGCGAGCAGCGTCGAGCCGCGAAAGCCGACGACCTCGCACGGCACGCCGCCGGACGAGGTCTCGACCTCGAGCACGTCGCCGAGCACGGGGCCGTTCTTCTCGGTCACGCTGATCTGGACGAGCGTGCCGGCGACCTCGACCACCCGGCCGAGCACCTTCGGGACGAGCCACGCCTTTGTCGTCGCGCGGATCGCATCGGCGATCGCCGCGTTCACGCGGTCTCCAGCGCCGTCGCGATCGCGTCGCGCAGCTCGCGCAGGCGTTCGGCCCACGCGTGCGACATGTCGAGCGCCTCTCCGCGGATCTTGAGATCGCCGGGCGCCATCGCCGGGTCCGCCTCGATCGCGATCGGTGCTTCACCGATCGCTGCGGTCAGCGCGGCGACACCGCTCGGATGAACCTTCGCGGTCGCCATCGCGCCGCCTCTCTCCATCCACGCCTTGACGACCGGCGCGAACAGCTCCTGCTTCGGCGCCGTCGCGACCCAGCCTTCGATCGCCGCGACCGCGCACTCGGCGACGGCCTCGGCGGCAGAGGCGAGCTTCGCATCGCGCGCCGCGATCAACTGAGCGGCGAGCTTCTGGAGCGTCTCGCGCAGCGCGGCGGTCTCGCGCAGCCCTTCCGCGCGACCTTCCTCGACCGCAGTCGCCCGCGCCTCGGCGAGCGCGGCGGCAGTGCGCGCGGCCGCGTCCTCGTCGACGGCGACCGGATTCTGCGGCTGGAGCAACCATGGCGCGGCGACCGGAGGCGTCGCCTGCACGGCGATCGCCGATGCGAACGGCCGCGCGGCCTGCGAAGCGGCCAGCACCGCGAACAGCGGCTGCGGCTGGTCGCTCACTCCTCACCACCGCGCGCGGGCAGCGTGATCTTGCCTTCGCCAGCGAGGCGCAGCGTTGCCTCGATGATCTCCTTCTGAGCGGCCTCGACCTCGGACAGCCGCTTCGGCGGCGCCGACGCCATGTCGTCGCGGAGCGTCGCCCCGGCGCGCTGCGACAGCGAGCCGAGCACGTGGTCCTTGAGCTCCTGCGTC
>Ga0070679_100002067_pt1 | contig 18049 bp, 21 predicted proteins | sample KBSC63BmetaG_FD_65652 | JGI IMG/M metagenome (GOLD analysis project Ga0070679, IMG submission 65652) | Corn rhizosphere microbial communities from Kellogg Biological Station, Michigan, USA - KBS C6-3B metaG | ecosystem: Host-associated > Plants > Roots > Rhizosphere | place: USA: Michigan... | reverse complement strand
CGTTTGGATCGGCTGAACGCGGTGTGCAGTTCGCTGGCAGTTTCGAGCGAACGCTCCTTGGCGGCGCTCATGGCCTTGAATCGACTGGCCAGCTGGGCCAGGCGGCTATCGTAGATGAACTGGGCCAGGGTCAGACGCAGGATGGAAGTCTCCAGGTGGGCCGTGACGGCGTAGGAGTTCGGCTCGAAGATATAGGTCTTTTCGGTAATCATGTCATCGCTCAGCGTATCCAGGTCGGCGATCTTACCCTTGTGCGAGACCACTTCACTGAGGTCGAGGTCCTTGATATCCTGCTGCGTCAGCGAAATGTAGTTCTGGTAAAAAACCCGGCTGTTACGATACTTCTTTATCTCTTTCATGAGCGGGTCGACATTGACGAAATCTTTCTTGGGCATGTCGAAATACAGGTTGTATTTGATCTTGAGCTGCTCGAGCTGGACGGCGCCGTGGTGGCCGATGACGATGATGTCATTTTTTTCGGGGCTGTATGACTCGCGGAATTTCCTGATCAGCCGTTGGTCGATGTCACCGCTGAGCCCGCCCGAGGCGGTGATGAGGATCAGCAGCTCCTTATCAATCGGCTTTTCGTCGGCGGTACGACCGAAGTTGAACATCACGTCCATACGGATCTGTTTGTAGATATTCCAGACCTCGCCGAAGAACTCGTTACTGATGAGCACCTTGTTCTTGGTCTTGGTGATGCTCATGCTGGACAGGCTCTCGAACGCGCTGGTCAGGCTGACGATGGTCCGCATCGACCGCTCTTCGGCCTGGATCTCTAGTGGGCGCCTCATGAAGCCTCCTTGAGAGGGGAGCATCCCCTCTCAACGCGCGGGGCGCCGAAGTAAATTCGTCGCTCCGGCTGCTCTCCCCTGGCCCTCATCAAATTACGGTCTATCATGTTTTTGTCTCCGCTGGTTCTTTTTTGACTTCCGCCCCGGAGTCGGGTTTGGGTTCGGCGGCTGGGACAGGGTTAGCGTCGGGCTTTTTGTCGGCTTCTGGCGCGACTTTGGCGTCTTTGGACTCCTCGGACTTAGCGGCAGCTTCGTCCTTTTTGTCGGCCTTGTCGGCCTTGTCGTCTTTGGCTTCCGGCGTTTCGCCCGGTTTGGCGGCGTCACCGACGGCGGCCGGTGAGCCCTCGGCGGGAGCGTTGGCGGTAACCGGTGGGGCTTTGGTGGTCACGACCTTGGCTTTCAGCTGGTCGCGCAGCGCGTCATAATTACCTTTGAGTTCCTTGTCTTCGACGACTTTCGCGCTATATTCTTTGACCTGTTCCTTCATGGCCTTGATGTCAATGATCTCGTCAGGCTTGGAGTTCAGGATGATATCGAGCAGGAACTGCTGGTCCAGCAGACTGTAGCCCTCGCCGATATCCTGGTTCATCAGCTTGAACAGCGCCTTGCCTTTGTCGTAATCGGCCTGGGCTTCCGGGGACAGTTCGGTACCGAAGTGCGCGTATTCCTCGGCCTCACGGTAGCCGGCCAGCGTCTTGTTGAGAGCGGCGGCCAGCCCCTTCTGACGCTTGTTCTGGCCGACACCGCCGACGCGCGTCACGCTGAGTCCGGTGCTCACGGCCGGGCGCATAGTATCCTTGAAGATACCCATGTCCAGAATCCATTGCCCATCAGTCATGGACATGACGTTGGTCGGTAGGTAGGCGGTGATATCGCCGCTCGGAGCATAGATGATCGGCAGAATCGTCTGGGTAGCACCGTTCCGATCCAGGCGACCGGCGCGTTCCACCAGGCTGGAGTGGGTGTAGAACATGTCACCGGGATAGCTATCGCGACCGGGCGAAACGCCGGCGATCAGCGAGATTTCCCGGTACGCCTGGGCGTGGGAGGTCAGGTCGTCATAGATCACCAGCGTGTCCATGGCCAATTTCTGCCAGAAGTACTCGCCGTGTGCCGCTCCGATATACGGCGCCAGATAGGTCACCACCAGTGACTCGAACATGTTAGTGACGATGATGATGGCTTTCTGCAGGGCCTCGTTCTTCTCGAGCCGTTCCACCAGCTGTGAAACATCGCGCTGTCGCTTGGCGATCAGGACGTAAATGACCGTGATATCGGTGTTCTTCTGGTTGATGGCGATCTGGGTAGTCATGGCCGTCTTGCCGACCTTACCGTCACCGAGCACCGCCATACGCTGGCCCCGGACCAGCGAGTAGTTGATATCGAGCACGGTGATGCCGGTCTCCAGCTGGGTGTCGAGGAGTTTACGTTCGTAGAGCATCGGCGCGTTGTGGAAAACCTCCCAGACGTCGTCGGGTTCGATGGGACCCTTGCCATCGATAGGCTCGCCAAAAGTATTGACCACCCGGCCAATGAAATTCTTGCCAACCTTGGTCAGCAGCTCCTCGTGCTGGATAACCACCACCATGCCGATGCTCAGCTGCGTGGTGCCCAGCTTCATGATCATCACGTAATCTTCGTAGATATGGTGGATGTAGCCCTTGCTGCCGTCCTCGAATCGGACCAAGGCGTGGACATTAGACGGTTGCAAGCCGCGGACTTTGATCAGGAAGCTATCAATACCGATGATCTCACCGACCGGATTGCCTTTGGCGACCAGTTTCTCGAAATCCTTATCTTTCTCTTTCATGCCCGCGCCTCCGGCGCCGCTAGAATACAGAACACAGAATACAGAATACGGCCTCTATCCGCTCGTTCGCCGCGCAGAACATTCGCGCTCAGGCTATGGTGAGGCAGCCTGTTTATTGTTTTTTGTTTATTGTTTTTTGTAGTCATGCTGTGGCCTCGACGGGTTGATGGACCGGTGCCGGTTGTACCGGTGGTTGCTTCAGCACGGCTTCGAGTTCGCTCCGGATCAGATCCCGTTTGCCGGCCAGTAGCGTCCGGACGGTGAAATCATGGACGTGATTCGGCGTACGCATATAGACGCCGCCGATGATGCCCGGCTGCAAGCCGATGGTCAATAACGCGCCGGGGTGGATTTCCTGGCGGATCCAGGCCACCAGCTGCTGCACCGACTGGGGTTCCGGTTCGCTAGCGAACACCATGCGAATGGTCGGTGACTTGTCTTTCATCACTCCCAGCTGGTGCTTGAGGGTCATCCGGGCTTGCGGGTCGGTGATATCGATTTTGTTGAGTTCTAAAAAATCACTCAGCGACCGGCTCATCATCGGAATGCTCAGGCCATCGGCGGCTTTGTGGTCGCGGACTTTCTGGACTTCAAAGTCGTTGTCGACTGATTCGACCTCTCGTACCAGACGCGACAGATCGACCCGGCCGATCAAGGTCGCCGGTAGCGTAACCACTGGAACGGCGGCCTCGCTCATGCCCGCATGTCCTCGCTGATAGCTTGCTTATTCTCTTCCATCTGTTTGATGATGTACGGTAGCTGGGTCTTCATGTCGAACTGCTCGCCCAGCGCCTGCAGCACGTAATGCTCGATGATTTTGGCCATGTTGTCTTCGTAAACCTTGATCAGACTGGCTTCGCGCTGGGCGACACTGGTCTCCAAAGCTCTAGCCAGAGCCAGACGCTGTTCCTCGACGTCAGCGGCCGTGCGCTGGAGCGTGGCCAGGGCCAGCTGCTGGGCGTCACTCATGGCCTTAGCGTACGCCGCGAACTCGGAGTCCAGGTTCTTGCTGATCTCCTGCTTCATGTACTCGTTGAGCTGCGAGATGGTCAGGTCCAGGTCCTGTTTGAGGAACATGGCGTTCTCGTCGATGATCTTCTCGAAGCGCAGCCGACCTCTGTTACGGAGCTCTTCGCGGAATTCTTTATTGAACAGATGGTCGACATCTTCGGTGGCGATATCAGAATAGGCTTTATCGAGGTCATTGACCGATTTCTTGCCCTTGCCGGGCGGGCCGCCGCGGCGCAGTTCGATGATGATCCAGGCGAAGCCACCCAGAATTACGAATAGGCTAACGAGGATGAATGCTAGCCAATACACGGTCATTTCAGAGTCCCACCCTTCTTACGAGTAATCATAACTTTAATAGTAAATATACCGCAAATAGCCCGATTATTAAAACGATTATGCTAGTGAGGATGATCTCCAGCAACCCCCGGAAAATCGTTTTTTTGGACAAGGGATTGCGGCCGATGGAGATAAGACTGTTCCGGACGCCCGAATACAGCAGGACGATGGCGGCCACCACGGTGATGCCGGTGATACCGATACTCAGATAGATTCGCAGCGGCCCCACCGGTTTCTCGGCGATGGCTTCGCCGATCCGTTGCAGCCACTTCGGCACCTCGGCTTTGGTGCTCTTCTGGTTCGGATTGTGGGCGATGGCGATGGCGACTGGGATCTCGCCCAGCGCGACCGGCGTCGTCTTGCCGGCGCTATCTTTGAGGGTCGTGCTGCCGATGACGTTCGATTTGCCATCGAAGCTCCCGGCGGCGCGGCCGAGCACGATGGGCTGATCGGGGCTGGCCACCATACCGACGCCGTCCACCGAAGAAACCGTAATGTAGTCACCGACCTTGATACTGCCACCCTGATTGCTCACCAGCACGTTGTACGTACCGGTGGTGGCCACGAAGGACTCATTGGCGATACTGGCGTCATAGATGGTAATGGACAGCATGTGCGGGTCGACGGTGACGCCGTACATCTGGTTCAGCTTGGTGAGCGTGGCGGGCGCGACCTTGGCGCCACCGCTGCCGCTGAGTTGGACGATAGTACCGATCTGCAATGTCTTATCGGCGGCATATCCCTGCACGGTCGTCGTATTATTCGTCGTGACCGGAGTAGTTTTAGAGGAATCAGAACTTTTGGTGGTAGTCTTCGCCGGAGTCCCCGCCGAAGCCGTTCCCACCAAAGACAGCGCGAAAAGGATGCCCATGCTGAGATGAAGGAGAATTCGGCGTTTCATCGTGACTGTTTTCTGTTTCCTCTAAGCACTTATGCTTACAGAGATAGTATACCGCAGTCAGCCTACCGCTGTCATCCTGAACTTGTTTCAGGACCCATGCGTGGTAGTGGGTTCTCGGTCTAGGTAGTATCACCGAAGTCTCACGGAGCTTTCAATATATTGCCATTCCCAAATCATAATTCTCAAGCTTTGACATGCTACTTGCATTTATAGCAAACTAAATATATAAAATAACAATGAGTTTAGAGGCCATCACTCGCCAGGACATGCCCTTCGTAGAAGTCTACGTCCAACAACCCGACCATTCTCTTCGGCAAGCCAGTGAAACGTTAGCCGACGATGTCCGTGAAGATCTCGCTGTTATCCGAGAGCGTATACTTGACTCTTTCGGAGAGCGTCCTTTACCCCTAGACACAGGCACAAAAAACCGTCGCTGATTTTTTTGATAAAAAAGGATGGTCCGTACCACCGTCGGTCGTCATCAATCCAGCTAATCAAGCAGTTGGATTACGCAGTATCTTGCAGGCATCTAAATTTCGGTCAACAAGTGATGAGGCATTCTTTACCGGTGCTGGTGACGCGCAGATTTCACCCGGCGGGGCGGCGCAGCGAGATATCGTCATTTTTCATGATTGGAAAAGAAAGTATGCTCGTGAACTGCAAGAGCTCGTAGACAGTTGGGAGTATAGAATTAGCATTGATGAAGTGGCCAAGGTTGCTGAGCTTAAGTGTGAAGAGTTTGCTATTCATGAACTGGCCCACCTTGCTGGTAGCCTAGCTGTCTCTTCTGTAGCCGTGGAGAAAGTTGACGGAAAATATCAGTTACTCGATAGGGGCACGGCGGGTTTCATTTCAATACAGCAGGATATCGGCGAGGCTACTTTGGTTGACGACAGCACATATTATGCAGGTCCGGCTCTGGATGAGGGGTGGGCAGCTCGGAATGCAAGTGAGTACACATTAGCGAGTGAAGGTCATCGAGATAGACAGAAGATTCCAGTAGCCGATCGTTACTACGTCTCCGGTGTTATCGACACGGGTAATGAATCAATGAGCTACGGCCTCGCCGGAATGCATTCGGGTGAAGCCGGCATGATAGTAGATAGTCTCATCGAAAAACAGCCTGACATCTTAACGATTATGAACGCAACCGCCAGCGGAAGGCATAATACTCAAACCGCACTACGGCTTATAAAGTCCCGCATTCCAGCGCGCATCTTTGGACTCTTAATGCGTCCGGATTATACAGCGTGGCAAGCACTCAGCTCGCAATTAGGACTGACCGAAGCTACAGACGCGTAGCGATAATTAACCGCTTAAGTGTCTCTGTTGTTGTGGTGACTTCGGCTTCGGTGGTCGCACGGCCCATGGTGAAACGGAGGGAACTTTGCGCGTCAGCCTCAGATAGGCCGATGGCTTTCAGGACGTGGCTGGGTTCGTCGCTGCTGGCGCTACAGGCCGAGCCGGCCGCGGCCAGGATTCCCCGCTCTTCGAGTTGGATAAGCAAACGTTCGTTATCGATGCCCGGAAAGGTCACATGGACATTATTCGGCAGCCGCTTCTTGCGCGAGCCGTTGATGACCACCTCCGGCAGCTTGGTTTCAAGCTCAGTAATGAATTTCGCCTGTAGCCGTTGCAAGCGATGGGTTTCGGCCTGGCGATCCGTCTGCACCAGGTCCAATGCCGCGGCCAGACCGACGGCTTGCGCGACGTTCTCAGTGCCGCTACGCAGGTTCCGTTCCTGCCCGCCGCCAAGGATCAGCGGTTCAAGTATGACTTTGCTAGAAACATACAGCACGCCGCTTTGTTTCGGCCCATAGATCTTGCCACCGTTGAGCGTCAGCATATCGACACCGAGACGAGTGGCGTGGATATCGAGGTAATTGGCCGCTTGACAGGCGTCAGTATGAAAATACAGAGGTAGTTCAGACCGTTCGGCTCGCTTCTTGATAATAATCTCCGCGACGTCGCGCAGCGGCTGAATGGTACCGATCTCGTTGCTGGCATAGATGATGCTGACCAGCACGGTCTTATCGTCGATAGCCGCTTCGAGAGCTTGCAAATCTATCGTGCCGTCGGGCTTAACGCCGACTTCCCGGCAGTCGTAGCGCCGCGCAGTTTCTAGCACCGAATCATGCTCGATGGCACTGGTGACGATATTCCCATCCGGAAATTGCCGCATGACGCCCTGGATGGCCAGGTTATTAGCCTCGGTACCGCCAGCCGTGAAGATCACCTCGCTCGGCCGGGCCCCCAGCCAGTGCGCCACCTTGGCCCGGGCCTCATTCAGCTCACCAGCGACCTGCTCGGCCGGCAGATACGTCGCCGACGGATTATAAAACCGCTCCCGATAATACGGCAGCATAGCCTCGAGCACGCGCTCATCGACCGGTGTGGCCGCCGCGTAATCCAAATAAATCATCTTCGTCACGCTCTTCAGTATAAGGTACGGGAACTTAGGCGCCTTGCGCGATACGTTGCAGTTCGGAACCGAACTTTTCATAGTACAGCCGGGCTGCCTGGAACAGATTACGGACTTCCTGGGTCGTCAGCCGTTGGTACGAGTGGCTGCCCTGCGATTTCAAAATACCGTTCGGGCGGATATCGTAACGGGTTGTCACGACTTGGCGCTGGCCGTTCTCGTCAGTCCATTCCTCGTGCCAGACCCAGGTGTGGCGGTCCAAGCAGAAGAATTCGCGACGATGTCCTTCGGGAATCGGGCCGAAGACATCCCCGCCCAAGCGAGCGCCATAGCGCAATAATGAGCGCTGGGCGTTGATACGGCGCTGTTCGGCCTTCTGCCGGGCGATGTTATCAAGCAGCTTCATCGTGAACCTCATCGACGTACGCCCGGAGGCTGTCTAGGCTTACCGGACTCTGCAGGTCGATTTTTCCGGCATCCGTGGGGGCCGTGGTTTCGGCTTCAATACTTTGCCGCGCGAGTAGCTGATATGACGGCGCTTCGGTGCTGTCGCTGACAGGAGCCGTTTCGACCGGCCGTGGAGCTGGAACTGGCGCGAGGGCTTCGGGGTAGACCGCCTGGACGATCCTGCCGAGTTCGGATATACCGGCGAACTGTTCGGCTAAGACGCTTTGGGCGACCTGCATCATATCCCGATCGGGTCGACTGTGGGTTTCCCCTGACGCTGAAGGCCATAATTTGGATTGAGCCATGCTCGTAACACCTATCGATTAATTAAGAGTGCTTAATTGCTTTTTCAGGTGTTTGTTTCGGGGAGGAACAGCCGGAAGGCATTGGTGGTTGTGGCCGCGATCGTTTGTTCGAGAATGTTGTCCGCATTGGCGCCCGTCGCGGGCTGTCTCAAGTTACTTACAAACTCGGCGGTCACACGCACGTGCTTCGGCTCACACATGCTACCACGGAACGGTGTCGGAGTCAAGAACGGGGCGTCGGTCTCAAACAGGAGTCGATCGGTGGGAATTGTGACGTACATCACACGCTGTGCCGGCGATTTCGTGAAGGTCGCTATACCGTTCACGCCGATGTACAAGTCATGGCTCAACGCTCGCTCCAAATTGGCCCGAGAATCGGTAAAACTATGCAAGACACCCCTGATACCTTGATACTCCTCAAAAATCGGCCAGAAATCGTCAAAGGCGTCGCGAACATGAAAAGACAGGGGTAGATCATGCTTCAGAGCCAGTTCGATCTGAAAGCGTAACACCTTGATCTGGTCTTCCTTCGGTGAGTGGTCGTAGTAATAATCCAGACCGCACTCACCCACTGCTACCACTTTAGAACCCGTCACAAGGCCCGCAAACGCGTCCAGGTGGCCTTTTTGGAGGGCTTCGGCGGCCTCATGAGGGTGAATCCCGATGGAAACCCAGCAGTTTTCGCGGTTTTCGGCGAATTCGATGGCTAATCTGCTGTCTTCGAGCGTCGTGCCGACACATACCAGATAGCCCACCCCTGTAGCTTTGGCCTCGGCTATCATCCGGTCCGGATCGGCGTCGAAGCCTTTCTCGTGCCACTTATCATACACCGGCGTCGTCCGCCGGACGGCCTCATGGATGTGGCAGTGGGTATCGAACAGATACGAGGAAGTCATCTACTCAGTATAACCGACCTATATCGGACCGTTCGCGACGGGGGTGACGAGCGTCACGAGCATCAATACGTCAGGGGTCAAATCACCATTCGAACCTTGCGCTATATCAATCCATATGAAGTCCCCGGCTTGCAGTAGGACCGTAAATTGCATCGACTGGATGGTGCTGGTAGCCCCGTCGGTAACTGACGGCCGACTATCTTGCGTGAGGAATTGGCAGGAGCAATTTATGAAGGCCCAGCGGTAACTCCCGGTGGTGTCGCCGTTATCGTTCCAGTTGAGCGTCAGGCTAATGGCGTATACTCCGGCTTGCGTGATTCTCACGAATTGCGGATCGCCCTCCGACCAGTTGATCGAAGTACCGCGCGAGGCCGTGATGGTATCCCAAGTAACAGCGGTACCGCCGCTGTTATCGATATTCTGGGTGTTCATGTCGACGCCCATATAGTCACCGGCCAGCGACATGAGTGATGTGGCGCCCGGCAGTTGACTGTCGGGCACGAGCCCGTCACTGCCAAGGCTGGCGTAGCCGTTGGTCACGCCCTTGTTAGCGGTCTGTTCGGCGCCGGTTATCAGATCGGCTTTCTTGAGCGTACCGGTATCGTTGTGCTCGATGCGCAGGAAAGCATTGAGGATATCTCCCCAATTCCCCTCGTCACTACCCGGTTCGGGCAAGCGAATCTGCGTCACGCTACTATCGTCATTAGCTACAGCATAAGCAATTCTGAGCGCTCGCGCAACGATAAGTTAGGCTGTATCGGGAGTGTCATGTTTGGGGAAGAGCGTGCCGTCGAGAGGGCGGATGATACCTTCGGCAAAGACGCCTTTGATGGCGGCGGCCGTCGTGGGCAGGAACGGCTCGAGCAGCTCGGCGATTTGCAAGAGATCACCCGCTTGGGAGGCCAGGACTTCGCGCAGGTGGTCGGTATCACCGGATTTGGCGATTTCCCAGGGCTTTTCGCTGTCGATGAACTGGTTGAGACCGCGGACCTGCTCCCAGACCTCGTCGAGCGCGCGGTCGAATTGGCAGCGGAGGATGGCCTCGTGGTATTGGTTGGTGTCGTGCTCGGCGATCGGGACGTCACCGATTAAACCATCCTGGTATTTCTGGACCATGACGGCGGTGCGCTGGACGGCGTTGCCGAGCTCGTTGGCCAATTCATTATTGTAGGCCGCCTCGAAGGCTTCCTGCTTGAAGTCGCCGTCGCCGTAGCTGGGGACGTGGCGCAGGAAGTAATAGCGGAAGGCATCGACGCCGTACTGGGTGATGATATCTTTGGGCGCGATGACATTGCCGAGGGTCTTGCTCATCTTCTTACCTTCGGAGGTGACGAAGCCGTGGACATAGAGCTGTTTGGGCAGCGCGACGCCCAGCGACAACAGCATCGCCGGCCAGATGGCGGCGTGGAAGCGGATGATATCCTTGCCGACGATCTGCGTGTCCGCCGGCCAGTAGGTCTTGAAATCGGCGTGCTCCGGATAGCCGAGCACCGTGATGTAGTTCATGAGCGCCTCGAACCAGACGTACATGACCTGTTTGGGGTCGCCGGGCACGGGAATACCCCAGGCGATTTTTTCCTTGGGGCGGGAGATGCTGATATCGTCCAGGCCGCTTTCCAGCAGCGACAGGATTTCGTTGCGCTTGGTTTCCGGCACGATAAGGAAGGTGTCGCTCTCGATGGCTTCTTTGATCCGCTTGGTGTAGCCGCTGAGCTTGAAGAAGTGGTTTTCTTCTTCGATCTTATCGTACGGCCGGTTGTGGGCCGGGCAGACCCCGTTGTTAGCCTTGACCTCGGTCTCGGTGACAAAAGTTTCTTCGCCGACACAGTACCAGCCGACGTATTTGGCTTTATAGATGTCGTCTTTTTTGAGGTTTTTCCAGATGAGCTGGGCGCGTTCTTCGTGGGCTTTGTCGGTGGTGCGGATGAAGCGGTCGTTGCTGGCATTGACCAGTTTGGCCATCTCGACGAAGCGCTGGCTGATATCGTCAGCATACGCTTGTGGCGTGACTTTTTTTTCTGCGGCCTTCTCGGCGATCTTGCCGCCGTGTTCGTCGGTGCCGGTGCTGAAGATGACCTGCTTGCCCTGTTGGCGGTTATAGCGGGCCAGGACGTCGGCCTGCAGTAGCTCCATGGCGAAGCCGATATGCGGTTCGGCGTTCACGTACGGGATAGAAGTGGTGACGTAATAGTGGTCGTTCATAGTAATCTAGTGTACCTGTTTAGTGAATAAGAGAAAAATGAGATGAGGAAAGCTATGCCCGCGGGGGCATGGTCATTTGGCGAGCGGTGGCTGTATATCTCATACGTATCTCTAGTATAACAGATACGAGCTTCGATTATTTGAGGAGTTTGGTGACGGCGTCGCGTTCGACCTCGTCGAGGGCGGCGAAGAGTTCGGCTTCGTAATGTTCGGAGACGCTGTAGAGATAGTCGTCGGCCGAGCGTGGCAGGACATGGAACAGCACGTGATTGACCTTGAAGTCATCCTGGCCCTTGAACGGCCGGTAGTTCTGGCGGACATCGATGCCGTCACCGAGCTTGCCGATGAAGCGCTGTTCGATGAAATAAATGAGATCGAAACAGGCCTGGAGCTCTTCGGGCGTCAGCTCCCAGGGCTGTACGACGTGGCGCTTAGGCATGACCAACACATGCCCCGGGACTTTGTGCGGGTCACTGAGGATGACCTGGGCCAGGTCATTTTGTTTGGCGACCGTGTGGTCATCGCTTCCACAGAAGGGGCAAAGATTGGTTTCTGGCATGCCCTATGCCACCTTGTGTTCGAGTTTCGTGATGCGTTGTTCGTGGTCTTGGAGATTTTCGGTCAACGCATCGGCGATGGTGTCAACCTTGGTTTCGAGATCATGTATCGATGTTTTGAGTTCCGTCTTGAGCTCGGCGATATCTTGCTTAGTAGCCATATCAGTAGTCGCCTGCGAAACGGTCGCGGTGATGAATTGCTTCAGGTCGTCGAGCTGGGTGTCATCCATAGTCTTCAAAGTATAGCCGCTCGGGCCATGCTTTGCCAGTTATAAAAGTGACTGCTGGGCCGGCGCTTCGGGCTCTTCGGGAGTAGTCTCAAGGCTGACTTCCAGACGCGCCGCCAGGCGCTCGATGAAGACCTGCTGATTCTTAAAGATTTTGTGGTGAGCTGTCGGCAAGTCGAACCATTCGGCGCGATCGTTCTCGGCGAATTCTATCTGTTGTCCGGACCTCGGTGGCCACTCCATGTGGACCATATTACCTGGCCGCGCCTCGTGGAAATGGCTGAGGTCGATATCACCCTCCACCAGCCAGATATGGTTGGTTTTGTCCCCGTATTTTGCCTCGCCTAAAGTGAACAGCTCGCCCGGTGGAGCCTCGACCCCGATCTCTTCGACGAACTCCCGCCGCGCACCGCTCAGCAGATCCTCGTCAACCTTCAATTCACCTTTTGGCACCGACCAGCTATCTTTCTTGCCCCAGAACGGCCCGCCCGGATGCACCAACAATACCTGGTATTCACCCTCGATATTCTTGTAGACCAGGATTCCAGCGCTCTGTTTCATACCTCGATAGTATATCGCGATATCTCAAACAGTCGCATATTAGATGGAGAGTTAGGCGAAGTTATCTTAATCAAGTCCGATAGATATTCAGTGTCGTACGAGTAGCAGCTAGCTGCGTATCGTTCCGTATTGTCCAGTCGTCAATCGCTAGATACTCTTCCTGTTTCTTTTCAATCGAATCAGCTAGCTCGGACCAAGCGCTATAAGCACCCATATCGCTTATCCCCCGACCTTCCATGACCTCGATTATTAGCCCCATACTCCACCAGGCAGAGAACTCTATAAGTAGCGCACGATTAGCCCGTATCTCGTGCTCATTCAGACCCAATAGTGCGTCAAAGGCATCTGAAGCATACTTCCATGAACCAAGCCCTCGACGTTCATCCAGTTTGTGTGCCAACTTAACAAGTTTAACGATTGGTTTTCCTACTCTACGAACAAGCTCCGCTAGTTCTTCATCTTCATCACCTTCAGTCGTTTGTGCTTCGTATTGATTGTCGACCACAGAGGGTGTCGACCCATAAGATTGTACGCGCATATCCCGCTCAATTGCGTCGTTCACTCCGAACCATTCATGCTCCAGGGCAAAATCGTTCGGATTGGCAAAGACAGGAGGTTGCGGACCGTCATAACTATGTGGACGATTCGGGTCTAAGAAAGGATGACCACCAAATTCACTCATGATACCTCCCTAAACAACATCGTTGATAGTGAAGATTATGTCATAACTTATATGTTTAATCAATAGACTCAGTTACACTACATTGAAGGCGAATCAAATAGAGCGTTTTCATAATTCTCTCATTCCAACTTGAATGGTGGGGCTGGAGGGACTCGAACCCCCGACTTCGGCAATGTGAATGCCGCGCTCTAGCCAGCTGAGCTACAACCCCATAGCGTAGTAAGTATAACAGATGAAATCTGCCTCGTCGCGCGTGCTTTAAACGGGATCCTGAAACAAGTTCAGGATGACGATTTCTACAGCGCGCGGTCGACGTAGTCTTGGCAGAGGCGCTCGAAGACGGCATTGGTCCAGCCGAAGCCTTCTTGGGATGGATAAACGCCTTTGGCTGGTGGTTTCTCGGGGTTGGCGACATTATATTTCTCGAGGAAGATGTGGTGTTCGTTGTACCACCTGAGGTTGGTCTTGATCCATTTCATGGCGACACGGCGAGCGTCTTTGTGATAGCCGTAGCGCTCCAGGGCTTTGATGACGATATAGTGTAGCGGCGCCCAACCGTTGGGATAGGCCCATTGGGTCGGGATCGCGCCGAAGGTAAACTGCTGCTGCACCGGCAACGCGTCGGTGGTTGCCAGGCCGCCTTTGTTCTCGAAGCGGCGTAATGATTTCACAAGCTGATCGGCTTGTTTGTCGGTGACCATGCCCGCCCACATCGGAAAATAAGCTGCCAGGCTACTGACATTACCCCGTTTTTCTTTGACATAGTTATAGTCATAATACAGGCCACGGGTTTTGTCCCACATTAGCTGATTCATGACGGTCTTGCGTAGCTCGGCCGTTTGATCCCACTGGGCGGCTTCGCGTTTGTCATCGAAGATACGCGCGGCGCGGGCGAAATCAGTCTCATATTTGTACAGCAGCGCGTTCAGGTCAACCGGCAAGTAGTTGAGCGCCCGGCGGTTGAAGCGCGGCGTCATATCCCAGCCGCTTTCGGCTTCGGCCAGATCGTGCAGGTAATTGATGTCGTAGTAGCGACTCAGGCCTTTGTGCACCAGGCGTTCGTTGGGCTTTTTCTGCCCCAGCCAGACGGTGTGATATTCGTCCTTGGCGATATCGATAGCCAGTTTCAGCCACTCGTCACCGGGGTCATAGGCTTGGTAGACATCGAAGATGAAGGTGGTCAGGAACGGCGGCTGCGAGCGTCCCGTCAGATAGGTGCGGGAGGCGTTGGGGATGACCGAGAAGCGGGCGAACAGCGCCATCAGATCTTCCAGAATACCCTTGACCAGCGCTTCGTGCTCGGCGTCCAGCATGCCCTGCACCATAAAGTAGCTATCCCAGTAGTACAGCTCGTTGTAGTCGAAGCCGGTCGTCGCGCTATAGCTTGGCACCAGATACGGCTTAGGTATACCGAGCAGGCTCTCGTCATCCTTGGGGTGAAAACGCTCGACATGGTGCCAATAATCAGCCACGAAGGCCCGGGCTTCGCTGACATCTTCCGGCGTCAGATCCTTGTCGACACGGAACGACAGCAACCGCTTGGGAACCAAGTCTTTAGCTTTGTCAAAAATCATAATGCTTTAAGCCTAGCCTGGGCCCCTCTGTAGGTCAAGCGACTAATCTGCTCTTCGGCGTCAAATAGGCAACGCTCAGGCAGCCGTAGGTTCTTCTGCGAAGCTAAATCCAGTTTCAGGGTTTTCGGCGGCTGCGAACCGGATGGGGATACTCTGGCCATCAAGGGCAGTGTCTATCGCAGCCCTCGTTTCGAAGAGCGTATCATCACCCAAGGCAGTACTGGCATATGCAATAGTCAGGTCGACAGGATACTTGGTTTGAAACAGCGGCTGAACCAACCCATATTCTGCACAAATTTCACCCAATGCCCTCTGCACATCGCTCCGTTCGTTATTGAACCTGCCCGAAGATCCTTCCTTGCCTACGGGCCTGAGAATGAAGTATGCTTCTCCACCCGTCCGATTAATCCGTAAGTTGAGATTGCCAAAGCTTGCCGTGGAAGGCAGCGACAACGAAGGTATCTCTGCTTTGAGGTGTCGTTCCAGATCGGGAGTAGGCTTAATATGCCGTAACGGATGACCCATTGTCTCATCGCTTCTCAGAAGGCGCAACGCAGGAAAGCGAGGCGAGGATAATTCGGGCAAGCGAAGCTCCACACCCTTATCCTGGGCTACCGTATTGACCAGCGCGTTCAAAAACTTTTTAAAAGATTTAGTGGTATCTGCGCGTCGCAAGACTACTAAACCGGGTTGATACTCAACAGGTGCTACTTGATTCATTACTAAAACATTATATACCATTCTTACTGCAGTGCCAACTGGCTAGCACCCGAGGAGCAGGTGGTATGGGTGCTGCCTATTCCGGCTGTATCTCAACAACCCGGCCCACCGGCCCAAAAGAAGCCGTAATCGGGCCACGGGCTAGGATAGTATCTGTCACCTCCAACAAGTCATACGCGATCGCCCCAGCTCCCTGGGCAATATTCACCTTAGCGATCACAAGTTCCGGCGGAACGGCATCTGCATCGAAATCAGAGAGTCCTTCACCGATCAGTAAGCGCTCCGCCTTAACGAGCTCGGCGGATTCATCATCAGCCTGAGCTATCACGAGCCGACTGTGTTCATCGGGCGCACCTGGGTCTTCGTCCAAGTAGCATCGATCAAAACTGAGCCGTACCGCGCGGCTAAGCGATTGGTGGGCTTTACGCAGTGTCTTTAGGGAATCGGCCACGGTGTCGGTCCGTGTCTCGCGCTCCAGTAGTCGCACTTCACCCTCATCGAGCAAGACGATACTGAGCTTGTCTTCATCAAAAGAACCACTCTGTTTCTTGACTTCTACCATCCATCCCGGTATCCGTGTCCGGCGTACTTGGTGAATCATCGACGAAATCAAAGTATCAAGCCGTTGCTCACCGGCAATTTCAGTTTGCTTGGGTGCACGAAGAGAATATCTTCCGATAGCTTCCTCTAACTGCTGTTGGTATTTCCCGGTACGCGATTCCGCACGCTCACTCATTATGGGCATCATAATGAAGAGGCCGTACTCCATTTGCAAGTGTACCGCAGGGAACCTGGTGGTTCGTGTATCTTGCTTGTACCGGTGTTGTCGGCGTACTATGGCGTGATGGCAATATTGTTCTATACCATCGGTTTTCCCTGCTCCGGAAAGTCCACCTTCGCCCGGCACCTCAGCCAGTGGCTCGATGGCGCCTACTTCCAGGCGGACAGCGTCGGGAGAGCGCTGTTCGTGCATCCGACGTTCTCGCCGGCCGAGCGTATCGACGTGTATCAGCATATGGATTATCAGACTAGGGCGACGCTGAACAGTCGCCGACATGTGCTGTACGATGGCACTTTGACCTCGCTAGAGCACCGGCATCATCTGCGGCAGCTGGCTGAGCAATGTGGAACTAAGGCGGTCGGTATCTGGCTTGATCTACCTGTCGAGGTAGCTCGTCACCGCGCCCAGATAATCAGTGAAGATACCTCACAAGGGCGTCATATCGCGCCAGCATTGTTCGATCAATATATCCAGGCATTCCAGGTACCCGATGAACAGGAACTGATACTGCACGTCGACGGGCAATGGCGGTTCGCTTCCCAATACCGCCAGTTGCGCTCGCAATTGCATGCCCGGAAGGTCATCGATCTCCCACGGCTGATACAAGGTTGACCAAACCATTACAGGGGTCGAGGAGGCGTCAAAACTACTACAGCTGACATCTTTACAAGCGGCCGGCGCGGTAGGAAAATAAAACCATAAGTATAAAAATAGAAAGGAGGTAATCATTTTGAAAAGTCCTAGATCTAACGGGCAGGATTATGATAGCGCGGCGAGTGAGGTACTCGCGGCCTAAACCTCCTTATAATCCGGCTTATGTAGGCCGAATACTCTCAAGCGCTTCCGGGTTTCCCGGAAGCGCTTTTCGCATTCGCGTAGAGCCAAGGGCTCTGAGACATGCGTTAAGAGCTTTGAGGTCTGAGCCTTTCTTGCTTCTTAACTCATACCTCATAACTCTGGCTAGACAGGTGCCACAACTGGCAAAAGCGACACTTGTAAGCCTGCACGATCGTGCCATAGCGGTAGCGGGTCACGTTCGCCGTGGCATCGGCCTGTTGCTTGGTATCGAACGCCAGCTTCTCGGCACACGGTAAAGGTTGCTCTGATTCTCTATCCATCTCTTTGAGTATACAGAATCAACATGGTAAAATTTCGATTTGTTGCCGCCGCCAGTATCTGTTACGCTTATGTTTTAAGCAGTAAGCGAGAATCGTATCTATGAACCCAGACGCACCGCAGCCAACTTCACCAACTTCTCCGACCCCACCGATCGACCCTACGGTCACGCCGGCACCCCCGCAACCGGAAACCCCGTCGGCTTCCGAAGTCTCTCCCGCACCCCCACAGCCCGAAGTTTCGCCTGCTCCAGAGCCGACACCGGCCGCGCCGACCGAATCAGCTCCGGCCGAACCCGCTGCCCCGACCGCGGAGCCATCGACTCCCGCTGAAGCCGCCGTGCCAGCCGTAGACGCCGCGACGGATAGCACGCCACCGGAATCCCCGACCACTCCGCCGGAAGAACCCAAGAAACCGGGCTTCTTCGCCAAGCTTTTCGGCAAGAAATAATACGCCGAAGTCATTAAAAAATCCCGGCATAACCGGGATTTTTTACGTGCCAGAACCGAGCCTAGACAGCTTTTGGCTGCTTCGGCTTCTTGATGGCTTTGCGCTTGTCTTGACCTTTGGACATATCGTTTCTCCTAATGCTTTTACTATACACCATTACCGTTGCGCGTGTAGGGCTTCGCAGGGTGGTGCAGTGTGTGCGAAAAACGAAAACCGTAGAGGAGTCGTACTAACAGTACGGCGAGTGCGGACTGGAG
>Ga0070679_100002065_pt1 | contig 18052 bp, 23 predicted proteins | sample KBSC63BmetaG_FD_65652 | JGI IMG/M metagenome (GOLD analysis project Ga0070679, IMG submission 65652) | Corn rhizosphere microbial communities from Kellogg Biological Station, Michigan, USA - KBS C6-3B metaG | ecosystem: Host-associated > Plants > Roots > Rhizosphere | place: USA: Michigan... | reverse complement strand
GAGGTCGCCCGCGTCGGCGACGAATCCGGCCACGTCGGGGCCCAGCTCTTCGACCACCGTGTCGAGCCGCTCGCGGCTGCGGCTGACGACCGCCACCTTCGCCCCCTCGCGCGCGAGCACCTCCGCGATCCCGCGACCGATCCCCTTGCTGGCGCCCATCACGAGCGCGACGCGACCGTTGATCCCGAGGTCCATTTCGGTAACCCTAGGGATATGGATCAGCCGACCGCCGAGGCCGCCTTGCGGGAGCTCGAGCCCTTGGTCGGGGAATGGAAGGTGGAAATGGTCCCGCCCGGCGGCGAGCCGCTGGACGGAGGTGCCCGGACCGTCTTCGAATGGCACGACTCGCGCGCACATCTCGTCCAGCGCTCGACCGTCGAGGTGCGGGAGGCACCGAACGGCGTGTCGATCATCGGCTGCGACGGCGCCGCGGACACCTACTTCCAGCTCTACTCGGACGACCGCGGGGTCTGTCGGGTCTACGAGATGTCGATCGGCGCCGGCGAGTGGCGACTCTGGCGCGACGGCAAGCCCTTCGCCCAGCGCTTCACCGGCCGCTTCGAAGACGACGGCCGCACGATCCGCGGTCGCTGGGAGCTCGCGGAGGGCGGCGCCGACTTCCGTGTCGACTTCGACCTCATTTATCGCAGGGTGGACTGAGGGTTGGGGGCCGGGGCCTAGGCCTTTGCGGCCGTCCGAGATGCGGTGGCGGGTGTCCCGGGCTCCTCATGGGGGTCCTGGCAGGCTGTGACCCCCATGAGGAGCCCGGGACGTGAGGCTTCTGGTTGGAACGCGTCACAGGGACGTCGCGATGTCGGACTCCCGTGGGAGAGGCGTCACAGGGACGGGAGGAGGTCGGACTTCCGTGACGATCCCGTCCGGAAGATCCCACACCTCGGCCCTTTCGTTCACGAAGATGCCGGGAACGTCACACCTTCCGGCCTGAAAGGCCCTTTTCGGGCCTGAATCCAGGGGCCGATAATGCGCTGCGTGTCTTTGGGCCCCTATAGGGGCCTCGATACACGCAGCGCGTAAGTCGGTGTTGGACAACACGGGAGGAAGCGTGGAGTTCTCACGGTCTCTGTGACGACGTCGGACTCCCGTCACGGATCCGTGCCACCCCCGACGCACTCCCGTCACGCTCCCGTCCCGGTTCCTCCGCTCCCGCACACCCGCCCCTCTCGCCACGGCCACAGCCTGCCCGGGCCGTGGCGAGAGGGGCGCGACCCCTACCTCGGGCGACAGCTTGCGGGCCATGGGCCCTTCTCCGGGCGCCACCCGCCACCGCCGACCGCCGAAGCGCCCCCTACGGCGCGAGGCGCTCCAGCACCTCGCCGTCGGCGGCGACTGCGAGGACGGTCGGGACGACGGCGATGCCGTACTTGCGGGCGAGGTCGGGGCGCTCGCGCACGTCGAGCTTGACCAGCGCGCCGTCGCCGGCGAGCCGCCGCTCCCAGTCCTGGCACTCCGAGCAGAGCGGGTGGGTGAACTCGACGAAGAGGCGATCGGGTGGGGAGGCGGGGAGGTCGGCCGGGTCGATGCGGTCGTGGTGGCGGGGCGAGATGCCGCGCAGGCGGGCGGAGAGCTTGTAGATCTCGCAGCCGGTGCAGAAGTCGGTGAGGGCGGCGAGCAGCGCGAGCGCCGCGACCAGCGCGCCGAGGACCGTGCCGACGGTCGGCGCGCCGAGCCACCAGGCGAGTGCCGCGGCGCCGAGGAACGCGGCTCCCATCATGTTGGCGAGGCGCGGCGGGCGGGAGTCCTCGAGCTCGCCCTCGCCGAGGCGCGGCTGGATCAGTTCGAAGTAGGCGAGGCAGGTGAGGCAGAAGCGGCGGCCGAGGGTCAGTCCCAACACGAGCTGGATCGCCATCAGCGCCCAGAGCACGGGCCAGCCGAGCACCGCGCCCGCGAGCGCGACGATCCCGACCACGGTCTGGTTGAAGCGCGGCGCGCGGGCGTCGATGACGTCGGTGTCGCGCCAGGGGTCGGCGGTGCGGGGGCGGCGGCTTTTCTGCGGTCGGGTGGCGGTTGCGCTCATAACTTTCTTGAGCCTAGCGCTCGGGAATCGTCAGCCCTATTTCCCGAGGCGGCTCTCAGTGCCCGACAAGCATCCGATGGCCTCAACCCATGGCCCGCCGACCAAGGCCGCAACCAGAACGCTCAAAACTCCCCGCGCAGCTATCGTTCCGCTCTGAGCGCCCGTAGCTCAGTGGTCAACGGGTCCCTCCGGGGGCCCAAAGAGCGTCGGTCTTTCAAGCCGAAGGTCGCCAGTTCGAATCTGGTCGGGCGCATTCCTCGCAGTTCCGGGCGGTGCCGGGAATGGCCGGTGCAGAGCCAAGTTTTCGGTCTCTCGCTGGAGAAGCGTTCCGGCGGCGTCCGGCCGGTTCCGCTGCATTCCGGGAGGTCTATGTCACATCCTGGTCACATCGGGCGGCGTGTCGTTATGCGTCTTTTTCGGAGCGCTTCGCCAGCTCGGCAATCGAGACGCCGAGGGCTCGGGCGATGTCCCCGACGGTGGCCCACGTCGGATTGGCGTTCCCGGTCTCCAGTTGCGACAGCGTGCGCACCGTGACCCCGGCCGCCTCGGCCAGATCCTCTTGCGTCAGTTCGCGCCTCTCCCTCAATTGCCGGATCGCTTTGCCTAGTCCGGGCTGAGACCGCCGTGAGTGCTGCATCGGCATGGACATTCTCAGACGCGCGGGTCGGTTGGCGACTAGAAGTATGTTTCTAGTTCTGCTAAGTTCAAAGAAAACGGCCCCCGGCGGTGCGCGAACACCAACCGAGGGCCTGACCACAAGGAGACGTAGCTCCTCATGGCTGATCAGAACCCTATGGCCGACCCACGGGTCGTGCCGGTCGACCTCCCACCTGCCCAGACCGAGATCCTCCGCAGCGAACTGCTCGGATGGCTCGCCGGTATAGAGCTGGATCTGGGACATCCCGAACCCCTGGACGACCCGGAGGCATCGGTCCGCGAAGCCGAAGCCTTCCGCCGTCTGCTCACGGGGATCGACCGATCGGAGATCGAGCTTCCCGACGAGGACGCCCGCGAGGCGTTGGGCAAGGCGGCCGAGGGCTACGACGAGGCTAGCGGCTATGAGCGCGTCTGCGCGGTCCACGACGCCCATCACGCGCTGTTGTCGCTGCTCGCCTGATGGACGAGTTCGACGCACGTCTCGCCTACGTCCTCGGTAGACGGATGAGGCGTATCCGCCGCGATCAGGAACTGAGCCAGGAGGCGGTCGCCTGGGTGGCCGGCATACACCGGACCCAGATCAGCCTCTACGAGCACGGCGAGCGGATGCCCTTCCTCTCCTCGTTCGTGAGGGTGGCCGGCGGTCTCGGGGTGTCTTCCTGCCTGCTGCTGGACGGCGTCACCTGGGAGGGTGGCCAGAGCGCCCCCGGAAGGTACGTTTTCGACGATCAGACGGCCGGGTCCGCAGTGACCTCGAAGGATGGCGGGTCACCGTGGCCAGGCAGCGATCCTCGGCCGTAGCCGAGCGCTTCGGCGCGAACCTGCGCCGAGTCCGCCGCCGTGAAGGCCTCTCCCAGGAAGAGCTGGCCGTCCGCGCCTCCCTGCACCGAACGGAGGTCGGCCGCCTGGAGGGCGGCGACCGCGCCTGCCGGATCGACACGCTGATCCGGCTCGCCGGGGCGATGGCGGTCCCGCCGGCGGAACTGCTCGACGGGATCGCCTGGGTTCCTGCACCGGAGCCGCAAGGCGCATACGCCTTCGGAACCAGCTCGATCACACGAAGGCTGGTCAGTGACTGGCCAAGCCGATGAGACACGAAAGCCGAGCCAGAGAAGTCACCCAGCCAAGACAGAGGAACCGCAGAAGGCAGCCAGACGAAGCCGAGCCAGAGATCGAAAGGAAGAAATCAGGACCGAGAAAGGGACGAAGAGCAGCACCCCTCACGCACTATCACCACACCAGCGAGAGAAGGAGCGAAGGAAGCCGACACACTACGAACCCTCCGGTTCCGTGCCTGGGCCGCAGCTTCCTGGCCGACAAGGTCCGCAAGCGTCGACGGGTCGAGCGGGTCCCGGTGACCGCCCCCTCGGGCGGCCCATTTTGGCACGGCTCCGCCGTGCGGGGGCCGCTTCTAGGAGGGGGCATGAGGGCCCCGACCTTCGGTCCCTGTGGCAAAGATTTAGGAAGTCACCCGGTGCAAGGAGCGCTCCCGCTGGACAGGGAGTACATGAGATCCAAAGCTCCCGGCCCGGCCTTCTTCACCGAGCGCACTCTCGCTGCCTACCTCTCGGTCTCAGGCCGAACGATCCGTAACTGGATAAGGCGCGGCGAACTCCCTAGCTACAAGCTCGGCGCGTCGCGGCGGATCGACCCTGCCGACGTCGAGGACTTCCTCGCGCGGCACAGGGACGCGGCGGCATGAAGCGCGAGTCGCCCACCAAGCGTCGTAATCCCTCCGGCAAGGTCGTGTGGCTCGCGCGCTACACGGGACGCGACGGGAAGCGCCACATCGCCAAGCCGACCTGGAACAGGGGCAAGGGAACCTTCGACCGGAAGGCCGACGCGCAGCGGGCGATCGACGAGGCCTACGGCTCATCGGATCGCCCCGACACTTTGGGCGCCTACTTCGCGACGTGGACGGAGCGCCATCCGAGATCCGAACGGACCAACGCGACGAACGAGCATCGGATCGGTCGGCTTGTCGACGTGGAGGTCGAGGGCATCCCTTTGAAGGACTGGCCACTGCGGGAGCTGCGCCGCCGCCACGCCCTGATCCTCGTCGACCACATGTTGAAGACCGAAGGTCGGGCCACCACCGGCGCGGTCGGCATCCTCCGCTCGCTCTCGGCGATGGCCGAGGACGCGATCACCGACGAAGTCTGCGACCTCAACCCCTTCAAGGATGTCCGCATCCGGGCGAGCGATCCGCGAGTCCAGAAGAAGCGCCGTCCGATCCGCGTCTTCAGCTTCGAGGAGATGCACCGCTTCGCGAAGGCAGCTGGCCGTTACGAGGCACTCGTCCGCACCTTCACCGACACCGGGATGAGGCTGGGGGAGGTGCTGCCGCTACGCGCGGAGGACTTCGACGGCGAGACCCTCCAGGTTCGTCGCACCGCCCATGAGGGGGCGATCCTCGAGGGCACGAAGACCGACCACGGAGAGGAGGGCGCTGGCCGGGTGGTCCCGGTCCCGGCGACCCTTGCCTGGATGCTCGAAGCGCAGGTCAACCTGAACGGCCCAGACTGTGAGTTGCTATTCCCAACGCCGAGCGGTCGCATGTGGCGGGAGCGGAACTTCTACCGCGATGTCTGGAAGCCCACGCAGGAGACTTCAGGTCTGGATATCCGACCGCATGAGTGCCGCCACTCGTATGTCACGCATCTGCGGGCCGCCGGGGTTGACGATGCGGATCTGGCCGAGATCGCCGGGCATCGGGTCGAGACGATGCTTGCCCACTACACGCACGCGACGGGAAGCGGATTCCCCTCGATAAGAATGTTCATTGATTCGTGAAAAGGGGGGCCAAGCTCGCTACACCGCGAGGTTTCTGGCCCTTCTTTGACCCGAGTAAGTCAGAATTCCACTACGCCTTCACTTGCGGTTCTGAAGGGGGGCCTCAGCGTGTATCGACGCTCCATCGTGAACCCGAGCGGTGCCAACGGCGCTTTCTTGGGAGCCTCGGTCATATCGAGCACGCCCAGCAGACGGAGAGTGCGGAGGCCTTTTCGGACAGTGTCTCGCGAAAGTCCGTACCAGTCGGCGCCCTGCCTGGTCGGGAGGATGAATTCGTCACGAAGGGAGAGCGCGATCAGCAGGACGGCCTTTGCCGGTAGTCCCATTCGATTCTGGAAGTTCCCGTGCCAGTACGCGTAGGGAAGTTTGAAGTAGTTGCCTTCTTTCCCGGGGTGGACATAGTCATCGCCAGAGCCATCCTCTTTTAGGAGGGTGATCTCCCGGAATCTGCCGGAGCGTCGGCTGCTGATCAGTCTTTGATCTTCAAGCCAGGTCCAGTGCTTCGAGATCGCCGAGCCGGAGCTCGCACTGCTCTCAATCCCTAGTGCTCGCGCCCAGACCCCGGAGGGCAGTCGGACGTCGAATGGAGGTGCGCTCGCAACTGCATGGGCCAAGAGGTACAGATCGAGAGTCCGCGAGCGTCTCTGTCCCACGAATGACGAGAGGGGTCCTGCACCGCCCCCCCTCGTGGAAGCCTGAACAAAACTCCTTCGAATCGGGACATAGCTTCGCCGACCAGAGCGCTCAAGCAGAGCGTCGATCGTCTCTCGAGAGGTTGCCGCAGTTGTTCTCAACTTCGATCAGATGGGTCGGAACGAAGAGATGGAGAACGGCTCATCGAAGCGGCACGTCAAGCGCACCGACCGCCCGTCGGGAAGAGTTCCCAGTAAAATCAACCACTCGCTTCCACCAAGATGCGACACGGGCCCAACTCGGGCGGCTTTCACATCCTCCTCTGCGATCCCGATCCGCTTGGCGAAGGCCTTAGCTGCGCCGCCTAGGATGACCTCATTTGCGCTCATCATGGATAGATCTTTGCAAATAACGGCGCGTAATGTTGGCGATATACATCAAGCGAGTTTCCGTTTGACCGGCAGCTATGCAATGACTGCAAGATCCAGTCGAAAAACCAGAAGCCCCTTCTCGATTGCCGCCTGGTCGTAGGTTGACCTGTCTCCTGTGCTCAAGGCGGTCGCTTCCTCGCTCCATCTCGCGGCCTAACATCCTCCTTATGAGCATTCGCATAGAACAGTACGACGGTGGCGAGAGCCTCTACATCGCTCTTGATCCCGACGGCGATTGGGCTAAGTCCGAGTTCCCAACCGAGGTGGTTACTCTCGACTACAACGCCCAGGGCGGTCTTATCGGGGTCGAGATCATTGGTTCGCTTGCTCGGCGAGCAGCCGACGCACTCTTTCTCTCTCTGACTGAGTCAGGCGAAGCTGAGGATCTCAAGGCGAAGCTCGCGTCTGTCGTCGGATAGGACTACTAAAGGCGACGAGGTTCACCCGCTCTAAGGCGATTCAGATTGGGTCGCGGCGCGAGCGACGGCGCTGGTGGCACCGAGCTTGTGGAATTGGGCTGGGCTGCCGTCGCCCGCTTAAGCGGCTGGTACCGGAATCGGTCCGCCCGCGAGCCTCTGAAGCCGAACAGTCCTCTCAGGCATCGAGAGGCGCTGGGGAAGCTCGTCCCAGGTTCGTCCATCAAGTACCCGCCCTCCCGCCTTCGGTCGATGGCCTCCCCACTGCTTGAAGAAGAACGCGGTCTCGGACCTGGCGCAGCGATCGCGAAGCTCCCGCACCCACTCGGCGCGGACGGGCCGATGCCCTGATCCTGACTCTCCGCCGGCGATCAGCCAGTCGATCCCTGTGAGGTCCAGGCCTTCGAGCGGACCGAGCAGGGGCTCGGCCGAGATGAAGCGCACCGCCGCATCGACCCCTCGCAGGTAATCCGCGCGCTCGACGAAACGGCGATTCTCGATGGACACGCCGATCCACACGTTCGGGTGCCATGCGAGGCGAGGTGCGAGCTCGGCGAGGCGCTCGTGCCGCTTGGTGAGGATCTGGAAGGTGTGCTGATCAGCCTTGCCCATGACCTCGAAGACGCGGTCGATGAACTCGATCGGCACCTTCTCGTGGAACAGGTCGCTCATAGAGTTGACGAAGATCATCCGCCCTCGTCGCCAGCGAAGCGGTTGCTCCAGGCGCTCCGGCCAGAGCCGAAAGTCGAAGCCCTGCTCATAAGGGTGGCCGGGGACGCCCCGCCACCGCTCGGCAAAGGTCTTCGCGTAGCAGTGAGCGCAGCCCGGCGAGACCTGGTCACAACCCGTGACCGGGTTCCAGGTCGCCTCGGTCCACTCGATGCGCGTCTTGTCAGCCATAGATAAGCACGAACATATGTTCGCAAAAGGGTCGGTCGCTCTCAGCCTAAGGGGACGAAGCGCATCGTCGCGCCTTTGAACCCCCACTGGCCACCACGTTGCAGCACCTCCAGGTCTCCGGCATTCTCGGCGGGGGCCAGGGTCTGTTTGCGCAGATGGGCCTTGCGGAAGGGAGTGTCGACCAACGTCACTCGCTCTGCCTGCTCGATCGTGAACGGCGCCGTGCCGAACTTCGCCCGCAGCTCCGCCAGAAGCGGCCCGGTGTCCACGGCAAGCTTGTCGAAAAGCACCTCCTGACCTGAATCGGTCTGTGCGCGGTAGGTGGTGCCACCGACCGGGTCGACCTTCCACATCGCGTCCTTTGCCAGCTCGAGACCCTTGGTGTGGCCGAGACTGAAAACCAGCCGGTAGTCGTTACCGTCGAGGGTCCGCAGTTCGAAGGAGCGGACGTAGGCAACCCCCTCGGACCGTTCGAGCTGGGATTCGAAGAGGGCAAGCAGGAAGGCGGTCCGGGCCTCGCCATCGAGCGAGATCGCATCCCGCCAGCGCGTGGTGCCGAAGAGGGAGTCGAGGGCCGGCTCTTGGCCCTCTCGCCCCACGAAGCGGTGGATGAAGGACATCGGCAAGAAGTAGAGGACCTCGCAACGAGGGAAGTCGAGCAGGCGCCCGGTCACCGACATCGAGGATTTCGAGTAGCCAAACGGATCAATGAAGGCGAAGGTTGGGATCCCGGCGCGGAGGAACGGCGAAACCATGGGCTCGAAAACTGCCTCGAACTCCCCCTGCTCCACCCGTGGGGTCACATTCGACGGCAGCTCGCCGAGGGCCGCGATCTCCGAGCGTAGGTGCTCGGCGCGCGCCCGTTCGTGCTCGATGTAGAGAAGTTTGAAGTCGACCCCTCCCCAGTTCTTGAACCCCGAGTGGCCTATGAGCGCGTTGAGCAGTATCAACGGCGATCCCTGCTCGCCCCCTGCGTATCGGCCGGGGCCCGCGAACCCGTCCAACAGCAGGAGCCGGGGCCGGGGTCCCCCAGGGCGGGCTAATTTGAGTGCCTGGCTCGCCATTACCCCGAGCCAGCCATCGACGTAGGCGCGAAGGACCTTGTGCTTGGCGGCCGTGTGGGGGTCTCGGGACCATAGGGTTTCCGCATGGTTCATCTCGCCAGCATCGGACCTTAGGGCGCATCAGGTCAATCTTGGACGAAATCCTTCCCCCAAACTGAATCCAGATCGGGCTGGTGCCTCGCCGTAGTGGTGTCCTATCGAGCGCTCGGATCGGATCATTCTGTCGCTTGACGAACTTCATCGTAGGTCCTCCGGTACCGGTATGGTCGATGCACGAGACCGAACGCCGGGGGACAGCGATGGGCAAGGGCAACGACAACGATCGGTATGTGGTTCCGCGACCTGAAGGATGGGCCGTCGTGAAGGAGGATCACAAGCGGGCCAGCGCGCTCGAGGCCACCCAGAAGGCCGCGGTCGAGCGGGCCAAGGAGATCACGGGCAACCTGGGCGGCGGGGAGGTCCGCATCCAACGGCGATCCGATGCGAAGTTCCGCGACGGCGACCGCGCCAAGAAGCGCTGAGTCAGGGCACGAACTAGCCCGGCGAACTTGGATCCCACCACCATGGTCCTCGGCCGGCCCCACTTGCACCTGGGCGCCGTCCTTCACGGGTTCTGGAAATTCCGATCCTGATGCCACGGCTGTTCCGAAGCTCCAAAGGGCGTCGCCTGCGATGTCGGTCAGCAGGGTGTCCTCGCCTTGACGTACACGAGAACGATGCGGAAGGATGCCGCCGTGCCAAGAGCGCTCGCCGACGAGATAAAGACCGAGCTGGAAACTCTCACCCCCAACGAGTTTGCCTCTCGCCGGATTCTTGAGCCGATTCCGCACGCGTTCGCCGGTGACCTGGCCGCACTTAGCGAATGGAAGGCCGAGCTGGGGCATGCATTGGAGGTCGACCCTCGGTCGATGGCCATTGTGGGCAGCGCCGCCATCGGGGTCAGTCTGAAGCCGGGTCGCCTTTTACGTCCGTTTGGTGAGGACTCCGACGTCGATGTTGCCGTTGTTTCGCACTTTCACTTCGAGCGTGCCTGGAGAAGGATCCGAAACCTCCCACCGAGCGTCCGTGCCTCGCTCGGCAAAGTCCAGAAGCGGTCGGTTCGCTCGCACGAGATGGACTACATCTATAGGGGGGCCGTCGCGACCGACAAGATCCTCGACCTGCTCCCGTTCGCGGAGACTTGGGTCCCGGGCCTATCGAAGATGGAAGGCATAGAACCCAGCGCGGGGAGGCCCGTTCGGGCGCGCATCTATCGCGACTTCGAGGCGCTCCGCCAATACCAGCTGAAAAGCATTCTTCGCGCACAGGAGGAACTGGAAACTCATGCCTGACTTCTTACAAACTACCCACCACAACGTGTCGTGGTTCAAGAAAGCAGCTGACGATGGTGAGCTGGTAATCCGTCCTCGCTACCAGCGGAACCCTGTTTGGCTCAAGCCCCAGAAAAGCTCGCTGATCGACACGATCCTACGTGGCTTCCCGGTTCCCGAGCTTTATATGCAGGAACTCATCGAGACGGATGGCTCACAAGAACACGTCGTCGTCGACGGTCAGCAGCGTGTTACCACCTGTCTTGAGTTCGTCAGCGGCGAATTCGAGATCTCAGAAAAAGAGTCCGACAAGTGGGGCGGTCTAGGTTTCTACGACCTGACCGAAGACGAGCAACGGATCATCTGGAAATACCCGTTTGTTGTCCGGATCATTCCTGACATACCGGAAGACGAAGTGAAAGATATCTTCACTCGGCTGAATCGCTACAACATGGCGCTCAACAAGCAGGAGCTTCGCCACGCCACCTACTGGGGTGAATTCATCACTTGCGTGGAGGGCATCGCCGAAAACGATTTTTGGGGCGAGTCGGGAATCTTCAGCGCCAACGATGTGCGTCGCATGCTCGATGTTGAGTACATCAGTGAGCTAGCCGTCGGCGTCCTGCATGGGCCCCAAAACAAGAAGAACTCGCTCGATCGTTGGTACAAAATCTACGAGGCCGAGTTCCCAGATAGACATTTCCTCGAAGAAGTATTCGCGTCCGTTTTGGGCGAGCTGGCACATGTACTTCCTGACCTGCGTCACACTCGGTGGCGGCGCTCTTCCGACTTTTACACGCTCTTTCTGGTGTTTGCGGACCATGTCGAAGACCTACCTTTGAATCGGGAAGAGCGTGCACTGGCCCAAGGCAAGTTGACTGCCTTCGGGGACCAGGTGAGCGCCTTCCTTGCGGCCGACAGTGGCGGGAAAGGAAAATCTGCCGTTTCGAAATACGCGAAAGCCGTCGCCCGTGCCGCGACCGATCTCGCGAACAGGACCGAGCGATCCAAACAGCTGGAGGCGGTCCTCAAGGATGTCTTCGACTGATGGGTGGATAGGACCCGAGCGGGCTCGCAAGGCTGGTGATCGCACCCGCAGTCGCCCGGGTGACGAGGACCGAGGAAGCATGGCCTCGGCGGCACCTGCCGCGAGTCCGTCGTCCGATAGTCCCCCACATTCGAGCCGTCGCATCGAGACTTAGCCGCATCTCGCTGGGGCGCGTCGCCATGCTTGTCTCATTCAGGTCACATCACCCCTGCGTTTTCGCTTCTCAAGCCAACGCCCTTCGTCCTTTCAAGCCGAAGGTCGCCAGCTCGAATCTTGTCGCGCCCATCCCTCGGTCCCTTGGGCGGAGAGCGGATGGCTGCGCGATGCCTTCGATCACGTCGGCGCTCGTTACTAGGGTGGTGCGTCCCTATGCGTTCTCGTCGATTGACCAGCAGTAGGAGCCGGCCGACCGTGCTCTCTCTGTTCGCAGGCGCCGGTGGGCTTGACGTGGGGTTTGCGGCGGCCGGATTTGAGTCGGTTGGTTTCGTCGAGCTTGAGGAATGGGCCTGCGATACCTTGCGGGCCAATAATCCTGGGGCGCTTGTGATCGGTCCGCCGGATGGGACCGGCGATGTCCGTGACGTGAGTGTCTCTATGCTGAAGGCGATCGATGGGCGGGCGGCCAAGCCTGATGTGATCGTTGGAGGGCCTCCATGTCAGCCGTACAGCATCGCCGCCGCGCAGCGATTCCTGCGGGGCGACGAGAGGTTCAAGCGGACCGGGCATGCGGACGAGCGGAGAGGGGGGTTATTTCGGGAGTTCTCGCGATTGGTGCGGGAAGCCGAACCACGAGCTTTTCTGCTCGAGAATGTGCCGGGGTTGCTAGAGCTGGACGGGGGAGAGGCCGTCGGCGAGATGATCTGCGAGCTCGAAGGGCTCGGGTATCAAGTGAATAAGCCAGAAGTGCTCGAAGCAGCGGACTATGGGATCCCACAGCGCCGCCGCCGGGTCTTCGTGCTGGGGTCCCGCGAGAAGACTCCCGTGCTCCCCGACCCGGCTGGCCGGCCGCGGCTGAGCGTCGCGCACGCGCTGGCGGGGATGCCCACCGACCTCTCGAATCATGTGCCACGCCGGCATGCGCCGACCTCGATCGCTCGCTATCGTCAACTTGCTTTCGGCGAGAGGGAACCGCTCGGACGGGTGGACCGCCTGGACCCGTTGCTCCCGAGCAAGACCGTTATCGCTGGCGGCTCGAACGGAGGAGGGCGGTCTCATCTTCACCCGTTTGTCGCACGGACGCTGACCGTTCGAGAGTGCGCTCGGCTCCAGACCTTTCCCGACGACTTCGTCTTCACCGGCTCGAGCGCGAGGCAATTCACGCAGGTGGGAAACGCCGTCCCACCGCTGCTGGCGGAGCAGCTGGCGCGATCGGTTGCGGCCTCGATCGGCGAGACGGTCCGACGAAGACTTCGTTCCGCCCCCTACCTGAAGGCCGATGCTGCGGCCGAGGAACTTGCTGAGCAGCTGCTGGAGGAAGCCCGCCTCGAGCGACCCGAGTGGCTGTACGAAGACTTGGGACCAGCCGAGCCTTTGCGGGCGGCCTGATTGGATACCCCGGCCCTCTTCGAGTGGTCCTGGCACCACTTCAACCCGCTCGGGAAGTCGAGGAATTACCTGCCGATACTCGAGATCCTCGGCGAACACGAAGGCCAGTCGGTCAACTCCGCGCGGGAAAGCGTCGGTCTTGAGGCGGAGGCACTCGAACTCGGCGTGGGCTTGGGGAAACGAGACGGAGAACCCTATCCGGACCTTTTCCGGGATCGGATCGACGTCTGGCGATTCACCGGCGCCCTGATCGAGCCAGGGCTGGTCGACGAAGAAATCCGCCTCACCGCACTCGGCAGGACTCTGCTGGAGGACCCATCGCGGTTCGAAGAGCTGATGCTTCGCCAGGCGCTCCGCCTCAGCTTTCCGCGAGGCGCGAGGGCGCGCACCGTCGCGGCAGTGGACAAAGCCTCTGGGGGCCTGGAGGAAGCCCTGGAACAGGGACCGGGCGTGAACGTCGTCAGGGCCTGGTCCCTCGTCAGCGGCCACCTGCGGATCCACGGCTCCGACGGGTCGTTGACGGGCGAGGAGACGGCCCGATATCTGAGCGGTTCGACCAGCCTCGACGAGATCGACGAACGGACCAAGGCGCTGTTGATAGACCGGGCCGGTGGGGATTCCGGCATTGCTGATGTGACCTCCTACAAAAAGCGACAAGGCCGCGAGCTGGAGCTCTGGCTTCGCGAATGCGGTGCGCTCGGAACGGCTGATAGCGCCAGATGCGCCCTCGATCCGGAGGACCGGGAATTCAGCTTCAAGGACGCCTCGTCGGACGAGATGCTCCGCTGGAATCAGTGGTGGGGCGCGCTCCCCTAGCAGGAGTCGACGCCAGCCTTCAGCAACAGGCCAAGCAATTCCTTGCCTGCATCGCTCTCGCCTACCGGAGCAGCCAGGGCGGTCGCGGTCTGTGCGGTCGAAGCGCGTCGATAGTGCGACTGCGACGGTAAGCCTCGGTAGACGAGCGCACAGCTGGGCAGACCGCGGAAGTGGGAGAGGTAGCCGAAGGCCTGCGCGAGATCCCTCGAGAGCGGGGCGTCGGCCTGTTTGTTCTTGCACTCGACGCAAAGAAGGTGTTGCTCGGCGCTGGTCTGGCGGCGAAGGACGAGGTCAGGTCGCAGCGTGATGGGTTGCCAAGATCCGTCGTCGCGCTCAATCTCGTGATCGCGCCCCCTCGCCGGGACGACCAACGGTGCGGACGCCTGCCACCATACCTCCAAGCGCTCGCCAGTCCTTGCTTTGAGCCCGACCGCAAACGGCGATTTTCGCTCGAACGGGAATTCAAACTCGAAGCCCTGCTCTTCGCCGTGGCACACGAGCCGACTGGCGACCCAGAGCTCGAAGGCGGTGTGCTGAAGGCCGTACTCGTTAAGGCCGCCGAGCATCGCATCCACCAATCGCTTGGAATCCGGCTCCTGCGCGAGCTGTCGCTGTGGGTCGATCATTCCTTGCATCGTTCGGGCGAGCTCGATCGGCCGTCGGTAGAGAGTGGGATCCGCCTGCCGAAGCGCGACGCGCTCGAGCGCGAGCGGCACGAGCCGGGCGGATCCGACTTCCTCCAGCGGCACCCGGCCGAACGCCTTCTGCAAGGTCTCTCGCAGCTCGTGAGCGCGGCGCGCGGCGCGCGCGAACAGTTCACGGCCTGACCAGCTCGCATAAGCATCGGCGCGCCCGCTACTCCATTCGAAGACGGTAGCGAGCGTCGCCAGAAGGAGGGCATTCTCCGGCGTGTTCTTTGATCTGGCGATGCGAATGATCGGCCAGAGCCCGACCTCTGGGGGTGCAAGGGCGACCCGACCGAGGTCCAATGGGCCGCCCATTGGGTCCGCGCACAACGTTCGCTCTCGCTCCCTGCGCTCGGTCGCGTTTGCGACGAGCCTCGGCACGTGATTGTTGAGCTCGATCAGGCTGGCACTGATGACGGAGCCCGCCAGTACCCGCCCGACGAACGAAGGGTCGTCGGCGTCGCCAAGCGTCGTCGTAGCCGTGGTCTGAAAGCGATGGGCGAGCCCCGCCAGGAGCTCTCGATTCGCTCCCTCGCGGAGAGCTTGCAGCTCCTTCTCGTCGAAGGCCCCGTCCACACTCAGAAGTAGCTGCCGGACTCGGATCTTGCGATGAGCGTTGCCAGCTCGACGTCGACTCGGGGCAGTATGTCGAGGCGATTGAGCGCAACTCGCATCCCCTTGAGGCTTTCGGGTCCCACGCGCCCCAACTGGGGCGCGATGGTCCGTGCGATCGCCACGTCCACTGCCTCCTCGAGGGTCAGTCCCGCTGGGGACTGCTCGAGCTCGCCGGCCAGTAGCAAGGCATCGACGAATTGTGCGGTCCCGATCGCCACGGTGTCGAATAAGGGATCCTCTCGGGCGGGAACCGAGCCGAAGCCGCTCCAGCTCAGCGCGTAGCGGACGATGAGAGCGAGCTGCGCTATCCGCTCTACGGCGAGGTTCATTGATGGAAACCCCGCGTCGGCGACACTCTTCTGCACCACCGACAACTCCTGCATGAAGTCGTTGGGCTCGGCGGCCGGATTGCTGGAGAACTGGTCGATCGGAGAATCCAGCGGTGGGGGGTCTGGCGTTCTGAGCTCGATTCGTTGGAAGCGGCGGGTGAACGCCTGCGACATCTGCTCGATGAACTGGGAATCGGAGAGGTTGGCGGTGGCGATGATCCGGAACCTAGGTGGAAGCGTGAGGCGCTTCTTCGTGGGTTCGTCGCGATAGGAGAGGTCGAGCGCCTGCGGCTTCAGCCGAGAGCCAAGGGTCGTGAGGAGAGCCGAGAAGACCCGGTCGACTTCGCAGCGGTTGATCTCGTCGATCAGGAGCCAGGTCGCCTGCGGGCCCTGGCCGGTGGCCTCCCGTTCGATCACGGTGCGGCAGCAGTCGAGGATTGCCGAGGTGACCACTCCGTCGTATGGCGCAAATGACCCGCCCTTTGGCGCCTTGCCGCCGATCGCGTGAAAGGCCGTCCAGTCCATCGATGGCGTTACGCGCAGCAGCTTGACGTTCCAGAGTTCGGCCGCCCGTTCCACCAGCATCGTCTTTCCGGTGCCCGGCGGGCCGACCAGCATCGTGTGCCAATGCTGGAGCAACACGAGGAAGACTGCCAGCGTCTCCCGTCGGATCGCGACGTCAGACTGCATCGCCGCTACGGTTTTCTCGAATGACGCTTGATCGAACCAGGGTTGCGCGAGCGGCTCCGTTAGCTTCGCCGAAAGCCCAAAGTCGTCTTTGAGCTGAAGCGGCGTTATGACTGGGACTGCCATCGATCGCGAGCGTACAGAGAAAATGGAACGGTTGAAGTCGATCGCGGTTCCCGCGAGCCCGCCGCCGGTCTCCGAGGCCTCGCGCAAAGTGATGCAGGCGAATCGGTCCCGGGACACCTATCCGGAGCTTTCCCTGCGTCGTGAGCTGCACAGTCGCGGACTGCGTTACTTCGTCCACAGGCGCCCGATATCCGACTTGCGCTGTACCGCCGACATTGTGTTTCCGCGGAAGAAGCTCTGCATCTTCATCGATGGATGTTTCTGGCACGGCTGCCCTGTGCACTCGCGGACACCGAAATCGAATGAGTCCTACTGGGTTCCGAAGATTGCGCGCAACGTCCAGCGGGACCGTCGCAACGATGCGATCCTGGCCGAAGCGGGCTGGGCGCCACGCCGGTTCTGGGAGCACGAGATTCGCGCCGACCTCGGCTCGGTCGCGGATGAGATCGTCACGGCGCTTCGTTGAGCCCGGTCCGGATGGTCCGGACCTTCCCAGGGTCGATTACTGACCGAGGTCGCGTTGCAGGGCCCTGATCTCGCGGCACTGATCGATCGCTCGGGTCGAGGTGGCGCGCGAGGGCCGATCACCGGGCGACGGCGAAGGGGTTCCACTCGCCCGGGGCGCCCTTCAGCGTGTGGACGCCGCGCTCCTCGAAGTCAACCCGGAGCCGACCACGAGCTCCGTGACGGTGGTCGAGACGTAGACCTCGGCGGGATCGGCCAGGGCGCCGATGTTGACGCCATGCCGGCGACGTCCGTCGCCCATGGTCTTGATCTCGTGGCCGCAGTGGACTTGCCGTAGGGACGAGCGAGGAGACCCGGTCGGGGTTGCTCGCGGCGAAGAGGATCGACGTTGTTGCCTCGACACAGAGGACGATTCGGACCTGGCCTGTTGTTGGGCTTGCGATGTCCGCGGTCGCCTCTTTGACGGCGGGTCGTGGTTCTTAGATATTCAGATTGCTCATGGCTCGGCGTGCGACTGGCGGGTCCGTCGGCGGAGGTAGAGGGCCAGGCCGGCGATGACTGCCACGCCCCATAGGACCGAGGCCCAGATGCCGACCGCTGCGCCGAGGAATCCGGCGATGATCATCGCGAGGATTACGGCGAGATAGCCGCCGAAGAGGAGGATGGCCCGACGGGCGAGTCTGCGCATGCGAGTAAGGCTAGACGCGCGGGCTGCGGTCAGAACCCGCTCGCCGCGATCGGCCTGCTGAACCCGGTGATCGCCGGCGCCGCGATGGCTTCCTCGAGCATCTCGATGGTCGCCAACGCGCTGCGCCGGGCGCCGCTTCAAGCCCGGGCGGGGCTGACGGCCTCTGCGCTCGCCGGGGCCAGGACGCCGGCGGCCGAGCAGCCTGAACTCGGTTCGGCCGGTGTGTGATCATCTCGCGACTGCCACATTCCCGTGGCCGTTCTTGGACGAGCTTGCGGAAGGAAGAGGCAGGATGAATTTTCGGAATGCGTCGGTGGAGGGCGAATTCAGTCGGAGGGCGGTTCGTTCGCTCCTGCTTCTCGGGCTCGCCGTGCTCTCGCTCTTGGGTATGTGCCTACCGTCCGCCTCGGCGGCGGAGCCGGTCGCTTGCGGCAAGCTCACGGGGGCCGCGACCATCGGCTCCGACGCGCACAGAGGCCTGTACGTCCTCCGCTGCAACCTCACGATCGGCGCCGGGGCGACGCTCACGATCGAGCCGGGAATCATCGTCGAGGTCCCCCTCGGGGCGAAGCTGACCGTCGAGGGCAGCTTGATCGCCGAAGGCACGGATCGGGCGCCGGTGATCTTCACGTCGGTCCGTGACGGGATCGGACATGGAGTCGGCGGCGGCGAGACGGACCCCGCGGCTGGCGACTGGCAGGGGATCGTGGTGCAGAAGGGCGGGGAGGTCGAGTTGAGGAGCACGAGAGTCCGGTACGCGACCACCGGCCTGCGGGGCGAACCGGGGTCGTCGCTGTCGGTGCGTGGG
>Ga0070679_100002064_pt1 | contig 18052 bp, 13 predicted proteins | sample KBSC63BmetaG_FD_65652 | JGI IMG/M metagenome (GOLD analysis project Ga0070679, IMG submission 65652) | Corn rhizosphere microbial communities from Kellogg Biological Station, Michigan, USA - KBS C6-3B metaG | ecosystem: Host-associated > Plants > Roots > Rhizosphere | place: USA: Michigan... | reverse complement strand
GTAAGCGCGGGCGATCATCTCGCCGATGCCGCGGCTGCCGCCGGTCACAATCGCGACCTTGCCCGCGACGCCGAACAATTTGTCGATTTTCATCGCCCTCTCCGCTCGTCTGACAAAAAGAATGTCTCTTTCCTGTCATCACCAGGCCGCAGCGTCCCGCGAACGCGCGCGAGCGGCTGACGCTGCGAGACCCGGTGATCCATGACACTTCTCGGCGCATTCGGAAGGTCCTCATGGATTACCGTCGCGCCGTCGGCCCGCGTCCGCTCGCCGGGCGCGACGGCCCGGTAATGACAAAAAGAGGTTACCTAGCCGAACGATATTGTATGAGCGAATGGCTGCGCAGCAAGCAGCGCCACGCTGCGAAATTTACGCGTTGCCGATCAGGCTCGCGAGCGCCATCCGCGCTTCGGTCACGCGTGCGGTCAAGAGTGACACTGCGTTCGCAAGCTCGATCTCGTCGGCGGCGGTTTCGATCTCTTCCGCCGCCTTGGCGACCGAGAAGGCGCCGACGCCGCGCGCCGCGCCCTTCAGCCGGTGCGCGATTTCGAGCCGCATGCGGGTCGATTCCGTGTCGCGGATGACCTTCAGGAGGCTATCGGCCTGCTGGTCGAACATCTGCAAGACTTCGCGCGCGAGCCCGCGATCGCTGAACGTGACGCGGTCGAGAAATTCGATATCGAAGGCGCCTGCTTTCGCGGCCATTTCAAACGCCCCGGTATTGGGAGTGCGTAAGCTCATAGCCATAACCCCGTCTCCACTCACGATATTGTCCGGCCGCGATCTTGAACGCGTCATGGTAAATAGAGTTTGAACGCGCCTTCCGAGGAGGCCGTCTCCGGGCGCTCCGAGGGACGCCGGCCGTCCCCGTTTTCCACGCCGGTGTGGCTTTCGAGTACCGCCGAAACCCAAGGAGTGCCTTGGTTTTCATGGTGAATGCCGCGTTAACGATGTTGCTAAGGCTTTAGCCTGCGGCGTTCCCCTCCCGGCTTTTACCGGGATAGAATGGCGGCGCGGTGGACTTTTATCCTCGTTTCTTATGCGTCAGGGGTGGCGCAGGCGGGGTGATCCTGCGGGATTCGTCCGATCCAGTACCCGAGGCTAAGGCGATGGCAAATACTCCGAAGAAGCAAGAAAACTCCGACGATGTGCTCGCGGCGCTTGAAGAAGCGCTGTCGCATACCGAGCAACAGAAGCCGGAAACCGAACCCGCCCTCGAGAAGCGGACAGAGACCCCGTCGCTCGAAGCCACGCCCGTGCCGCCTCCGCCGCCAAGCCCCGACGACAAGATTTTCAATGAGCGCCCGCGCACCACGCGCCCCCCGCTCGGTGCCGCGAACGACGACCGCCGCTCGGTCGGCCAGATCCTCGCGAACATGCACCGCACGCCGTCGCGCATGCCCTATTACATCGCGCTTGGCGTCTCGATCCTGTGGACCGCGGGCCAGCTTTTCTACGCCCATGCCCGCTACGCGGAAGAATTCGCCGCGATGCGCGGCATCTCGCAGATTTTTGACCAGCCCTTCTTCGTTCCGCTCGCCGCTTTGATCGTGCTGCCGGTGATCGGCTTCTTTGCCTTTGCCGCGCTCTATCGCCGCTCGGAGCAGATGCACTACGTCTCCGGCGCGATGGCCGAAATCACCTCGCGCTTCGCCGAACCCGAAGGCATCGCCTCCGACGCTTTCGTCAGCGTCGGCCAGCAGATCCGCCGCGAAGTCGCGGCCCTCGGCGACGGCATGGAGCGCGCGGTCGCGCGCGCCGCCGAGCTTGAGTCGGTCGTCCGCGCCGAAGTCTCGACGCTGGAGCGCGCCTACGACGAAAACGAAATGCGCATCCGCGCGCTCGTGGAAAATCTGCAGAGCGAGCGGGACGCGATCATGACCCACGCCGTCCGCCTGCAGGAGGCGATCTCGGGCGTGCATCAGTCCTTCACCTTCGACGTCGATGGCGTCAGCGAAAAGGTCAACAACACGATCACCGAAGTCACCAACCGCGTGGTCGACAATTTCATCACGCAAACCCACACCGCGCGCTCGCATATCAACGCCGCCGGCGACGAAGTCGTGCACGCCCTCCTCGGCCGCAGCCAGGAAGCCGCCGATACGCTGAGCCAGATGGGCTCTGAAATCTCCAATACGGTCGCCGCACGCGGCATCCGCACCATGGAAGAGCTGCAGGATGCGGCTAACGAGATGTCGGTTTCGCTCTCCGCCAAGGGTGACGCGGTCAGGGAAACCTTGATCTCCCGCCTGCAGGAGATGGAAGACGCGATCGTGCTCCGCGGCAGCGAAGTCGCCGACCGCGTGATGTCGGACTCGGCCGCCCTCTCCGCGCAGATCGTGAAGGGACTCGCCAATTTCGACGACACCGTGAAAGTGCATGGCGCGAAGATCGCGTCGGAAATCACGAGAAGCGCCGACAAGGTCAACGACACGACGAAGCAGAGCTTCGCCGCGCTCGACCAGCGACTCGTCGGCAAGGCGGCGGAAGTCGCCGCCGAGATCGACCAGCGCATCGGCCGCGTCGAGAAGACCCTCGACGAGCGCACCAAGAGCCTGAACGACGCGCTCGCCAACCGCACGCTCGAATTCGCCCGCACGGTTACAGATGGCTCGAAATCGGCGAAGGAAGCGGTCGACAAGAGCCTCGCCGGCATGGGCGAATATTTCTCGTCGAAGGCACAGGAGATCGCGAGCACGATTTCCGCACGCACCGACGCGATCAATCAGGTGCTTGGCAACCGCGCGCTCGAAATGACCACCGGTCTCGATACGCGCGTCGCGCGCTTCGAGGAAATGGTCGTAAACCGGCTCGAGAACGTCGCAAACTCGGTCGAGACGAAGTCGATCGCCGCCGCCGACGTGCTCGCCGCCAAGATCGAGCAGACGACGCTCGGCCTTCGCAACGAAGCCGCCGACGTGGAGCGGAGCTTCACGCAGCTTGCCGAAAAGGTTTCCCTCACCCTCGTCGACCGCGCACGCGAAGTCACTTCCGCGCACGAGACGCTGCAGGCAAATGTCACCGGCGTTCTCGACAAGCTGAACGAGGCGAACAGCCAGCTCAAGATCGTGCTCGCCGGCGTCGTCGATAATCTCAGCCCGATCGAAGGCGCGGTCGCCGACAAGATCATCACCTTCCAGAAGACAATCGAAGGCACGATTTCGGCGACGCATGGCGCGATCCAGCACATGGACAATCAGCTCCGCGACATGCGCGACGTCTCGGGCAAGGTGCTGACCGACATCTCCTCGCTCACCACCCGCTTCGAGGATCAGGGCCGCTTCTTGGCCACCGCCGTCGACAACATGGGCGAAACCCATCGCCGCATCGACGCGACGCTCGCCGAGCGCCGCGAGGCGATCGAGGCGCTCACCAACCACCTTTCGACGCGCTCGAGCGATCTCGAAGAACGGCTCGGCCGCTTCAACCGCCTGCTCGAGGAGCAACTCTCGGCCTCCGAAAACAAGGCGCAGGAAATCGCCAAGCTCGTTGCCGACGCGACCGCGAATTCCACGCATTCGATCGTCAAGCAATACGACGCGATCAAGAACACCTCGAACGAGGAACGCGACCGCACCACGCTCGCGCTCCGCTCCGTCTACGAGAGCGCGACGACCGAGGTGAACACCCTCTTCCGCGACATGAACCAGCGCTTTGCCGATGCCTCGCGCGAACTGCGAGAAGTCGCCAACGAAGTGCAGCACTCGCTCGACCAGACGCGCCAGGAATTGAAGCGCGGCGTGTTCGAGCTGCCGCACGAGACGCGCGAAAGCACCGCCGCGATGCGGCGCCTCGTCGCCGATCAGATCAAGGCGCTTGCCGAGTTGAACGAGGTCGTGAACCGCCATTCGCGCGGCATCGACCACGCCGGCGCGCGCCGCATGGCGGTGAACGACGATACGCTCGCGCTCGCCGCGGAAGCTCCGCGTTCCGCCGCGCGCGGCACCGATTATGCGCCGCCCGTCCCTGCCCGGTCGCGCCTCGAAGCCGTCTCCAACCGCGATCGCGAAACCATTCGCGAAATCGGCCGCGAGATCGAGCGCGAAGTCGGCCGCCGCACGCCGCGGCCGGAAGAGCGTGAGGAGCGCGCGACAGCCGGCGACCGGTTCGTCGATACGATCCTGCGCAACCGGCGCGAGGAAGAGCCGCGCCGCGACAGCCATCCGCGCGAAATTGAGCCCGCCGCGAAAGCGGGCGAGCCGCAAATCCGTTCGATCGAGTCGCTGGACGCGCTTTCCGCCGACATCGCCCGCCTCGTCGATCACGACGCGTCGGTCGAATTCTGGGAGCGCCATAAGCGCGGCGAGAAGAACGCCTTTACCCGGCGCCTCTACACCACGCAGGGCCAGAAGACCTTCGAGGACATCCGCCGCAAATACCGGCGCTCGTCCGAATTCCGCGAGACGGTCGACCGTTACATCGAGGAGTTCGAGCGGCTGCTCGAACAAGTGGGCCGCGACGATCGCGGCCAGGTGCTCACCCGCACCTATCTCGCCTCCGACACGGGCAAGGTCTACACGCTCCTTGCCCACGCTTCCGGGCGGCTCGGGTAAGCGGACTTAAACGAATAAAAAAACGGCCGGGAAATTTCCCGGCCGTTTTTGTTTGGACAAACATTCGGCGCGCACCCTTCCCTCTCCCCTAGTGGGAGAGGGAAATTCGCTTCGCTTCCGCAGCCAAATTTCCAGGACATTCGTTTCACAGGCCGTTGGCAACTAACTTGAGAGGCGCTTTGCGGCCCGCCATACTTGCAACCCCCGCCTTCCTGCCTCGATCGAGAACAAGGAAAATGCCGCGTCTTTCGGTTCGCATCGAACGCTGGCCAATTTCGGGCAGCTTCGTCATCAGCCGCGGCGCCAAGACCGAGGCCACGGTTGTCGTGGCGGAAGTCTCTGACGGCGATGTGACCGGCCGCGGCGAATGCGTACCCTATGCGCGCTATGGCGAGACGCCTGAAAGCGCCGTGGCCGCCCTTGAGGGCGTCAGCAAGGCAATCGAAGAAGGCCTCGACCGCAGCGGCCTGCAGCGGCGGCTGCCACCGGGCGCGGCACGAAACGCGCTCGACTGCGCGCTTTGGGATCTTGCCGCCAAGCGCGCGGGAAAGCGCGCCTGGGAACTCACCGGCCTGCCTGTGCCGCAGCCTGTGACCACCGCCTACACGCTTTCCCTCGACACTCCGGAAGCCATGGCCGCGGCCGCGCGGGCGGTGAAATATCCCCTCCTGAAATTGAAGCTCGGCGCGCGGGGCGATACCGACCGCGTTTTGAGCGTCCGCGCGGCGCGGCTCGACGCGCGGCTGATCGTGGACGCCAACGAAGGCTGGCGGCCGGAAAACTTTGAGGAGAACATGGAGGCTTGCGCGGCGGCGCGGGTGGAACTGATCGAGCAGCCGCTTCCGGCGGCGGAGGACGGCGTCCTTGCAACAATCAAGCGCATTGTCCCCATTTGCGCCGACGAAAGCCTGCACGACCGCGCGAGCCTCGCCTCGATCAAAGGCAAATACGACGCCGTCAACATCAAGTTAGATAAAACCGGCGGCCTCACCGAAGCGCTCGCGCTCGCGAACGAAGCGGAGCACGCGGGTTTCACGATCATGCTCGGCTCGATGGTTTCGACATCGCTTGGTGTTGCGCCCGCAATGCTGCTCGCATCTCGCGCGCGTTTCGTCGATCTCGATGGGCCGCTTCTCTTGGCGCAGGACCGCTCCCCGGGACTCGTTTACGAAGGCGCGACGGTTTTCCCGCCCGAGCCCGCGCTCTGGGGCTGAGCGGAATAAGCAATAATCGCGATCACAGCACCGATGCCGCCGAGCGCCGCATACACGGCGTAAGCCGCGACGTTCCAATGCGCATAGAGCGGCCCCGCCGATATCATCGCGAGGGCCATCACGATCCCGAGCACGGCCGAGGAATAGGCTTGCGAGCGTCCCGCCGAATGCGCGGGTACATGCAGCCCGAGAAGCGCCATCAGCCCGAGATGTGTCGCGCCAAAGGTGAAGGCGTGCAAGAGTTGCAAAACCGCGATCAGCGCGACCGGCGGGTCGAGGGCGAACGCGCCGAAGCGCAGCACCGCAGCAAACCCGCCGCAGGCGATCAGCGCGAGCGGCGAAACCGCCGCCGTGACCCGCGTGCCGATGTAAAACAGCACAATCTCGGCGCCGGTGCCGATCCCCCATAAGATTCCGATTTCGCTGTGCGGGATTCCTTTCGACAGCCAGTCGAGCGACGAGAAGCCGTACACCATCGCGTGGCTCGCCTGCACAAAAGCCGCTGCGAGAATGCCCAGTACGAGCACCCGCGACGGCTTACCCAGCCGCTGCCGCCGCTCGTGGATCGCGGGCGGCGCGAAGCGCGGCAGCGCCCGCGCCGAGAGCGCAAAGGCGAAGATCGCGCCCGCGATCACCCACACCACCAGCACCACCGGCATCCAGTCGAGGAGATAGCCCGCGATAACATTGCTCGCGATGAAGGAAACCGAGCCCCACAGCCGCACCCGGCCATAATCGACCGCGCGCAGCGCTGCGAGCCTGAGGGCATAGGCGTCGAGGAGCGGGAAGATCGGCGTCCAGAACACCGCCGCGAGCGCGATCGAAAACAGAATCAGCGCTATGTTCGGCGCAAGACCCACGCAGACGAAGCCGAGCGCGCCGAGCACCCCAAGGCTCATCAAGATCAAACGCGGCGCGCCCCAGTGGTCGGACACAACGCCCGCGAGCGGCATCGCCGCGAGGCGAATCGCCATCGGCAGGGCGAGCGCCAAGCTGATCGCATCCGGCGACAGGCCCCGCTCCGCCAAAAACAGCGGGAAAAAGGGGCTCTGGATGCCGAGTGCGGCGCACGCGGCGAGATAGGCGGACGCTGCGGAAAACCGTGCGCGGCTACCGCTCCAGGATTGTGCCGTATTGGCCGTCGATTCGCGCATGGATAAACTATTCATAGAGATTCGCGCGGCAGACTTTTAACTCGTTTCTTCCGCTTACTGGATTCCGATATGGCGCCGCCTCCCGTAAAACCTCTCCTGTCCGAAGCCGATTTCGAAGCGATTGCGGCTGCCGTCAACGAAACCGAGCGGGGACGCTGGTTCCTGCACGAATACGCCCGGCGCAACCGGCATTCCGATACGCAAAAAGTGCTGGAAGCGATCGAGAAGCTGGAGCGCAGTCTCGCTTCGCGCACCGAAACCACCCACGAAGACAGCATCCGCCTCACCATCGCGGATATGTCCGAAGCGATTGCCCGCACCAAGGCCGAGATCGCCGCGATCAAGCCCTCGGAAGACAGCATGGGCAAGATCGAGGACGCGGCCGTCGAGCTCGATGCGATCGTGAGCACCACCGAGCAGGCGACCTCTGAAATCCTCGCTGCCGCCGAACAGGTGCAGGAGATCGCCTGGACGCTGCGCGAGCAAGGCACCGAGACCGCCGTTTGCGACAAGCTGGATGAGCTGATGACACAGACCTATACGGCCTGCTCGTTTCAGGATCTGACCGGCCAGCGCATCCGCAAGATCGTGAATGTGCTCAACTTCCTCGAGGCCCGGATCGAGGCGATGAATCTGATCTGGGGCAAGCACGAAACGCTTGCCATCGCCGAGGAAACACCTGCGATGGAGCCCTCCCTCCTCAACGGCCCTGCCCTGCCGGGCAAGGGCTTGCCGCAGTTCGCGGTCGACGAACTAATCGATCCCGTTCCGCCCATTCCGAACCCGCCGCCCGCGGTCGAACTCGATGAGGCCGAGGAAAACGACATCGTCTGGGAGGATGCGCCGATCGATGACGAGGCCAAGCAGGAAGCTGCCGCCGAAGCCGCGGCGAAACTGATCGCCGAGAATATGGCCTCGGAAGATGTTTTGGCGGTGGAGGATATTGTCGCGATCGAGGCGAAGATTTCCGCCGAGGAAGAAGTCGTGCCGCTCGCGCCGCCTGTTGTCGCCCCGCCGGCGTCGGGAATGCGCGGCAAGGCTTCGGCGTCGTCGGCGCCAGTGCCGATCGAGAAGCTTTCGCCGGTCGAGAAACTCGCGCTGTTTTCCTAAATATTAGCTGCCTGTTCCCCGGGCGAGCATCGCAAAGCGACGCGAGACCCGGGGAAAGCGCTAGCCAATAATCTCCGCGAATAGCTTCGCGTCGACATTGCCGCCGGATAGAACCGCGGCAACGGTCTTTCCGCGCACGTCGACAGCGCCAGCGAGAAGCGCGGCGAGCGCGACGGCCCCGCCCGGTTCCACCACAAGCTTCAATTCGCCGAACGCGAAGCGCATCGCCGCCTTCACTTCGTCGTCGGTGGCCGCGACACCTTCACCGATCAGCTTGCTCGTGATCTGAAACGTGAGATCGCCGGGCGCGGGCGCGAGTAGCGCGTCGCAAATCGAGCCGGTCGCTTGGGCGTTGCGTTCGCGCATGCCGCTTTTGAACGAATGCGCGTGCTCGTCGAAACCCGCCGGCTCGACGGTAAGAATGCGCGCCTTCGGATGGCGGTCCTTGACCGCGAGCGCGATCCCGGCAGCCAGCCCTCCGCCAGATGCCGGCATCAGCACGATATCAGGCGCAAGCTTTTGCGCGGCGAGATCTTCGCAAATCTCTAACCCGATCGTCCCCTGTCCCGCCATCACGAGCGGGTCGTCGAACGGCGGCACCAGCGTGGCACCCCGCTCCTTCGCGATCCTTTGCCCGATTGCTTCGCGGTCTTCCTTCTCGCGGTCATAAAGCACGACTTCCGCGCCGTGGCCCTTCGTGCGCTCGATCTTCGCCTTAGGCGCGTCGGATGGCATCACGATCAGCGCCGGCAGGCCGAGGAGTTTCGCCGCGCAACCGACCCCTTGCGCGTGATTGCCGGAAGAAAAGGCGACGACGCCGTTCTTTTTCTCGCTCTCCGGAATGCGCGAGATGCGGTTATAGGCGCCGCGGAACTTGAACGATCCTGTCCGCTGCAGCATTTCCGGCTTGAGGAAGATGCGCGCGCCGAGCTTCTTGTCGAGCGTCTCGTTCGAGAGAAGCGGCGTGCGCACTGCGACGCCCGCGAGTTTTTTCGCGGCATCCGCGACGTCGGCGGCGGTGGGAAGGCGAGAAGAAGGCTTGGCTGCGATGTTCACGGGCGGCACGCTAGGCCGCGATTCCGGCATTGTCACGGCCTGCAAAACGCAGGGCTGCCCCGATAAAAAAGGCCGGCATCGCTGCCGGCCTTTTTACTGATTACCGAGGATCTTATTTCGTGATCAGAGGAGCCCGGGGCTCAGGATCGAATTTGTAGCGAAGCGACACCGCCACGATGTTGTTGTAGCTGTGCGAATTCGCGAGCACCGTCACGGGTCCGGTCGCGTTCGGGTTGACACCGGGGATGTAAGAGATCGGCGAGTCGCCCAGCCACACAAAGCTGTAGCCGATATCCGTCGTCAGGCGCTCGTTCCATTTGTAGGTCGCGCCGACCGAGAACCACCAGCGGTTATCGTCAGGCACGCCGAGCAGCCGAAATTGATCCGTCGAAGGCGAAATCTCGTAGGCGATACCGCCGCGCAGCGTCGTCCGCGGATCCCACTCATATTCGAGACCGGCCGAGAAGAACCAGCCATCCTTGTAGAGAAAATTGATGGTGGCGGGCGTAACGCCTGAGAACGGGCCGGACGTGATGACAAACGGCGCGCTTTTCAAGACGCTCCAATTGGTCCACTCGACTGTTCCGAGCACCGTCCAGCGGCTGTCGAGGCGCTGCTTAAGGCCGAGGCTGACCTGATCGGGCAAGGTCGCGGCGCCTCGGACCGAAAATTGATTGGCTCCCAAGACAGGCGTTCCCGGCGGTGTCTGAAGGACGCCATCCAGCGAATTCAATCTTACCTGTGAACGGTACCCTAACGCCACCTCGGTCATCGGCGCCGGCTTCCAGGTCAGGCCTGCCGACCATCCGTAACCGACATCGCTAAGATTTCTCAAGCCGGCATTCGTTGTCGTTGGAGGCAAGCCTGCGTTCTGCGTGAACTTGCCGTTAAATGCCCAGAGGATGCGAGGGCCGGCTGCGATGCTGAGCTGCTCGTTGAGCTTAAAACCGATCACCGGATTGAAATCGAGCACCTTGATCCTTGCCTCGTTCGTATAGAACGAGCCGGTCCACGGCGTGTCGGGATGCGTACCCGAGCCGAAATCCGGATTCACCGAAAGGCCGACATACCAGTTCGGATTGAGCTGATAGGCGACATAGCTCGCCGGCAGATAGGCGAACTCGGAGATGTTGCCCGAATTCGTCGGCACGCCGAGCGGCGTCGAGCCCGGAAGCGCGGTTTCGACTGTATGGCCGAAGAGGAACGCGACGTGGCTTTCCGTCCAGAGGCCCGTCGCCTGCGTCACCGCCGCCGGATTCCAGAACATCGCGGAGAGGCCCATGCTCGATGTACCTTCGCCCGCGAAGGACATGCCCTGCCCCGACGCCGATTGTTCGTGGATGCCGATACCGCCCGCCTGTGCCGCTTGCGTAAACGTAAGCGAAGCGAGCGCCGCGCCCGCCAGCAGAATCTTCCGTGCTGTGCTTGCCATTGAATTCCCCCAAACGAGCGAGTCGCCGCTCGTCATCCGAAGGAAATCCTGCCGGTGCCTGTGAAGAGGTGCAAATCGCGGAGCGCCAAAAGGCATGCGGAAACTTTCTTGCGCGCGTGCTGGCATTTCAAAATATTCTCATTGTTTTCATCGGCCTATCGCAGAGCCAATAACGCGGCTTACTTCCTGCCGCTGCTCTATCGATCGCAATTTTCCGCCGATGTGATGCGCGCGCCACACGTGACGTAACGGCAACTTGTAGGTTATGAACGCTCACCGCATGATCTGAAATACCAGTCACAAACATCCCGCAAAACGAGGAACGTCCATGAAGTTAGTGCGCTTCGGCCCGGCCGGCCGCGAGAAACCCGGCATCGTCGATAAAGACGGCCATATCCGGAACCTGTCGAAGATCGTGCCCGATATTACGGGCGAAACGCTTTCGTCCACAGGCCTTGCGAAAATCAGAAAAGCGAAGATCGACAAGCTGCCGAAGGTCTCCGGCAAGCCGCGGCTCGGCCCTTGCGTCGGCAATGTGCGCCACTTCGTTGCGATCGGCCTGAACTTCACCGATCACGCCGCCGAAGTCGGCATGCCGCTGCCGAAGGAACCGATCATTTTCGCCAAGGCGCCGAACTCGATCTGCGGGCCGAACGACAACGTCATCGTGCCGAAGGGCTCGACCAAGCTCGATTACGAAGTCGAGCTCTGCATCGTGATCGGCAAGCGCGCGCAATACATCAAGTCGCAGGCCGACGCGAAAAATTACATCGCCGGCTACTGCGTCTGTAACGACGTTTCAGAGCGCTCCTTCCAGCTCGACCGCTCGGGCGGCCAGTGGGACAAGGGCAAGGGCGCGCAGAATTTCGGCCCGGTCGGCCCGTGGCTCGTGACGCGCGACGAGATCAAGGACGTGCAGAACCTGAAAATGTGGACCAACGTGAACGGCGAGAAGCGCCAGCACGGCTCCACCAAGACGATGATCTTCGGGGCGGAGTATCTCGTCTGGTACTGCTCGCAATTTTATGTGCTCGAGCCCGGCGACATCATCACCACCGGCACGCCGCCCGGCGTCGCGCAAGGAATGAAGCCGCCGCAGTTCCTCAAGCCCGGCGATATCATCACCATGGGCATCGAGGGACTCGGCGAGCAGCGCCAGAAGGTCGTGGCGGCGAAATAACTTCCGCTCCGATCAAACGCTCGCGGGCGCTCCGGCGGCCGCGAGCGTTTCCGTTTTGCTCGCGTGAATATCGAACCACGCATGCGCCAGCGGAAACCTTCGCCTTCGAAGTTCGGTATAAAGCCGGCTTTGCTCGCTCATCTCTTCGTAAGAGATCCAGCGATCGGAGGGCAGATCGAGGCCGAACAAACCGCTCATATGGCCATGGAACTGCGTCTCGAAAAAATTTCCCTCGCGCGAGGGATTGGGCGAAACCGTTTTCGGGTGCAGCGCTTGATTGACGTACTGAAAACGATCGTAGCCTGCCGCTCGAAAATGCTCCACGATCTTCGGATCGCTGGTCTCGCAGGAAACGAAGGCGGGTAGCAATGCCTGCTCGGCGAGCTGCTCGCTGAAGATTACATCGGCGCCTTCGATGTCGCATTTGACGTAGTAAGGAACGCCCAGCTTCTCGAACATGTCGGCGAGCGTGATGGTCGCGACCGTGATCTCCTGAGTTCTGTGCGCCCCTTTCTCGGCCCACTTCTTTTCAATGCTGCTCCAGTCGTCTTTCGTCCGGTTGACGTAAAACGAGATCGATTCCCCGCTTTTATGCCAGAGCGCCATCGGGACGATGCCGAGTTTTCCCGCTTGCTCGGCTTCCGCGATCACCAAGCTTTTGCGCGCGCGCTCAATCATCAGCGGATTCGCTTCGAGCGCGATGACCTTGAAACCCTTGTTCAGATAATACTCGGCGTCATAACCGTGATGCAGGCCAAGATCGTAGATCAGGTTGCGATCCAAAATATCCTCCGCGCCCGGACCGAATCATGGCCCGACAGCGATTGTTTCTTCCGTTCGCATCCTGCTTCAAGCGCGAAATGGGAAAAGCGGTGACGAAACCTACTTTTTCCAGAACTCGTAAAAATGATGCACAGGGCCGCGGCCCTCGCCCACTTTCAAGCCGTCCGCTGCCGCAATCGCCCCGCTCACAAATTTTTTGGCAAGCATAATCGACTCCGTGAGCGGCATGCCGCGCGCAAGCCCGGCCGCGATGGCGGAAGACAACGTGCAGCCGGTGCCGTGGGTATTTTTCGTTTCAATGCGCCGTGCCGCGAAACGCCGGATGCCGTCCTTGTCGATCAATAAATCCGTGGCCTGCGCGCCGCCGAAGTGGCCGCCTTTCACGAGCACCGATTGCGCACCGAGCTTCAAAATCGCTTCCCCTTGCTTTGCCATCGCGACTTCGTCCTTCGCCTGCGCCGTCCCGGAGAGCGCTGCCGCTTCCGCGAGATTAGGGGTCACGACCAGCGCAAGCGGAATGAGCTTCTTTTTCAGCGTATCAATTGCGCCGGACTCGAGCAGAAGATCGCCGGAAGTCGCCACCATCACCGGATCGAGCACGATGTTCTTCGCTTGATGCGCGGCGAGCCTCGCCGCGACCGCCTCGATCACATCCGCGCGGCCGAGCATCCCGATCTTGGTCGCGCCGACTCTAATATCCGAATAAACGGCATCCATCTGCGCGCGCACGAATTCCGGCGCGACATCGAAAATGCCGCTCACCCCTTTCGTGTTCTGCGCCGTCAGCGCCGCGATCACCGACGCGCCATAGACGCCGAGCGCGGAAAATGTCTTGAGGTCTGCCTGAATTCCGGCGCCGCCGCCGGAATCGGAGCCCGCAATCGTGAGCGCGATCGGTGTCGTCATGATGACGGCTTAGGAGAGCGCAAGGCTGCTTGCAAGCGCCCTTGCCTCATGCCCGCCTTTCTGGTTGCTTGCGGCATCAATCGCGAGGTCTCGATGATCCCGTTTTTCGTGCAGATCAAATGCAAGCTCGGCGAAGCCTATGATGTCGCGAACCGCATCGCCGATTCCGAAATCGCCTCCGAAATTTACTCGACCGCCGGTGACTACGATCTTCTGGTGAAGTTCTACGTCAACGAAGGCACCGACATCGGCCATTTCGTGACGGAAAAAGTGCAAAAGATTCCGGGCATCCAGCACACGCACACGATCATCACCTTCAAGGCGTTCTAGACCGCGGGGCTTTGCGGCGTTTCCGCCTCGTGCTCGCGCGTGCGGTCGATGTGCAGCTGGCGCTCGCGATAGAGCACGAACAGGCCCGCGATCACGACAATCGCTGCGCCTAGAAGCACGATGAATTCCGGCACCTCGCCGAAGAAGGCATAACCGATCAGGATCGAATAGATCATCGACGTATAGGCGAAGGGCGCGACCGTGCCCGCGCCGGCGTGACGATAGCTCTCGGTGACGGTGATCTGGCCGATGCCGCCGAAAATCCCGACGAGGAGAAGCACCACCGCGTCCCACACGGAAGGCATCGTCCAGCCCCAGAAGATCGTCACGAGACCGGTGAGCGTGCAAAGCACGGTGAAGGAAAAGACGAGCGAAGCCGTCGTTTCCGTCGCGGAAAGCTCCCGCACCTGGGTCATCGAGGCCGAGACGAGAAACGCGCCGACGAGCGCGAGCAGCGCGCCGAACGCGGCGGCCGAATTTTGTTCGCCCTCCCCGATATGCGGCCACAGCATCAGGGTCACCCCGGCAAAGCCGACCGCCACCGCCGCCCAGCGGAAGCGGCGGACTTTCTCGCCCAGGAAAATCGCCGCGAGCGCCACGTTGAAAAGCGGCGTGATGAAGCCGATCGCCGTCATGTCGGCGAGCGGCAGCCGCGCGAGCGAGGCGAAATTGCAGAACATCGAGCCGATGCCGGCGATCGCGCGCGTCAGATGCCGGATCGGCTTTTTCAGGATGAACGCGTCGCGCAATTCGCCCTGCCATTGCAGCATCAAGAGCAGCGGAATCAGCGCAAACAACGAACGTGAGAAGGCGATTTCACCGAGCGGGATCCGGTCGCCTAGCGAACGGATCAGCGCCGACATGATGGTGAAGGCGAGCGTCGAAGCGAGAATAAGGGCGATGCCGATATGGATATTTTTCGCCCGCCGCTGCCTCATGCGGCAGTTTTACGGTGCGCGAAGCTTCCGCGCCAGAGCCGTTCCGGCGCGGGAGTCATACGGCAAGCGCGTATCTCGAATTAGCTTCGGCGCCGGCTCGGCGCAGCCGGACGGCGGCCCGCCCAGAAGCGCTCGGCGTGCTCAGCGATCCAGCGGCAGACGATGTAGAACACCGGCGTGAAGATGAGGCCGAAGGTGGTGACGCCAATCATGCCGAAGAACACGGCCGTGCCGAGCGCCTGCCGGAGTTCCGCGCCCGCCCCGGTCGCGATCACGAGCGGCACCACACCGAGCACGAAGGCGAGCGACGTCATTAGAATCGGGCGAAGCCGGAGATGCGCCGCTTCTTCCGCCGCCGCCCAACGGCTCTTGCCTTGATCCTCGAGCTGTTTCGCGAATTCGACGATCAGAATCGCGTTTTTCGCGGCGAGAGCTATGAGCACGATGAAGCCCACTTGCGTGAGGATGTTATTGTCCTGCCCGCGCAGCGACACGCCGACGATCGCCGCGACGAGACACATCGGCACGATGAGGATGACCGCAATGGGCAGCGTCAGGCTTTCGTACTGCGCGGCGAGCACCAGGAACACGAACACCACCGCGAGAATAAAGGCGAAGGCGGCTGTGTTGCCCGCCCTGATCTGCTGGTAGGCGAGCGTCGTCCATTCGTAGGCGAAGCCTTCGGGCAAGGTCTCCTTGGCGAGCTTCTCCATGATCTGGATTGCCTGACCCTGCGAGTAGCCGGGCGCGGCGTTGCCGTCGAGTTCGGTCGCTGTGTAGAGGTTGTACCGCGGCACCCGATACGGTCCCGCGATGTCGTTCACAGTCGTGAACGAGCCGAGCGGCACCGTATCGCCGCGGGAATTCCGAACGCGGATTTTCAGCACGTCCTCAGGGCCGAGCCGATACGGCCCATCGGCCTGCACCATCACGCGAAAAGTCTTGCCCAATAGATTGAAATCGTTGACGTAAGCCGAACCGATATAAACCTGCAGCGCGGAGAAGACATCGCGCACATCGATGCCCAAGAGCTGCGCCTTGGCGCGGTCGATATCGAGGTAAAGCTGCGGTGTCGAATTCTCGAACAGCGAGAACACCTGCGTGAGGCCCGGTGTCTGCGCCGCGCGTCCCATCATGGCGTAGGTCGCCTGCAGAAGCGCCGCCGGCCCGCGGTTAGCGCGGTCCTCGATCATCATGCGGAAGCCGCCCGCAGTACCGACGCCGCGCACCGGCGGCGGGACTACTGCGATCATGAAGGCTTCCTGAATCGAACTCAGGCGCTTGATCAGCTCCTGCTGGATTGCCTGCGCCGACTGTTTCGGATCTTTCGCCCGCTCGTCATAGGGCTTGAGCACGGTAAAGATCGCGCCCGCGTTCGGTGCGTTGGTGAAGGTGGCGCCCGAAAAGCCGACAACAGTCACCGTGTGTTCGACGCCTGGGACCTGGAGCGCAATGTCTGCGGCGCGCCGCATGACTTCGTCGGTGCGGGAAATCGCGGCACCCGGCGGCAATTGCCCGACGACGATCAGATAGCCCTGATCGACCTGCGGAATGAAGCCAACCGGTGTACGATAGAATTCCAGCATGCCGAGACCGATCACGCCGCCATAGACGGCGAGCATCATGATCACCATCCGCACCGTGCGTGCGGTGAAGCGCCCATAGGCATGCGTGAGCTTGTCGAAATAGTGATTGAAGCCGTTGAAGAAGCGTGTGAGCGGCGCGGTCCAGCCTTGCGGAACGTGGTCCTTGTCCGGATGCGGCTTCAGGACCAGCGCGCACATCGCCGGCGACAATGTCAGCGACACGACCAGCGAAATCACCGTTGCGCCGGCGATCGTCAGCGCGAACTGCCTGTAGAACTGCCCGGAAATGCCGGTAATAAAAGCGGTAGGCACGAACACGGCGCACAGCACCAGCACGATCGCGATCAGTGCGCCGCCGACCTCGTCCATGCTTTTCACCGCCGCATCGTGCGGCGTCAGCCCTCTTTCGATGTTGCGCTCGACGTTCTCCACGACCACGATCGCGTCGTCGACGACGATGCCGATGGCAAGCACAAGGCCGAACAGCGTCAGGTTGTTCAGCGTGAAGCCGAACACCGACATCACGAAGAACGTGCCGATCAGCGAAATCGGGATCGCCAGAAGCGGAATGATCGCTGCGCGCCAGGTCTGCAGGAACAGGATTATGACGAGCACGACGAGGATAATTGCCTCGAAAATCGTGTGCTGCACCGCTTCGACGGATTCGCGGATGAACTGCGTCGGATTGTAGAGAATCCCGTACTCCATATCCTGCGGGAAATTCGCCGAGATCTGCTTCATCGTCTTTTCGATGGTGTCCGCGGTCGCAAGCGCGTTCGAGCCCGGCTGCTGGAAAATCGCGATGCCGACCGACGGATCGCGGTCGCGGTAAAATGCGGTCGAATAATCGAGGCCGTTAATTTCGACGCGCGCGACGTCCTTCAGCCGCACGATCGCATTCGGCGTTTCCTTGACGACGATATTCGCAAATTCCGCCGGGTCGGAAAGGCGCCCGAGCGTTTGCACCGCGATCTGGAAGGCGCGCTGGTCCTTCATCGGCGGCGCATTGAGGACGCCCGAAGCGACCTGGACGTTCTGGCTCGCAAGCGCGGCGACGACGTCCTGGCCGGTGAGATTCAGCGTCTGCAGGCGCTGCGGATCGAGCCATACCCACATCGCATAATCGCGGCTGCCGAACACGGTGATCGAGCCGACGCCGTTCACGCGCGCGAGTACGTCCTTGATCTGCAAGGTGGCGTAGTTCGAGATGAACAGCTGGTCGCGCGTTTTCTTCGGCGACACCAAGCTGATGACCATCATCAGGTCGGGCGACGCTTTCGCAACGATGACGCCGATATTGCGCACGTCCACCGGCAGCCGCGGCTGTGCGATCTGGACGCGGTTCTGCACCTGCACCTGCGCGATATCGAGATCGGTGCCGAGATCGAACGTGACGGAAATCGTGAAGCGGCCGTCTGAAGTCGAGTTCGAATAGACGTAGAGCATGTTCTCCACGCCGTTGATCTGATCCTCGATCGGCGACACGACGGTGCGCGCCACCGTCTCCGCGCTTGCGCCCGGATACTGGCCGGTGATCGTGACGGTCGGCGGCGCGATTTCGGGATATTGCGCGACCGGCAGCCGCCAGAAGCTCACCGCGCCGACGATCACGAAGACGATCGAAACGACGGCGGCGAAGATCGGGCGATCGATGAAGAAGTGCGAAATGCGCATTGCTTACTTCTTCTCCGGTTCGGCTTTGGGCGCGTCTTTTGGCTTGTCGGCCGGCGCGGCCATGGTCTTTTCCGACGCCTTCGTGCCGGACTCCGGCACCGGCTTGTCGTCCTGGCCCTTCTGCGGCCCACCGGCC
>Ga0070679_100002063_pt1 | contig 18060 bp, 13 predicted proteins | sample KBSC63BmetaG_FD_65652 | JGI IMG/M metagenome (GOLD analysis project Ga0070679, IMG submission 65652) | Corn rhizosphere microbial communities from Kellogg Biological Station, Michigan, USA - KBS C6-3B metaG | ecosystem: Host-associated > Plants > Roots > Rhizosphere | place: USA: Michigan... | reverse complement strand
TTCGAGCTGCGCGCCACCGAGGGGGAGGCCAACGCGTCGGAGCCGATCCTGGCGGCGCTGCTCTCGCGCGGCCGCGTCATCGGCGATGTACGCGTGTGGCACGCGCCCGAGCACGATCCGCGCGAGCGCGGGCAGCTGCTCGAGTTCGTGCTGCCGACGCTGTCGATGGCGCTCGACAACGCCATCAGCTACCGCGAGCTGACCCAGTATCGCGACAACCTCGAGCTCAAGGTCGCCGAGCGCACCGCCGAGCTCGTGCAGGCGCGCGATCAGCTGGCGCAGACCGTGCGCAGCCTCGAGGAGGCGCAGGAAGTTCGCGACCGCATCTTCGCCAACATCAACCACGAGATCCGCACGCCGCTGGCGCTGGTGCAGCTCGCGGTGTCGGACGTGCGGCAGCGGCTCGGCGCGTCGGCCGATCCGCGCACCGCGCAGCAGCTCGACGGCATCGAGATGTCGACGCGCAAGCTGCTCCGGCTCGTCGACGACCTACTGCTCCTGGCGTCGGGCCGCGAAGGCAAGCTGCGCCTCGCCGTCGCGCCGGTGGATCTGGCGACGATGCTCGACGTCGTGGTCGCCACCTGGCGGCCGGTGGCCGACGGCAAGGGGCTGTCGATCGGCTTCGGTGGGCCCGGGCACTGCGTGCGCCACGTCGACGAGGAGAAGATCGAGCGCGTCGTCACCAACCTCATCTCCAACGCGATCAAGTTCACGCCGTCGGGCGGCGCCATCCAGGTCGATCTGACCGAGGACGCGTCGGGCGTGACCATCGCGGTGCGCGACACCGGCATCGGCATCGACGACGATCTGAAGAAGCGCCTCTTCGGCCGCTTCGAGCAGGGGCGCCCCGCGGTGCACGCCGGCGCGCGCGGCTCGGGCATCGGCCTGTCGATCGTCAAGGAGCTGACCGAGGCGCACGGCGGCGAAGTCTCCGTCGAGAATCCGCGCGGCGGCGGCAGTGTGTTCCGCGTCTTTCTGCCCGCGGGCGCGGTGCCGCGCGCGGCGCTCGCCACCGACGGTGACTCGTCGCAGGGCTCGGCGCCGCTGCGCCTGGTGCCCGACGACTTCGACTCGGGCCGCTCGGTGTCGGCGCTGCCGCGCGTGCTCGAGCCGCCGGCGCCGCCGCGCGCCACCGTGCTCGTCGCCGAGGACGACCCGCGCCTGGCCGAGGCGGTCGGCGCGCTGCTCTCCGCCGAGTACCGCGTCGTGCTCGCGGGCGACGGCCTCACCGCGCTGCGCATGGCGCAGCAGCACATGCCCGATCTGCTCGTCAGCGACGTCGGCATGCCGGGCATGGACGGGCTCGAGCTCACGCGCCGCTTCCGCGAGCTCCCCGGCAATCGCCTGGCGCCGGTGGTGCTGCTCACCGCGTTCGCCAACCTCACCGATCGCCTGCAGGGCTTCGACGCCGGCGCCATCGACTACGTCGTCAAGCCGTTCGAGCCGGCCGAGCTGATGGCGCGCGTGCGCTCGCAGCTGGAGCTGCGCTCGCTGGCGCTGCGCCTGCACCAATCGGAGAAGCTGGCGTCGCTCGGCACGCTCTCGGCGGGGCTCGCGCACGAGATGCGCAACCCGGCCAACGCCATCGTCAACGCGATCGATCCGCTCGCCGAGCTGCTCCCGCCCGAGCTGCGGCAGGAAGATCATCCGGTCGCGCAGCTCGTCGGTGTCCTACGAGAGTGCGCCACGCAGATCGCGCTGCTCTCGCGCCAGCTGCTCGGCTTCCGCCGGCCCGGCGAGCTCGAGTACCAATCGACCACCGTCGCCGACGTGGTCGCGCGCGCGCAGGCGCTGACGTCGCAGCTGTTCAAGAACGTCGAGCTGCGCCACTCGCTCGACTACGCGGGCAAGCTCGACTGCGCGGCGCCGCTGCTCACGCAGGTGCTCTCGAACCTGCTCGAGAACGGCGCGCACGCCGCCGGCAGCGGCGGTTGGGTCAAGCTCGCCTCGCGCGCCGAGGGCGACCGCGCGGTGATCGAAGTGTCCGACTCGGGCTCGGGCGTGCCGGTCGAGCTGCGCGAGCGCATCTTCGAGCCGTTCTTCACGACCAAGCCGCCCGGCTCCGGCACGGGGCTGGGGCTGACGATGGCGCGCCAGATCATCGAGCGCCATGGAGGTATTCTCGACGTTCGCGAGGCCGCCGTCGGGACGCTGTTCCACATCGAGGTTCCGCTGCGCGCGCGGAGCGGTCAAAGCCAGCGGCAGCGAGGAGGGGGGCGGTGAACACGAAGGAGCACCTGATCGTCTACGTCGACGACGAGCGGCCCAACCGCATCGTCTTCGAGCAGTCGTTCGGCGCACGCTTCAACGTACGCGCGCTGCCCTCGGGACAGGCGGCGCTGGAGCTCTTGCGCAACGAGACGGCGGCGGTGCTGATCACCGATCAGCGCATGCCCGACATGAGCGGCCACGACCTCCTGGTCAAGGTCAAGCAGCTCTACCCCGACATGATCCGCGTCGTGATCACGGCCTACAGCGATCTCGATCCGATCCTGGCCGCGGTCAACGAAGGGCTGGTCGCGCGCTACATCATCAAGCCGTGGGATCGCGCCGAGGTCGAGCAGATCCTGTTGTGGTCGCTCGAAGCGTTCGCGATGGGGCGCCAGAAGTCGGCGCTGCAGCTGCGCCTCATGCAGACCGAGCGGCTGGTGACGCTCGGGTCGATGGCGGCGGCGGTGCTGCACGATCTGCATCAGCCGCTGACCAACCTCACGGTCAACATCGAGCGGCTCGCCGAGCACGGGCAGACGCTGTCGAAGCTCAAGCGCGTGTTCGAGGAGGCGACGCTGTCGAAGAAGGATCGCCAGCTCGTCGACGAGCTGTTCGCCGAGCTGCCCGATCTGTCGCGCGACCTCCTGACCAGCTGTAGCGTCATGACCAACATGACGGTCGGGCTCAAGCAGTTCCTGAAGGCGGAGCCGACGCCCGAGCCGAGCGGCGTCGATCCGGTTCCCATCATCCACTACGCGATTGGTGTCTGCCGTGAGACTGCTGTGCGCGCGCGCGGGCGCATCGTCTACGAAGGGCCGGCGTCGCTGCCCAAGGTGCACATCGGCTCGACCGAGCTGACGCAGGTGCTGATCAACGTCGTGGCCAACGGGGCGCAGGCGCTGCTCGCGCGCAACAAGTCGGGCGGGCGCGTCGTCGTCAGCGCCGCCGAGGTCGACAAGCAGGTGCAGCTCACCGTCGACGACAACGGCACGGGCATGCCGCCCGAGATCCTGCGCAAGGTGGGGACGCCCTTCTTCTCGACGCGGCCGGAAGGCACCGGGCTCGGCGTGGCGCAGTGCCGCCGGCTCGTCGAAGGCACGGGCGGGACGTTCGCGATCGAGAGCACGGAAGGACAAGGCACGAAGGTGACGTTCACATTGCCGAAGGTGTGACGATGGCGCGGTTGGCGCGGAGGCTTCGCTCGGTGCTCGTGGTCGACGACGACAGGATCCTCTTGTCGGCGCTCGAGCGCGACCTGCGCGCGCGCGGCCTGACCGTGCTGCCGGCGCCGACGGCCGAGCGCGCCCTCGAGCTGGCGCGCTCGCGGCATCCCGACTGCGCGCTCGTCGATCTGTGCATCGGCGAAGAATCGGGGATCGACCTGTTGCGCTCGCTGAAGTCGGAGCAGCCCGAGCTGCTCGTGGTGCTTCTGACGGGCCACGGCGCGGTGCAGAACGTCGTCGACGCGTTCCACGGCGGCGCCGTCGACTTCCTGCAGAAGCCCGTCGGCGGGCAGCAGCTGCTCCTGGCGCTCGAGCGGGCCCTGGCGCGCACGCGCGGCCCGTCGCCGACGCTGGCGCGCGCCGAGTTCGATCACATCACGCGCGTCTTGCAGGAGTGCCACGGCAACATCTCGGAGGCGGCGCGCCGTCTCGGCATTCACCGCCGCTCGCTGCAGCGCAAGCTGCAGAAGACGCCGCCGCAGTAGCCTCCCCGCGCGCGATCAGCGCGGCAGGTGCGCGAGCAGCAGATCGAGCGGCGACGGCGGCGTGCGCGGCCCGCGCTCGAGCTCGTCGCACAGCCGCTCGAGCGCCGTTGCCGTCGAGCCGACCTGGCGGCGATAGCTCTGCACGCTGGCGATCGATCCCGTCGCGGTGGCGCCGGCCGCCGCCAGCCACTCGAGCGGCGGCGGCGTGTGCATGGCCCACAGCATCACCGCCGCAGCCACGCCGATGGCGGTGCCGAGCGAGGCGCCGGCGACCACGCGCCGCTGCAGCGCGCCGACGTCGACCTCGAAGCGCACCGTCGTGTGGCCGTCGCCGGCGTCGACGACGCTGACGTCGAGCTGGCGCGCCTCGCGCAGCGACAATGTGCCCGCCCAGTCGAGCGAGCGGCGCAGCGCCGGCAGCCAGCCCGGCGCGTGCTCCCACGTGCTGCGCGCCCCGAAGTCGCGCTGCTTGCGGAGCAGCTGCCCGTACAGCGCGCGATCGACCCGCGCCTGCACCTCGGCGGCGCTGCCCGGCACGGTTCGCTCGACGACGACGCTGCCCGGTCCGAGCACGCGCTCGAGCGCGCGCGGCGGCCGCGGCTCGCGCACGGTTCCCGTGCGCACCTCTGCCAGTGCCTGCTCCACCGCCGCCGGCGACAGCCCGACCTCGGCTGCCAGCGAGGCCACCTCCGCCGCCGACAGCGACTCGTCGGCCTGCGGGCGCCGCTCGAGCTCGGCCGCGCGCCGCAGCACGAGCTGCACCTGGCCCGGCGTCAGCCGTTCATCCGCCATGCATCATTAATATAGGACGCGGGTCGGGTTATTCCGCGGCCGACGCGCCGTCGGCGTCGCCGATCGGCGCCGTGGTGGCGCGTGCGATTTTGTGATGCGAACGGCCGCCGGCGGCGCCGAGCGGCACCCCGGGGGCGGCCGATGCGGTCACGATCGCGGCGCCCCCGATCGTCGTGCGCAGCGGCCACAAGGCCACGAGCGGCTCCGGATCGATGTAGCGCTCGGGCACGTCGGCCGACGGCTTGACCGAGACGGTGAAGTGCAGGTGCGCCGACGAATGCTTCACGCCGCTGTCACCGAGCAGCCCGATGACCTCGCCCATCTTCACCTTGGTACCCGGCTGGATCCAGCGCGGGATCGCCGCCAGGTGGAAGTACTGCGTAAAGATGGTGCCGCCGCGGTGCGACAGCCGCACGTAGAGACCGCCGTGATCCTCGTTGGGGCCGCGCTGCACCCGGTCGACGACGCCGTCGTGGGCGGCATGAACCGGCTCGCCCCAGACCTCGCCTCCGAGGTCGACGCCGCAGTGGCCGCCACGGCATTCACCCGGCCGGTCGCCTGGCCGCTCGGCGCCGAAGACGCGAGCGTCCCGAATGGGCATGCGCCGCTTGGGTCCATCGAGCGGATGGAGCCAGACGTCGGAGGCCATCTCGGCCTGCCAGTCCTGCTCGCTCGGCGGCCAGGCCGGCCCGAACGTCGGCGGCTCGGGCGGCGCGGCCGGCACCGCCGCCGTGCTCGCGGCCGCCGCGGGGATCCTCAGCGGCGCCGTCCTTGGTGTGTAACCGCTGGTAAATACGAGCATCGGTACGCCGACCGCGACGTGGATCAGGTGACGGAGCGCCGAATAGCGGCCGGTCGGCGGCGGGGGCGCCAGCTCGATCGGAGCCGAGGCGCACGCCTGGGAGCAGAAGATGCGGACCGCCGACCCTTCGATCACCAGGTGTCGGGTGCGGACGTCGACGGGCCCGCCGCAGCGGGTGCAGTTCCCGAGGGAACGCCCGGCGGCCGGAGTGGATGCGGAAAATGTGTCGAGTGCTTCGGACATCTGATACCTGCGCCTTACATAAGCGCGAATTGTAGCCGGAGCAAACGGCCGTGTGCGCGCAGATTTTGCGCATATCAGGGATCGGAATCTTATCCACAGGATGCGGTCCGACCAGACCCGTAAGGGGTCAGCGGCCGGGCAGCAGGCGACCGCGCGAGACCCGTTCGTGGACCGCGCGCTGGAGGACGATCCCGCGGCCGGCGGCGCGGCCGTGGGCGTGCGCTTCGTTCTGGGCGGCGCCCTGGTGGCGGGTGAAGCGGACGTACGGATGGCGGCGGCGCCAGTAGCGGCCGAGGTCGGCGTCGCCGACCCAGACCAGGCCGGCGCGCTGGTGGCGCTTGCGCTCGGTGTCGAGCTTCTCGCGGAAGCCGGTCAGGACGCCGGCTTGATAGGTGCGCCGGTCGCGGTTGCCGATGCCGTGCTCGCGCTTGTACTGCGCCCACAGCCGATCGGCGGTGTGCAGCAGGAACGCGTGGGTGTGCTCGGCGATGGTGAGGTTGAGCGTGCTGCCGCAGATCTCGAGCACGCTGCCGCGCTTGCCGTCGCGCGGACGCCAGACCGGGACCCAGATGCACTCGACGAAGAAGTGGTCGTTGAGGATGTTGGCGAGGATGCGCTCGTGCTCGCTGACGCGCCCGGCCGGCGTGCCGAGGTGGCGGAACGAGTAGGCCGAGCGCGTGGTGGCGTCGAGGTTGTGCTTGAGCAGGAGCCGCTGCGCTTCGGCCATCGCCAGCTCGGCTTCGTGCACGTTGGGGCTCTCGGCGAGCGCGAGCAGCTTCGACACGCGCGCGAGGATTCGATCCGCTTCGATGCCGGGCGCGGCATCCGGGATGCCGGCGGCGGAGGCGTCGATGCCGTGGCGCTCGCAGACGGCGCGGAAGGCGGGGCCGTGCGGTGTGGGATCGGGATCGCCGAGCGCTTCGGAAACGAACTGGTGCGCCATCTCGTGCTTGAGGACCTCGACGACTGCGCCCCACGCGCCGTCGACGACGAAGGCGCGCTGCAGCTCGATGCGGCGCTCGCCGGCGAGCCATTGCCCGAGCTTGTGCGCGCCGTCGACGAGCGCGAGCGTCGGCGCTTGCAGGCGGCCCTTGAAGTAGGAGTCGTTGAGCGTGCGCCAGGTGCCGAGGAGCTGACGCAACAGCGCCGCTTCGAGCGTGGCGGAGAGCGCGTCGTCGCGCATCGCGACCAATGTAGTCGGCGCGCGATCGTCACGCCACAGAATCTGGGCCGCGATCTTGCAAAACGTGACGACCGGGAGGTGGACATGCCGGAAAAAGAAACCATCGAGCGCGCCAAGGAGGACAAGCGCGAAGGCAAATCGGCATCGACGCAGGCGGGCGAGTTCGTGCGCGAGGAGATGCACCACATCCGGCGCGGCAAGCACGGCGCGAAGAATACGAAGCAGGCGATCGCGATCGGGCTGTCGAAGGCGCGGCGCTCGGGCGTGAAGCTGGGCGCGGGCAAGAGCGCCACGAAGCGCGCACGGAAGAAGGCGGCGCAAGATCGCGCGGCGGCCAAGCGGCCGCGGCGGCGCCCGTCGGCGAAGCGATCGCGGGGGCGCGAGAACGCGCTCAAGCGGCAGCCGCGCAAGGCGGCGAGCCGGCGCTCGTTGAGCAGGCAGGCGCGGAGGGCGGCGCACAAGCGGACGCACGCGGATCGCAGCCGCGCGGCCAAGAAGGCGGCGCGTACGCGCAAGCGCGAGCGGCAGCATCGCTGACGAAATCAGCGTTTGGTGAAGGATTGGATCTCGCCCCAGAAGCCGGCCATGTCGACGCGCTGGCGCAGCGTGACGCGCAGGCCGAGCGGCGTGGCGACGGCGAGCGTCTCGTCGCCGCGGGGCGAGATCCAGGTGAGGCGGCCGTCGCGCGGCAGGAGCGCGGCGGCGTGCGCGAGGAAGTCGCGGTAGAGCTCGACGGTCTTGTGGCGGTCGAGGACGCGGCGGCCCATCGGCGGGTTGGTGATGATCGCGGTCGGCGAGATCGGCGGGCGCCAGCTGCGCGCGTCGGCGCGGGTGAGCGTGGCCTCGACGGCGGCGGCGGTGAGGTTGTCGCGCGCGCGCTCGAGCGCGGCGTCGTCGGCGTCGCTGCCGAAGAGGGCGCGCGTCGGGCCGAGGCGGGCGCGCTCGACCAGCTCGGTGGCCGCGCCGACGAAGGGATCCCAGACGACGTCGTCGGGGCGCGCGCCGGCGACGCGTGCGAGGGCGGCGGCGAGCGTCGGGTGCGATGACGCGGGGACGTGGGCGACGCGGTAGGCGAAGCGCGGATCGGGCAGACCGCGCGGCCAGAGCTCGACGGAGAGGTGGCCGCCGGACTCGCGCACCACTGCTTCCCAGAGCGTGGCCGTGGGATCGTTCACGTGCGCGGGGCGGCGCGCGGCGACGGCGGCGGCGACGCGATAGGTGAGCGCGCGGCGGTGGCCGGCGTCGGACCACTCGAGGCGATAGCGGATGGTGCCGCGGGTGAAGCGCGAGAGGATCGCGGCGGCGGCGTCGGAGCTGAGGGCGTCGACGACGGCGGCTTCGAGATCGCGCCCGCGGGTGCGCAGCGGAAAGCCGAAGCGCAGCATGGTGCGCGCGCGCCACAAGGACGCGAGCGGGGCGCGCAACGTGAGTGACACGGTCTCGTCGTCGGCGATGCGCACGTTGCCGGCGCCGGCGGCGGAGAGCTCCTCGGCGAGGAGCGCGGTCAGGCCGTGGCGGCAGTGGGCGACGAGCGGCAGCGGCGCGGCGGGCGCGACGTCATCGAGGATGGCGCCGGCGTCGGCGCGGCCGAGGGTGCGGCGGATCTTCACGCGCGCTTCGTGGCTGACGCGCGCGAGCTCGGCGTCGTCGCCGGCGCGGTCGCGATCGCGATCGAGGACGTCGAGCGCGGCGGCGCCGCCGAGCTTGCCGAGCGCTTCGGCGAGCGCGCGGCGCAAGGCCGGCGTGGCCGATGACCAGCGGGAGAGCAGGGCGCGCTCGACGCCGGCGGCGTCGACCCGCGTGGCGCCGAGCTTGCCGAGCGCGAGGGCGGCGTTGCGCGCGGTCTTCTCGTCGTCGTCGTCGATGCGCGCGATCAGGAAGGCGGCGAGGGCGCGATCGTCCTTGGCCTGCGCGACGCGCCCGACCAGACGGGTGAGGCGCGCGCGCGCCACCGGCGGCTCGGCGTCGAAGCGGGCGATGGCCGCGCGGGCGGCGTCGAGGCCGAGGCGGGCCAGCGCGCGCGAGGCCGCTTCGGCCGCGTCGCGATCGCCGCCGGCGACGAGCGCGAAGAGCGGCTCGATGTCGCCGCGCGCCGGCTGCCAGCCCTTTTGCTGGAGCGCGTGCGTGAGGCGTTCGGCGTCGGGAAGCTCGCGCGTCATCGTCGGGTCGCGTATGTTTACCGCAATACGATGTTCATGTGGATCGGGCTCGTCGCCGCGGCCGCAATCGCCGGCGCCATGAATGCGCTCGCGGGCGGCGGCACGCTCGTGACGTTTCCTTCGTTGCTCGCGTTCGGCGTCGCGCCGGTGGCGGCCAACGCCACCAGCACCGTGGCGCTCGTGCCCGGCGGTATCGGCGCCTTCTGGGGCTTTCGCCGCGACGTGGCCGGCGACCGGCGCGAGCTCATCGCCATGACGATCCCGTCGCTCATCGGCGGCGGGCTCGGGGCGCTGCTCGTCTTGTGGGTCGGCAACCGCACGTTCGCGCGGGTGGTGCCGTGGCTGATCTACGGCGCCACGCTGTTGTTCGTGGCGCAGGCGCCCATCCGCCGCTTCATCGAGCGCCGCCTCGGCGAGGCGCAACATCGGCGGCTGGCGCTGCAGGTGGTCATGCAATTCGTGATCGCGATCTATGGCGGCTTCTTCGGCGCGGGCATGGGCATCTTGATGCTCGCCATGCTCGGCCTCGTCGGGCACGACAACCTGTCGCGCATGAATGGGCTCAAGAACTTCGCGGGCGTGGCCATCAACCTGACCGCGGCCGGCATCTTCGTTGCCGGCGGGCAGGTGCGCTGGCCGTTCGCGTTGGCGATGATGGGGGGCTCGGTCGCGGGCGGGTACGTGTCGGCGCGCGCGTCGCGGCGCGTGAACCCGGCGTGGGTGCGAGCGTTCGTGGTCGTGATCGGCGTGGTCATGGGCACGTTCACGCTCGTCAAATCGATCTGAGGTGGTACGATCGACGAATGCGCGTGGTGGTGCTCGCGCTCGCGCTCACGCTGTTGACGTTGCCGGCGACGGTCCAAGCGGCGCCGGTGATCGACGTCTACACGATCGGCGTGGGCGACGATCTGTTCTCGGCGTTCGGGCACGCCGCCATTTGCGTCACCGGCGAGCGCAATCCGCGCGGGCGCTGCTACAACTACGGCACCGCGGACTTCACGACGCCGGTGCCGCTGACGTGGAACTTCATTCGCGGGCGCGCGCTCTTCTGGGTCTCGACGACCGACACGGCGCACATGCTGCGCTACTACGCGGCGGTGGGGCGCGCGGTGTGGCGGCAGACGCTGGCGCTGACGCCGGCGGAGGCGACGAGCGTGGCCAACGCGCTCGAGGCGTCGGCGCAGGAGGGCTCCAAGTACTATCGCTATCACCACTTCAACGACAACTGCACCACGCGCATTCGTGACGTCGTCGATCGCGCGACCGGCGGGCGGCTGTCGCGCGACACGACCGACGCGAAGAAGACGTTCCGCCAGTGGGCGCGCGAAGGCTTCGCCGGCGACACGGGCATGCTGATGGTGACCGATCTGCTCCTCGGGCGGCCGGCCGATCGGCGCACGAATTCGTGGCAGGCGATGTTCCTGCCGTCGCAGCTGCGCGTGGAGGTGGCCAAGCGCTTCGACGCGCCGCCGATCACGATCGTGCCGGCCCTGCCGCGTCCGCCGCCGGGCGCGTTGTGGCTGGGCACCGCCGCGTTCCTGGCGATCGGCCTCGTGCTGGCGCTGGCGATCCTGGTGCACCTGCGCAGCGGGCGCGCGGTGACCGCGTTCGTGCTCGGCCTCGTGGGCATCGTGTTGTGGCTGCTGGCGGCGCTGTCGACGTTTCCCGAGCTGCGCCACAACGAGCTGCTCTTGTCGTTCTGGCCGACCGACGTCGCGCTGCCGTGGCTGGGTCGGCGCTATCTGCGCGCGCGGCTCGTCGCGCTCGCGATCGTGATCGTGGCGCACCTCGGGCTCCTGGTGCAGCCGCTGGCGCCGTCGCTGATGGCGCTGTTGCCGCTGATGGCGCTGCGCTTCAGTCAGTCCGCAGCGCCTCGGTCGGCGCAATCCGCGACGCACGACGCGCCGGGATGATCGCGGCCAGCGCCGCCACCAGCGCGAGCAGCACGGTGACGGCGCCGAGGGTGAGCGGATCGGCCGCGCTCACGCCGAAGAGCAGCGACGACATCAGCCGACCGAGCGCGAGCGACGCGGCGAGCCCGACGGCGGCGCCGATCGCGGTGTGCACCATCGCGCGGCCGACGACGAGGCGCAGCACCTCGCGCGGCTGCGCGCCGAGCGCCATGCGCACGCCGATCTCGTGCGTGCGCCGCGAGACGGTGTAGCTCATGACGCCGTAGATGCCGACGGCGGCGAGCACGAGCGCGAGCGCGGCGAACACGGCGAGCAGCACCACGTAGAAGCGCGGCTGCGCGGTGGCCTCGTCGACCACGTCGCTCATGGTGGTGGCGCCGGAGACGGTGGCGTTGGGGCTGAGCTCGCGCACCAGGCCGCGGATCGACGTCAACAGGGCGCCGCGATCGCCGTCGCCGCGCGCGACGATCGTCAGGTACGAAAAGTGCGACGACGGATCCTCGAGGTATTGGCGGACCTGGCGCACGGGCAGGTAGATCTCCGCGCGCGGGCGTCGCTCCCATTTGCCCTGGCGAACGTCGGCGACCACGCCGACGACGGTGAGCCACCGGCGTTGGCCGTCGAAGAAGGTGCCGCCGATGCGCTTGCCGATGGGGTCTTCGCCGGGCCAGATGCGCTCGGCCAGCCGCGCGTTGACGACGACGACGGGCAGGGTGTCGAGCGTGTCGGCGGCGGCGACGTCGCGCCCGCGCAGGAGCGGCACGCGCAGCGTGTCGAAGTAGCCGGGCAGCACCGCGCGGAAGGTGGCGACTTCGGCGCGATCGGGCGGCGGCGGCGGGCGGCCCTCGACCTCGAGCTCGAGGCCCCATTCGTCGCCGGCGAGCGGCAGATGGTTGATCGCGCTCGCCGCGCGCACGTCGGGCAGCGCGGCGGTGCGCTGCACCAGCTCGCGATAGAAGTCGGCGCGGCGGCCGGGCGCCGCTTCGGGCGTGGCGGTCACCGAGACTTCGAGCGCGACCACGCCGTCCGAGCGGAAGCCGGGATCGATCGACATGAGGTGCACGAAGCTGCGGATCATGAGGCCGGCGCCGACGAGCAGCGGCAGCGCCAACGCCAGCTGCGTGACGACGAACAGGCCGCGCAGCGTGCCGCGTGCGGCGCCGTCGGTGGTGGCGCGGCCGCCGTCCTTGAGCCCGCCGTGGACGTCGCCGCTCGTGGCGTGCAGCGCGGGCACCAGCCCGAAGCCGATGCCGGCGGCGAGCGACACGCCGATCATGACGCCGAGGACGGTGTGATCGACGGCGATGTGCGCGATCGGCGGCAGATCCGACGGATGCAGGGCGAGGAGCAGGTCGATGCCCCAGCCGCCGAGCGCGATGCCGGCGAGGCCGCCGCCGATGGTGAGCAGCAGGCTCTCGGCGAGGAACTGACGCACGATGCGCCCGCGGGTGGCGCCGAGCGCGACGCGCAGGAGCACCTCGCGCCGGCGCGCCTGCGCGCGCGCCAGCAGCATGTGCGCGATGTTGGCGCAGCAGGCGAGCAGCACGAAGGCGGCGGCGCCGAGCAGCACGAGCAGCGCGGGCCGCAGATCGCCGACCACCTTGTCGGTCAGCGGAACGACCTGCACGCCGCCGTTGGTGCCGGGGAAGCTCTGCTCGAGGCGCGCGGTGATGCGCGCGATCTCGCCGCGCGCCTGGGCCAGCGTGGTGCCGTCGCGCAGCCGCGCGAACACGCGCAGGCTGTTGCCCTTGCGCCGGTTGGCGCGCTCGGCGAGCGAGAGCGGCGCGAACAGCTCGGCCCGCGTCACCCAGAAGGGCGCGAACTGAAAGTCGCGCGGCATGACGCCGACGATGGTGTGGCGCACGCCGTCGAGCTCGACGCTGCGCCCGAGGACGTCGGGCGAGCCGGCGAAGCGCCGCTGCCAGCCCTGCCACGTCAGCACCACCACCGGCGGCGCGCCCGGCCGCGTCTCGTCGGCGGTGAAGGTGCGCCCGAGCGCGGGCGCCACGCCGAGGAGCGGCCACATGTCAGCGGTCAGCCGGAGCGCGTCGACCTGCTCGGGCCGATCGACGCCGGCGAGGTTGGGCGTCCAATATTCCGCCGCCGCCATCTGCTGGAACGAGGCGGCTTGCGCGCGCCAGTCGAGGAAGTTGGCGGGCGCCACCGGGTTGTGGCCGTCGTGGAGCAGCACGACGAGGCGATCGGGCGCCGCGTAGGGCAGCGGACGCAGCAGCACGGCGTCGACGACGCTGAGGATCGCCGTGTTGGCGCCGATGCCGAGCGCGAGCGTGAGCACGACGACGAAGGCGAACCCGGGGCCGCGGCGAAGCGCGCGCAGGCCGTAGCGCAGATCGCGCGCGAGATCGTCGAGCCAGCGCCAGCCCCACGCGTCGCGGCTGCGCTCGCGCAGCGCCGTCGGGTTGCCGAAGCGGCGCCGCGCCGCCGCCTGGGCCTCGTCGGGGGGCAGGCCGCGCGCGGCGGCCTCCTCGGCGCGCAGCTCGAGGTGCAGGCGCATCTCCTCGTCGAGCTCGCGATCGAAGCGCGCGCCGCCGAAGAGCATGCGCAAGCGTCGCCACAGATGAGCCATGCTGCTGCCTCCTTCGCGCTACGCCGGCGCCAACACGCGCGCGATCGCGGTGGTGACGCGCTCGAACTGCGAGAGCTCGGCGGCGAGCTCCTTCTTGCCCGCGGCGGTGAGCTGGTAGTAACGCGCGCGGCGTCCGGCCGCGGTGTGTCCCCAGCGCGCCGTCACCCAGCCCTGCACGAGCATCCGCTGCAGCGCCGGATAGAGCGAGCCTTCCTCGACGCGCAGCACCGCCTCGGACAGCTTCTCGATGGCGTTGGCGATCTCGAAGCCGTGCTGCTCGCCCGAGCGCGCGAGCGTGCGCAGGATGAGCAGCGTCAGCGTGCCGGGCGGGATCTCGGCGCGCGCCGAGCGTTCTGACATAGACTGTCTATGTCAGGCGCGAGCGTGGCTGTCAAGCGGTCAGGTTTTTTCGCCGTCCCAGGTAGGCGCGTGCCGGTGTCGAGGATCTGATTGTAGCCGCGGAGGCGCGCGCCGATTCCCGCGCCGATTCCCTACTCGAACATTTTGGCGACGGGGACGATCTGTACGTCGGCGTCGGTGGTGGCGCCGAGCGGGAGCTTCTCGATCAACTTGTCGGCGGCGAGCAGCGCGTCGGGCTTCTTGGGCACGTGGCCCTGCGCGTCCTTCTGGTAGTGCATCGGCGACGCCGCGTTGGCGAGGATCGCCTTCTTCATCTCGGCGGCGTTGGGCGTGACCAGGACGATCTCGAGCTGATCCTTGAGCGTCCGCATCTTGGACCAGGCGCGGTTGACGTCGGCGGTGGTGACCTTGGCGATGTCGGCGCGCAGGTTGTCGAGGTAGGCGCGCGAACCGCCGAGCGCGTGGTCGTCGAGCGCGTAGCCGAGCTTGCGCGCGTCGTTCTGCGCCCAGAGCAGGACGTAGCCGTCGAGGAAGCCCTTGGTGCGCTCGACCTCGGCGTCGCTGAACGGCTCCTCACCGACGGTGCGCTGCAGCTCGTAGAGCGCGGCGCGGGTGGCGAAGAGCGCGTTCTCGTTCTGCACCGGGCGCAGCCAGATGGTGAACTCGCCCTGACGGCGCGCGCGGCCGGTCTGCGCCGCGGCGGCGTCGCCACCCTCCTGCACGAAGTGCTCGATGTACGCGTAGTCGCCGTAGTTGAGGCCGCGCCACTCGCGCAGGCGCTGCATGAGGCGCCCGTTGAACTGGCGGTGCTCGCCGAAGGCCGAGCGCGCGACCATCCACGCCGCCCAGTCGGGGCTGTGGCGGGTGACCGACCAGGGAACGCCGATCGACACCGCCGTCGACGGCGTCTGCTTCTCGACGATGAGCACGCGCGGCTTGTGCGGCTGCTGCAGCGCGATCTCGACGAGCGGCGCGCCCTTGACGGGCAACGCGGCGACGGCGGCCTTGAGCTTCTCGACGACGTCGGGCGTGTAGCCGCCGGCGACGCCGATGGTGAGCCGATCGAGCGTGAAGACGCGCGCCGCCTGCTTCCTGACGTCGTCGAGCGTGAGCTTCTTCAGATCGCCGACGTGGCCGAGCGCGATGTGGCCGTACGGGTGGCCGCGGAACATGAGCTCGGCGAGCGCCTCCTTGCCCAGGTTCTCGTCGTCGCCCTGGCGCAGCCGCTTCTCCACGTCGTTGACGGCGGCGTCGCGCAGGCGCGCGAACTCGGCGGCGTCGAAGCGCGGATGGGCGACCACGTCGCCGAGGATCGCCACCATCTTCTGCACGTGGTCGCGGTGCACGTTGGCGGTGAAGGTCGTCTGCTCCTCGTCGACGCGCGCGTGCAGCGACGCGGCCATCGGGAAGAGCGTGTCGAGGAGCTGCTTGGCCGAGAGCGACTCGGTGCCGCCCTCCGCCATCACGCGCGCGGTCAGGTAGGTGAGGCCGGCCTTGCCCGGCGGATCGTCGACGGCGCCGGCGTGGAACGAGAGCGCCAGCGCGACGCCGGGATGACTGTTCGGCGGCAGCGTGACCACCGCGGGCGCGCCACCGGGCAGCGACGGGGTCGAGGCCGCGGCCGGCACCGCCAGCGTCACGAACAGCGCTAGAGTGAGCAGCCGATTCATTTTTCACCTCCGGTGGTGAGCGTGACGGTGGTGCGGTTGGCCTCGGTCAGCCACTTCTTGGCGAACGCCGACAGCTCGGCCGGCTTGAGCCGGTCGATGCGCGCGTAGAGCTTGTTGAGCGCGTCGAGGTCGTTGGTCGGCGAGGCGCTGAGCGCCAGCGTGATGGCCACGCGCGCCGCGGTATCGAGGCGCAGGATGGCGCCGTACTTGAGGTTCGAGCGCACGGCGTCGAAGCGCGCGGTGTCGACGTGGCCGGCGGCGAGCTTGGCGATGTCGTCGAGGACCGCCTTGTTGACGGTGTCGATGTCGGCGGCCTTCTTGATGTGCGCCTCGACGCCGAAGAGCGACGGGTCGCGCGAGCGTTCCCAGGTGCCGTCGAGGCTGTCGACGAGCTGGCGGCCGAGCACGAGATCGGCGTGCAGCGCGCTCGTCGGGCCGAAGAGGTAGTCGTTGAGCACCGACTGCACCGCGGTGGCTTCGAGATCGCCGGCGGCCGGCGTGTGCCAGCCGAGGAACAGGCGCGGCAGCGTCGGCGACTTCCAGTCGACGTGCGCCGTGCGCGGGGCGGTCTGCGGCGGCTCGGCGGTGATCTTGGCGGCGTCGAGCTTGCCCTTCCAGCCGCTGTAGGCCCTCGTGATGTGCGCGAGCGTCGCCTTCTTGTCGAAGTCGCCGGCGACGATGAGGGTGGCGTTGTCCGGCGTGTAGTAGCGGCGGAAGAACTCACGCGAGTAGGCGAAGCCCGACGGCATCGCCTTGACGTCGTCGAGGTACCCGATGGTGGTGTGGCGGTAGGTGTGCTTGGTGAACGCCGTGTCGGCGATCTTCTCCTCGAGGATGAGCCCGGGGTTCGACGCGCTCTTGGCGTACTCGCCGAGGATGGCGCCGGCTTCGGTCTTGAACTGATCCTCGCTGTAGTCGAGGTGCTGGAAACGATCGGCCTCGTAGTCGATCACCGTCGGCAGCGCCTTGGCCGGGCCGTAGAGGAAGTAGATGGTCTGGTCGTTCCACGTCGACGCGTTGGTGTTGAGGCCGAGGCGCGTCATCGTCTGCGACCAGTCCTCGCCCGAGTGGGTGGGCGTGCCGCGGAACATCATGTGCTCGAAGAAGTGCGCGTAGCCGGAGCGGCCCTGCTCGGGCTCGTTGCGGCTGCCGACGCGCATGAGCGTGTAGTAGGCGACGAGGCCCGGCGAGTCGTAGGGCACGAAGACGATGCGCAGCCCGTGCGGCAGCGTGTGCACTTCCGTGGGGAACGGGAAGGCTTTGGTGTTCGCGGCGGCCACCGGCTTGGCGACGGCCGGGGCGGCGATCGCGAGGGCGGCGGCGAGGAATGCGGCGCGCATGTGACTCTCCTTTAGAAGCAGGGCGGATGGTCGACTGGCTCGGAGGCGTAGACCATGCGGGCGGCGGCGTCAACCGATTCTCGACGGTGGCGATCGCGCAGTGCGTCGTAATGTCTGTTGTTTCGAGCTGCGGTAGCATGGCGGCGTGAAGACGATCCTGGTGACGGGCTCCACCGATGGCATCGGGCGCGAGGCGGCGCGCGTGCTCGTCGGACGCGGCGAGCGCCTGCTCGTTCATGGGCGGACGCGCGACAAGGCGGAGCGCGCGGCGAAGGAGCTCGGCGGCGAGCCGGTGGTCGAGCCGGTCGCCGGCGACTTCGGCGGGCTCGACGAGGTGCGCGCGCTCGCGGCCGAGGTGGCGCGACGCGCGCCGCGGCTCGACGTGCTGGTGAACAACGCCGGCATCTACGCCGGGCGGCGCGGGGTGTCGGCGGATGGGTTCGAGCTGACGCTGGCGGTGAACCAGCTGGCGCCGTTTCTGCTGACGCATCTATTAATAGACGCGGGCGTCGTCGGCGCGGGGGCGCGCATCGTGTTCGTGTCGTCGAACGTGCATCGCAGCGTGCGTGCGCTCGACTTCGAGGATCTCGACAGGACGCGCGAGTGGGACGGCTACGGCGCGTACGCCGATTCGAAGCTGATGAACGTGGCGACCGCGTTCGAGTTGGCGCGGCGGCTCGAGGCGCGGAAGGTCGCGGTGAACGCGATGCACCCGGGCGTGATCGGGACGAAGCTGTTGCATCGCGGCTTCGGCGGCTCGGGCGGCGCCGACGTGGCGCGCGGGGCGGCGGGCGAGGTGAAGCTGGCGATCGATCCCGCGCTCGAGGGCGTGAGCGGGCGCTACTACGACATGACCGAGGAGTCGAAGGCGTCGGCGCTGGCCGAGGATCGCGCGCTGCAGGCGCGGGTGTACGAAGTCTGTCTCGAGCGCACCGGCGCCAAGGCGATCTAGCGCGGCGAACGCGCAGGCGGGCGCGCTAGCTGTGAAGTCCCAACACGTTGTTCAGTAGTTGAAGTTGTTCATCCGGGTCCGTCTTGGCGATGCTGGAAGTCGCCAAACACCCAACTCCACCAAGGGAGCCCGGATGAACC
>Ga0070679_100002058_pt1 | contig 18073 bp, 17 predicted proteins | sample KBSC63BmetaG_FD_65652 | JGI IMG/M metagenome (GOLD analysis project Ga0070679, IMG submission 65652) | Corn rhizosphere microbial communities from Kellogg Biological Station, Michigan, USA - KBS C6-3B metaG | ecosystem: Host-associated > Plants > Roots > Rhizosphere | place: USA: Michigan... | reverse complement strand
GCCTCCAGCCTCCAGCCTACCCCGTCTTCCTCGTCGTGGGCTCATTTGTCGGATCGACCGTCGATTTCCCGGTCTCGACGCCGGCCGCATCCAGTCGCGTGGCTTTGATCGCCAGCGTGGGGCAATGGTGCACAAAATCGCCATCTGCCGGCGACCACTCGACGACCGGATTGAGAGCATAGGCCTTGTTCTCACCATCCATCGCCATGAGATCGGGCGCCATAGCGACGCACAGCGTGCACCCGATGCACTTGTCGCGGTCGACGTCGATCTGCATCGGCCGGCGCGGGAAGACGCCGATGCCCCACGAAATGCATTCCTCGAAATGCTTGCACGCCTCCATCGCCGCCGTGTAGCCGGCGCCGAGCAGCTCGTCGGTGTGCGAGAAGCTGAACCAGCCGATGTGATTCACCTTTGGCCGAATGAGAATCATCGGCGGCCGCGTCCAGTTCGAGAACGGCGCCAGCTGGAGCGCGTGCATCATGGTCGTCGCCGCGCGCATGTAGATCGACGCAAACCCCGCGGTCGCGATGTCGTTCTCCGGCTCCAGATCACTCGAGCCCGTGTCGACCGCGATCACCGCGTCCATTCCACGGCCGGCGATCGACACCGGGAGGTTGTCCAGCACGCCGCCGTCCACGCACATGCGTCCCGAGATCGGGCCGGGCGGATAGAATCCCGGCAGCGCGCACGAAGCGTAGACCGCTTCGGCCACGCTCATGTCGCGGAGCCCCGGCAATCCCCACACGACCTGGGAGCCGCGGCCGATGTCGACGGTGTTGACGAGGAGCGTTTTCTTCAGCTGATCGAAGCGCTTCTCCCCCGCGACGGACTTCACGACGTTTCTCAGCGGCTCGTCGAGGTAGATCGCGGGCGAATGCTGTCGCTCGAGGATCATTCCTATCCGGTTGAGACGGAAGAGATCTCGCCGCTTCAATCCTCGCGCGCGATCCTCCATCTCGGGAACTTCCATTCCTCGCGCGTACGCGGCACCTATGAGGGCGCCTATGCTCGTGCCCGCGATCACCGTCGGCTCGATCCCCATCTCCTGGAGAGCGCGGATGACGCCAATGTGCGCGAAGCCCTTGAGCCCGCCACCGCCGAGCACGAGCGCGATTTTCAGCGCTTTGCGTCGGGGCTTTGCGGGGGTGGCGCGCTTCAGACCGCGGGGAGTTGCTCGGGCCATGCTAAGGTCATGTTCAAATGAGTATAATGTACTGTCAACTTTCTCACACACAGAAACGACTCGATGACTCGGCCCACCGTTTTACTTTCGATGGCACTTGCAACCATCGTTGTTGCATCGACAGCGCTCGCCCAGACCGATGGCGCGCCCAGCCGGATCACGGCGCAGGAGATCGACGGGCACCTCCGCTTCCTTTCCTCCGACCTGCTCGAAGGCCGGGCGCCCGCGACGCGAGGCGGACAGCTGGCGGAGCAGTACATCGCGTCCGAGCTGATGGCGTTCGGCGTGAAGCCGGGCGTTGGCGACACATCGTACTTCCAACGCGTGCCAATCGATGTCGTCAAGGCGGATCCCGCGTCGATCAAGGTCACCGCCTCTGGAAAAGCGACCGCCAATCTCCGCTTCACGAACGACGTTGTCGTCTGGCCGGGTTCGGCGACCGACGCGAGCTCCGCACACGGCGAGCTCGTTTTCGTAGGCTACGGCGCGAGCGCTCCCGAATACAAATGGGACGATTTCAAGGGCACCGACGTCCGTGGGAAAATTCTTCTCGTTCTCGTGAACGATCCGCCCGCTCCTGCGTCCGAGCCCGCCCTCTTTGGCGGTAAGGCGATGACTTACTACGGGCGCTGGACCTACAAGTACGAAGAGGCCGAGCGTCGCGGCGCGGCGGGAATGCTCATCGTGCACACGACCGAGCGCGCCGGCTACCCATGGCAGGTCGTGGTTGGATCCAACTCCGTCGAGCATCGTCTCCTCCCACGTCCGTCCAATGCTCCGGCTCCCATCGGTGTCCGGGGCTGGATCACCGACAGCGCCGCCACCGCGCTCCTTGCGCAGGCCGGACTCAACATGGCCGATCTCCGCAAGCGCGCCGAGTCGCGCGATTTCCGCCCGGTTCCCACTGGCATCACCATCGATGCCATGATGCGCAACAGCCTTCAGCACATGTCGTCGAACAACGTCGTCGGCGTGGTGCGCGGCATCGATCCGAAAGTGCGCGACGAGTACGTCGCATACAGCGCGCACTGGGATCACCTGGGCATAGGCCCCGTCGTCAACGGAGATTCCATCTACAACGGTGCTGCTGACAACGCTTCCGGCGTTGCCTCTGTTCTTGCCATCGCGCACGCCGCGGCCGAGGGTGTGAAGCCGCGACGCTCGCAGCTGTTCGTCTTCGTTACCGCCGAGGAGTCGGGTCTCCTTGGCTCCGCCTACTTCGGCGAGCACCCAACGGTGCCCGCTTCGAAGATCGTCGCCGCGCTCAACCTCGATGTCGTGCCGCTGATCGGCCGCTTTCGCGATCTCAACGTCATGGGCGACAACAAGAGCTCGCTCGGACCGGCGATTGCCCAGCTGGTAAAGAGCGAAGGAATCCGACTCTCGCCCGATGCGCACCCAGAGCAGGGCCACTTCTACCGCTCGGATCACTTCTCGTTCGCCAAGGTGGGAATTCCCGCCGTCTCGATCGGAGCCGGCGACGACTACGTCGGACATCCAGCTGCGTGGGGAGTTCAGCAGGCCGAAGACTACGTCGCGCATCGCTATCATCAGCCATCGGACGAATACCGTTCCGACTTCGATCTGAGTGGTGCAACGCAGATCGCCGACATCGTCTATCGCTTCGGACTTTCACTCGGAAACGCGCGCACAGTTCCCACCTGGAACGCGGACGCGGAGTTCAAGGCACTGCGCGAGGGAACGCGCAGCGGCCAGTGAGACTGCGAGCCACGCAACAGTGAGCTCCAGCAACCCGGCTCCGCGCGATCCGCTGCTCGCCTTCCGCGAGGAGTTTCCCATCCTCGAGAAGACGAGTTATCTCGTGTCGAACTCGCTTGGCCCAATGCCGCGCACCGTCCCGGAGCGCCTGGCCGAGTACGCGCGCGATTGGGGAGAGCTCGGCGTAAAGGCGTGGACGCGCGGCTGGTGGGAGCGACCGGTGCACGTCGGCAATGAGATAGCGCCCTTGATCAACGCAGGTGCCGACGAACTGGTGATGATGCCCAACGTCACCATCGCCCAGACCGCCGTCCTCTCGGCGATCGATTTTCCGAAGGGACGCGACACGATCGTGATGACGGAGCTCGACTTCCCGTCCGTTCGATACGCGTACGCCGAGATGGCGGAGAGATTCGGAGCCCGCGTCGTCGTCGTCGAATCTGACGATGGGCTTACGATCGATCCCGGCAAGCTCCTCGCGGCGATCGACGAACGGACGCGCCTCGTCGCCGTGTCCCACGTCCTCTTTCGCAGCGCGTACTTGATGGATGCCGACGCAATCTGCCGCCGGGCGCACGAGATGGGCGCTCTCGTCTCACTCGACTCCTTTCACGCGGTTGGCATTGTGCCCGTGGACGTGAAACGGAGCAATGTCGACTTCCTGACAGGCGGCGTGCTCAAATGGCTCTGCGGCGGACCAGGCGCTTGCTTCCTCTACGTGAGCCCCAGCGTTCGCGACGAGCTCAAACCCGCGCTGACCGGCTGGCAGGCACACGCGCGACCCTTTGCGTTTGAGGACACGATGGAGTTCACGACCGGCGCCTTCCGCTGGCTGAACGGCACGCCCGTCATTCCTGCCCTGTACGCCGCGGCGGAAGGGCCGAAGATCCTGAGGCGCGCCGGAATCGTCGCCATTCGGGAAAAGAGCGTCCGCCTCACCTCCCGGCTGATCGAGCTGGCCGACGCCCGAGGCTACACGGTCAACACACCGCGCAAGGCCGCGGAACGGGGCGGAACTGTCACCGTGGATGTTCCGCACGGCTACGAAGTCACCCAGCACCTTCTTTCCCGCGACATCCTGGTCGACTATCGCGTGGGAGCTGGTATCAGGATTGCCCCCCACTTCTTCACCGGGGACGAGGAGCTCGAGGCGGCGGTTCACGAAATCGACGCGGCTCTCGAGAGCGGGAGCTGGCAGCGGTTCTCCGAAAAAATCGCGGTGGTCACCTGAACCGTTATTCTTCGGATGTTACTCCCTTGAACATAGTAGTGTCTAAAGAGTACAATAGACTTACAATCGACTCCTCGGAGGGTGCGTCGTCATGCCAACACCTTTTTTGAGTTCTGAAGAGTACGACGAGAGAGCACATCAACTGTATAACGAAGGACAGTATGACGAAGCTCTTGACGTACTTAGAGAAGGACTCGGCCTCTACCCGAATTCGGTGGAGCTCCACATTGGAGTTGGCTACGCGCACCACGCCCGCGAAGAGTACGCATGGGCGAGGCGCAGCTTCGAGGAAGCGCTCGTTCTCGATCCCGATCATGAGGACGCACTCGCCGGTCTAGGCGAGACGCTGCTCAAGTTCGGCCAGCAGGACGCGGCGCTCAAGAGTTTCCGCCACACTCTTGAACTGGGATATCAGGACGACGTCGAGCTGATGCTCCAGATCGGCCGCGCGCTTTTTCGCGAAGGCCTGATCGAGGAGTCGAAGCAGTTCTTCGAGATCGCCGCGCAGCAAACGCCCGACGCTGCCGAAGCTGTCTCGTGCATCGGCTACGCGGAACACAGACTTGGCAATGACGAGTCTGCGATCTCGACGCTGCGGCGCGCGCTGCAGATGGATCCCGATCACACCGAGGCGCGCATCTACCTCGGCAACATCTTCTACGATCGCGGCGATTACGAGGCCGCGCTCTATCATCTCGATCGGTCGACGCCCGAAGATCACTGGGACGAGCTCGGAATCTGGAGACTGATCGAGCTGAAGAAGATGATCTATCGCCTGCGTGACAACGACCCCGAGCTGCGTCCGTGGGAAGAGCGCCTTCACGATCTTTCCGGCGAGCTCGACGACATCGACGAGATGCTGGCCGAGATCGAAGCGAAGCACATGGATGCGCAGCAGACGGATGCGAAGGGGCAGCTCGAGCTGTTCGGCGCGCTCCTTTCCAGCTTCGCCGACGTGAAGTCCACGCCCGAGTCGCACCGCATCAAGCTCGACGATGGAAATACTTTCGAGGGAACATGGGAGGAGATCGTCGACAAGATGCGCGATGCCAATTGCCTTAAGGATTCTCCGAAGCCGGAGCAGGATGCAGAGAGCTTCATTCGTCGTAGCGCGGATGCAGGGCTTTTGCGCATCCTAAGGTGAGCCCGCAGAACTCACAGGCGGCGCTCTCCGCTCTGAACGGCGTACGCCCCGTTCTCGCGCACTTCGATTCCCCACGCAACGCCGAAGATCTCGCCGCCGACGTAATCGATCTCTGGGCTGGCGCTGAGGCTGCGCTGCAGGCGCTGGTAGGCAATTCGTCGCTCACCGGCCAGCAGCTCGTTCGCGCGGCTCGCCAGGCTGAAGCCATCACGCTCGATCAGGCGCACGCACTCCTGGAATTCCTGGCGGCGCGCGACCGCGTCAATCGAACGAGCTACAAACCCACGCAGGGCGACGGCGATGCGGCGGTCGATGGATTCAAGGCGCTGGAGTCCGGCCTGACTGGCGCCGCGGCGCCAGTCAGCCGCCCGACGCCTTCGAGCCCGCTACAGGCTGTCTATACTCCGCGCAGCTCTCAAAAGCAGACGCGCCCGTCGCCGCCACCGCCGCAACCGCAGGCGCCGCCTTCGCCGTACGCTCCGCCCTCGGCAGGCGGTGGTTACAGACAACCGCCGGCTTATGCCGCGAGACGCACGGCCGGTCCACCGACGATCGAGCTTCCACCCGCGGGGTCTCTCAATCCGCCGGGCGTGAGCAGCACGGGTGATGGCGGCGGTGGCATCGGGCGAACGAAAGTCCAGCAGGCACTCGTTTCCGCGGAGACCGGCGGCCGCGGTTGGCGCGCAATTCCCGGCTGGTTGTTGATCGGTGTTCCCGTGCTGCTGATTCTTCTCGTTGGCGGATACTTCGTGTTCAGCGGCAGGTCAGGCAGCAGCAGCGGACTCACCGCCGGCATCGACGCCATGAAAAACGGCCAACGGGAGCGCGCGCGCGGCGAATTTGCGAAGGCGGTGAAGGACAATCCCAAAGCGGCGACTCCGCACGTCTTCCTCGCGAGAATCTCGCGCGACGAGGGCGATCTCGCGAGCGCGCGCGCTCAGCTCGACACCGCGCTTCGTCTCGAGCCCAAGAACGAGATCGCGCTTCGCGAGATGGGTCTCGTGCTGTTCTCGACGAAGCAGTACGATCTCGCGCGCCGATTCTTTGTTCGCGCTGTGACGACCAACCCGCAGGATCGTGCGGCGCAGGGTTATCTCGGGTGCTCGATGATGCGTCTCAATCGCGTTCAGGAAGGAACGAAGTGGATTGGCGGCGCAGGCACGGGACCGTGGACGGCGTGTCTACAGCCAGTCACTTCCGCCACGCCTCCTCCATTGTGATCGACTTCCGGAACGTCGGGAAGACATACAGATCACTCCTCGGCACGTCGGTCAAAGCGGTCGAGGAGTTTTCGTTACAGGTACCAGAGGGCGAGATACTCGGCATCGCCGGTCCCAATGGGGCGGGGAAGACGACACTCATTGCGATGATGCTCGGGTACCTCCGCCCGACGACGGGGACGGTCGAGATCAACGGCCTCTCTCCGCGCGAGTATGTCCAGCGGAACGGAATCGGATATCTGTCTGAGCTGGTTGCGATAAACCCGAAGTGGCGCGCGGAGACGGCACTGATCCGGTATGCCACGCTCGCGGGGATGTCGACCTCTCAGGGCCGCGCTCGCGTCGACGAGCTTATCGAGCTACTCGGTCTCGCCGAACACCGCGCCAAGAAGGTGAAAGCCCTTTCAAAGGGGAATCTCCAGCGCCTCGGCCTCGCGCAGGCACTGTTGCGCGATGACCAGATTTTGGTGCTCGATGAGCCAACGCACGGGCTCGATCCCGTCTGGACGCAGAAGTTTCGCGACATCGTAACTGAGCTTCGGCGTCCCGATCGAACCATCCTCATTGCATCGCACAATCTCGACGAGCTTCAGCGCCTCGCTGACCGCGTCGCGATCATCGATCATGGCCGACTGCAGCGCGTCGTGAGCACTGGGTACGAGCAGAGCGCTCCCGCGGTAACTCGCTTTCGCCTGACTCTCGCAGCCGGATACGACAGAATTCTCGAGTCATTTCCACTGGCGGAAGATGCGGGACGGGGCGAGTACGACGTCACGGTGGGCAGCATCCAGGAGCTGAACAGCGCGCTTGCGGACTTGATCCGGCGTGGCGCGCTGGTGGCAAGCGTGGTACCCGAGCATTCGGTTCTGGAGCGCCAGTTCAGGGAAGCCGTGGGAGATCCGCAATGAGCCGCGGCCGACTGGGGCAGTACACGCTGTGGCAATTTCGCGATTTCGTCGTGGAGCGCGGCATCGCGATCGTGTTGATCGGTCTCATGCTTGGCTACGTTCTCATCGAGCCGCTCCGCCGCGCGCTTGGGCCAGCATTCTCGATTGACGCGAAGTCGCCGGGAAGACCCGTGCTGGTCATGGTTTCGTCGTCCATCGTGTCGCTGGCAGTGCTGATCGCTCTCAACGGCATCGTCTCGACCGACCGGAAGATGGGGTACTACCGCTTCCTGTTCGCGAAGCCCGTCAGCCCGTTCGTCTATTACGCGCAGCTCTTCTTCGTCTACATGGCGGGCGTCCTCGCCTCGATGCTGGTGCTCTCCGGTCTTCTCCACTGGGTGGTGCCGAGCTTCAGCATCTTCCACTTCCTGCTCTATACGGCTGTCGTCTTCGTGGCGATGGGTGGGATCGGCTTCTTCATCTCCGTCGCCACGCGATTCGACTGGCTGACGCTGGCCGCGGTGTGGCTGGGCTCCCGGATCCTGCGCGACATCTACGGAGAGAAACCGGGATTTCTCTCGAAGTTGGTCCAGGTCCTTCCGCCGGTTCACAAACTGAACGACCTCGCCACCGACATCATCGCAAACGGCACCGCCGTCGCGAGCGACGTGGTGTGGCTGATGGCGTACGGGGCGGTATTCTTCGTGCTTGGATTGCTGCTACTGCGGTACGGGCCCTTGGCTGATTGAGCCAGGTTGCCGACGGCCTAATCAAACTGCAAAGCACGCGAGGCGAGAATTTAGAAGCACAGATATTGGATCCGGGACAACGACTCAGCGACCGTCTGCTGCACTCTTTAAAGACATAAGGGCAGTCACGCCACGACGATCGGTCTTGGCGCAGTTGTCTGAGATCAGATATCTACGCCTCTGAATTCTCTCCTCGCGTGCTTTGTAGTTGCCCTTAACCATCCCTGAAGAAACGAATGGACCCAAGCTCAGTTCACCGCACCGTCCTCCCCAACGGCCTCACCCTTCTCGTCCAGGTTGACCACTCCGCGCCGGTCGTCGCGATCGTGACGCACGTCAAAGCCGGGTACTTCGACGAGACCGATGACCAGAACGGCCTCGCCCACGCGCTCGAGCACATGTTCTTCAAGGGCACAAAAAAACGGGGCGTGGGAGAAATCGCCAAGGAGACAAAGGCGAGCGGCGGTTATCTCAACGCGCACACGATCTACGACAACACCGTCTACTACACGGTGTTGCCGTCATCCGGATTCGCGAAAGGGCTCGACATCCAGGCCGACGCGTACGCCAACTCTGTCATCGATGCGGGCGAGCTCGCCAAGGAAATGGAAGTGATCATCCAGGAAGCGAAGCGCAAATCCGACAGTCCGTCAGCCGTGGCGACCGAGACGTTGTATGAGCTGCTGCACGACGTCCACCGGATGCGCCGCTGGCGCATCGGCAGGGAGCCAGGACTCCGGTCGTTCACTCGCGACGGGATGAACGCCTTCTATCGCAACTTCTACCGTCCGTCCAATACGATTCTCGCCATTTCGGGCGACGTCGACCCCGCGGATGCGCTGCGCCGTGTGACGGAACTCTACGGCGCACTCGGCGCGGACAAGCCGGTTCGCACACCAGGACCGAGCGAGCCCGACCATTCCGGATTCCGATACCGCGAGCTCGCCGGCGACATCGCGCAGAGCGAGCTTGTCATCGGATGGAGAACACCGGGTACGCTCGATCCGGATACCCCGGTTCTCGATGTCGCTGCCGCTCTTCTCGGGACGGGGCGCGCGTCCAGACTCTATCGAGCGGTGAGGGAAAGGAAGCTTGCTTCCTCGGTCAGTGCGTACGACTACACGCCGAGCGAGCTCGGAGTTTTCGTGGTGCAGGCGGAGATGGAGCCGGCAAAGACTGCCGCGGCTGGCGCCGCAATCTGGGACCAGCTGCGGCAGCTTCGCGAAGGCCCGATCGACGAACACGAGCTCACGCGCGTTCGTCGCATCTTCGAGGCGCGTTGGGTAAGGCGTCTCGAAACCGCCGAGGGACGAGCGAATCACCTCAGCGAATGGGAAGCGTTGGGTGGTTGGCGACTGGCCGACGACTACTTCCGCCACTACATGTCGGCATCCGCGGGAGACGTCCAGCGGGTGGTGAAGAAGTATCTGACGCCGGAGCGAGCGGCGGCGCTGATCTATCGTCCGGAGAAAGCCGCGATCGTTGCGCGCGACGCGGACGAGATGCTGAAGATTCTCTCTGGAGGCGGAGGCGAGCGCTTGCCGTCAGTCCCTCCGGTCAAGGTGTCCGCGCCCGTGCCGAAAGTGCGCGCCGTGCTGGAGAGAGAAGAAGCCGGCGTCTCGGTGTTTCGGACGTCCAGCGGAATTCCGGTACTGGTTCGGCGAAAGCCAGGCACTCCGATCGCGAACATCGGTGTCTACATCGTCGGTGGCGCCATAGAGGAGTCGCCGGAATCGGCGGGACTTACGCTTCTCACCGCGCGCGCGGCGCTGAAGGGAACCACCCGCCGAACAGCATCGCAGATCGCCGAGGACGCCGAGATGCTCGGTGGCAGCATCACCGCGAGCGCCGGGAGCGACAGCTTCGGCTGGTCGTTCTCGGTCCCGCAAGCGCGGCTTCCTGAAGCGCTCGAGCTGATGGGGGATGTGATTCAACACCCGAACATTCCGGACGACGCATTCGAGACCGAGCGAACGGTTGCGCTCTCGAACATCGCCATGCTGCGCGACGACATGTACCGATATCCGATGCGACTCGCGTCGAAGCTGGCGTTCGCCGGGCATCCCTACGGCAATCCGGTGATGGGCACCGACGAATCGCTGCGATCGCTGTCCGCGCCACAGGCGCGCGATTGGCATCGCACCCGCGTCATGGAATCGGCTGCGGTGATTGGCGTCGTCTCGGACATGGATGTGCAGGAAGCTGCGGACCTTGTCGCGCGCCACCTGAGCGAGCTCGCGCCGCGAAACGCGCCGGAGCCTGCCGAACCGATTTGGCCGACGCACGTCGAGACGGCGGTGGAATCGCGTGACAAGGCGCAGACCGCGATGGCGCTGATGTTTCCCGGACCTTCCCGCAGCAGCGCGGACCGATTCGCAGCATCGATGGTCGGCACCGTGGCGAGCGGCCTCGGAGGGCGCTTCTTCGACGAGCTGCGCGACCGTCAATCGCTCGCCTACACGGTTCACGCCGGCGCGAGCGAGAAGAGGCTCGCCGGCGTCTTCGCGTCGTACATCGCCACCTCGCCGGAAAAGGAGGATGTAGCGCGAGCCGGCCTCCTTGCCGAGTTCGAGAAGCTGCGTGCCAGGCCCGTGTCAGAGGAGGAGCTCACCCAGGCGAAGGAGTACACGATAGGCTCGCACGCCATCTCGCAGGAGCTGGGATCCACACTCCTGGCGGAGATGCTCGACGCCTGGATGTTCGGGTCAGGGCTTCACGAGATCACCGAATACGAATCGCGCGTCCGCGGCGTGACCGCGGAGCAGATGCGCGAGGTTGCGATTAGATACTTCGATCCTGAACGCAGAGTGGAGGGGATAGTCCGGGGGGTTGGGCGGACGGTGTAGCTGTTGCCGAAGAGCAACCGCAAAAGAACGCGAGGCGAGAATTTAGAGGCACAGATATTCGATCCCAGACAACTTCGCAGGGACCTTTTGTTGGCGGTGGTGGGAACGTCTCGCTTCGCGCTTACGCCAAACAATCAGTCTTAGCGCAGTTGTCGGAGATCTGATATCTACGCCTCTAAATTCTGGCCTCGCGTTCTTTGCTGTTCCCCTTAATTAGAAACCCCGGGATGCCAGACTAGTGCGACCTCAGCCCCTTCTCAGCTGTAAGTATCTCCGCGACCACCGGCCTCAATCTCCCTCCCGGCGCCCGCAGTCCCCGCACGGTGAGATAGTCACCGCCTTCGTAGACCACGAGACCCGTTATCGGCGCCTGTGTTGTCGCCCACGCGAGCACGTCTTTGAGCGCACGCACCTGATTCCGCTCACCGTGGACGAGCGGGTAACCGCCCGCGGCGAAGACCCAATGCTCCTTCGGATTCGGGTATAGGCGCATCCACCGCTGCGCGACACGGAGATGAGTGTCGAGAGAGCGCGCGCCATCGAACCCCGCGAGCAGCGAGAAGCCCACGACGTCGATTGGCGAGCTGCGCGCCGCCGCCCACGCGTAAAGCGTGCTGTCGCGCGTGCCGTAGCTGCTCATCGGAACCGCGACCTTGATGCGCGGAAGGATGTAATGCGCGAGACGCGCCGCGCGCGAGAAATAGTCGATCCAGTACTGCGGCGTCTGCTCTCCAAGGATGCGCTCGCCCTCCTCGAGCGGATCAACGGCCGGAATCAGATAGTCAGGCCTGAGCCGTCGTGCGATCCGATCGATGTCCTTGAGCCGTGACGTCGTGTAGCCCTCGCGTGATTGCTTGATCTCCTTCTCGGCGCTCTTGGGATAGCCGAGGGCGACGATGAGGAGAGTGCTGTCGGCTCTGGCGACTTCGATCGAGCGGGCTATCGAATCGAGCGGGACGCCATGTGCGGCTTCGGGGTCGATCACGATGCTGATCGCGTCGACGTCGAGCGTATCAGCGAGGTCGAGATCGTTGGTGATGGCGACGGGGGGCGGGCCGGCCCTCAAGTCGGGAAAAATCTTCAGCCCGATCCTGAAGTCTCCCTCGGGATGCTCCTGCAGCTGGTCCTTGTCGTGTGGCGCGTAGCTCCTGATTCCGGCATATGCTCCCGGCAGCTCGACTACCACAAGTGCCGTCATCGCGATCGCCGCGCCAGCAAGCGCAACGCGCGCCAGGCGGGTGAATCCCCAGCGCGCAGGGAGCGACGGCGCGAAGAGCGGCACCTGGAGAAAGATCGGATTCCAGAGCGCCGGCGATCCGAAGAACGTGCCGAGCATGCTCGCCTGCGCGGCGTTGAGCGCAAGGCCGAATTCGGCGGGAGAGTCGCCGCGCGTGATCACGAACTTGGTCACTGCCACGGTGGCGATTATCGTGTTGTACACCAGCAGCGGAAAGCCGAGCATCGGCGTCACGAGGCGGCGCGTCAGAGCGTAGATCGTCTGCATCACGAACAGAAGCGCCGTGAACGGCCAGAGCCAGGCGACGAGAAGGATCGCGCGGCCGTAGAGCAGCGACTGGGCCGTGTAGGCAATCACGAGCGCGGGCAGAATGAGAAGTCCCGCGATGCCCGTGATCGCCTGGAACGCGCGCGGTATGCGGCGCAGCTTCACGATTCGACCCGCCATCAGGATGTCCCAGCCGATCATCGCCGCGGAGAGCGCGACGTAGATGGCCCCCAGCGTTCCGTGCGAGGTCATCGAGCGAAGCTAGACATGGGCTCGCGCGCTGGCAAGCACTCACAGCCGCTCGTACTTTTCGATGGCATGAATCGACGCGCTCTGCTGACGCTGCCCAATACGGTTTCGCTATCGCGCGTCGTGCTCGCGCTCGCATTCGTGCTCGTCTCGGAACCGTGGGACCGGATTGCCCTCATCGCCGTCGCGGGGTTCACGGATTTCATCGATGGCTGGCTCGCGCGTCGCGAAAAATCGGAGAGCACCGCCGGTGCCCTTCTCGATCCGATTGCTGACCGCGTCTTCGTCCTGGTTGCGATTTCGACCTACCTGATTGAGGGCCAGCTCACCACCGGCCAGTATTTCATCTTCCTGACACGCGATCTTGCGACGGCGGTCGGGTTCGTAGTCGCCAAAATTATTCCAGCGCTACGGCCGGCCGTCTTTCGAGCGAGGATGTTAGGCAAGATCGTCACCGTCGTGCAGCTGATCACGCTCGTAGTGATAATCATCATGCCGGAGCTGACGAACATTCTGGTCCTGACCATCGGGGTAATCTCCGCTGCGTCCATCGTCGACTATACGATCGCGCTCTGGCGTGGTCGGGCGCGCTAGGCGCCTGACAAGGCTTTCCGTGTTCCGGAGGCGGCTGGTGCCCGTCATTCTGGCGCTTGGCGCTGTAACCGCGGCGCCGGCTCCTGCTCGATCGCAGAATGCTCTTCAGCCGTTTCAGAGCGAGCTGCGAATCGACGGCCTTTTTGCCCGAAGCAGCGCTGTCGAAGCCGCGTATGGCGTGAGCATCCCGGCCGGGCTCTACGTTCGGAATGGTTTGGTGGCAGGCCTGGGCGCCGGCCGCCATGGGCTCGAAGGCCGGACGGACTTTGTCACCCGCTTCAGTGCCGACCCGTTCCGGCAGAGTCGGTGGGCCCCCTACGGTGGGGCCGGCCTGTCGGGTCGGTACCGACCAACCGCCGACGGCGGCTCGAAAGCCTACCTGCTGGTTTTCCTGGGAATCGAGGGACCACTCACAAACGGCGCGGCCGCTGGCTGGGTTCCGGCCTTCGAGGTGGGACTCGGAGGAGGGGTCAGGGTCGGCTTCATTCTCAGAAGAGGGATCACCGGCCGACGGTAAAGCAAAGCAAGACAAACTGAACACTACCGGCCGGGCGCCATGAGAGGCGTAGATAATGGCTTCGGGGGAGCGCAGAGCCGCCGACCGTTCCGCCCCGAGGCGGTAGCTGTGGCCCGAAGCCGCCAGCCGCTCCGCCCAAAGCCCCCCGCCGGTAGTGTTCAGTTGCAGCCATAAAAAAAGGCGCCAATTCGGCGCCTTTTCCTTTAGACTGCTTTCCTTACCTTGGGCGGCTGGGCGAACCTCTCGCCTAGCACTCTGAGCTCCCCTATTTCCGACGGCTTGAGCTCATGATATCGCTCCGTCAGGTACTCCATTGTATTGTCGAACCAATCCTTCTGGTCCTCTGGCGCTGAGCCAACTACCCCGCAGCGCATGATCTGCTGAAAGAGCTCGTCCCGGGCATCCTCAAAGGGAGTTGCCGCACGGACCGGCTCCTTCCGGAATCTGTTTTTCTGAGTGTTCATCAATTCGGTTGGCGTGAAAACGTCTGTGAAATCGTGTTCATCAATCTACTCCTTTTAGACACCATTTCATAGAAGAAAGGTTCATGCCGCAGCGCGTTTCTTGATGAAATCGAGCAACAATTCCGAGAGATGATCGGGGTTTTCCTCTGGAACGAGGCGCGCGATGCCGGCGAGCCTCACCAGCCGTGCATCGGGGATCGCATTGACCAGCCGGTCCGCGAGCTTGGGATCGACCCACTTGTCCTCGTCTCCCCAGATAATGAGGGTCGGAGCTTTGATCTCCGCGTATTCATCCTCGTCGAGATCTCCGCCGTGGACCGAGCTCGCGAGAGTCAGCAGGTGGTTTGCCCCGTCCTTGCCCACAAAGGGAGCGAGGTAGCGCGCCACGAGCTTCATCGGCATGTGCTCGGGGTTCGCCACGCTTCCTTTGAGAACTCCCTCGAGTAACGGCGCCGCGCCCATCACGCCGCGCGTGAGACTGAAGGCGAATCTCGCCGTACGGCGCTGCATCTGCGTGATGTCTTTCGCCGGAAGCTCATCGAAGGCAGGTGTATTGATAAGGACCAGCTTCTCGACCCTCTCGGGGCGGTTGGCGGCAAGCTTGATCGCCACATCTCCACCGAAATCGACACCGACGACAACCGCGCGCGAGACACGAAGCACCGTCATCGCGGCATCCAGATACTCGGCCTGCGCGGCGATGCCGAAATCGGCATCCATCGGGCGGTCAGACTGGCCATGTCCGAGAAGATCGACGGAATACGCCGTGTGGCCGGCCGCTGTGATTGCCGGAGCGATGGCCCGCCACAGGAAGTTGCAGGTGCCGAACCCGTGCAGAAGAATGACTGCCGTTCCACCGTGCCCGTACCGCTCGACGTGCATCGCTCCGGGACCAACGGGCGCTCTCAGGACATCAGCTTGCATCTCTATACCCCTCTCTTAGCTTTCGCGTCACAACTCATATAGCAAATCAACAATTCCTAAAAGGGAAGATGTCCCCGAAAAACGAGCAGCCGAGAGACAGGAACGTACCGCGCAAGAACGCAGTCAGGGAAGCCCGCAATGCATCAAGTCGGCCAAAAGCATTCCTCTGGCTACTCGGCGCAATCGTACTTGTGGGTGTAGCCGCGCTCTCATATGTCGCAACCAAGCCGAAAGGCTCCGTTAGAGATGTTCCGGAGATGGCAGACACGACCAATGCTGGGCCAGCTCAGGGATATCTCATGGGCAAAGTCGATGCCCCGGTGAAAATCCTTGAATTCGCCGACTTCGAGTGTCCTGCGTGCGGCGGCTTCGCCGTAGTGACTGAGCCTGACCTGCGATCCCGCATCATCACTCCCGGCCTCGCCAACCTTACCTACTACGATTTCCCCCTCACCATGCATCGGAACACCCTCGCCGCATCAAACGCGGCCGCCTGTGCAGACGAGCAGGGAAAATTCTGGCCCATGCACGATCGCCTCTTTCAGGCTCAGGCCGAATGGAATGGCGAGGCAACCGACGCGCCCAAGCCGTTCTTCAAGCGATACGCCCAGGAAGTCGGAGTCGACGTCGCCAAGTGGGAAAGCTGTTACGACGCCCGCAAGTATCAGAAGCGAATCGGCGCCAATCTCGCTGAAGGGCTCAGGTACAGCGTTAATCAGACTCCGAGCTTTGTTATCGGTGGGAAACTGTACGCGGGAATGCGCTCCTACGACGCGCTGAAGGCGATCGTGGATTCTGTCGCCAAGACCGCGGGCGCCCCGGTCGCGGCCGCCGCCGCAGCTGCAGCAACAAAGAAGAAGTGACGAAGCGGATGATCGTGGCCGCGCTTGCGCTGGCCGGGATCTTCATCAGCCTCTACCTGACGCTGTACAAGATCGGAGTTATCGGCGAGCTGAGCTGCAGCATCGGGTCGTGCGAAACAGTGAACCTGAGCAAGTGGTCGACGTTCATCGGTTTGCCGGTCGCGGCCTGGGGTTTGTTTTTTTACGTCGACGTCTTCGCCATCGCCCTGGTCGGTACGATGCCGCGATTCGAGAGCGAGCCGCTCATCTCGCTGGTGCTGACAGCGGAAGCCGCGGTGGGAGTCCTCTTTTCAGCGTGGCTGACCTACCTGGAGCTGCGCGTGATCCACGCCATCTGCATCTGGTGCGTGACGTCGGCCGTAGTTGTGACGCTGATCTTTCTCACGAGCGCCCTCGACCTCCGGGAGATGCGGACCCGCGAGCACATACCTATCGACGCATAAGCGCATAGACGCAAAACAGGCCCGAAGCCGCAGGCCGTGCCGCCCACGGCCCCAGGCCGGTAGTGTTCAGTATCAGCTCTTTTCGAGCCTACGCTCTCTTCACATCTCCAGCGCGGCTGGCCTCATCGAGCCGAAGGCGCGGCTTCTCCGCCGCGACATCCTCTCCCTCGCGCTGCATGCGCCGTCTGAAGGGCACCAGGTCGCGCCCCAGGTGGACCAGCGCGCGCGTTGCTACCGTGCTCGCGAGCGGCTCAGGAATCCCCATCACTCGAATGTAGGTGTCGATCGCACGGTCGAAGGACAGGTCCTCCGCCAGGGTGTCGACGAACATGAGGGCGTTGTCGACGTGGCCGCGAATGATCGTCTCCTCGGCGCGCGCCTGCGACAGCCGCAGCCGCCTCTCGGCGTTGGGATTGAGCTTACGTCCGAAGATCGATTCGGGAAACAGATTGCGAAGGGACATCAGGCCGTCCGTCGGTGATATATGCCTTGATGTTAGGCACGGAGCGTACCAATGGATAGCCCTTGCAAAAGCGGGAATACTGCTCGCTCAGAGTCCGCGGCAATTGACCGCGAACTCTGAGCGGAAACTGGGTGTTTACGGGGCTACGACGATGATCTGGTTGGTCAGATCAGTCGCTGTCGTGACGGTTAATCCATTCGCCAGCAGGGCTGGCTTGAACCCGCTCGCTGTCGGTGGAGTTGCCCTAAGCACGTAGGTGCCCGGAAGCAGAAAGGCAAAGGTGAAATCGCCGTTCGCGTCCGTACTGGTGCTGGCGACGACGTGGGTGGGATCGGTGTCGGTGACAAGCGACCCGGCGGTGAGTACCTCAACCGTTGCGTTTGGAACCGCGGCGCCGGTGGCGCTGTTGGCGCGAACCGAGCCACTCACGCTGCTGGTGATATCCTCGGCCACTGCGCGCACGACGGGCTTGAAGATGAATCCGTTTCTGGCAGCGTTCCCGCGCATGACGAAGCTGCTACCGACATCGAAGTCGAGAGTCATCACCGATCCGTTCTCTGTGAGAGCGATCGGCTTGTCCAGGTTCACCTTGATCCCCGACTGTGCAGCGCTCGGAAACATGATCGCCGGCGTCGATCCATCTTTGAGGGTGATCGACGACTTGCTCGGGTCGATTATCAGGCGGAAGCCGTTGTACGTGCCAGTCGCGAGAGTGGTCGCGCCGAGATTCGTGGTGCGTCCCGCGCCGAGGTCTAGCAGGTTGATCGAGGTATTAGGGGTCGCAACGGTGGTCCAGCCTTGCTGATTGGTCTCGTCGCTCGCTTCAGCGTCAGTGGGCGCGCTATTTCTCGCATCTACCCGAACAACATAGACATCAACTCGTGCGACGTCAGAGAATGGAAAGGGCGCATCGGTCAGACGCACGGTGAGGACTCCCGAGTTCGTGCCCGAGGAATCGCTGCATCCAGCGAGCGTAAGTGTGCCGATAAAAAGGGCGCTGCAAAGGCGAAATATCCTGCTCATTGTCTTCTCTCCTGCATTGAGTCTGGTGAGTTCCTGATTTTCAGTTT
>Ga0070679_100002057_pt1 | contig 18076 bp, 12 predicted proteins | sample KBSC63BmetaG_FD_65652 | JGI IMG/M metagenome (GOLD analysis project Ga0070679, IMG submission 65652) | Corn rhizosphere microbial communities from Kellogg Biological Station, Michigan, USA - KBS C6-3B metaG | ecosystem: Host-associated > Plants > Roots > Rhizosphere | place: USA: Michigan... | reverse complement strand
CGCTCGAAGAACGCGAGCGCGGATTGCGACGTCTCCATCACGAAGTTGTCCGGCACGCCGGGACGCAGATGCCGGTGCGCTCGCAGCGCTTCGCGCACGAGCTCCATCACGTCGTCCATCATCATGGAGCTCGACGACTGCACCAGCAGGCCGTCGATGTCGCCGCGTGGATTCGTGAGTCGATGCAGCGGTGAGTTGAATGGCGCGACGGCAAGCTTGTCGAGCGATTGCCCGAAGAGCGTTCCCTGGTGCTCGATCACGCCGATCACCTGATAGGGAATGCCGGCCATGCGCAGCTCGCGGCCAACCGGATTGAGATTCGGAAAGAAATGCTTCGCGACCTCGTCACCGATCACGACGACGGGCGTTCCGAGCTCGAACTCCTGCGGTGCGATCGTGCGCCCCGCGCTGAGGTCGTACTTCTTGATGATGAAGTAGTCGCCGTCGACCGCGTGCGCTTCGATGGTGCCGGGGCGCACGTACTGCGACTGCGCCATGACGTTGTCCTGGCTCTCGACCGCCCAGCGGGTTCCTCCGGGCAGGACCGTGCGAATGAATCCGACGTCGGCGGCGTACACGCGCGGGCGTCGCTGCCATTCCTGCCACTCCTCACGCGTCGTGTTGTTGCCGAACCACGGGAATCGGCGCACCGTGAACGTGTTGGCGCCCAGGAGTCGGCCCGCGAAGTCGTCCTCCATGTAGCGACCCATCCCTTCGACGATCGAGACGACCGCGATCAGAAACATCACGCCGATCATGACGCCGAGCAGCGTGAAAAAGCTCTTGAGCTTCTGCACGCGGATCTGCGCCAACGCCAACCGGACGGCTTCGAGTAAAGGCATGAATACAGTCGCTGGACGCGGGTGGCGAAACGGAACGGCAAACGCTGGGTACTCGCAGAGCGAGTCCCGAAGGCGCCATGCGGTGTCTGCCCCGTACGCACGAACGGCCAGCGAGGTTTCTCGCCGGCCGTGTGCTGCATGCTGTTTCTTCTATCGCCCTTTGCCTATCGCCCCTCGCCCATCGCCTACTCGTACCTCAGCGCCTCGACCGGGTCGAGACGAGATGCACGCATGGCGGGCAGCATTCCGAAGACCACGCCCGTGATCGCGCTGGCGCCGAGCGCGGCGACGATGGCGAGCGGCGGCACCGATGCTTGAATGGGCGTCACATGCCGGATGATCACCGAGATGCCCGTGCCCGCGATCAACCCGATGATCGCGCCGATGGCCGTCAGCGTGACTGCCTCGACGAGGAACTGCCAGAGAATCGTCGCGCGCGTTGCGCCGAGCGCCTTGCGCACGCCGATCTCGCGCGTCCGCTCCGTCACCGAGATCATCATGATCGCCACGACGCCCACGCCTCCGACCAGCAAGCCGACCGCCGACAGCACGAACATCACGAGGAAGAACATGTTCGAGATCTTGCCCCACGTCTCGAACAACTTGTCCTGCGTGATGATCCCGAAGTCGTTGTCCTGCGACGGGCGCAGCGCATGGCGCGCGCGCATGGTCGCGATGACGTCGTCCATCGCGTCGTCGCGGGTGACCTCGTCGCGAGGAACGATCGCGATGCCGATGTTCGCGAACGACGCGTTGAGCGAGCGATACGCCGTCTCGAACGGCACGATGGCGCGCGGACGATTGCCGCCGGAGAGAAAGCTCGCCGCGTAGTGGTACACACCGATCACGCGGAACGGCACGTTACCGATGCTGATCGTCTTGTCGAGCGGATCGGAGTCGCCGAAGAGCTTCGTCGCCATCTCGTCGTTCACGATCACGACGTTGGCGCCGTTCGCTTCCTCCGCTTCGGTGAAGCTGCGGCCGGGATAGAGATCGCCGGCGTGATCGACGATCGTCCAGTTGGCGGTCTCGCCGATCACCTGCGTGCTCGTGAGATCACGATCCTTGTATTTCACTTCCTTCGACATGCCGAGCTGGCCCGTCGCCGCGCGGACCGACGACAGCGCGCCGAGCGCTTTGACGTCGCCGAAGTTGAGCTTCGGGTTGTGCAGCCATTTGCAGGTGTCGTCGGTTCCGTCGCACGACTCGAAGGTGATCGGATACCGGCTGAGGAAGAACGTGTTGGGTCCCGCCTTCTCGAAGTCGCGTGCCACGCTCGCATTGATGCCGTGAATGGCTGCCGAGATGAGCACCACGACGAGCACGCCGACCGCGACGCCGAGGATCGTGAGCGCCGCGCGGACGCGGTTGGCACGGAGCGACTCCAGCGCGATCGAGACACCTTCGAACAGAACGAATCCGCGAAAGCGGGCCATGGCTCAGGTCTCCTGCCGCATCGCGGTGATCGGATCGAGCAGCGCGGCGCGGCTCGCGGGATAGATGCCGGCGATCATGCCGACGCCCGCGCCAATGCCGACGCCGACGAAGATCGACCAGACCGCGACCGCGGCCGGCAACGGCGACACCGCGGCGATGAGCTTCGCGAAGCCGATCCCGAGGCCAACGCCGACCGCGGCACCGAGCGTCGACAACGTCGCCGACTCGACGAGGAACTGATTGAGGATGTCGCGGCGGCGCGCGCCCAGCGCCTTGCGGATGCCGATCTCGCGCGTCCGTTCCGCGACCGCCACGAGCATGATGTTCATGATCACGATCGCGCCGACGACGAGTCCCACCGTCGGCAGCGCGACGCCGGCGATCGTTAGATATTTCTGAATGCTGTTCCAGAAGTCGAGCGCCGAATCCGACGTCTCCAACTCGAAGTTGTCGGGCTGTGACGGATGCAGATGACGGCGGCCGCGCATGACGGCGCGGGCTGCCTCCATCGCCTCACGCATGCCGGCTTCCGTCGGCGCCTGGACGATCATCGCGTCGATCGTCCCGTGTTGCACCAGCAGACGCTTGAGCGGCGACTTCTCCGGCGCGACGATGAACTTGTCGAGCGACTGGCCGAAAATGCTTCCCTGTGATTCGGCGACGCCGACCACGGTGTACGGCAAGCTGTGGATCGTCAGCTCGCGGCCGACCGGACTCAGATTCGGAAAGAAGTGGTCTGCGACGTCCTTGCCGATCACGACCACCGGCGTTCCGTACTGATATTCCTGTGGGCTGATCAGGCGTCCGTCCGAGACGCCCATGTGCTTGATGTCGAACCAGCCGGGCGAGACCGCGGATGCGTCGGCCTGCCGCGGCTTTCCGTAGGGTGATTCGACGGTGACGTTGCTCTCGCTCTGCGTCGCCCAGACGATGTCCGGGGAGAGCGCCTCCGCGACCGGCTCGACATCGCTGTCTTCGATCTGCGGACGCCGGCGCCATTCGTTGCGCGTCGCCTGCGTGACGTCGCCCACCTGAAAATCCGGCGTGCGGCGCAGACTGAACGAATTGACCGCGATGATCTTCCCGACGAGGTCGTCCTTCATGTAGCGGCTCATGCCCGCCACAATCGAGACGACCGCGATCAGGAACGTGACGCCGATCGTCACGCCAATCACCGTGAAGAAGCTCTTCAGCTTCTGCACGCGAATGGTGTCGAAGGCGAGAGCGATTGCTTGAAGGAAGGACATGGCAAAGAGAAGGGGTCCGAGGGCCCGTGGCCGAGACGAGCCGTCAACCGCTCGTCGCCAGCAGGCATCCCTGGACCCCGTACGACTGGGGTAATACTGAAGTTACAGCGTGCTACAGCTTTGCGGCGGTTGCGGCAGCCGTCGCGAGCGCATCCTTCCCGCCGATGCCGAGACGGTTCACGAACGCATCGCGGCGTTCGTCGGTCGAGATGAGCCCGTCGCGGAGCACGACGACGCGACGCGCGTGCGAGGCGATGTCCGGCTCGTGCGTGACCATCACGACGGTCTGGCCGGCGCTCGCCAGATTCTCGAACACCCGCATGATCTCCTCGGACGTCGCCGAGTCGAGGTTACCGGTCGGTTCGTCCGCGAGCAGCATCGACGGGTCGTTGACCAGCGCGCGCGCGATGGCGACGCGCTGCCGCTGACCGCCCGAGAGCTCATTCGGCCGGTGGTCCATGCGATTGTCGAGCTGCACCTTCTCGAGCGCCTGCTTCGCGCGACGCTTGCGCTCGTCCGAACCGACACCCGCGTACACCAGCGGCAGCTCGACGTTGTGCAATGCCGTCGCGCGGGGCAGGAGGTTGAACGTCTGGAAGACGAAGCCGATCTCCTTGTTCCGAACGCGCGCGAGCGCGTCGTCCGACATCTTCGAGACTTCCTGGCCGTTCAGCCAGTACTCGCCGGCGTTCGGCGTGTCGAGGCAGCCGATGATGTTCATCAGCGTCGACTTACCAGAGCCGGATGGACCCATGATCGCGACGTACTCGTTACGACCGATGGCGATATCGACTCCCCGCAGCGCGCGCACGACTTCGCCGCCCATGTCGTACTCGCGCTTGATGCCGCGCGTGACGATGACCCACTTGGAATCGGGCGCACTGCCCGCCTGATCGACAATGATCTTCCGCTCGGCCGTTTCGCCGAGCGGCGCTTCTACGGTGTGTTGACTCACGACTTGGTCCCCGGGGTGGGCTTCTTCGCGTCGACCTTGGTCTCGCGCACGAGGGCGCCGTCCTTCAGTTCGCGAATGGCCTGGTAGGTGCCCGCAACGATCTTTTCGCCTTCCTTGAGACCGCTGGTGATTTCAAAGTGCTTCTCACCGGCGATCCCTACTTTTACGGGCCGGAAGGTCACTTTGTTGTCGGTTCCTACCACGAACACTCCTTCGACGTCCTTCTTGCCGACATCCTTGGCCGGCTTGGCCTTGCCCAGCCCGACTGCGGTATCGCCCTGCTGAAGCGCCTGATCCTCGCGGACCGTGAGCGCGATGATCGGCACCGAGAGCACGTTGGTGCGCTTGTCCGTGATCACCTTGGCCGTGGCCGAGAAGTCGGGGCGCGTGTCCTTCGGCGCGTTCAGGAGCTGGATCGTCACTTCGTAGTCCACCGCCTGGTCCGTCGTCGCGGCGGTCGTCGACTTGACGGAGCTGTTCGAGATGCGCGTCACGCGTCCGATGAACGTCGTGTCGGGAAACGCATCGAGCTGGACCTGAGCGGAGTCGCCGACTTTGACGCGCGCGACGTCGGTCTCGTCGACCTTCACGCGCGTTTCGAGAACGGACATGTCGCTGATCGTGAGCAGCGTCGCCGCGTCCTTGTTGAACGTACCGGGCACCGCCGTCTCACCCTGCTCGACGGCGAGCCGCGTGATCTGGCCCGACATCGGCGCGTAGATCGTGGTCTTCGACAACTGGCTCTTGGCGTCGTTCAGGCTCGCGATCGCCTGGTCGACGGCATGCTTGCTCGCTTCGACGAGCGCCTTGTCGACTTCCAGGGCGGTCTTGAGCTGCTCCACCTGCTCGTCCGCGACGAGCGTGGGATTCTGCTTCTTCATCAGCGCCTGCCGATCGTAGCTGCGCTGCGCCTGGTCGAGGCTCGCCGTCTCCTGTGTGAGCTGCGCACGCGAGGACGCAACGGCGGCTTCCGCGTGCTCCACCGCGGCCTGTGCCTGCGCCGGATCGATCTGGAGCAGGAACTGGCCGGCCGTCACCATCTGGCCCTCCTTCACGGAGAGCTTGATGATCTTGCCGCTCACGTCGGAGGCGACGTCGACCTTCGTCTGCGGACGCACCTGTCCGCTCGCCGTGACCGACGCGATGAGATCACGCTTCTGCACGGGCTCGATGCGAACCTCGACGGCCTTGTTGCCGCGTTTGGCCGCGCTCATCGCCAGGGTCGATCCGATCGCCACGACGGCGACGATCGCGATCGCCCACTTTCCTTTCTTTCCCATGATGATTGCCGAGCCTCAGCGGAGAGGGCGTCCGACCGCGTTCTCGAGCGCGGCGAAAGCCTTGTGATAATCGTAGATGGCGACGAGACGGGCGACCTGCGCCTGTTCGTACTGGCCGCGAGCGGTCGTCACGTCGAGGAACGTCTTCGCGCCGACCTTGTAGCTCTCCTCGGCGAACATGAGCGCCTCGGTTGCCTGACGCGCGGTCGTGACGCGCAGGTCGACGGTCTTCTGCGCGGTCACCAGATTGAGGTACGCCGTGGTGACGTCGGTCGTGATCTGCAGCTCGCGTGACTTGAGATCGAGCGTCGCATTGTCGTGGGTGACGCGCGCCTGCTCGATGCCTGCCTCGCGCTGGAATCCGTTGAAGAGCGGCAGCGACAGACCCACCGAGAACGACAGCGGGCTCGATGCGAACTTGAACGGCTTGTTCTGCGCATTGTAACCCTCGCGGAGCGCCTCGACCTGCGCGTCGCTGAGCGCGGGCGAACAGCCGCGCGGCGCCAGGCCCGCTCCGATCCTCAATGAATCCGAGGCCAGACACGACTTGTAGTTTCCCGCGACCGACGCCTGCTGCTGGCGAACCAGCGGGTCCGTATCGGCATAGCCGAACGCGGTGGCGCCGAAGCCGGTGCTCAGGCTCAACGATGGCAGATACTGCGAGCGCTGCACCTTCACGCTCATCTGATCCGCGAACTCCGTGGACCGCTTCGCGGCCAGGTCCGGATTCACTCGACGGGCGAGCGCGATCAGCGAATCCACCGAGGCTGGAGGCGCGCCAACCGCGAATTGCGTCGTGAGCTGTGCGTCCGGGTCGGGCGCGACGCCCATCAACTGGAACAGCTTGAGCTTCTCGATGCGCGCCTGGTTGTGCGCCTGAAGCGCATTGACCTCGGCCTGGCCGAGTCCGACTTCCGCATTGCGGACGTCGAGGATCGTCCCCGCGCCAACCTCGACCTTGGCGTTGGCCAGGTCGAGCTGTCCCTTGGCGGTCTGCACGAGCGTGTCGTTCAGGGCCGCGTTGGCTTGCATCTCGAGCGCCTGGATGTACTGCGTGGTCACGTTGGAACGCAGGAGCTCGGAGGCGCTGGTCACCGCGGCTTCGCTTGCCGCGCGATTCGCCCGGGCCGCCCGCGGTGCGTAGAGCGCGCCCGGCGCGATGCTGTAGCCGACGCCGACCGAATAGAAGCTGTTGTACGTCGCGGCACTGCTGCCGAGCGCGACGCCGTTGTAGTACTGCGTGCCGCCCTGCGTGTACGCGCTCTGCACGTTGAGGCGAGCGCTCGGCAGGAGCGCACCGTACGTCGTGCGCACGTTCGCGTCGGCGTCGCGCACCAGATTCTTCGTCTGCGCAAGCTGCGGGTTGTTCTGGCGCGCCTCGGCAATCGCGTCTTCGAGCGACAGGCTGGTTTGACGCGGTGCGGGCGACTGTTGAGCAGACACAACCTGGGCCGAGATCGCGAGGAGCGCGACGAGCCTCAACAAACGCATGGTGGGGAATCCTTAATGTAGGGTCTGCGGGGATTACGCGGGGGACGCGACGCGGGTTTCAGGCGTGTTTCAATTGCGACGGAGCGCCGAACCGGGCGCTCCGCTGGCACAACTCGACGATCTCCGACGGCGGTCAGCGCGGCAGCTCTTCGCGAGTCGCCGTGATGCCTTCCGAGGGAATCGAAACCTTGAGCAAGCGCCCGAGTGCGTCCACCCAGAAGTCGCGACGGACGCCGCCGGACGTGAGCGCGTAGTGCGTCGCGGTGACAGCCCGGCCGCCAACCTCGAGCGGCTCGAGCCCCTCGGCGGCGAGCGTTCCGGGTGCGCTCCGCGCCGTGCGCGGATTCACGATCTGAAAGATACCAGGACGCGCGCCCACGGCGGCGAAATACAGCTCGTGCAGCAGTCCGTCCTCGAGAATCAAGCAGCGACCCTGGCCGAGCGGATATTCACGCATCGACTCGTCGCCGCGCTGGTTGACGGTCTGGGCGGTCAGGCGTCCGGCGCGCCCGGCGGCAACGACTCTCAGCGTGCGAGCGCCGTGTTCGGCCACGGTCACGTCGTAATGCGTCGGCATTCCGGTCGAGTCGACTGAGAGCAGCGAGTTGATCGTCTGACTGCCGGAGACGACCTGGGCGGTCGCGCGAGTCGAGCCGTCATCGCCCTTCTGGATCTTGAAGCTCTCGGTGACCGAGGGCTGGCCGGTTTTCGTCACGGCGAACGTGCCCTCGTCGATCGTATGCCACTGAATGGCAAACGTCGAGCTGGTGAGCGCCAGGAATGCCAGGGAAACCGCGGAACGCAGGGGCATGGTGGGGTACTCTACCCCGCATCAGCGGCCTGGTTCACGATTCCGCCGGTGGGGCAACGAAGACACGATCGCGAATCATGGTGTAGATCCGCTCGTACAGCGCCCGTCCCTTTTCCGGCGTCGCGAGGGTCGGGCGGCCGATGGAGCCGGCACTCGCGCGTGGGACGCGCAGCCAGCCGCGGCGGTAACGTCGCAACTCGTCTCGCGACATCATATAATCCTGCGCGAGCTCCATGCGCACCAGCTCGGGAGCGATGTACAACATCAACGATGTATCCACCTCGTCGCCGTGCATGGGCTCGGTCTGTCCCTCGAGAAGATCGACGAAATCCACGCCGAAGATGTCCACTACCCGGACCCGCGCGCCGGACGTGATGACCGTCGACATTGCCTCCAGATGCGGATCATGCTCGTGCGCTGTCAGCAGAATGAACTCGCGGATCCCGGTCGATTCCCACGTGTCCAGCAGATCGTTCAGGAGCCGGTGGAGCGTCTTCTTCCGGAGCGACGCATTGCCCGCGAATCCGCGCTCGGTCTCGCTGTTCACGCCGTACTCGACCGCCGGCGCGAGCAACACGCTGAACTCCTTCGACAGATCGCTCGACAGGCGGTCCACGATGATGGTGTCGGAGCCGATCGGCAGATGCGGCCCGTGCTGCTCGCACGTCCCCACGGGCACGATCAGCCGCGCATCGCGTTCGATGAGCGCGGCGACTTCGGCGGGACGCATCTCTCGCAATCGGCACGGCGTGGGCGCGCCGTTGGGAGGCTGACTCATTTCGGCTGAGCAGGCGGTTCTGGCAGAGAAAGCAGTCGAGCCCGTGCGCCGCGAGACGAGCCCGCCGCCGCATCGAGCCACTCGGTGGCCGTGGTGGGCGATCGCCGCGGCTGCCGCGCTCCTCTCGGCCAGCGAGTGGCTGCATGCGCCCAGCGTAGAGTATCTGGTTCCGTTCGCCGTTGCCACCGTCGCCACGGCAGTCCTCGCCTTCCGTCTCGACTCGCCCGAGCGCAAGTGGGCTCTCGGGTGTGCCGCGCTTCTCGCGGCGACTGCGCTCGAGACCATCCCCGCCGAGCGCAACATCTGGCTCGTGCGCCACGAGTGGAGTCGCTGGCGGCACGATGCTGCCGCGCGCGGCCTCGACGCACTCGAGCACGCACTGGACGACGCGATGCGCGACGCGGCCCACGCGGCCGCCGAGGGACTCTCGCTCCCCGAGAACCGCACGTCGGCATTCGACCGCGCGGCGAAGCTGGTTCGTGGCTCCGACGAGCGCGGGCTCGTCGTCATGCACGGCGACAGCGCCCTCGCGTGGGCCGGCGTCATTCGTCCCGCGCTCGACCTGTCGCACGAAGGCGTCGGAATCGTCGCAACGCCGTTCTATCTCGCGCTTCAGGTGCTGCAGCGGCGTGGCGACGTCCGCAGCGTCGCGGTCGTGCTGCTCGACGCCGAGGCGCCGGCGGATCGGCTGTCGTCGCCGCTGGCGCGTCGCGTCGCTGCGGACGCGGGCCTCAGCGGCTTCAGCTTCGCGCCCCCCTCGGATTCGGCGCCGAACCCGGAGCGATTGCAGTACGCGATCAACGGACAGCGGCTCTTCGACGTCCGTGCGGATTCGCTCATGCAAGGCGAAGTGCAGCAGCGGATCGAGGAACGGGTGCGCGGCCGCGCCGGCATCGTGTTCGTCGGCGCGCTCGCGCTGTTCATCATCGGCGTGTGGCGCGGCGCGCGCACGCTTGCGCAGCGCGTCGCGGCACTCGGCGTCGGGCTCGCGTGCACCGCGCTCGTGCCCCTGAGCCAGTATTCGAACCTCACGCGGACGTTCGACCCCAGCATCTACTTCACGCCGAACGGAGGGCCGCTCACCGGAAATGCCGGCGCGCTGGCGACGACGAGCGCGCTGGTGCTGCTCGGTGTGCTCGCGGTGCTGCGCCGTCATGGGCAGCGTCTCTCGCGGTGGGGCGCAGCGATCACGGTGGTGCTCGTCGCTGGCCTCGGGCCGTTCCTCCTGCGCGAGCTCGCGCGCGGTGTACAGGTGCCGCTGCACGGAGTCGACACGTGGCTCTGGCTGATCTGGGAAGTGCCGCTCTTCCTCGCCGCTGTGTCGGTGCTGCTCGCGGGTGCCGTGGCCGGCGGCGCGTTGCTCGGACCCCGGCGCGGGTTGCCGCCATCCGTCGCGCCAGTAGTGGCGACGCTCGCCGCGGTGCTCGCGCATCCGGTCTGGGAGGCGCCTGGCAGGTGGCCCTGGTGGTACACATTTCTGTGGATCGCGGCGATCGTGATGCTCGCGTTGAGTCGTCGGTCGCGCTACGTGATTCTCAGCGCATCGACGGTCGCCGCGCTCGGAGCGACCACGCTCGTGTGGGGACGCACGGCACGCGGCCGTGTCGATGCCGCAACGCGCGATCTTGCGAGCCTGAGTCAGACCGATTCGCTCGCGCTCACGCTGCTCAAACGCTTCGGCAGCGCGCTCGCCGCCGACTATTCGCCGGTCACGCGTCAGAGCCTGCTTCAACATTATGTCACGTCGGACATCGCGCCTGCCGGCAACCCGGTGTCGCTGTCCTCGTGGCCGACCGACTCGGGGCCCGTCGCGCGGTTCGCCACGGCGCGCATTCCCGAACCGATCGCCGACGTTGCCGACCTGGTCGCGCTCGCGCGACGCGAGCGCAGCGTCATCGTGCAACCCGTACCGACTGACACGGCGCTCGAGTTGGTGATGGCCGCGCCGGGGATCGACGGAGGTGTGACCGCGGTCGTGCTCGCGCCGCGCAGCCGGTTGTTCGAGATGGATCCCTTCGCGAAGCTGCTCGGCCTCGACGTCGACGGCGACGCCGAGCCGCCGTACACGGTGCGTCTGCGCGATGTCGCCGAGGTCGACACGAGCAGAACGCCCGTGACCTGGAGGCGAAAGGACAGCGAGCTGCACGGCGATTGGGTCGCACGCATCGGACGCGGATCGGCGCCCGTACACGTCGAGGTGGAGCTTCGTCCACTCAACGCGCTCGTGCAGCGCGGCGCGCTGATCGTCGCTCTCGATCTCGCGATCGTCGGCATGCTGTGGCTCGCCGCGGTGATCGCCGACGGCGGAGCGGGCCGCTGGTTCCGCGCGCGTCGTCGAACGTGGGCCCGCAGCTATCGCGCGCGCCTGACGCTCGCGTTGTTCGCGTTCTTCGTGATTCCGGCCATCGCGTTCGCCATCTGGTCGTACGAGCAGCTCGCGACGGACGCGACGCAATCGCGCGCGCTGCTCGTGACGGCGACGCTCAATGCACTCTCTCCACCCGACCTGTCGATCTGGCTGCCGTCGGAGAGCGATCGGCTGGACACGCCGCTGCTGCTCTATCACGAAGGGCAGTTGCAGGACGCGAGCGACGAGCTCCTGCGCGACCTCGCGCCGATCGGGCGGTTCCTCCCGCCGCCGGTGGCGCTCGAGTTCGCGAACGATGAGGAAACTGTAACACGACTCGAAGACGTTGGGAGCGCGCGTGCGCTCTTCGGCTATCGCGCGTTCGACACGCCACGGTCCCCGTCCACCGTCGTGGCGGCTCCGGCTCGCGCGGACGAGTTGCAGCTCGGGCGCCGTCGTCGCGACCTCGGCGTGCTCGTGTTGTTCGCGACCGGCGTCGGTGCGCTGGCCGCGCTGTGGTTGAGTGGCATCGCCGCGCGGGAGCTCGCGCGGCCGGTCGGCTCGTTGAGCAAAGCGGCGCTGTCGATCGCGGGCGGCGTGCGCACGCCGCGGTTCGACGCGGAGCCCACGGTCGAATTCCGTCCGGTGTTCGCCGCATTCCGACGGATGGCTGCTGACCTGGCCGCGAGTCGTGGCGCGCTCGAGGAGGCGCAGCGTCGAACCGCGGCCGTGCTGCGCAACGTCGCGAGCGGCGTGGTCGCGGTCGATCCCGCGGGACGCGTGTCGCTCGCCAATCCGCGCGCCGAGGCGTTGCTCGACTCCGCGCTGCCGCCGGAATCCGATTTCGCGGCGCAGGCACCGCGCGCGATCGCGGACATCGTCGCCCGCTTCCTCGCGTCGACCAACGACGACGAGGGATTCGAGCTTTCGCTCGAGCAACAACAGCTTCGCGGGACGCTCACTCGACTGCAGAATGGCGGTGCCGTGCTCACGGTCGACGACGTCACCGAGCTCGCGCGCGCGCAGCGCGTGCTTGCGTGGGGGGAGATGGCGCGTCAGGTCGCACACGAGATCAAGAACCCGCTCACGCCCATTCGACTCGGCGTGCAGCACCTGCGGCGCGCCCGCGCCGACACCCGAGTCGACTTCGATCGTGTGCTCGAGCAGAACGTCAATCAGATCCTGGCCGAGATCGATCGCCTCGACGAGATCGCGCGTGCGTTCAGCCGCTACGGCGCCGCGCCCGAAGAGCGGCGGCGAGCAGCGCCCGTCGACGTTGCTGGCGTCGTGCGCGAGGTGGTCTCGCTGGAGCGCATGGGGCAGGAGACCGCGATCGCGTGGGAGGAGCACGGCGTCGATGTGCCGACGTACGCCTACGCGCGCGCGGACGAGCTGAAGGAGGTCCTGCTCAACGTCCTCGAGAATGCGCGCCATGCGAACGCGACGCGTGTGGCCGTCGGCGTCGCGCCGCCCGAGAACGGAGCGGAGATGGTGGCCATCGTGGTGCGCGACAACGGTCACGGGATTCCCGCGGACGTGTTGCCGCGCATCTTCGAGCCGCACTTCTCGACACGCACGAGTGGCAGTGGCCTCGGCCTCGCGATCAGCCGGCAGCTCGTCGAAGGCTGGGGAGGCGAGATCTCGGTGGAGAGCGGGGACGGGCAGGGCGCGGCGGTGGAGATTCGGTTGAGGGCGGCGTCGCGGGTGATCGGTTAGAGATTCCTGATGGCTCGTCCTTAACGAAGAATTCATCCTCCGTGCGACTTGATTCACCTCGGCCACGGGACGCCCTTCCGCGTCATTCCGAGCTGTTCTCCGCGCCATCCGCGGCCAATGCAGTCAAGTGGTCCCCGGCGTTTCCGGTGAGCTCGGTGGTCAGCCTGGTCCCAATGTGAGGAAAGTAGACCCTCAGGACGACGCTCCGCAGGGTGACACCGACTACTCGGTTGTCGCGTGGCCTTCCGTCTTCGGCTTCTGAATCCGCACGGTTTTCACGTTCACGAATTCACGAATGCCAAACTCGCTGAGCTCGCGGCCGTAGCCCGACTTCTTCACTCCGCCAAACGGAAAGCGCGGATCCGATGCCACCATGCCGTTGATGAAGACGCTCCCCGCCGCGAGGTCCCGCGCGAATCGCTCGATCTCCGCCGCGTCGGTCGTCCAGGCCGCGGCGCCGAGCCCGAATCGCGAATCGTTCGCGGTGTCGATGGCGTCGTCGAGATCACGAACCGGCGTGATGACCGCGAGCGGACCGAACGTCTCTTCGCGGAACACCGGCGTCTGGCGTGTCGCGTCGATCATCACCGTCGGCTGGTAATAGAACCCCGCGCCCTCGCGTCGCTTCCCCCCGGTGACGAGTCGCGCACCGGCCGCGACCGAGCGCTGAACCTGATCATCGAGATCGTCGCGAATCTGCGCCGTCGCCAGGGGCCCGATGTTCGTCTGCTCGTCCATCGGATCGCCGACGACGAGCGACCGCATTCGCTCGACGAAGCCTGTCGTGAACGCGTCGGCGATCACTTCGGCGACGATGAAGCGCTTGGCCGCGATGCACGATTGTCCATTGTTGATCGTCCGCGCCGTGACCGCGGTCGCGATCGCGGCATCGAGATTCGCGCTCGGCATCACCACGAACGGATCGCTGCCTCCCAGCTCCAGCACGGTCTTCTTGATCGCCTTTCCCGCGATCGACGCGATGCTGCGGCCGGCGCCCTCGCTGCCGGTGAGCGTCGCGGCCGCGACCCGATCGTCCTCGAGCACGCGCTGCACCGCCGGCGAGCCGATGAGCAAAGTCTGAAACGCGCCGCCCGGCGCCCCGGCTTCGACGAAGAGCTGCTCGAGCGCCAGCGCGCACTGCGGAACGTTCGACGAATGCTTCAGCAGCCCGACGTTCCCCGCCGCGAGGGCCGGCGCCGCGAAGCGGATCACCTGCCAGAAGGGGAAATTCCATGGCATCACCGCGAGCACGGGGCCGAGCGGCTCGAACGCGATGAAGCTGCGGACATCGCCCGCGTCGACCGCCTCGTCGCTCAGAAATTTCTCGGCATTCTCCGCGTAGTACCGACATGCGGTGGCGCACTTCGCGGCTTCGTCGATGGCCGCCTTGAGCGGCTTGCCCATCTCGAGCGTCATCAGCCGTCCATACTCGAGCTTCCGCTGCTCGAGCAGATCGCCGGCGCGGGCGACGACCTCGGCCCGCGTCCGAATCGGCGCGCGTCGCCAGCTCGCGAACGTTCGCTCGGCGATCGCCAATCGCTCGTCGATCTCGGCGTCAGTGAGCGGCGTGAAGCGCTTGATGCTCTCGCCGGTGGCGGGATTCACGGTTTCGATAGGCATACAAAAACCTAGTGAAGGCACGAACGGCGTTGACCAGACGGCATTGGCACCCGGCGCCTTCAGCAAGCGCCTCCCGCAAGAGAGCGCTTGTCAGCGTGCTCTACCCTGTGATCATCGAATCGCCGGTCCACGCCATCGCCGCGCCTTCGCCGCCGAACCAGCGGCGCCACCACGGGATCTGTCGTTCGCGCTCGAGCACGGCTTGCACTGCCTCGCGCCATGCCTGCTGCATCGCCGACGCGTCGACGAACCGGTTCTCGGGCGACGCCGACAGCCCGCGCCGCAGCCAGTCGCCGATCTCCTCCGGATAATTCGAGAGGTCGACGTCGCCGCGCATCTCTCGCGCGAGAATCGACGCGCTGTCGCGCTCGCCGAACGGCGGCGCACCGCTCAATGCGTACGCGACGATCGCCGCCAGCGAGAAGCAATCCGCGGCCGCATCCTGCTGCTCGCCCAACAACTGCTCAGGTGGAGCGAACGCCGGCGTGCCCGACGCACCAGTGATCTCCTCACCCGTCACGTTCGCGATGCCGAAGTCGGCGAGACGCCACCGTCGGTAGCGATCGATGAGCACGTTCTCCGGCTTGAGATCGCGATGGATGATTCCCACCGCATGCGCCGCCGCGAGCCCCGAGAGGATGAAGTCCACCTGCGGAGCGATCTCGGTAAGGAGACGCGGGCCCGAGCGCGCCACGAGATCGGCGACCGATCCGCCTTCCGCGAGCTCCATCGTGTACCACGCGACGTCGCCGCGGCTGTCCCAATCGAAGATCGGGACGATCGCCGGATGCGCGAGCTGCGCCGCGAGCCGAGCTTCGCGTCGAAACCGGCCGACGATGCGCTCGTCGCGCGCGACGTGCGGGTGCAGCAGCTTGAGCGCGACTTCGCGTCCGAGAGAGAGGTCGCGCACGCGCCACACCGACCCGAAGGATCCGGAGCCGAGCGCCGCGAGCACTTCGTAATCGTCGGCGAGCGCCCAGCGAAGACGGACCTCGGCCGACTCGCTCGTGTAGCTCGTGCCGGGCTCGTCGCCCGCGAGCATCACCATCGTGCGCGATCCAACCACGCGATCGACAGCGCGCAGCATCGACGCCATCGATGGATGTCGCGCTTCTGGATTCGATTGCAGCGCGCGGTCGATCACCGCCGCGACGGAGGCGGGGCAGTCCGGACGCAGCAGTTGAATGGGCGGTACGCCGCGCGACGGAGGCGTCTCTCCGGTGAGCATCGCGAAACACACCGCGGCGAGCTGCCACTGATCCGTGAGCGGCGACGGAATCCACGAGCCGTCCGACCATTCGCTCGGCACGGGCATGAAGCGAAAGTCCGGGCTCAATCCGTTCGGGATCTCGCTCGCGGGTATCGCCCACTGCCATCCGATGATCCAGAGACGTCCCATGGGAGTCGTCCACACGGTTTCCGGCGACATGCTGCCGTGGACCGCACCGAGATCGTGCAGGTAGCTCAGCGCGGAGCCGATCTCGCGCATGAGGCGCAGCACGCCGGGAACGTCGTCCGTGCCCATGCGCTTGAGTCGCGACGCGACGGTTTCCCCCGCGATCCAGCGACGCAGGTAGCCCGGCCCGCGACGGCTCTCCGAGAACGATGCCCAGTAGTGATACGTGGTGGGCATCGAGGGATGATTGCGGTGCGCGAGATGCCGCGCTTCGGCCTCGAGCCAGGCGTGGTGCGCCGGATCCGGCGCGCTCACCAGCGACAGCGATCGACCGAGCGCGTCGATCAACTCCTGGTAGTGGCGATGTTGTGTGTTGAGTCCCTCCGCACCCCAGCTCCACCCGGGCGGAAGCTGCCAGTCGCGCAGATGCGCCGGCAGCTCGCGGGTGGCGCTGTACATGGCGGGCTCATTCTCGGTCATACGAACCTGACTCGCACCGCACGTGCATGATCACATCTTCGATTCGGACAACTGGCGCTCGGCCGCGGCCGCGAACTCGGGCACGAGCGAGATGTCCGGCAGCACCGCGACCTCCACGAGTCTGACCACGAGGTCGGAGCCGTCGCCCGGTCGCTGCGACGCGACGGACGGGATGTGCACGGTGACGGATACCACGCGCCACAGCGTGCTCGGGCGCGACATCTCTCCCGTCTGATCGAGCGTGTCGAGTTGAATCACCTCACCTCGCGCCGGAAGGACGGTGCTGCTACACTCGGCGAGAAGTTGCTCGTGGCGGTCGTGACGGACGACGCGCAGCGTGACCATCGGGCGCTCGGGGCTGACGTGGTGGACGACGCCATCAAGGTATGCGGCCGGTGGAAGGGAAGCCAGCGGCGCGCTGAAACCGGCGTGTCACGACATCGTATAAGTTACCAGAGCAACGGCAGTAATCTTTGGAGGCTCACGTGATCATCGGGACGCTCATTGCGCTCGCCGCGGCCGGCATCGGCTACTGGCAGGCTCGCAAGTTCACCCAGAACAAGCTGCGGTTCGTGGACGCGGTGCATAAGGCAAGCGCGCCGCTCATCGCGGGGCTCGCGTTCGCATTGCTCGCGTGGCCGGTCACCTGGCTTCTCCCGATCGTCGGCGCCGGCACCGCCGTGTTGTTCGGCGGAGGAGTCGCCATGGGTGTTGCCGCCGGCGCGCGGGACATTCGTCGCCGCATCGGCGCGGGCACGATCTGACGACCACGCCTCCGATCGGTGAAACTCCGAGCGGAGGTGCGAAGCGCGGGGGTGAGGAACCATCACATGTCACAGATGGTCCGTGGTGCGAGCCCTGGCCGCGGGCCGCGCGGCAGTGCAACGTTGGCGCATCCACGTGCTCCCGGAGCAGATCGATGCGCCGTTTTCTCATTGCGGTCACGACCCTGTGCGTTCCGGCCGTACTCGGGGCGCAAACGCAGCAAGGATTGACGCCGGCACAACAGCTCGCGCATGACGTCTACAAAGAGCTGATCGAGATCAACACCGCGGATTCCGTCGGGAATACCACCCTGGCGGCCGACGCGGTCGCGGCTCGATTTCGCGCGGCCGGGTTCCCCGATTCCGACATCTTCGTCGGCGGGCCGCGTCCCGACAAGCACAGCGTCGTCGTCCGCTACCACGGCACGGGTTCGCGCAAGCCGCTCATGCTCCTCGCGCATCTCGACGTCGTCCAGGCGGTCAGGAGCGATTGGTCGCCCGACATCGATCCGTTCAAGTTCACGGAGCGCGACGGCTACTACTACGGCCGCGGCACGAGCGACGACAAGGCGATGGCCTCCATCTTCATCGCCAATCTTCTCCGGTACAAGCAGGAAGGCTACCGGCCCGATCGCGACATCATCCTCGCGCTGACGACCGACGAGGAGGGTGGACCGGCGAATGGCGTACGGTGGCTCATCGCGAATCACAGAAATCTCATTGATGCGGCCTTCGCGCTGAACGAAGGGGGCGGCGGCGCCTTGCGCGACGGCAAGCCCTTCATCAACTCGGTCGGCGCCGCCGAGAAAGTGTCGGCCAACTTCACCATCTCGACGGCCAACCGGGGCGGACATTCGTCTGTACCGCGCGACGACAACGCGATCTATCAACTCGCGCAAGCGCTGACACGCG
>Ga0070679_100002054_pt1 | contig 18080 bp, 8 predicted proteins | sample KBSC63BmetaG_FD_65652 | JGI IMG/M metagenome (GOLD analysis project Ga0070679, IMG submission 65652) | Corn rhizosphere microbial communities from Kellogg Biological Station, Michigan, USA - KBS C6-3B metaG | ecosystem: Host-associated > Plants > Roots > Rhizosphere | place: USA: Michigan... | reverse complement strand
GGTATGTGCGTTGCGTTGCTTTCTATCAGTGGTGGGAACACGAGTCTGAACGCCCTCATCAGCTTGAGCAGCACCTCAGGCAGGTAACGCCAGAACAGTGGCGACGGGTACGCAAACAAACGACCGGAGCGCAGAGCGAACAACTCAAACGCTTTCGTTTTCGGCGCAAGCGGGCAACCTATCTCGCCTCGCTTGAGACGCGTTGGGAGATAGCTACCCAGTCGGCGATTTTGCCCTGACGGAAAAAAAACTGGTGATACACCTGGTCAGTTCAGAGGAAAAGCCGATATCATTTCCGCCAATGGTGATCGTAATCAGCGTATTTCCTCGTGGATTACCCAGCAACTAGAGTGAACCCTGAGACCGGACAGTGATCGAAGTCAACTTCTCCGAAAGATGGTAAACTGGAAACCACAAGGAGAAGAAGTGGATCTTGTTTCTCCGGTCGTTTTTATTCAAGCCAAGCGAGCAAGGAGGATTTTTATGACTTTTGCCCAGACTGATACTGGTATTCTTTATCTCTGTGAGGAAGAGGTAAAAATGGTTTGCCAGCGCCTGGATAGCGTTGCCCTTATGCATGAACTTTTTAGACTCCACGGTTCGGGCCAGACTGTTCTGCCTGATGAGGCATATCTGGGCTGGACAAACTCCCTGGGTGAGAAGGTCAGAAGTCTGAATATGCCTGGATATGTTGGGGGATCGATCAAGCAAGCTGGTACCAAAATCATCAATGGGAATATTGCGAATTCTCAGCGCGGGCTTCCCCGCGCCAGTGGACTAACCCTGCTCTATGACTCGATCAATGTGCGCGTGATTTGTATTATGGAGGGGGCTTATATCTCTAGTTTGCGAACGGCCAGCGTTTCTTTGTTAGCAACGCAACTCTGTATGGGAAGACCGATTAACTGCGCGGCGGTCATCGGCGCGGGGGTATTAGGCCAACGCCATATAGAACTTCTCATACAACGATTACCATCTTTGCAAAAGGTGTCTCTCTTTGATCTTGATCCGCAAAGGTCTGCGAATTTGCACGCTTCGCTTAAATCTCTTCTGGAAGAATCATCAGTGACGCTCGTAGAAGAGCGAAGCGTGCAAATGGCTATACAAGAAGCGCAATTGATTATTCCGACGACGACGACGACGACGGGTTATATCCCCTACTCCTGGTTACGCCCTGGAGCGATTCTGGTAAATGTTTCACTTGATGATCCCTTACCGGAGGTTGTCATGAAGGCCGATAAAATCATTGTCGATGATTGGGATCTCGTGAAGAATGATACCAGGCGCTTGCTTGGCAGAATGTACCACGCTGGAGAGATCGTTGGGCCAGACGACCCCATGCCAATTTCAAAACAGGTCCGACGCGTAGATGCACTCCTGGGGGAAATCGCAACGCATCAGCGAACCGCCCGCGAAAGTGATGATGACATTATTCTTGTGAATCCGTTCGGGTTATCCATTGAGGACATTACACTTGCTGCTCATATCTACCAGACAGCTCTCCAATTGGAAGTTGGAACATATTTGCGACGTTAGGTCCTGCGTGAGGACTCAGCAATGGACAGTCCAAACGCCCTGAATGAACGATTTCATGGCAGCGGGCTAAAGCGAAGAAGAGGACAGAAGCATGCCGTGACGGCTCTTCTGTCCTCTTCTCCCCGTTAAATATCAGCTTTCGTGCATCTTGCTCAAGAGATCCGAAACCTCCTCATCGGATAAGTGTGAAACAGAGAGAAGGATCTGCGCAGTCTCTTCTAAGCGTTCATGTTGACTCTCCTCCTGGCACAATGCCCCGGCCAGGAGGGCAATGGTTGGACATTCAAAAAACGTGCGTAGTGAAATCTCCATTTGCAGAAGCTCAAGCACTTGTGAGATAAAGCGAGTTGCAAGCAATGAATGGCCCCCCAGGGCAAAAAAGTTGTCATGAATGCCGATCTGCTCAACCTCTAGCAAATCACCCCACATTCCAGCTAAGACCTTCTCCAAAGAGGTGCGTGGAGCGACGTAATCGTGCTCCGACCTTATCTGATCGGGAGCAGGCAAAGCCTTGCGATCGAGCTTACCATTCACAGTTAAGGGGAATTCATGCAATGGGACAAAAGCTACAGGAATCATGTAGTCAGGGAGATATTCGCGTAGATAACTGTGTATCTGTGTACTTGTAGGACCTGGCTGTTGGACGGGAACAAGATAGGCTACCAGGCACTTATCCCGTCGTTCCCTTTTATGAAGAAGCACAAGCGCATCACGGATATCCTCGTGGGCGCGCAAGATAGTCTCGATTTCACCCAGTTCAATCCTGAACCCACGCAGCTTGACCTGATGGTCACTACGGCCCAGAAACTCAATCTCACCGTTGGGCAGATACCGCGCAACATCGCCGGTCTCGTAGAGGCGAGCACCTGGCTCTGTACTCCAGGGATCTGGAAGAAAGCGCTCGGCGGTCAAATCAGGACGATTGAGATAGCCACGTGCTACTCTCGCTCCGCCGAGGTAGAGTTTACCCGCCACGCCGATGGGTACAGGCTGGAAATGACCATCCAACACAAACGCCTGGGTATTGGCAATTGGGAAGCCGATAGAAGGAGGGCGTTCACTCTCCAACCTGGAGGGAACAGGTGTGGCCGTGGCTACAATCGTGCATTCTGTTGGACCATAGTGATTTATAAGCACAAAGGACAGATCGGACGCAGGAAAACGCTGTAATTTATCACCTCCAGTCAGGAGGAAACGCAGAGACGTCTGCGGTGCCCAGGAAAGCTGGAGAAGTTCTTCAGCCATTGGCGTAGGCGTAAAGCTCACAGTAATTTGATTGACCAGGAGCCAGTCGCGCAGCTTTGGCGGAGAGAGGCGTGTTTCTTCATCTGCCAGGTATAAGCGTGCTCCGGCAATAAGGGTTGGCCAGATTTCGAGTACGGAGGCGTCAAAACCGAAGCTTGCCAGTTGCGTACAGCGATCCTGGGCAGTGAGAGCGTAGGTACGACTATGCCAAAAAACGAAAGAGAGAAGGTTGGCATGTGTCACTGCAACTCCTTTGGGACGACCAGTTGAACCTGAGGTATAGATGACGTAGGCAAGATTCTCAGGCTCCGAGAGATTGACAAGGTTGGCATCACTATACGAAGCGAGCAGAATCTCAGCATCATCCAGGCAAAGAGCGTGAGGCACCTGGGCGGCTAAGTGCTCAGCTATATGTTGTTGCGTAAGCAGCACCTTAACGCGAGCATCTGCCAGTATAAAGGCGAGACGATCCTGTGGATAAGCAGGGTCTAAGGGGACATAAGCACCCCCTGCTTTGAGAACTGCTAACGCGCTGATGACCATCTCAGGAGAGCGTTCCATACAGATGCCAACCAGGTCTTCAGAACCTACCCCAAGACAACGTAGGTGGCGAGCAAGGCGATTAGATCGTTGATTGAGTTCCTGGTAGGTGAGTTGTTGCTCTTCGTAGCAAAGCGCTATGGCTCCTGGCCTCTTTTCTTCTTGTTCTTCAACCAGCTGATGGACCAGGCGTGCCTGCGCATACTCTTGCTGAGTAGCATTCCAGTCTACCAGGATCTGGCGCTGTTCTTGTTCCGTTAAGAGAGGAAGATCCCAAATACACTGATCTGGCTCTTTCAGCGCTCCCTCCAGTAAGGTCTGATAATGCTTGATCAGCCGTTCCACAGTAGTTCTCTCAAAGAGATCAACGCTATATTCAAATTCCCCACGAAGGCCACCTGGCTCTTCGTGAAACATAGCGCTCAAATCAAATTTTGCTGCCGTATTGGTAGGGTTGGCCGACTGTAATCTCAGATCCTGCAATTCGGCGGGAGCCTGAGGAGTATTTTCCAGGCTAAACATGACTTGAAATAGGGGATTATAGCTCAGGTTACGCTCTAGCTGAAATAGTCCCACCAGTTGATCAAAAGGAAAATCCTGATGATCGTAAGCTTCAAGAGTCATATTGCGCACACGCTGAAGCACTTCGCGAAAGGTTGGATTCCCCGTCAGGTCAGCGCGTAGGACGAGCGTATTCACCAGGAAGCCAATCAGACTCTCAGTTTCTGCGCAGGTACGATTAGCAATAGGAGAACCAACCACAATATCTTCCTGCCCGGTATAGCGAGCAAGTAAGATCTGGAAAATAGTAAGTAAAAACATAAACAGCGTGACCTCTTCGCTACGACTGAAGCGCCGCAGCGCCTCCAGGATAGTCGAGGGCAGCCAGAATGGCAGGGTTTCTCCACGAAAGCTCTGAATAGGAGGGCGAGGATGGTCGGTTGGCAAACTCAGGGTTGGTGGCGCTCCGGCTAACTGCTGTTCCCAGTAGTCCCGCTGCCGTTTGGCCTGCTCTTCTTGTAACCATTTGTGCTGCCAAACGGCATAATCGGCATACTGGATCGGGGGATCTGGGAGCGAGGATGGTTGGCTTCCACAATAGGCGGCATACAGATGCGTTAGTTCTTGATTCAGAATGCCCATTGACCAGGCATCAGTAATGATGTGGTGAAAAACGAGTATAAACAGATGCTCTTCCTCCTCCAGACGTACTATCTGAGTGCGCAGCAAAGGTCCTGTTTGCAAGTCGAATGGTTGCTGCGAAGCCACTTTGAGTAATTGGTCTACCTGCTGTTGCCGCTCTCGTTCAGGGAACGAGCTAAGATCGACGAGAGGCGGGTCGAGCGAGAAGGCTGCATGAATGTGTTGAGCTGGTGTGCCGTTGGAGGTAACAAACGTTGTGCGCAGGATTTCGTGGCGGCGCACAATTTCGTTCAAGCTGCATTTTAACGCGGTCAGGTTTAAGGCACCATACAAACGCAGGATATGGAAGAGGTGATAATTGAGACTGCCTGGTTCTAATTGATCCAGAAACCAGAGTCGTTGTTGAGCAAATGAGGTAGGGGCTATCTCCTGGAACTCCGCCGGGCGTTTGTGGAGTGGCAGAGAAGATGTCCGATATTTAACCTCCCGGCGCAAACGTTTTTCAAGGAGCGCCTGTTTGACGCTTGAGAGTTCCCAGTGCTGTTGCCCCAGTTTATCTTTCATTGCTATGTTGAGCCTTCCTTTCTATCAAAAATCACGGATATGGTACGTTCCATATCTCTCATGAGTATTCCTGCTGCAAGCGCGAGCAAGGCAGATGTACAGGCACGCAGGCGCAATCCTAAGCCAGGTATGTGCGCAGGTATTCAGCCAGAACGCTCACGTGAGGCTTTTTGACCAGTGTATAGTGATTTCCAGGCAAAATATGCACATTTACGCCACCTCTGGCTAATGCTCCCCAACCTACCGTGGTATCCTCTGCGTTTTCTTTCATCTGTTCGCGGGATCTAAGGAGATGCAAGCCATTTGGATACTGGCGAGGTATATATGCATACAAAGCTTGCCTGTTCATCTGGAACACCTGCAAACGCTGCTTCAGATAGGCTATACTTGTACTTTGCGGTAAAAGATGTACGCGGCATATCTCTTGTAGAAGATACTCTAGCTGCTCATCAACGGTAATCTTCGTCGAATGAGCTGGCAAAAATGTGTTCTCGATGCCGAAGAGAGCAGCCATATCCTCAATGAAGGAAACAGATGCTTCCTGAGGAGTGGAGTGAGAGTCACTCAGAATGAATGACGGGGGATAGGCATCAATCAAGGCGAGAAAAGCCACATCCTGTCCTTGATCATGGAGTTGACAGGCCATTTCAAAGGCAACTACTCCTCCCATAGACCAGCCGCCCAGGCGGTAAGGACCTTGCTGTTGTCGTGTACGAAGCGCGCAGATATACTGAGCCGCGATCTCTTCAATGCTCTGATACGGCTGCTGTTCGTCTACCAGGCTCACCGTTTGCAGTGCATAAAAAGGCTGGTCCGTTCCCAGCTCGCGCGCGAGGTCCAGATAACAAAATATATCGCCCCCTACCGGATGGACACAGAAGAAAGGTTGACCTTCTCCTGCGGGCTGAAGAGCAATCAAAGGGGAGAGTGGCGTATCTACGTTTTGCTGCCGCTGGCGCAGGAGATTGGCAAGGTGTTCAATCGTGGCTCCCTGAAAGAGCGTTGCTACAGGCAAATTTTGTTGGAACACGTCTTGAATATGTGCGATGAGCCGAATGGCCAGAAGAGAGTGTCCCCCCAGTTCAAAGAAATCATCCATGACACCTATCGAACAAACTTGAAGCAGCTCTTCCCAGATATGCACAAGGCGCAATTCTACGCTATCACGAGGAGCAACATAGAACTGGCTGGTTCCACGTTGCGTTTGATCAGGAGTTGGTAAACTTTGCCGATCTATTTTGCCACTGGTAGTCAAGGGGAAGGCATCCAGCCACACGAAAGCAGAGGGAATCATGTAATCAGGGAGGTGCTCCTGTACATAACTACGTAGCTGCTGATTGCTGGGTTTTTCGTGCCCTCTCATCAGGAGATAAGCGACCAGGCCCGCATTGCCAGGAATATCCTCACGCTTGACCACAACAGCCTGAAGAATTTCCGGGTGGCGCTCCAGCGTCACTTCAACTTCGCCCAGTTCAATACGGTAGCCGCGTATTTTGACCTGTGAATCCATACGCCCCAGAAACTCAAGTGCGCCATCGGGCAGGAAGCGAGCGAAATCTCCTGTCTTGTATAAGCGCTCTCCTGGGAGAGCCCCGAAAGGATCAGGAACAAACTTCTCTGCTGTGAGTTCAGGATGCTGATAATATCCGCGTGCCAGGCAAACTCCACCGATATAGATCTCACCTGTGACTCCTGGAGGAACTGGCTGGAAAGAAGCATCGAGTAGATAGATGCGAGTATTAGCGATTGGGCCCCCTATAGGTACGCGCTGTTGCGCGCTATCATGCACGCAATCCCAGATAGTGGCATCGACGCAGGCTTCTGTGGGACCATACTGTTGAGAAATGGACGCACTGTGTCGCTCAAAAAAAAGCTCCAGCAGGTCAAGCGTCAGTGCCTCACCTCCGCAGAAGACGAGCTTGAGATGATGGTTTGCTTCAAACTCTGCCTGTTCCAGCACCATACGTAGCATAGCCGGGCCAAAGTGAACTACAGTGATGCGTTGCCTGGCAAGAGCCTGGACGAGATAGGAGCTATCTTTATGACCTCCTGGCTGAGCCAAAACCAGGGTTGCCCCCGCCATTAACGGCCAGAGCGTTTCCCAGACAGAGATATCAAAACTAATTGAAGCTTTTTGCAGGAAACGATCCGATGGAAGCAGGGGATAGGTCTGCTGACGCCAATGCAAGTGGTTGCAGATTGCTCGATGAGGAATCATCACTCCTTTGGGTTTGCCGGTCGATCCAGAAGTGTAGATCATGTAAGCCAGATTTTCAGGACTTACCTTGCTTCGTGGAGCCAGATCACTTTCCTGTGCGAACATTTCCCAGGCGCTATCCAGGCAATAGAGTTGTCCAGGATAGCCCGAAAATGTATTCGCTAAATGCTGTTGTGTTAAAAGAATCGGGGCTTGCGTCTCTGCAAGGAGCAATGCCAGCCGTTCTCTGGGAGTCGTTGGGTCAAACGGTAGATAAACTCCGCCAGCTTTCAGAATGCCTAGTATGCCCACCACCATTTCGATAGAACGCTCCATACACAGGCCCACCAGAGTCTCAGGGCCGACGCCTGAGCAAAGAAGCCCATTCGCCAGTTGATTCGCTCGTGTATTCAGCTCACCGTATGTTAATTGCTGTTCATTACAGATGAGAGCAACTGCCTCTGGCGTACGTTCAGCCTGCACTTCAAAAAGTTCATGCAAGCAGCTGTCATGTGGATACGTGGCCTCAGTAGCATTCCAGTCTACCAGGATACGTTGCTGCTCAGGCGAGGTGAGCAACGACAGGTCGCTAAGGCATTGCTCCGGGTCAGCGACAACCTGCTCCAGCAAGGTATAATAATGCTCAACCATACTGGCAATCGTTGCGGAGGAAAAAAGGTCACACCTATATTTCAAAGATCCCTGGATACTCTGTTGATGCTCCTCAAGCATCAGAGTCAGGTCAAATTTGGTCGTTTCGCTGCCTGTACTTACAGACTGCACAGCCAGGTCCGTTAACTGAACGGCTGGTGAAAGGGGCGCGGTATTTTGGAGCGCAAACATAACTTGAAAGAGCGGGGTCCGACCTGGATCGCGAACAGGCTGCACAATTTCCACTACTTGTTCAAATGGAATATCTTGATGCGTGTAAGCTTCCAGAGCCATCTCGCGCACACGGCGTAAAAGTTCACGAAAAGTGGGATTGCCAGATAAATCTGTGCGCAGGACCAGCGTATTGATAAAAAAGCCAATCAACGGCTCGGTTGCTGCACGCAAACGGTTGGCAACCGGCGTGCCTATGAGGATATCTGTCTGCTGACTATAGCGACTGAGCAGGATGCTGAAAGCAGTCAGCAAGATCATAAACATGGTGGCGTCTTCTGTGAGACGAAGCTGGTTAAGCCGTTCTACCAATGTGGGAGGGAGTACAATATCCAGACTGGCAGCAGCAGGAGGCGCTTTTGCCGGGCGTGGGTAATCAGTGGGCAAATCCAGGGTTGATGGAATACCTGCCAACTGGCGCTGCCAGTAGGTGCGCTGCTGTTCAAGCCGATCCCCTTGCAGCCATCCACGTTGCCAGATAGCGTAATCAACGTATTGGATAGGCAATTCATTCAGAGGAGAGGCAGCTCCTATATTGAATGCGTTATACAGCGAAACAAGTTCGTGATGCAAGACAGAGGTAGACCAACCATCAAAGATAATATGATGGAGCGAGATGAAAAGGATGTGCTCCTCCTCTTGAAGTTGGATGAGCAGGGTACGCAACAAAGGTCCCCGGTTGAGATCGAATGGTCGTTGAGCCTCTTCTGCCAGAATACTGTGGAGCTGCTGCTCCGGATCCCCACAATAGCGTAAATCGAGCGTGGGCAGGTAAAATTCCTGGGCGGGATGAACACGCTGAACAGGGCGATCGTCGCAGTATACAAATGTTGTACGCAGGATCTCATGTCTCCTGATAATCTCGGCGAAGCTTGCTTCCAGCGCTTCTTTATTCAAGGGACCCGACAAACGCAGAGCATCTGGGATATTGTAGCGAAAACCTCCGGGTTCCAGTTGATCCAGAAACCAGAGACGCTGTTGGGCAAAGGAAAGAGGGAAATCTGTCACACCACTGGATCGAGGCACCCTGGGAATCCCGGTAACTGTGGAATCCTCTCTTTTGAGTAAGAGCCTGGCGAGTTGCAACTTCTGGGAGGAAAGCGCAAAGGGTCGAGATGGCGATGTACTCATATGCTACTCCTCTGCTAATAAAGCAGACGCATCCTCTTCTGAGAGATGTGCGATAGACAGAAGAAGCTGTGATATCTCTTCTAGTCGTTCTCGTTCGGCTTCATCCGGTTGAAGTGCTTCTGCCAAACTAGCTACCGTGGGATTTTCAAAGAAAGCGCGCAGCGAAAGCTCTGCTTGTAGGAACGCTCGCAGCCGTGAAAGAAAGCGCGTAGCGAGTAAAGAATGACCACCGAGGGCAAAGAAGTTATCATGGATGCCGATCTGTTCAATCTCTAACAAGTCGGACCACATGTTCACAAGCACTTCTTCCAGAACAGTACGCGGAGCAACATATACCTGTCCTGATTCGTTCTGAGTAGGATCAGGATCTGGCAGAGCTTTGCGGTCAATCTTGCCATTGGCAGTCAAAGGGAGTTCGTCGAGCAGGACAAAAGCAGACGGGAGCATATAGTCAGGAAGGCGCTCCGACAGGTAGCTGCGCATCTGCTGGCTCGTCGGGCCTGGCTGTTGGATAGGCACCAGATAGGCAACCAGGCGTTGGCCTCCTTTCTGGTCAGCGCGGATAGCTACGACACTTTTGCATATGTCTTCATGAGAGCGCAGAGCAGCTTCAATCTCACCCAGCTCAATCCTGAAGCCTCGCAGCTTGATCTGGTGGTCGCTGCGTCCAAGGAACTCAATATTCCCGTCTGGCAGATACCGTACGACATCACCAGTTTTGTACATGCGCGCTCCCGGCTCCATACTCCAGGGATCGGGAAGAAAAACTTCAGCCGTGCGAGCGGCGTCACCCCAATAACCACGTCCTACGCCCTGTCCCCCAATGTATAATTCGCCACGCCCCCTTTCAGGAAGCAGTCCCAGGTAGCGCCCTAAGACGTAGAGGTGGTTATTAGCAAGCTCCCTGCCAATGGGAACATGGAGTGTCGTTTCAGATGGAGGTTGGGTAATAACATAGTGGGCCACATCATCTGATGCCTCAGTCGGGCCGTAGGCATTTACCAATGGAATATCTGAAAAGAGGGTGAACCAACGACGGCAGAGTTCAGGGGGGAGAGCCTCACCTGTAGGCACTACCCACCGCAGGGTATTCAGGCGTGGGCGCGCGTTTCCCATCTCTTCCAGGATATCCAGCATCGCTCCAAGCATTGATGGTACCACCTGTAGGACCGTTATCTTTTGTGCATCGACCTGCTCAAGCAGGCGCGCAGGATCATGAGTTACAGGATCAGGCAAGATATGAACTACTCCTCCGACTAACAGCGGAGCGAGCATTTGCCAGATAGAGATGTCGAAACACTGAGAAGCTGTTTGTGCTACGGTGTCGGCAGCGGTGAGCGAAAGTTCACTTATCTTGTTTTGAAGGTGGTTGAGCATCCCGCCATGCTCAACCATTGCCCCTTTGGGGAGACCTGTTGAGCCGGAGGTATAGATCATGTAGGCAAGTTGATGAGGATGGACTGGATTGAGAATATTTTCAACAGAAGGACCTTCGGCCAGCCAGGTATCCAGATTATAGATGGCCGGGGGCGTTGCGCTGGGCCAATCCTCTAGCACGTTATGCAGGACGGGAAGCCAGGGAGTTGTGGTCAGTATCAGGCCAACAGCACTACGCGCTAAGACCTGGCGTAGCCGCGAGACCGGATGCAGTGGGTCAAGCGGTAGGTAAGCGCCCCCTGCTTTGAAAATCCCAAGCAACGCAAGCAGTAAGGAACTTCCTCGTTCATCGAGGACAGCGACAGGTGTTTCGGAACTCACGCCGACATCCTGAAGATGTTGAGCTATCCTGTTAGCCAGGCCATTGAGTTCATGATAGCTCAAGCGCTGCTTCTCTGAGAGAAGAGCCGTAGCATGAGGAGTCTGCTTGACCTGCGTTTCAAACAAATTCAGGATATGTTCATCACGGGGATAGTTGTTTTTTGTCTGGTTCCAACGAATTTGCAGCAGGTGGTACTCCTCTGGAGTGAGAAGCGGCAGTTCGTGGATATGTTGCTCCGGTTGAATAACGATACCTTCCAGCAGGATACGATAATGTTCAATAAAACGGACTACCGTCTCCTGCTCGAATATATCTTTATTATAATGTAACGATCCGCGAAGGCCCTCTGGCGTTTCTGAGATGTCAAATGTAAGGTCGAATGGAGCGATGCCTCGGTGTACCGGGATTGGTATCAGGTCGATATCGGTGAGGCCCATCTTCCCTCTCAAACCATTTTGCAGAATAAAGAGCACTTGAAAAAGCGGATTATGGCTCAAGCTGCGTTCTGGATGAATAGCCTCAACAATTTGCTCAAAAGGAATCTCTTGATGGTCGTAGGCTTCCAGAAGCATAGTACGCACTCTTTTCAGGGCCTCGCGGAAAGTTGGATTCCCGGCCAGGTTGGTACGCAGAACAAGCGTGTTTGCGAAAAGGCCAACCAGATTCTCAACTTCCGGGTGTGTCCGATTAGCAATAGGTGTTCCGATGAGCAGATCTTCCTGCTGTGAGTAACGGCAAAGTAAGACCTTATAAGCTGCAACAAGTACCATAAACAGGGAAGCCCCTTCCCTGAGGCCCAGGCGCTTCAGTTGCTCAAGTAGCGTACGGGGAAACGCGAAAGGAACTTCGCCGCCCTGGTAGCTTTGTCTGGCCGGGCGGGGCCAGTCGCCCGGCAGTTCTAGAAGAGCAGGTGAGTTAGCCAGTTGTTGTTTCCAGTAAGAGAGATGCTGGACAAGATCATCGTCCTTTAATCTTTCGCGCTGCCAAACCGCGTAATCAGCATATTGAATAGGCGACTCTGGCAGCGGCGAAGGTTGTCCGGCTCTGAATGCTGTGTAGAGCGTTGTAAGCTCACGAATGATAATGGCCGTTGACCAGCCGTCGGAAAGAATATGATGCAGGGATAACAACAGCAGGTGTTCTTGCGGAGCCAGCTGTACAAGAAGTGGCCGCATAAGTGGCCCCTGCAGCAAATTAAAGGGTTGCTGTACTGCCTCGTCCAACAAACGTTGGGCTTCTTGCTCACGCATAGCCAGAGGAAGATGAGTCACTGAAACGATCTGGAGCTCAAGGGAACTCACAGGACTGATCCGCTGGATCGGATTCCCCTCGACACTATCGAAGGTGGTACGCAAAGCTTCGTGGCGTCGCCCGATTTCGTGGAAACTTTTTTCCAGCGCGGTATGGTCTAGTGGGCCTTGCAGGTGATACGCTTCGGAAATATTGTACGTAGCCTTCCCCGGCTCCAACTGATCAAGAAACCAGAGGCGCTGCTGGGAAAAAGATGCGGGTGCCTCTGCTGTCATAGCCTCAGGCCGTTTGGGAATAGTTACCGGCAGCCCGGCCTGGCCAGATTTTAAACGTTTCTCAAGTAGCGCTTGCTTGGCGGCGGAGAGTATAAATCGCCGTTTTTCAAAATCGTCTTTTGCTTGCATATCTCATCCTCGCAATTCAGGCTTGGTAGAAACGACGGTGGTACTTTACAAAGTACGACTGACGCTCTTTTCTTTTTTATTTAATACTGCCCCAGAGATCCTTTGTGCCGGGCAAAACGCTCACACCATTTGAAGATGAGCCAGCCAACGCCGACATAGATGGCGGAGTTGATGAGAAGCCAGGGCAGGCTGCCATCGGCCCAGGCCGAAAGCAATGATTGCCTATTCAACATGACCTGGCGTAATACCTCAATGCCCTGTGTAATTGGCAAGGTTCTGGCAATCGTTGCGAGCCAGGCAGGAAAGTGATCTATAGAGAGCAGAGAACCTGTGAGAAAAAGCAGGAGATTTTGCACTAAATCGGCCAGCGCGTCTATCTGTTTAAAGACAAGAGCCATTCCACTCAGGACGAGAGTAAAGCCAAAAAGACCGATCAACGTAATCAGCAGAATAGGCAATCCTTCCCAATGCAGCGGAATACGGATGCCAAGCAGGAGTACAAGCCCCGCAGTAGGCAACAACACAAGAATAGTTGTTGAAACCAGTAGCGAAAACATGCGCCCCAACAACAACAACCACCCAGGCGCAGGACTCATATACATCTGCTCCATAGTTCCGGCCTGCGTTTCCCGCATCATGTCGCCACTTGTACTCATAATCACAATACGAGCATAAAACCAGACGACATAGCCCAGGAGAAGCGAGGCTGATTGTGCAGGCTCAAAGTGACCACCTTGAACTAAAAAGCTTAGTCCAATGAAGATCAGGCCAACGGTAACCAACTGCGTCAGGATGTTAAACTTATAGGACCAGGTGATCAATAAGCGTTTATACGTCTCATTGGAGAGAGCCAACAGTGCGCTTCTCATCGTTCTCTTCCTTCCTTCCTGTTTCTATCAGATGCACAAAAACCTCCTCTAAATTCGGCTCAGCACGTTCAACTGAGATGAGTGGAAGACCCAGCTGGCTGACATGGCTGAGAAGGCCATAGAGCGCACTCTGCTGATCAACCGGGCCAGAGAGGAGCGTGGTAGTGTCATCGGTTTTGAGAGTAAAATTCTGATATTGCTCAGGAAGAGAATGCGTCAACAATCCCTGTACCTTGATTTGATAGTACTCCTGGCGAAACAGGTGCAGGAGTTCGGCCAGAGGTTGGTCGGCAAGAAGCGTTCCCTTACGCATGATTGCTACCCGATGACATAATTCCTGGGCCATATCTAACTGGTGAGTGGTCAGAATGACAGTCTTCCCCTGCTCATTCACAAGTCTGGCAATCCACTCCTTGACTGTGCGCGCGGCTTGAATGTCGAGACCAAGCGTTGGCTCATCAAGCAGCACTATCGGAGGATCTGTGATCAGGGCACAAGCAATAGCGACCTTTTGCTGCATACCACGCGAAAATAGACGCACGGGATCATATCGACGATCCCAGAGGTCTAATTCTTGTAGAAGGCGTTCTGCGCGCGTGATCATGGCTTTGCGAGGGCATCCTTTGAGCCGTCCAAAGTACATCAGGTTCTGCCAGGCTGAGAGTCGCCAGTAGATATTGCGTGTACCCTCTAAAACTGCGCCGATCTGACGCATAACCATGGCTCGCTCGCGGGCTACATCATAGCCATTGATACAAATGCGGCCCGTCGTAGGGGTAATCAATCCGCAGATCATCTTAATAGTCGTCGTTTTCCCCGCGCCATTGGCTCCCAGAAAGCCGAATACTTGTCCAGCAGGGACGGTGAGGTGTATATTTTTGACTGCCTGGACGACATGTTGACCGCGACCATACTCCTTACTCAGTGACTTGATTTCAATGGCTGGTGGTTGGGTATCCTGAACGGTTGGAAAGATATTGAGCATTTCCACTAAGCTACTCTCTTTCTAACAGCCACTCATGATAAGACATGAGTGGCTGGCCTAACCAGGGGAACCAGGAGATCTCACGCGCCCCACGCCCAGGCATCTAGATCTCCAAGCAGGTAATCGGTACGGCAAGTGCGCCGTTTCACCTTACCACTCGACGTTTTTTGGATGCCTTCGGGCTTGAGTAATAAAATCTGATGAGCATGTACATCGTGTTGCTCTGAGATACTCTGGCGAATGGCTTTTATTACAGCTTGAGGATCTAAAGGGGTACCAGACGCATGTGAGCGACCGGTGGGGCAATAGCGCTGATCGATTTCAGCGATGACGACAAGCTGCTCCTGGTCTTCGATATCAACGGAGAAGGCTACGCACAAGCCTGGACGAATGGCAGGATGGCTTGTACCTGCCGTTAACTCAATATCCTGAGGGTAGTGATTGCGACCATCAACAATGATGACATCCTTACGTCTTCCAGTAACGTAAATCTCTTCTTCTTTGAAAAAGCCTAGATCGCCACTGCGCAAGAAAGGACCTTCCCCAGTGTTGGCAAGGTGGGCATCGAACACTTCCGCCGTGGCCTCGGGTTTATTCCAGTATCCCTGGGTCACGCTTGGTCCCGCGATCCAGATTTCGCCTATCTGCTCAGGAGGAAGCTCAATACACGTTTTGGGATCGACAACGATCACCTTCTGACCCCCAAGAACGTGCCCGCAGCCTACCAATGTATACGCATCATCACACTCTGGAGCAGCAGGAACGACCTGTTGCCGTTCCAACGCGGACTTCTGAATAGGCAAGTAGATCGATTGAGCCGCTCTCATCCCTCCAGTAGCGAAGAGCGTCGCTTCTGCAAGTCCATAGGCAGGATAGAGTGCCTCAGGCCGCAGGCCGCAAGGAGCAAAGATCTTACAAAAGCGTTCAATGGTTGTGGAACGTACAGGCTCAGCAATGTTCCCCGCCCACTCCAGGCTACTCAAATCCAGCGTTGCCAGATCCGCGTCAGTCACTTTGTTCGAGCACAACTCATAGGCAAAGTTAGGCGCGCAGGTGGCAGTGCCTTTAAAGTCGGAGATGACATGCAACCAGCGCAACGGATGTTGCACAAAGGAGAACGGTGACATAAATGTGACCAGAAAACCGGTGTAGATGGGCTGAAGGATATCCAGAATCAGGCCCAGGTCGTGATAGGGTGGTACCCAACTCACCATATGAGTGCCGGGATGGAATTCGAAGTGTTCACGGCTCAGTTTTGCATTATGGAGCAAGTTCCCGTGGGTGACCATGACACCTTTGGGCGAGCCGGTCGATCCTGATGTGTACTGGAGATAAGCCAGCGTATCGCTCTCATTATGCGTTTCTTGCCAGAAGTCTTCGGCCCCGGCGGTATGTGCGTAAGAAGTTAGCCAGTGAAGCTGCGTAACCAGAGGCGCAGCTTCCGCGCCATTTTTAAGCGTGGCAAGAATTTCTGGCGTGGTCAACCCGACGACCGGCTGTGCATCCTTAATGATGTGCTGGAGTCGATGTAAAGACAGATTGCGCTTCGCCCTGGGGGGATACGTGGGCACCGCTGTTGCGCCTGCATAAAGACAGCCGAAGAACGCGGTGATATAGTCTATACCCGGTGGGTACATGATCATCACACGCTGCCCAACCACACCGAGAGCTTGCAACGGAGCGGCGATTGCACGCGCGCGCCTGTCTAGCTCACCATAGGTCATGCTTGAGTCCTGGCTCTCCTCGTAGCCTAAAAAGTGAAAAACCTTCTGTTCGGGCTGCTGGATCGCTCTACTTCGCAAAAGGTCAACCCAGGTTGATGTATCCAGAGTTGGATCGACGAGGGATGTGTTCATAAGTACACTCCTTTCTGTATCTCTCTCCTGGTGAAGATCAGACACACGCTCAAAAATCGTTTGCCAGTGCCTGTGACACATAGGCCAGTAACGACTCTTGCGCGGTCTGGATAAACAGATGTTTTCCCGGAAACATGTGCAAAAGGAAACGACCCTGCGTATGCTGTTGCCATGCTGCCAGACTGTCGGGGTTCACTACTTTATCCTGCGATCCACCCAGAGCAGTAATGGGGCAGGAAAATGGTTCATCAGGCGTATAGTGGTACGTCTGGACCAGAGTGAAATCTGCGCGCAAGATAGGTACGCAGAGATCCAGTAGCTCACGGCTCGCCAGCACTTCGGAAGAAAACCCCTCAAAGCGCTGCTGAAATACCGCAATGAACTGTTCCTCCGGTAAGTGGTAGAAAGGCGCTGGGCGAGGTTGTTGGAATTCTGCAAAAGCAGAAAAAAAGAGATGCCTGGGCTCCAGTTGATGTTGCTTCCGTAGCATACGCGCCAGCTCAAAGCAAATCATCACGCCCATACTATGCCCGAAGAAAGCAAATGGACGGTCCAGGTAAGGTAAAATCGCTTCTTTGATCTGTGGTATCAGCACAGCCAGCTCAGTGAGAGGAGCTTCACGAAAGCGATTTTCTCGTCCAGGTAACTGAACTGGCCAGATTTCAATGTTGTTGAATGCACTACTTTGCCAGGACCGAAAAACCGACGCGCTCCCACCAGCGTGGTGAAAGCAAAACAGGCGTACCTGTGCTTGTTTCCTTTGCCCATGATGCGAGTAAGGAAACCAGGAGTGGGAAGTGGGAAGAGTTATCATAGGTATGTCCAGCCTCAAGTCAGCTTCACTTTAATATACTCGGGAAATGCCGGAGGGATGCTTCCGTTATGTTCCAGAATAACGAGCTCTCCTTGTTTTGCGCTTACTTGAAATCCCCCGAATTTATAAGTGACGAGCATCATTCTGTTGCGCCCGTTTGGCAAAAATTCCGCGCGTAAACGGACATGAGCTTCCTGGGCCTGGTTGATGATGTGGTTCATCAGAATAGTTCCTACGCCTCTGGACATGACGCGGCACGACATGAGTAGTAGCTTAATTGTCCAGGTATCCTCTTGACACTCTATCAGCGCCAGCCCAATTTTGCCATAGGTTCCGTATTTATCGGCCAGGTTGGCAACAAGTAACTTATGAGCAGGAGACTGGCGAAACGCTTCCAATTCTTCGTAAGAATAGGTATACCCGGTCGTATTTAACTGGTGTGTGCGAACGGTGAGTTCTTCCAGGCGCTGGAGGTCGTCCTCTTGAGCCTGGCTGAGTTCAAAGGCCATATCAAGGGAAGCCAGAAAAGCCTCGTTGGGGCCATCGAATTCTTTCTCTGCCTGACTACGCATCCAATCGCTTTTATACATCTGGCGTCGTTGCTGACCATCTTCTGTGATAAAGCGCGGCATCATCTCAGGGCGATTCAGAAAAGACTCAACAGCGGTAACGTCAAAACAGCGTACATCGGGGAGTGAGAATGCAACTTCCTCCCGTTCAAAGGGCTGATCGTCTACAAAAGCAAAGGTGTCGGTAGAAATGTTCAGATTTCTGGCAATGGCCTTGATTGAGTCAGATTTCGCCTGCCAGTTAATCTGTGGATAGAGAAAGTAATCGCTCAATCCCAACTTTTCAAGTACAGCCATTGCCACAGCATGATCGTTTTTACTGGCAATTGAATGCA
>Ga0070679_100002053_pt1 | contig 18082 bp, 10 predicted proteins | sample KBSC63BmetaG_FD_65652 | JGI IMG/M metagenome (GOLD analysis project Ga0070679, IMG submission 65652) | Corn rhizosphere microbial communities from Kellogg Biological Station, Michigan, USA - KBS C6-3B metaG | ecosystem: Host-associated > Plants > Roots > Rhizosphere | place: USA: Michigan... | reverse complement strand
CCGCGCTGGCGGATGCCATCGTCGATGGCCTTCTCGGTCGCCGGGTCGAGCGCGCTGGTGGCTTCGTCGAGCACCAGGATGCTCGGACTCCCGGCGAGCGCCCTGGCGATCTCCAGCCGCTGACGCTGGCCGCCGCTGAAGTTTCCCCCCGACTCGGCCACGCGGCTCGCGTAAGCGCCGGGGCGCGCCGTCACCTCTTCGTGTATGCAGGCGTCGCGGCCAGCCCGCGAGATCTCGGATTCCGGCAGCGTGGCATCCCAGAGCGAGACGTTGTCGCGGATGCTCCCATCGAACATGAAGATCTCCTGGTCCACGACGCCGAGTGAGTTGGTCATCACGCTGCGCGGGATGTTCGCGCGTGACTGCCCGTCGTAGAGGATCTCGCCACGCCACGGCTCATACAGACCACTCACGAGCTTCGCCACGGTGGACTTGCCGCAGCCGGAGCTCCCCACCAGCGCGACGCGGCTTCCCGGACGCAGGACGAGATCGAATCCTTCGATCAGCGGTGGCTCGAGCCGGCTGTAACCGAAGCTCACGCCGCGCAGCTCGAGCGCACCGGAGAGCTTCACGGGTGAGTCCTCGGCGATCGAGCTCTCCTCTTCTGGTGCGGCGACCGGGTCGATCCGCGCCCGCAGCACGTCGTCGAGCCGCGCCATGTCGCCCCGTATCTCCTGGAGCGTGCCGCCGAGCGTCACCAGGCGGTTCACCGGTGACAGGAAGAGCAGCACCAGCGACTGGAACGCCACCAGCATCCCCATGCTCAGATGCCCGTCCATCACGCGCAGCCCTCCCACGCCCAGGATCAGGGCGGTATCGAGAGTGAGCAGGAGAGGCGGCACCGCGCCGAGCAGCTCGGTCGTGAGCTGCAGGCGCTGGTGTGCGTTCACTACCTTGGCCTGCTGGCCCGACCAGCGCGCGAAGAAGTCCGACTCGGAACCGGTGGCCTTGAGCGTCTCGATCGTCTGGAGTCCGCCCATCGCGGTGCCCATTGCCTTGCCACGGTCCTGCAGGAGCCGCTGGTTCAGATCCGTGCGCTTGCGCGAGACGTATCGCAGCGCGGCCATGTTCAGGACCGCCGTGACCACGGCAATCGTCGCCAGCGCCACGTCGTACTGCACCATCAGCACGGCATAGAAGGCGATCACCATCACGCCGAGCGCGGTAGTGGCCAGCTCGCCCGACAGCAGCCGCGCGATGCGGTCGTTCAGCTCCACGCGATTCCCGATCTCGCCCGCGTATCGCTGCGCGAAGAACTCCACCGGCAGACGGAGCACATGCCAGAAGAACCTCGCCGAGCTGTCGAGCGCGAGCTTCGTTTCGAAGCGGAGGAGATAGCGCTGCTGCAGCCATACCAGTAACATGGTTACTGCTGCCACGCCGCCCATCGCCCAGAGGAGCGGAGTCATCCAGTGTGTAAGCCCTTTCACCAGGACGTTGTCCACGAAGATCCTGCTGAAAGTCGGCGATATCATCCCGGGTATGAGAAGAGCGAAGCCGGCGAGCACCATGTAGGCGAGCGGCATTCCGGAGCCCGACACCCTGCGCCGCAGAGCCGCTATCATGCTCGACTTCTCGCCACCCGGGACGAACTCCGCTCCTTTCTCGAAGGCCATCACCACGCCGGTGAAAGCCTGGTCGAACTCTTCGTCGGGAACCTGGCGTGGACCGGTTGCCGGATCGTTGAGGAAAACGCGCCCGTCGCCGAAGCCCTCCACCACCAGGAAGTGGTTGAAGTTCCAGTGTACGATCATCGGCAGCTGTAGCTCCTCGAGGTCGGCCGGCTCCTTCCGGAACCCCTTCGCCACCAGCCCGTAGTGCCGCGCCGCCCTCAGCATGCTGCTCGCCTTGCTCCCGTCGCGCGACACGCCACAAGCCACGCGCAACTCCTCCAGCGGAACGTTCCGGCCGTGGTACGCGAGCACCATGGCGAGTGCCGCGGCTCCGCACTCGACCGCCTCCATCTGGAGAACCGTGGGTGTCTTCACACGCCTTCGCGATCGCCCGGACACGCTCATATCCCCGTGAGCTTCCGGAAGAGCGGAATCACCATCCCGATCGGACGCTCCGCGCGCACTTCGATGCTCGCCGTCGCCAGCGTACCGCTCTGGATAGTGAGCGGCGGACCATCCGACGACGACCACTTGTATCTGCTCACGGTTTCCGGCGCCACGGTGAGATCGGCATGTACTTCGTACGGCGCGCCGCTCCCGGAGAGCACGTTCACCAGCTGATCGTTCTTGAGTACGCGCGCCATCCCCTTCGAGGTGGCAGGGAAGTCGGAAACGTAGGTGACTCTGCCGAGCATCATCCCGTACTCCTCCTGCTTCACGGTGGATGGCGCGATCCGGACGCTCATCCCCGGCCTGATCCGCTTCCCCTCGATGGACGGTACGTAGAGCACGGCCATCAGCTTCTTCACGCTGCGGCCGGTGAGGTCGAGGCTCAGGATCGGCTCGCCGCTCGCTACCATGTCCCCCTGCTCGGTCATGAGCTCGAGCACTCGACCGGTGTACGGGGTGGTCACCTCCGACCGCTCGGCCAGCTCGCGCTCCAGCCGCGCAACCTCGTGCTCCGCGTCTTCCATTTGGAAGCGGGCCTCGTCCTGCTCGCCATCATGCTCGTTCACCAGGGCGAGCGTACGCACACGGATCTGCGCCAGCTCGCTGCGCCCGGCGCTCGCGCGTTGGACGGCGGCGTTGAACTGCTCGCGCGTGGCCAGGAGTGTCTGCCGGGTGATGAGCCCCTGCTTCGCCAGCTTCTCCTGCTCCACGATCTTCTGTTCGAGCCAACGCCGGCTCTCCTCGGCCGCCGCCACGCTCTGCTCGGCGGCGCTGCGCTGCTGCTCGAGCGCGGCGGTCTGCAGCGCCAGGTCGCGACGCCCGAAGGCGAGTGAGCTCTCACGTTCGGCTCGGAGATCGGCGAGCTTCGCGAGCGCCTGGTTGAGCTGATCCGTGAGCTCCGGCTGCGCGACGCGCGCCACTATCTGGCCCGCGCTCACCAGATCGCCCACGCTCACAGCTATGTCAGTCACGCGCCCGCTCGCCGAGGGCACCACCTGCAGCACTCCTCCGCTCTTCACGAGTATCCCCTGCCCGTGCACCGTCTCGGGAATGCGGCCCACGCACCCCCAGACGACGGCCGTGAGCAGGAGGACCGAGAGAGCGAGTAATGCGACCCAGCCCCTGGGCGTCGTGACCTGCATGAGCTGATCGAGCTGCTCTGGCGATGCGAGCCGGTCGAGCGACACCTTACGGAAGACCGATTGCTTGCTCATGGCTCTCGCTCCAGCGACTCGGCGTTCACCTTCGGATCCCGAGCGCCCGCGTCGAGGATTGCGCCAGTTTCGTAGAGAAGACGCGCAATCGCCGCGGCGTACGCCTGCTGTCCCGCTATCTCACCGAGTCGCGCGTTGGTGAGCGCATCCTCGGCGAGAATCACATCGAAGAGCGTCGACATGCCGAGCTGGAATTTCCGCTTCTCGTTCTGCACCGCCTCACGCGAGAGGGCGACCGCCTCGCGCGATGCGAGGAGCGCCTCCCTCCCATGCTGAAGCGCTGCGCGCGCCATCCGCACTCCACTCGATATCTGGCGCACCAGCTCTGCCTCGCGTATGCGCGCCTGGTCGTACGCGGCGCTGCTGCGCAACGCCTCTCCGCGCGCTGCCAGCGACGCTAGCGGGAGCTCGTAGCTGAGCTGTACCGAAGCGTCGAGACCTGGAACGTTGCGATAGAGGGAGGAGAGTGCGCCGCCGACTCCACCATCCGAGGCCAACCCCTGGTAGCCGACACCAAGCGAGAGATCGAGCCGTGGCCGGAGGCCGCTACGAGCAGCTCCCCGCTGTACCTCAGCGGCGGAACGGCGCGCGCGCAGAGCAGCGAGATCCGCCCGCTTGTGCAGGGCGTCCTTCGGGATGGCAGCATCGGCGCTCGTGTCGAGCGCGCCGTCGCCAGGCGCGTGTCTCTCACCCGGGTCAGGGAAGTCCGTTATCGCGCGGGGAAGCACGACGGCCCCCGCGCCGCCCACCCCCATCGCGAGCGCGAGCTGTTCTCGGGCCTCCACGCTCGCCTGCTCGCCGGTCAGCCGCGCCGCCCGCTTCAGCGCGAGGTTCGCGAGGAGCTGCTTCAGGTCCGCGGCCGGACGCTCGTCCGCCTGCACCAGTCGCCGGGTGTCGTCCACGAGCTGACCTGCCCGCTGTTCAGAAGAGCGGTATGCCGCGAGTCGCTCCTCGGCCGCGAGATCATTCCAGTACGCTACCGCGACTGCCAGTACGCTCGCCGCCGCCGAGTGGCGCGCATCGAGCATGCTCGCATCGCGTGCGTCCCTCGCTGCGCGCTCGACTGCCGCGGTGACTCCTCCGCCGCGATCGCGAAGGAGTGGAACCAGCACATCCAGCCCCATGCTCGCCCTGCTCGTCGGTGCGCCCGGCACGTCGACCACATCCGTGCGCGCCAGGTCCAGGCGCGGAGTGACCACTATTCCCGAGCGGAAGCGTTTCGGGAGAGCGATGGTCGACGCGACCGTGCTGACGTGCGTGGAGGTCAGCGTACCACCAGGGATCGGCGAGGTGCTGTTGCTCCGCTCCGTGGAGAGCGAAGTGGTGAGGCGCGCATCGAATGGATCACCGGCCGCGAGGAGCGCGCTCTCCCCAATCCGCACTTGCCGGTCGGCGAGCTGCAACTGCGCGCCGTGCTCCAGGACGGCGTCGAGCGCCTCCTGCAGCGTGATGCCGTCCGGGACGTCGACGCCCTGCGCCGGCAACGCGGGCGTGGACGCGAGCACCGCGAGCGGAAGGAGCGCCAGCAGCCGGAGCAGCCCGGTCGTATTCCTCACCGCTGGAGCTCCGAGCCGCCATCTTCCACACGATGGCCGTGCGACTTGCCGTTCGGGTGATCGCGATGCGCGCGCGACGGCGGGTCCGACCAGGCAGCATAGTGCTGCACTCCGCCCGAGACGGCCTCCAGCTCGTTGTCGGAGAGCTCCTCCGCGCCGTCTCTCAAGTCGGGAAGTACCACCAGCGCATCGAGGTCCGGTCCGCGCTCGATGAACTTGATCCTGAAGTGACTCGGGATCGAAAGCCCGAGCTCATCGCGGATGGCGCGGCGTGGATCGGCCATGAGTAGCTGGCGGAAGGCGCGGTCCACCGTGGCTCGCGCGACGATGCTGTCGAGCGCGCGTCGTTCCGATTCCGTGGGCGGCTGCATGTCGGCTCCTGCGTAGCTAGGTGATTGCTTCGTGTACGCGGTACGGAAAAGGCAACCGGTGTACCTCGTGGACCGCGTTGGCCAAGCGGTGCTGTCGCAATCGCTTGTGAGAATCGTCGCGGTCAGGAAGCCGCCGCGGAGCGAGCGTGCGCTCTACCTGGTAGAGTGCTGCAGCCGCACCGATGCGCGCTCTGCGGGTCGGCGCGCGGGATGATATTCGTGGCTCGCGGCGAGGTACGCCTTCACCTCGAGCGATCTCGCGTCCGCGAAGGAGAGCTTGAGGTGGTTGACCCGTCTGCACGCGCGACTTCGCCATAGCTCGTGCGGCATTACCTGGAGCGAAGTCGCTGGCCAGGCGAGCAGCGCGTCGCTCTTCGCGGCGGTGCAGATGCCGCTCCGCACGAGATGGTCGAGAAGATCGCGTTCCAGAATGCTCCCTCGCAGTTGCGACGCGTGACTGAGCAGGTACTCGAGCCCCACGCCCGCGCCGATCTCGCGATCCACGTCGACGTTGACTATCGCCATTCGTGGCAGCGGTACCCGCGTGCGAGGAAGGAATACCGAGATGGCATCCGTGAGCTGCCGGTGCGAGCCGGGCCACCGCAGCGCGCGGAGATACGCGGGGAGCTCCGCGTCCGAGAGCCCGGCGACCGATACGCGGACCGCCTGGGAGCCGCGCGCCGGGAAGAGCCCCACGTACGGTATCGCCGCGCTGGATGGTAGCAGCTCCCAGCATCTCCTGAGATTGCGCGACATCGAGAGCTCCATCGCGCCTGGCATCAGCGTACGCAGTGCCGCCATCGCGACGCCTACACGATCCTCCCTCCGGTGCTGTGCGTAGACCTCGCGCGCGAACTCGATGAACACACCCGGCGCCGGTAGTTCCCCCGGTGACAGCAGATCGCACGACTCGTGTACGTCGAACTCGAGCCAGATTCTTTCGACCCCGCGGTACAACCTGGAAGACGGATCCGACCAGGCTCGCGCGAGTGTGCGTACACCGCGCCACACGGGGTGCTTCTGGAGCGTGGCATCGAATGCGATCACGGGATTCTCACCGGCGAGGATGTCGCGTCCGCGTGGATCGACGCGGATGATGAGATCGACTCGCTCCTCCCCGCGCCGCAAGCGACACTCCAGGTAGATCCAGCTGGTCAGCGCGGCGGGGAGCGACGCCGCCACACGCATCAGCCGTGGGGCCGCATCCGAAGCGACGAGGCCTGGTGGCAGCCGCGGCGCGAGCTGTGTGATCGTCCCGGCGACCGAGTGCAAGTCCCCTCTCCCCGCGAGCAAGAGTCGTCCGCTTCGCGCAACCGTTGCTGCTGCGGCCGCGCGCGACACCGGCGCGCCGAGCGGGGCAAGCCACGTGCCTCGCTCCCCGCCCGTTCATCGCGCGCTGGCGGACTCCAGCAGGCCTTTCATGCGCGGCCACGGAAGAGCGCGGATCGAGCGCTCCACTTGGTGGAGGCCCGGCTCTATCGCCCGCGATTCAACCCTATCCCTGGTCCCGCTGTCAAAAGCGGTATACCCAACTCGGATCGTACACGCGTGACGGCTATCCCAGGACTACTGCTTCTTCTCCAGTCGCTCGCTGCTTCGCCTTCACCCGCTCCACGGTCGCCAGACGCGGGCGCGGTGGCTCTGCGCGCGGCTCGCGCCGAGGCGCCGCCGACGATCGATGGTAGCGGTGATGATCCTGTCTGGCGCTCCGCGGACGTCATCGACCAGTTCCGCGAGGCCCGACCGCGCGAGGGGGCCGAAGCACGCGTGCGCACGGCCGCTCGCGTGGCCTACGACGGCCGCAATCTCTACGTCTTCGTCCGCGCCTTCGATCCGCACCCCGACAGCATCGTCAGTCTCCTGGCCCGCCGCGACGATCAGCCGCCGTCGGACCGCATAACGATCATGGTCGATTCCTATCATGATCGGCGTACCGGATACGAGTTCACCGTCAACCCGGCGGGAGTGAAATCGGACGAGGCGATCTATGATGACGCCAGCGAGGACATCGCGTGGGACGCCGTGTGGGATGTCGCGACGCGCATCGACTCGCTCGGGTGGACCGCCGAGTACCGGATACCGCTCTCGCAGCTACGCTACTCTACCAGCGGCGATGGAACCTTCGGCATCATGATCTGGCGCTTCGTCCAGCGCTACACTGAAGACACCACATGGCCGCTCTACAGGATGTCCCTATCCGGTCTCGTCTCGCAGTTCGGCGAGGTCACGGGCCTGGATGGGTTGGAGAGCCCGGAGCGCGCGGAGATCACGCCGTACATCGTCACCAAGAATGTGCAGAGCCCCGCATCGTCCAACTACGAGCGGAATCAGGAAGTGGCCGTGGGCGGCGACCTCGCTTACCGGCTCGCGCCGAACCTGAGGTTGAACGCCACCGTCAATCCTGATTTCGGGCAGGTGGAAGCCGATCCGTCCGAGCTGAACCTCAGCGCCTTCGAGACCTTCTTCACCGAGCGACGACCGTTCTTCGTCGAGGGGAAGGGGCTCTTCGAATTCAGGGTGAACTGTGTAATCGTCCTCGACTGCAACACCGGCGAGGGTCTCTTCTACTCGCGGCGCATAGGTCGCGCGCCCCAGCTCGCGGATGTATATGGCGATGAGTCATCGCCGACCGCCACCACCATCCTCGGCGCCGGGAAGGTAACGGGGCGGCTCCCGGGCGGGTTCTCCCTGGGCGTGCTCGACGCCGTCACGGGTCGCGAGAACGGACCGGATCGCACGACGTTGGAGCCCACCACCAATTACGCGGTGATAAGAGGGAACCAGGACTACGACGGCGGGATGGGGAGCTTCGGCTTCATGCTCACGGGAGTTAACCGCTCGCTCGATGAATCCAGCGAGCCTTACCTTCACCGCAGCGCGTACGCGGGCGGCATCGATGCCAGGAAGCGCTTCGCGGGGCAGCTCGAGCTATCGGGCTCGTTCGACTACAGCCGCGTGGCCGGAAGCAGCGCGGCGATCGCGCGCACCCAGCAGAATGCGGTGCACCTCTACCAGCGCCCCGACGACCATCTGGATTTCGACTCCACCAGGACGTCGCTCAGCGGGACGTCGATGGAGCTTCGCTTCGCGAAAGTGGGCGGGAAGCGACTGCGGTTCGAGACCGCCTATCAGCGGCGCACCCCCGGCTTCGAGATCAACGACGTGGGCTTCCTGCGTCAGGCCGACCAGCAGGAGTGGACTACCTGGGCGGCACTGGCCTTCAGAACGCCCAATCGGATTTTCCGACAGCTCAACTGGAACTTCAACAACTGGGAGTACTGGAGCGCAGCGGGCCTGCTCACGGAGCGTGCATTCAACAGCAACGTGCACACGCAGTTCAACAACCGCTGGTGGCTGCATCTGGGCGGCACGATCGGCCAGATAGGCGCGACCTACTGCGACCGTTGCGCGCGCGGCGGACCCGCGATCCGACAGGATCCGTACTTCGCGCCCTGGATCGGGATCGAGGGAGACAATCGCAGAGCACTCGTCCCCTACATGTGGGTGAACTATTCGCGTGCCGACCAGGGCCGCTCCGAGAGGATCAGTCTCCAGCCCGAGCTCGACCTCAAGGTGTCGAGCCGGTTCACCACCTCTCTCAGCGCCAGCTACACGCGCAACCGCAACGATCTCCAGTATTACGACGTCTTCAAAGATTCCGCCTCGGCGCAGCACTACACCTTCGCGCACCTCGAGCAGAAGACGCTGAGTCTCACCTGGCGGCTGGGATATACGTTCACTCCTACAGCCTCACTCCAGGTGTATGCGTCTCCTTTCCTATCGAAAGGGACGTACTCCAACGTGAGAGAGATCGCGCAGCCACGCGCCGTGAAGTACGCGGAGCGCTTCCAGCCGTACGCCGTCGCCGCCGTGACCAGCGATCCCGGTGGCTTCAACGTCCAGCAGTTCCGCTCCAACGTCGTCTTTCGCTGGGAGTACCGCGCCGGGTCTACCATCTTCCTGGTCTGGAGCCAGGGACGCGAGGGTTCCCTCCCGTACGAGGGCGCCGACTCCTTCGGCGGCAACCTGTCCGACCTCTTCCACCTCCGCGCCAACGACGTGTTCCTGGTGAAGCTCTCGTACTGGTTCGCGCGGTGACCGGCTGAGGCCGCCAATGTCGCTCTTGCGCTCCGGGCCGCCATTCGGGAAGATCACGGAGGCGAACGCTGCTTCGTTCCTCTCGCCCGGGACACGCGCCCGGTTCAGAGCGACCTCCGAGACCACACCCCGTGGAACACATCAATCTTGGCGCGATCGACTACACGATACTGATCGTCTACTTCGCCTTCGTACTCGGTATCGGTTGGGCACTCCGGCGATTCATCACCAGCAGTAACGACTTCTTCCTCTCGGGCCGTTCGATCCCTACCTGGATCGCCGGCCTCGCTTTCATCTCCGCCAACCTCGGCGCCCAGGAAGTCATCGGGATGGGCGCCTCGGGCGCCAAGTACGGGATCATGACGAGCCACTTCTACTGGCTCGGCGCCATTCCCGCCATGGTCTTCGTCGGCATCTTCATGATGCCCTTCTACTATGGCTCGCGCGCGCGCTCCGTCCCCGAATACCTCAAGCTTCGTTTCGACGAGAAGACGCGCGGGTTCAACGCCATCACCTTCGCCGTGATGACGATCTTCTCCTCCGGGATCTCGATGTATGCGCTCGCAAAGCTCCTCGAGCTCATCCTCGGCTGGAGCTTCCACGCGAGCGTGCTCGTCTCGGCGGCGATCGTGCTCGTCTACATCTTCCTCGGCGGACTCACCTCGGCCATCTACAACGAGGTGCTGCAGTTCTTCCTCATCGTGCTCGGCTTCCTCCCGCTCGTGCTGCTCGGGCTGAAAGACGTGGGTGGGTGGAGCGGCCTCACCGACAAGCTCCATGTAGTGTCCACCACCGCCGGCTACGCGCCGGGCGCGTACTCCGACTCGTGGAGTCACCTGGGCTCGGCCAGCGCGAACCCGATGGGCGTCGACTGGTTCAGCATGGTGATGGGGCTCGGCTTCGTCCTTTCCTTCGGCTACTGGTGTACCGACTTCCTCGTGGTGCAGCGCGCCATGGCCGCCGAGTCGATGTCGGCCGCGAGACGCACGCCGCTCTTCGCGGCGTTCCCGAAGATGCTCTTCCCTGCCCTGGTGATCCTGCCGGGGATGATCGCGATAGCGCTGCACGTCACGCGCGGCGGGCTCCTGCCGATCGGAGCCGACGGGACGCCCAACTACAACCTCGCGGTGCCGGTGATGCTCGCGCACTACCTGCCTTCGGGGCTGCTGGGGCTCGGCCTCACCGCTCTCATGGCGTCGTTCATGTCGGGGATGGCGGGGAACGTCACCGCCTTCAATACCGTGTGGACGTACGACATCTACCAATCGTACATCCAGCCCGGGCGGTCCGACCGGCACTACCTGTGGATGGGCCATGCCGCCACGGTCTTCGGCATCGTCCTGAGCGTGATCGCCGCCTACGCGACGACGCGCTTCAACAACATCATGGACATGCTCCAGCTGGTGTTCGCGTTCGTGAACGCGCCGCTCTTCGCCACCTTCCTGCTCGGGATGTTCTGGCGCCGGACCACCGGCCACGGAGCATTCTGGGGTCTGGTGACCGGCACGCTGGTCGCGGCGATCCACCACGGCCTCGTGCTACCGCACGGCGCCGAGGTCGGCATCAAGGGTGGCTATCTGGGCGCGGTGCTCCACGTCTACCCTAGCGAGATGGCGCAGAACTTCTGGACGGCGATCTTCGCATGGACCGCCTGCTTCGTCGCCACGATCGTGATATCCGTTCTCACGAAGCGCGAGAAGAGCGACGACGACCTGCGCGGACTCGTCTGGGCACTCACGCCTCGCGTAACCGATCCCAACCTGCCGCTCTGGAAGCGCCCCGCAACACTCGGCATCATCGTGCTGGGGTGCACGCTCATCCTGAACCTCATCTTCTGGTGACCGCTCGATGAAAATGGATCTGCGACTCCCCATCGGGCTGATGTTCGGCGCCTTCGGCGTGCTGCTCACCATCTTCGGGCTCCTCTCCGACCGCTCGATCTACCAGCGCTCGCTCGGGATCAACGTGAATCTCTGGTGGGGGTTGGTGCTGCTGGTGTTCGGGGTCGTCATGCTCGCCTTCGGGATCCGCGCCGAGCGGGAGAAGCGAGCTACCGCTTCGAAAGAAAATCCAGAGTGATGGACTCTACTTCGGCGCCGTAGCCGTCGGGCGCTGGCGACGCGGCGTCCGCGCGGCGCAGCGAGAGCTGAAGCCGCTCGAGCTTCTCCAGCAGCGGCCTGTCATTCCTTCCGCCGCGCCCCTCTGCCGGGCCCACCCAGTAGTTCCACTCGCCGGGGAAGCCCTCGGGAAGCTTCACGCTCTTTACTACCCGGAAGGAATCGAGCGGTACGCTCTTCACGCTCCACCTGCTGTCGGCGTCGATCGCCGCGCCCCAGCTCGTGCCGTCCGCCTCCACGAGCGTCACGTGAACCAGCTGGCGCGCGCCGAGCCCGCGGAGCCGCAACGTGATTCCCGTGGCGCCGGCGATGCTGGCTCCGCGCGCTCGCACCCGGTCTCGAATCACGAGCGACGCCGTATAGTCATCCGGGCTCCAGCCGGAAGAATCCACGGGGAGCGCGAAGTGGAAGACCGGCTCGCCAGTGAGCGGAGAGAGGGAGAGCTGAAAGAGTCCGCGTCGCCCCGCATCGCCTATCCGGGTGAACGACATCGCGCTCGCGTCGCGCGCCGGCTCGAAGAGCCGAAGCGCCGTCTTCTCATCTACGACATCCAGCTTCCACACGTCGCCATCCAGGTAATCCCAGTCGCGCGGCTGGAGACGGCTGCGCGAAGGGAAAGTCATCACCGAGTCGCCGTTGAAGAGAGTGATGACGAACACATGCGGTCCCTTGCGCAGCGCACGCGATGGGAGCGACGCCGCGTACTCGTGGGCGCCCGCACGGTGCATGGTGAAGGGGCGATACGAGCCGCCCGCCGCGGGACGGATGAACGCGACCACCGAATCCGGCATCGCGTCGTCCACTACCAGCGCACGGAGCTCGGCGTCGCGACCGGACAGGTATGAAGGGGACGCGAGAGATACCACTACCGGCGGAACGCTACCGAGCGGCGGCGCGTGGTACTCCGCGAAGCCGATGTGCCCCAGATATCGCGGCATCGTGGAGAGGTCCACTGGACCGGCGGCACTGAGCACGTAGACGCCGGGAGTGACACGAAAGCGGCCACCAGTCGCGCGCACAGTGCTGTGGTTCCCCGCGGTCACCGGCTGCACCGTGAACGACTCACCCAGTCCCGGAAGCGCAATCGTCATCGGCCACGAGCGCGCGATCGCGCGCGTCACGATCTTCTTCGGGTTCGGCAGCTCGAAGGGATCAGCTATCGGCACCGCATCGGGGTACACTTCCAGCCGCCAGACACCCTCGCGCACCCGATCGACGAAGTAGATCCCCTTTCCATCGTAACGCACCACCGGCGACGAGCCGTAGCCAGCCACTCGCTCCAGCGCCGCGGGACTCGGCGGCCGCGAAGTCGTGGATCCCGCGTAGAGAAAGGCGTCGTGAGCCACCAGCTCGCCCAGGTTCTCGTCGTACGAAACGCGAAAGTCACCGAAGTGCGTGTTCGCCGGATACGCTCCGTAGCGCTTCATGCGCGGCAGCCGCCTCATCGCCTCCGCCGCCACGATCGCGCTCATCGCCTTGCGCGGCGTGTAAACCAGATTCAGGTAGTGCGTCTGCCACGCCAGATTGCGCGATGCCGTCTCGAGCATGTCGTACGCGAACATCGCGGCGAACTGGGTGCCCACCGAGCGGAAGGTTCGCGCGATGGCCGGATACATGTAGCCAGTGCGCAGATCCGGCGTGTCGAACTCGTAGACGATTCGCGGGAGCTTCGCGAGCTCGGGACGCAGCATCTCCGCGTAGTCGTCAACCGTTCGCAGGTAATTACCCTGAAGCTCATGGCCCGAGTTGAGTCCGGTGGGATACCAGCCGAAGGTCACTCCCTGAGCGTGTGACTCCCGGATAGCCCGCGCGATGCGAAAGTCCTGGCTCACGTTGTAGAAGATGAGCTTCCTGCATCCGGTAGAGCGCACCGCGTCGGTGAGCGCGTCGATGTAGCGGACCGATCCCGCGAGATCCTCCGGGTGGTGCCACGGCTCGTTCACGAGCTCGATGAAGGCGATCGCCGGCTCGTCCTTCAGCGCCACACCGGTGTACGGGTTCACGTGATTCAGGATCTGGCGCAGGTAGTTCACCTGCGCCGCTATCGCGGCCGAGTCGGTCCCCATGCGCGCCTTCCCGAAGTGCCTGCCGAAGCCGGGAGCGGTGGTGTCGTCGAGCGCGTCGGGCCAGTTGGAGCCGTAGAGCTGGATGGGGCTGAAGAGCATATAGATCCCCCGCTCGCGCGCGCTGGCGATCAGGTAGTCGAGCAGATCGAGGTGGTCATTGGCGATGAGATTTCCCGCGCTGTCGGACGCTTCCCAGTCGCCCCAGAAGGTGAGCCGCATCGCGTCCCATCCCATGCGTGCGAACTGCGCCATGTCCTCGTCGATCATTTTCTTCCGATCGGCATCGACGTAGCCGGCCGCGCGGTAGTCGGAGGCCGTCGGCAGAACGTAGTTCGCGCCGAAGAGTGCGACTTCGCCGCTGTCGTCGCTCCAACGAATCACGCCCGAGCTGTCGAGATAGACACCCCGGTCGGCGATCGCCATTCCGCCGACCGCCGTATGAGAAGCGACGCGCGCAGCGGTATGCTGCGCGCGCGCCGCCGGAGGAAACATCGAGATCACAGTCGCGAGCGTCAGGGCTCGCGTCAGGCAGCTATTGACTTCCATTCAGACGATCCTACATTGGCGCCCACGCTGAAGGCGACCGTGCACGCGTAACCCACGGTCGCTCACGCGACCCCCCATCGTGGCAATACGCTCGTTTACCTCCCGGACTTCGTGACATCGGGGGCCACATGGGTCACGCATCACTGTCGTATCTGGTCGTCGCGTACCTGATCCTGCTCGTCGGCCTGGAGCACCCGCGTACATCGGGCGCATCTCCGCCAGCAGTAGCGAGCGCTCCGGACAGCTCGCGCGCGTTTGGGCCGCCGACCCTCCGGAACCTGTCGCGCCGCCAGGGCGTCGTCGAGGTCTCGCTCGTCGCCGCACCAGCGCGACTCACCTTGATCCCCGGAAAGCAGACGCCCGTTTTCGCATACAACGGGCACATCCCCGGGCCGACGCTCGACGTGTACGAGGGCGACAGCGTCATCGTCCACTTCACCAACGAGCTTCCCGAGGCGACTACCGTGCACTGGCACGGGCTTCACATCCCGGCGAGCGAGGACGGCAGCCCGTTCCAGCCAGTGATGCCGGGCGAACGGCGCGACTTCGTCTTCCGCATCGCGCCGGGCACGGCAGGAACGTACTGGTATCACCCGCACCCCGATCATCGCGCGGGCTATCAGGTAGCGATGGGCCTCTACGGTGCGCTCATCGTCCGCTCTGCGCACGACCCCATCCCCACCTCGGTGCACGAGAAACTCCTCGTGCTCTCCGACAATCGCTTCCACCCTGACGGTTCCGTCGCGTTCGCGGATGTCGGTTCGCTGGCGGCCATAGCCGACGCGGAGAACGGGCGCGAGGGAGACGTACTCTTCGTCAACGGCCAGGTGATGCCATCGCTCTCCATCAGGAGCGGCGAGGTGCAGCGCTGGCGAATCATCAACGCATCCGCGGCGCGCGTTTACCGTCTCGCCGTCGAGGGAGCGACGATCATCCACGTTGCCGACGACGGCGGCCTCTTCGAACGACCCGAGAACGTACGAGAGGTCGTGCTCGCCAACTCGGACCGCGTGGAGATCCTGGTACGCGGCGACGCCGCCCCCGGTACGCGCGCCACGCTGCGGGCGCTGCCCTACGACCGCTACGATCCACACACGCGCCCCGCGGACTGGACGAGTACGCTCGACCTGCTCTCGCTCCGCTACTCGGATTCCCCACCGGTGGCTCCCGTATCCATCCCCTCTTCGCTGCTCCCGGTGGCCTGGCTCGACACGACCGACGTCGCCGAGCACAGGACCCTGGTTCTCACGCAGGGGATGATCAACGGCAAGATGATGGACATGAACCGCATCGACTTCACCGGGCACGTCGGCACCACGGAGATCTGGGAGATCGAGAACCTCGTTGCCATGCACCACCCGTTTCATCTGCACGGATTCCGATTCCAGGTCCTCGATCGGAACGGAGTGCCGGAGCCGATTCCGCGCTGGGAGGACACCATCGACATACCGGGTCACGAATCGGCACGGATCGTCGTGCGCTTCGATGACTTCGCGGGGAAGTGGATGTTCCACTGCCACATCATGGATCACGAAGACATGGGGATGATGGGCGTACTGCTACTCCAGTGAGGCAACGTGAATATGTCTACGAGACCGGGAAGTGCTTCTGCATTCGCGCTGGGCCTGGCGGCAATCGCTTCGGTCGCCTTTCTGGCGAGACCGTACGCCGGGAACCACGAGAAAGAACGTCGTGTCGCGGCGAACGAGACCAGCATGGAGGAGATGGTAGTGCGCGGCCGCTACCTCGTCATCTCGCACGACTGCAACGGATGCCACGGAGGCGCTGACCCCTCCAGCGCTGGCTGGCTGGCAGGAATCACCAATCCGCAGGACGAGTTCCTGATCGGGCCGTGCAGGTACCAGCCCGAAGCGACGCCCTGCTTCCATACTCGCCCGCGCAACCTCACGCCCGACAACATGACCGGCATGGGGCGCTTCACCGAGCGGCAGATCTTCAACGCGTTGCGCTATGGACTCCGTCCCGAAGACACGCCCGACGTGGAGATCACCTCGTCCACACCAGGCGCCGGCAACTTCCCCCTGCACCCGCACTACCTCGCGCCTCCCATGCCGTGGCCGGCGTGGCGGCACATGCCTGACGAAGAGCTCATGGCGATCGCGGCGTACCTCAAGCACGGGCTGAAGCCGGTCCGCAACAAGGTGCCTGACAGCGAAGGGCCGCCCGACTTCTGGGCGAGCGAGTACACGGTGGCGAAGATCGGGAGCTACCCCGCTCCGGCGTTCCCGACGGTGAACGAGGTGGCGCCGCTCGAGGCGAAGCGTCCGTAGCGGGATCGAAGGCACCGGCAGGCACGATCGGCGCGCGATCATCATCGCGCGGGCAGGATCGACGGGGGCGTCTTGCCCTGCACCACCACGGTGCTCAGCATGGCGCCCCGCAACCCATCCGCCGTCGCGCTCACTCGGAGCACGCCGGGCTGCGTCGCCCGCACGATAGCGAGACCGCGACCGTTGAACGCCTTTCGGTGATTCGACTGATACGGCGCGTGGTCGGTGAGGTCTGCGTTGTCAAGAGCGACGATCTCACCGCCCGCACCAGTGACCGTGAAGCGTACCACGTCGCCCGCCGTCGGCACCACGACGCCGGCCGAATCCACGATCTCGAAGGTGATGTTGGCGACGTCGCCGCTTCCGGTAGTGATCGTGTCCCGTTCCGCCGAGAGTCGGATCGCCGCTGGCGCTCCCGCCGTGCGCACCTCCGCCTTGCATGCCGGCTTCCCCGCTCTCGTCTTCCCCACCGCCGTGAGCACCCCCGGCTCGTACGGCACGTCCCACTCGAGATGCAGGTCGTCGCTGGTGGAGTGCACCACTGGCTCGGCGTAGCTGTTCCATCCACCGGTCGTCCCCTGCGCGGGGAATTCCAGCCGCTTCTCCCCCAGCGACCGACCGTTCAGGAAGAGCTCCACGCTGTTGCAGTTGGTGTACGCGATCACCGGAACGAGCTGCCCCTCCCGTCCCGGCCAGTTCCAGTGCGGGAATAGATGCAGCACCGGCTCCTTCGTCCAGAGACTGCGATACAGATAGTACGAGTCCTTCGGGTGCCCGGCGATGTCTATCGGCCCGAAGTCGGCGCCCTTCGCGGGCCATTCGCTCTCACCCAGGTAGTCGATCCCCGTCCACATGAAATCGCCGGCGAAGTAGTCGTGCGTCGCGACCCACTTCCAGAGACGCTCCGCACGGATCATCCCGGTGGTGTAGTTCGGATGTGTGGCCGAGCTGTCGTCGCCGAGCGAGTAACGATCGTACGGCGCGCTCCTCGCCGACACGCTCTCGGTGCCGATCATCTTCCACTCCGGATGATCGTGCCGGTCGGGCTCGGCAAAGAGCTCTCTGCGCTCGTGCCAGCGGTCGACGTAATTGTAGCCGACCACGTCCTCGGAGCTCAGGAATGCCGCCGTGGTCGCGCCATCGTCCGCGTAGATGTGATCGTTGCCCGTGGTGACGGGCCTGGAAGGATCCTCCGCATGGAAGATCCCTACCAGCCGCTGGAGCACCTCCTCGCCGTGTGGCATGCTCTGCTCGCCAATCTCGTTGCCGGCGCTCCAGAGAACTATCGACGGGTGGTTGCGGTCGCGGTGGACGAAGTCGACGAGGTCGCGCTCCGACCACTCGGTGAAGTACCTGTGATATCCCTCGTCCACCTTTCCGACCGTCCATTCGTCGAACGCTTCGGCCATCACCAGAAATCCCATCCGGTCGCAGAGATCGAGAAATTCCGGTGCGGGTGGGTTGTGCGAGGTACGGATGGCGTTCGCGCCCATCGATTTCAGTAACTCGAGCCGCCGCTCCCATACGCGCTCCGGAACCGCGGCGCCCACCGCGCCCCCGTCGTGGTGAATATTGACGCCGAGCAGCTTCACCCGTCTGCCGTTCAACACGAATCCTCTGTCGGCATCAAAGGCGATGGTACGGATGCCGAAGTGCGTGACGAGCGTGTCGACTCTGCGACCGCCGTCGAGCAGCTCGGAGCGGAGCGAGTAGATCACCGGAGTCTCCGGTGACCAGAGCCGCGGCGAAGCCACCCGCAG
>Ga0070679_100002049_pt1 | contig 18096 bp, 36 predicted proteins | sample KBSC63BmetaG_FD_65652 | JGI IMG/M metagenome (GOLD analysis project Ga0070679, IMG submission 65652) | Corn rhizosphere microbial communities from Kellogg Biological Station, Michigan, USA - KBS C6-3B metaG | ecosystem: Host-associated > Plants > Roots > Rhizosphere | place: USA: Michigan... | reverse complement strand
TCGAAGTCGGGCAGCCAGAAACCGCGGACCTGTTTCATGCCGAAGGCTCCGTCAGCAGGATCGAGACTTGGAAGGACGCGCCTGTCTGGCGCGGGATCGCCGGCGCCATCTGCATCTGGACCTTGTCGATCGCAATGACGGCCGGGTTCGCGCGAAGCTCGGCCGCCAGTTGTTCGAGTGCGGTGGCGATGGCTGCGACTACGGTCGATTGAACCGCCTCAGCTTGCGGGATGGCGATCGTTTCAACAAAGCCGACGGGGACTCTTCCGACAAGGGCGGCGACGGTGCGACTGACGGACATGGCTCTCCTTCCTCCAATAGCGACATGGCGTCGCACTCTATGGCCGAGACTTTGATTTTGTCCATAGCGGCGCGGCAGTGCTCACAGGGATCGATTGATCCGCAGCCCAGCCCTTCGCCGGCGAAGTGGTTGCGCTGGGTGCGATAGCCGGTGACCGTCGGCGAGATGAAGCCGCCGAAGATCACGACGGCGGGTGTGCGGAGCGCTGCGGCGGCATGGTGCAGGCCGCCTTCAGGTCCGACGTACAGTCGGGCGCGTTGCAGAACCGCGCACGCGAGACGAAAGCCCGGGGTCCGAATTTGCTCGACACCAGCAAGAGCCATCCCCCCGGCAGCGAATTGAGCCACCCGATAGCCCGCCTTTGCCAGTAATCGAGCGACCGATGCGTATCGATCATATCCCCATCGCTTGTTGGGTGCGCTGTCTTTGGTGTTCGGCTCGATGATGACCAGCCGATCGGAATCGCCCGTCAGTGCAGCCGCCTCATCATGCTCCTTCTGCGTCAACCACAATTCGCCGGCGCGAATTTGCCCGGCCTTGAAATGCCACCGCCTCCGGCCGCCTTGCTCGATCAGGCGGCAATAGACGCGCCTGCCCGGGTAGTGCTCGATCCATTCGAGGCCACCGCCACGCTCGGAGCCGGGCGGCGCCACGTTAGGATTGCCCTGAAAAATTAAAGGGGCGTTCGTCGCGTGCCAGATGATCCGGCCGGCCTGCCCGAAGGCGATGCGCACCCCGCGCTCGGCCGCGCCTTTGGCGAGGCCAGAGCCAATGATCTCATCCCCATATCCCATGAGTCCACCAAGAGCCTTGTTCCACCGCGTATCCATGCCTCGCGCGCCTTGAACCATTCATCGGCGTAGCGCTGATTCTCGTAGCCCGGCATGTCCGGGACTCCGCTGGTGAAGTGCGCAATTCTCGCGTTCACGTCCTCGCCGGAGTGGCCGACAAGGCAATTCCATTCGGCGTGCAATTCGCCGATGTCGCCATCGTCGAGCCAGCACAGACGGTGAAGGTCGCGGCCGGGCGCGGAGTTGAGAAGATCGAGTGTCAGGCCAGCCTTGTTCGCCGGGTGGTCGCAGTTGAAGGCGATGACGCTTGTCCAGTTCTTTCGCGCATAGCGCGTCTGAATCTGGCCATCCATCTTGCGATCTTCCTTCGGCCGATGGTCGTGATGCACGCAATAGACCGCCTTGCGGCGATCAAGCTGGTCGAACAGCCGGCAGACATTGTCGCGGAACAGCACGTCACCATCGGTGAACAGCGCCCAGCCGGTGCGCGCGAGGAAGGGCACGAAGAAGCGGGCGTTGGCGTGCTCGGTTGCCATCGGCGCGTCGGAGAGAACGTCCCAGAGGATCGGCCGATCGGCGGCCGAGGGCCGCCATTCCATCGGCCGGCGGTAGAGGCCAAGCTCGATCAGGTCCGACAGCAACAGGCCATAGATGGGCACGGGCAGCGTCATGTGCGCGCGGCACGTCTCACGTGCCAGCGCGAAAGCTACGCTCTCGCGTGGGTCGTAGCCGATGAAAATGGTTCGCTTGTCAAACATGACAGGCCCTCTTCAATGCTGACTTTCGGAAATGCTGAAACCGTCGATGTCGGCGAGGCGTTGAGGATCAGGACGCCGGCGCGATCGATCTGGCCGCGCACCTCGTTGAAGACGGTGCCCCAGTTGATCCAATAGCGCGCGTTGTGGTCCGTGCTCTGCGTCGCGTACTTCCCGGTGAAGCCGATCTCGGTGTGGTAGCGCTCTTGGCAATAGTGAGGGCCGGGCTGATAGTCGAAGCCGAACAGCACGATCCTTCGCGCACGCTTCAGATAGGCGTAATTGACCGCGCCAAATCCGGAGTTGCCGCCGCTCTCGATCTCCTCGACGTCCTCGGAGAAGCCCTTGCCGCCGCGGCGCACGCGCAACAGGTACAGCGCGCCCTCGATCGCCGGGCAGCGGCGGATTTCCGGCTCGACGGCGAAGACTTTCGAAATTGTGCAATTACGCAATTTCTGCTCCTGCCGCACGATCCACGGCCGATCGAGGCCGAAGACAGTATCGGCGAACGGCAGGTCCCACACCGATTCCTTGACCGCCAGCACGCGCACGCCGGGCATGTCGAAGCGGGAGAAGTCGAAGCCTTTGAGCGAGGGGCCGGTGCCGACGATCGCGAGCGGCTTGTCATCCCACCATGGCGCGTCGACCTTGCCGAGCGGCGGCAGCGGCGCCATTGGCGCTTGAGCCATGCGAAGCCCGTACTTTTGCGCGAGCTTACCGGCTTGGCTCATGCTGCCTTGTGCTTGCTCTTTTTGGTGCGGGTGGTCGTCACGGTCGCGTCATCGCCGGCGCCGGGATCAAACGCGGCCGTTACCGGCAACTCATGCGCCTCCGCCATCCTGATCCAGCGCTGCTCGTAAAGCTCTTGCAGCACGTTCGGCTTGATGCCGGCCTTGTCGAACACGGCGCCCTTGGTCGGCACCACGCCGTTATGCGTGAAGCCCGGCCGCCAATTTGAGACGATGAAGGTGGCATCAGGGTCAAACGGCAGTTGCCAGAATCGGGCGTTGCTCATGGGGTGCTTTCGCATGTTGTGACCGGGCCACCGTCCGCCCGCACCGCTTAAGGAAGCGTTGAAAAGGAAAAAGGCCCCGGGTTTCCCCGGAGCCTTTCCCATCTCGCATCGAAGCGGCCCGTTGCTAGGACACGATAGAGGTAAAGAACACGCCGCACTCGGATGCAACGAGCTTCTGCGTGTAGGCCATCTCGATTTCGACACGGTCCGATTTGATCGGTTCCATGCGGATGGTCGAGATGCGCTGGCCGAGCGGGCCGGCGCCGGTGTAGCCGGTCCAAGAGAACGAATAGCCGCCCGACGGCACAAGGATCGAGGGCGAGGGCGCGGCATAGACCAGTAGCGCAGACTTGCCGCCGATGAATGCGTTGCTCTCGCCGGCGTTCACCGTGCCGGCCGTATTCTCCGAATCGCTTTCCGCCCCGGTGTTCTGGATCGCATCCATGACCAGAATCTGGTCGATCTCCATCAGCGCGGCAACCGCCTGCTTGGTGATGATCGCGGGAGCGTTCGGGCTCGCACCGTACTTGATGCGGTCCGTGATGGTCGGGTGGTCGGACAGCTTGGTCCAAACCTGCCTGCCCATCACCAGCTTGTTCGCCCGGAAGCCGGTCCCCAGATGGATTTTGTCGTTGTAGAACTTGACGTCCTGCACGGGCGTCGCATTCGTCGCATCGCTCCACTGGAACACCGAGTTGCCGGCCGGCGAAGCCGACACGCCGGTGACGTCGACGCCGGCGCCGGTCCAGATGCCGGTGGTGAAGTAGGCCGCGGCCCAGTTCACTTCCCGGTTGATCAGGCCTTGCTGGGCGAGGAACATCGTCGCGTCACGGTCCATCTGGATCGGGGCGTCTTGGTTGGCCCGCAGGCCGTCGTCGATATCCTTGTGGAGGCCCCACACGTCGCAGAAATAGTTCGGCGTGGAGTCGATCCGCCAGCCGGCGCCGGCGGTCTCAGTCGAAGGCGCGCGGCGCCGCATGGTGTTGCGGTTGAAGTCGGCGCGCGAATAGACGAAATACCGGTCAGCCTGCTTCCCGACCGGGATGTTCGGGAACACCTGATCGGCGACAAACCCGGCGGGGTTCTGCATGAACGCGATCGAGATGTTGGTCAGCGGTACGTTTACGTGGACGTCGCTGCTAGTCGGATTCGGCATGTCGAGATTTCCTTTATGATGCCAAACCTTCGGGGCGCCTCTGACGAGAAAGGCCGCCCTCGCTAAAGGGCGGCCCTCTCATCTCGGCTGGGTGTGTGAGGCAATCAGCGTTAGCTGAGGCCTCGCGGCTGCAAGAGCATCGCAATGATCTGGCCGGCAGAGCCGCCCTCCAAAGCGAAGCCCATGAAGGCGTTGTCGGCGGAGGAGGCGTTGACCGCCTTCGCGTTGGCGTCGGAAACGATCGCCTGCCCCTTGGTGACGGAGCCGCCCAAGACGATCTTGGTGACGGCGCCCGACACGGTGCGCACGCAACCCGCGCGGCCCTGCGCCGCCGGCTTGTCCTGAAGGACGCCGATGGCGAGTGCGCCGCGGGTGGCCAGCGCGATCTGGCCGTTGGTGTCGACGGTGACGAACCGATACTGATCGGCCGACAGGTCCGCAGACGCCTCGAACGTGATGTCAAGTTGGTTGTTGAAGTCGAAAGACATTTGGTCCCTCGCGGTTTCCTTTTACGTGGTGCCGATGCCGGCTTTAAGGGTGGGTTGCGGCTTAGTGCGAGTTGCGCTTCGCCACCTGAGTCTTGTTGTAAAGCTCGGCGCCCTCCGGGGTCTCCAAGACCTTGGTGTAGGCAACGGCTTTGGTGACGCTGTTCTTCGTCGCGTAGTCGTTGACCATCGCGTCGAGCTTGCCCTGATCGGTGGTTGCATCGGGCGGGGTGTCGGCGCCGGCCGACTTGGACAGCGTCTTGAACGCGGCCGAGCCGCCCTTGAGCATCGCCTCAAGACCTTCGCGCACGTCCTTTTCCATCTTGGAAACGGCTCGGAGCACCTTGGCCTTCAGCGTGGTTTCGCCGGGCAGGTTCGGGATGTCGCTGGTCGCGCGCTTTTCGAAGTCCGCAAGCTCAAGCTTGTCCTGCTGGGCCTTCATCACCTTGAAGCTCGCCTCGCCCACCTCCGACTTGCGGATGGTGACGCCCTCGGCCTCGAAGGTCTCATCGCCCTTGGCGATCTCCGCCTGCTTGGCGTATTCCGCCTTCAGCGTCTCGGTTGCGGCAGCGACGGCCTTCTCGACCATCTTGCCGACATAGGCGCGCCACGCCTTCTTCGTGTCGTCGTCGCCGTCATCTGGCTCCATCGGGTCATCGCCCGTGGCTGACTGCTTCTTTTTGCCCGCCTTGAGCGTGGCAATCTCGGCCTTGAGCGGCTCAGTCGCCTTGGCGACCGCCGCATCAAGCATTTTCTTGACCTCGTCTTCGGTCATTTCGATCCTTCCTTTCGTCACCCATCCGTCGGGGAGCTTGCTGGTCAGTCCCAGCGTCTTCGCCCGCGCGATGATGTGCGCTTTTGCTTTCGCCGGGTCCTTCGCCCGACCGACGTCGTGGATGGCGTTCTCAAGGTCGCCCCCGTTCTTGATCGGGAACGATCCATCCGGCAACGCCGCGCCGGTACTAGCGGCTTGGTCGCGCTGATCCTGCGTGAAATCGCGCTTCCAATAGGGTTCGCCATCGTCGCGCTTCAGAATGGTCGAGCGCGCGTGAATTTGTGCCGGCCGGTCGACAGCCGAGATTTCGCTCATCTTGAAGGCGCGCATGATGCGTCGGCTCATTGCCGGGTGCCCTTGTGCTTGAGGAGCGCCAGCCGCGCCCACCGCTCGATCTCGGCCAAATCGGAGTCGCTACAAAGCGCCTCGACTCCTTTTTCTCCGGTTAATCGATTTTCGGAAAGCCGCAGCCTCAGCCGCACAACAGGGAGCGGGACCGCCTCGTTGGGTCCGCCGCGCTCGCGCGTGCGGCGCAAGTCTTCCTCATCCGGCGGGCCGATCACTTCGACAATGTCGGTATTGGCGTTGCCCATGTAGAAGTGGACAATCCGCTCGTAAAGCTCTTTTTCCGATCCAATCAGCCACCGCACGGCGGGCGTGGACGCAAGCCCGAAGGTGATCGGCATCAATCGACTTCCTCATCCTCGACGCGGTGGCCGCCGATCGAAAAGCCGGTGTACTCGCCCGATTGGTATTTGCCGAGGATGTGCGCCGGCGGCTTCATCGCGATCATCAGGCCGGTCGTGGTCGTCTCGATGCCCATGGCCTTGGCAATGTCGGACGTCAGCGGGAAGGCAAACACGACGGAGCCGAAACCATCCTTGTCATTCTGCCGATGCATGTCTTTGGACAGGCGCGAGTTTTCCATGAACTCGGTTGCCGCCTTGAGCATCGAATCCTCCGGGATGTGATCGTCTTGCGTGTCGAAGTAGTTCTCGCCGTCTTTCTTGCAGACGATGGCGAAGCCGAACACGAGTCCGAGGTTGCTGTCGACCTTGCAGACGGTCGCCTCGCTGCCGATCTCGAATTTCTGTGCGTACTCGGCCGGGTCGCAATCGTCAGGATCGGGCTTCTTCTTCGATCCGAGCGGGCGCTGCACATGCACGTCGCCGCTGCCCGGATCATCCTTGTTAACCAGCGTCCACTTTTTTCCCTTGGCCGGCGGTTGATAACCCGCCTCGCGCGTTGCAGCCCAGCCCTGCTTGATGCAGTCGTTGTACTGAAGGCCGCTCTGCTCCGCCTCGTTTGCCGCTTTGAGGAACACCTCGAAAGCCGGCGCCGGCAAGAAACGGGTGAGGTTGCCTTGGTTGGCTTCAGTGAAGGGCAAGGGTGTGGTCCTTTTCAAGCGGGACGGAATGGCCGAGGCGCCGCCGGGCGATCATGGCGCCGCGCTCGCATTCCTTTCCGATCTCCATGAACAAGTCGAACTCCAATTGTCCGCCACGGCGGACCCTCAGGTCCGCACCGTCTTAGAGGACATTCGTTCGAGAATTACTTCCGCGGGATTAACGATCACCATACTTGCCACCATCCGGCCGCCGTCAGCGCCCGGCTAGGCCGGCGAGGAAGCCTTGGACCGCGGTCGAGACGATGCCGCCGCCGGTGCCGTCGGGTGGCGTCTTGTCCTTATCCCGGAGCTTGAAGCGGTAAATGGCGGTACAGCGGCAATTGATGGTCATGCCCGGGTCGGCGCCGGGATCGCCCGGGTAGGCGATCTCGCCATAGGAGCATGTGAACGGATCATTGAGCCCGACCGTCTGGCCGTCCAACTCGACATGCGCCGGCCTGACCTTGTGATCGCCGACCGTCAGCCATGTCTTGGTGACCTGATCCTCATCCAGCTTGCCGCTCGCGACCGCCTGATTCCAGAGAAGCTGATTGCCAGAGCCGAGAGCGCGCTTCGCTTCCGTGCGCGCGATCGTCTCGGCGCGGTATTTGAGGTAGCGCTCGCCGTAGCGCGAGACCATGCTGTCGATCTGATCGCGCGACAAAGCGCGAGTGCCAGCAACATGAGAACGAAGACTTGGATCAAAACGTCGATCGCGAAGTGCTCGCGTGAGGGCCTGCCCATCCTGATTCTCCAACAAACGGCGATAATTTGAAACCGCCGCCGCCTGTCGTTGCGTGAGCCCGATGTACTGGCGGACGTCGCGCGCAATATCGATCGGGTTGTCACCTTGGCTGACGCCTTGGCTGATCACCTGTCGGACCGTGCCGAGCGTGTCCGATGACAACTCGCGAATGAGGTTCATCTCGTAGCCCTGCGCAAAGCGCACGGCTTCCGGGTTGACCTGCGAAAACGAAAAGTCGATTCCGCCCGTTGTCGACGAAGCGACGTTGGCGGCATCGTGCGCGGCGCCGAAGATCGCGGCCGTCACGGTGTTGACGAACGGCACGTAGCCCGCCTGCACCGTCTGGGCGTTGATCTGCTGCAAGGCTTCCGAGACGCGCCCTTGCCGGATCAAGTCGGCGAGGGCATCGACGTCGACCTGATCGCCGAGCCGGCGAACGGCATCGACATAGGCCTGCCGGACCTGTGCGCTCATGCGGGTTTGCTGGGCGAGCATGCGGTCGATATCGGCGGCATCGGCCTTTCCGAATTGGCCCGATCTGGGCCAATCGAATTGGCCCGGACGGTGCCTTTTGGCGACGAAAATGGCCATTTATGCCTCTTGCATGATACGACACCATGTCGTATGTTGAGCATGTCCCGAGGGGCTTCGCCCCGCCAAATGAGAGGAGAGCGGGAAATGTCTTGGAAATTGGTTAGCGAAAAGACCGGTGCCGAGATTGTGGAAGGCGCTGAATGCGAAACCTTTCGGGGTGAGCGTTGCGTGCTCAAGGGTGGCCGTCCGCCGCACAAGCCCGGATCGACTGGCCGCGTCTATGTCGCCATGGAAGGCGAGGAAGGCGAGCCCGGCTTTGAGTCCGAATACTTCCCCGGCGTGATCGGAGCCAAGTGGATCGAGGCCTGATGTTTCGACACTGCGCCCCGGCGGGCGCAGCACGAAGCATCCCGCTTCAGGAGGAAGTTGAATGCGCTACCCCGAAACGCCCCTCAGCACCATGACGGCATCCGAGTGGGAGGCCATGCGCTCGCATTGGGCGATGTTCTCCGGCTTCTCATTCGTCCGCAAGGTCGGGCGCTGGTACAAGGTCGAAGGTTTCGGCTTTGCCCGCAACAGCCCGCTGTTCATGAGCAAGGGCGAGGCAGAGGCCTACGCATCCAAGACGATCCTCGCCGAATCGCGCCGGCGCGCCGCGCTGGCGGCCGAGAAACTGGCCGCTTGACACCTACGTCAAGGTGTCGTAGCATCTGATCGTTCCCGAGGGGCTTCGCCCCGCCAACAATAGGAGGAATGGGAATGTCCCTCAAATCGATCAAGCGCTCCGCGTCCGGGAAAATCATCCCGAAGCGCTTTTCCGTCGAGCGGCTCGAAAGAGCCTCTGACGAAAACATGGGCTTCTGCGTGGCCTGCGGCTGCGAGAAGGAGGCGTGCGAGCCGGACGCGCGGCGCTACCACTGCGAAAGCTGCGGCTTCAATCTGGTGTTCGGCGCCGAGGAGATCGCGCTCTCCGGCTGGCTGAAGTGAGGAGGTGCATGACGATCTGGAATAAGACCACCGAGCGCGAGTATTGGGAAATGCTCGGAATCCTGCCACCGGCCGCGATGCGCGCCGGCGGCTTTCTGGTCGGCGAGGCCATGGATCACCGGACTTGCAGCGTGACCGGCGAGATCGCCGCGCGCTTCTCCGCCTTCAAGGAAGGTCCGACCAACAGCTTTTGGAAAGCCGCCGCGCCGATGACGGTCGCCGAGTTTTACAGGGAGATAGTTCGATGAAGTTCAAGCTTGAATTTTCCTGCGACAACGCCGCGTTCGGCGAGACGCCGGAAGAGCGCGCTGACGAAATCAAGCGCATCCTGACCGTGATCGGAGCGCGGGTGGCGATGGATATCCTGCCGCCGGGCGGTAGCGTTGTTAGAGACTTCAACGGCAACCGGATCGGCCGGTTCGAATTTTTGGAGGATTAAGATCAATGGCGATCCGCAATCTGGGCACGCTGTTGCCGGCATGGACCCGGCTCGAATGGAAGGATGGCGGCATCGACAACTGGAAGGATGGCGGCATCGCCAACCGCGAGGCCGCCAACAAGTGGAGCGGTCGCGCGCCGCCTCCGCCGGTCGGTGCCACCGTCGTGGTTGGTGTCAGCCGCATCGGCGTCGGCAAGGTGCTCGGCTATTTCGAGGAAGAGGGATTCCTCGGCGTGGTCGTGCTGCCGGCGAATCCGCCCGACTGGTACGTCAAGCAGAACGGCAGGAACGCCATCTGCCACGTCTTCGGCGCGGAGTTGATGGCGTGAGGTGCATCGCCTGCAACGAGATCAAGGCCCCCGAGGACTTCTATCCCGCGACACGCGGTTATGAATGGCGCAACCAGCCATGCAAGGAGTGTCACCGTGAACGCAGCCGCCTCGCCGTCAACCGCCGGCGGGCGATGCAGAGAGGAGAGTGTGTCGATGGCTAAGGTTTCGAAGAAGAAGCGCGAGGCGGCAATCAATTCCGCCTTCGGCAAGTATTGTTCCGGCATTCAGGTTCCGATCCTGAAGATACCCGCGATCTGGAAGGCCGGCGAGCAGGCCTATGACGAGTCCGGTGGTAGCATCGAGGCGGTTGGCGCCGCGCTGAGGGAAGCCGCGTTGCAGGTCGCGGCAAGCTGAAACCGAGCTACGCCACCTTGACGCTACGCCACGGTGGCGTATATGTTCCATATGCAACAGGGAGTGTTTCACAAGTGGGGTTCAAGCTGACCAAGGCGGAGATCGATCGGCGTGACGAGATCGTAGCCGAGCTACGGGAGAAATATGCGGACGTCGAGAAGGCCGTCGACGAATTTAACAATGAGGTTGCGCGCATGAAGGGGCCGATCGCTGATGCCATCAACGCCTATAACGAGAAGGTCGAGACGGCGCGCGGCTTCTGCGAGGACATCGCCAGCACCCGTGAGGGCGAGTTCGACGACAAATCCGAGAACTGGCAGGAGAGCGAGCGCGGCCAGTCGGTCCAAGAGTGGATCAGCGAGTGGGAGGGCGCCGACTGCTCGGAGATCGAGGAGATCGAGATCAACGAGATCGAGGCGCCCGAGTCCAGCATTGCCGATGATCTTGAGGCGCTTCCCACCGAGGCCGAGGCGTGAGCAAGCTTCTCAAATGCGCCGCCTCGCCATGCAAGTCCTGCCCGTACCGGCGTGACGCGCCGGTCGGGCTTTGGGCGCCGCATGAATACGAAAAGCTGCCGGGCTATGACGGCGACATCCCGGACCAATTGATGGCCGGCGCCCACGGCCGATTTGATTGCCACCAACGTGACGGCAACCTGTGCGCCGGCTGGGTCTCCACCCATGGCGCGGGCAATCTGCTCGCGCTGCGGCTCCAAGCCGACAAGGTCGATCCATCGGTCTGGGACTATCAGTCGCCGGTCCCGGTGTTCTCAACCGGGCAAGAGGCGCACGATCACGGTGTTGGCGAGCCGGACGCGCGCGCGAGCCGAATGATGAAGCGGCTGGTTAAAAAGATCAGGAGCGCAAAGCGGTGATGATCCACGGCGTCGAGATCGATACGTCCTACTACAAGGCCAAGACCGGCAAGATGCCGCGCGGCCGGGGCATGTGGACCTTTATGCTGGTCACCGACCGCATCACCGAGAAAGATCACTACCACAACCCCGGCAAATTCATGGGCTTTGCGGCTGCGCTTGGGCGCGCGGTCGAGTTGGCCAAGATGCGCAGGGCCTACCTTGTGAGGGTTATGCCGTAATGCCGAAGCACGATGAACATGGCGAATGGAGCGATGCGCCGCCGAAGGGCGCGACGATCGGAAGCCCGTTCGCCTACCGCTACAGCCACACCGACCGCGGCTTTTGCCGCATTTATTATCGATCGGTTGTTGGCCGGCGCGGGTTGCGTTGCTTCCAAGAGGACCGGCCCGGCGAGTTCGTCTTTTACATTTGCACGTTAGACGGCGAGCCTTCATGGGAGGGCATCCCGGCCGGCGCGCTCGATGCCGCACCGCCGGAGCCCGATGGAGTTGCCGAAAGCTTCAGGCGATGGCTCGCACGCTGAGATTTCACCCAGCCACAAGGCTGGTGTTTCTGCATATCGATCGATTCGGAAGGCACGGTCCAATGACACTTCACCGCACCCGCGACGGCATCACCTTTGAATGCTTCTCATGTGACGAGACGCTCGAAACTGGAACACACGATTTCGATGAAGCCATGGCCGCCTACCGGCAGGCCATGTGGCATCTCGAAAACGTCGCCGATGAATGGATTCACGAATGCCCGGCGTGCAAACGCACCCGGCGAGCACAGAGAGGGAGACGATGATCAAGCTTGTGTTGTTCTATACCGACCGGCGGGCCGAGACATGGTCGCCTGTCACGTTGCATGAGGCGCGGATCATTGCGGAAGGCCATGTCGGCAAGTCGCCGAAATTCGAAGGCAACGGCATGTTCGGTTACGCCTTCAACTCGGTGACCGGCCGCAGCCTTCGCGTGATTGGCGATGCCAAGCTTGCTGATCTGTTCGAGGTTGCTGCCTGATGCCGGTCAAAAAGCGGAAGTTGGTGCCGCGCGCAAAAGCGATCCGGCGGCTGCGCATTGCTGCTCTCAAGGCCGTGAGCGAGCTTGCCGCGGAGGTCGACCGGCGCGCCGCACGCGCGCTGGCCGCCGGCGCCACCGAGGAATGGACGTACCTGTCGGTTTACCTTGTTCGGCTGAAGAAAGCTGAGGAAGGATTGAATGAGCCGATCCGACATAGCGCAGCCGTCCATTGACGCCTACGACGCCACGTCATATCTATGATGGTCGAACCTGCCCCAAGGGAGTATTCGACCCGATGACGAAACCGAAAAAGTCGGACCCAACCGAGACGTTCCGGCTCAATCTCGAAAAGCTTGATCTGACGATCACCGGCGCCGCGCCCTATCTCGGCTTGAGCCCGCGCCAGCTTCAGCGGATCGCCGCCGGCGCGCCCGTGCCGAAGCCGGTCGCCAAGCTGATCCGCGTCGCGATCAAGTACAAAATCCCATTGGAGGTTTTGGCCGATGGCTAGGAGCGGTGAGCTTCGCTATGCGCAGCATGAGGACGATCCCGTCGTCTTCAACGGCGACAAGGCGATCATTTACATCAATGGGCATTGGCAGGGCATGTGTCCGGACGTCGCCGCCGGCGCCGTCGAGATGACCGAACCCAGCTTCCGCGTGCGCTTCGGCAAGATCGCCAGTCTGATCCCGGGGGCGATATGGAAGTGAAGTGGACGCGCGAAACCAAGAGCGGCGAGCGCAGAATCACCATCGTGGCCAATGATACAGCGCTTCGTCCTGAAACGATTGAGCGATGGATCGAGATGTTGCGCGCGGCCCAGAGGTGGCTGATCGAGGGCCTCAAGTCTTCGCCGCGCGCCGAATGAGCGACCGCTTCTACACCCGGCGCAACAAAGAGCGGTCCAAGCCGTGGGAGGTTGTCCACGACTGGGGCGGCAAGGAAGAGTCCTCGCCGATAACCATCAAGGTCGTTGCGCGGCATTCCAACCATCAGGCCGCTTTCAATGATGCGAAGGCGCGGCAGGAGAAGCACCGTGGCGCAAAACCTCACGATGATCATGGAGCGCGTCGCCCATAACGGCACGCCAGACGACTTCGCGCTGTGGGCGTGCCGCGGCGAGGGCCGCGGCTGCAAGCGCAACCGAACGCGCGCCAGCGCCAAACACTGTGATGACTGCGTCCCGTGCTCCAACATGGGAGAGACGCTAGGCGAGGTTATCGATCGCCTGAAGCGAGGTGACGCCTGATGGCAGACTTCGACACGATCCACCGGCCGCAATTCGTCCATGAGCGCCAGCTTGTGATGGGCGAGACCTTCACCATCACTTTGCGTGAGTTCGATCCAGCACGCGCGGCGATGACGGTGCGCTTCATCTGCGACCCGGACCTTGTGCTGCGGCCAGCCGGCGAAGCCGGGATGGACCTGATCAACGATTGGAAGCGCCGGCACTTCAAGACGCCGGTGGAAGCGTTTGCCTAACCGAGGAGGACAATCTTGGTCTCGATGATGCAAATGGGCGCCTGCGGTGCGCTTGATGCTGAGGGCTTTAAGAGCGTCGGCACGCCGCACACCGACAAGAGCCCTATCCCCGGAGTCTTGCTCATGATGGACGAAGGCCACCAAAAGCTGTTGATGATCCAAGGCGACGGCACCGCCATCGATCTTTTGGAGGTTTACCGGCTGGCCGAGGATTGCGTTCGCAACTGGCACCGCGAAAAGACGCTGCCGGGCTTTGTGGGCGACTTTAAGCGGCTAACGCCACTGGCTAAGGCTCTTAATGGTCGCCGCTTCTACAAATAGGCCGAAACGGCCCGATTCCCCGAAGCCGAATTAATATATGGGTACGCCATATTGACGTAGTGGACGGCTGACCCTATATTGAGCTTGCGGGAATACCCCCGCTGGCAAACGAAGGAGGATCAGAAAGGAGGCCGCAAATGGCCTACAAAGTCCCGCCCGCCTCGATCGCGTCGACTGCCTCGAAGCTGGCTTATGCCCTGAAGTCGATCCATGAGGCGGCAAGCCTCAATTCCCCGAAAACCCTCAGCGAGGCCAAACTGCTACTCTCGACCATCGAGCATGTGGCCGGCTTGGCTGTGTCTGAGGCCGGCGAGAGCTATCCGGCTCTGGCCGCTTAGCTGACGTCAAGCCCGGGGTCTAAATCCGGCCGGTTCAACCGCTTGGCGCGCTCTGATTTCAGGCGCGCTATTTCTTTATCGTCATCGGCCTTTTGCGCCGGCGTGCGGAAGGCGTCGCCCACGGCTCCGCCGGCATCGTTCTCGAAATGCTCATCCGGGATCGGGCCGGCCTTCGACCTGATGCCCGTGGTGTTGGTTCCGTCTCTCGTCATTTGCCACCCTTGGCGATCAGCACCGGCTTGCCGGAGGTGCCGTTGTTATCCCAAATCGTCCAGCTTTTGAAGTTGGGCGAGAGCTTGTCGAAGTTCTGCTCGTTCTTCGTGTTGCCGAGGATGATCGATGGCGGCACGTAGCGGCCATTGGCCTGACCGTTCTTATAGAACCGGCCGATCGAGCGCTCGGCCGCGATCTGCGGCGCGGTGTGCATGTAGTGGCCATTGATGTCGTAACCGGCCGCCTGATATTCGAGCATGCGCGCGGCTGCGGTCGATTCCGTCTTCATCGTCGAATCGAAGGCGACGTTGAGGCCGAGCGCCTTGGCCCGGCTCGACGTCATCTTCAGCACATGGTCACTCTCTTCGTGGTAGAGCGCCGCATAGCGCTCATCGAGACCATCGGCTTTCGCGAGCGGTCCCTTGAAATCATCCGAGTTGAGCACGATCGTTTTCGACGGATCGACTGGACCATCGGGCGAGGTGAGGAAGCTTTTTCCCGATCCGCCGCGGCCACCGAGCATCGTCATGGTCGGACGCTCGCCGGGTGCCGGCGTCGCCGCATCGATCCGCTCCGGTGACAGCGCGTCATTGACAAGCTGTTCGTGCAAGGCTTGGCGTTCCGGCGTGTAGGTGCCGTCCTCCTGCATATAGCCGCCTTCGCTCACGGGCCGATCGGATGGCACGCGGGTCGCCATCGACGCTTCAAGCTGGGCCGCGGCATCGCGGGCATGCGGGTTCACGCGATTGTAGATATCGTCCGGCTTGACGTTCGGGTCAGCGTTTTTGTTGTAGAGCGCGGTCGCGATGCCGCCGGTGCCGCTGCCGAAGGTGAAGCGGCCTTGCTCGTCATGGTTCTGGTTGTACTTGAGCACCGTGCGCTGCATGGCAAAGCGGCCGTCATCGCCGTGGTTCTGGTTAAACTTCCTCATCTTGGCGATGTTCACGGGCTTGTCTTTCGCCGCGCCCACGAAGAAAAAACGCTTTTGCGCCTGCGTCGCGCTGGTGTTGTTGTTCATGAAGCTGAGGTCTTGAATATCAGATTGCTCGAAATCGCTCTGCCGTTGCTCATCCGGCGTGATCGGCTCGCCCGTTTCCGGATTGATCTGGCCCACGCGCGGCATGGCGCCGGGCTTGGCGAGCAAGCCGACATCCTCCGGCGGCTCCGGCAGGCCGGCGACGTCGGCGAGGTATTCCGAAAGCTCTTGGTTCGGGAACAGCGGCGCGCCGGCGCCGGCAAGTGATTGCAGATAGGCGCCAAGCTCGGCAAGATCGACCGGCGCAAGCCGACCGGGCTTGATCTGCGGCACCAATGACGGGTCGATGCCGTTGTAGGAAAAGATGCGCGGCAAGAGGAAGCGGTTGAGCACCGAGGCGATCTGGTTGAGATAGGACTCGCACGATCGCAGGAACAACTCGGACTTGTTCGCCGACAGTGCGTAGGAGCCCTTGTCGTCACCCAGCGTGAGGAAGTCGGCGAGCGCGGCCATTGCGATCAGGCGGTTGTAGCGCTTCACCACAGGATCGGTATCGATCGCGCGCTTTGAGCCGCTCGATGACAACAATTCCAGCTTCACCATCGGCACGGAGGACCATGTGCCATCCGGATTCTGGAACGTCTCGGACGGCAGCACCACGCCGGCTTGCGAGTTGAGCTTCACGTCGCGCGCGAGCGCTTCCATCTGCTGGCGCACAGTGACCTTGTCGGCCGACGCAGTCGGCGCGAGGTATGCCTTCGGCATGTAGACCACCGGCAGGCCGGCAAGCTCGCGCTCGATGCCGATTGACTCATGGTCTTCCACACCGCGCTTGAGGAACCATGGCCGGTAGCACGCGCGCAGGATCGAGACGCCTTCGGGCGAATTCTTCTTCGACGTAGTGCGGAAGAGCAACGCGCGCTCGATCGGGATGTAAAGCAGCGGGCCGCCCTGCGGCGGCAACTGCCACATCCCGTTGATGCCACCGTCCTCCTGCATCGCCCACTTCAGCCGCGAGTCCTGCGAGCGCAGCGGCAGCTTGCGGATGCCGATGCGGCCATCATCAAACTTCGATCGCATCGCCGGGTCGTCTTGGTTGAGACCCATGCGCCGCTTGAGCACGATTTCGAGATACGACCAGCCGTATTGCAGCATCGAGAGGATTTCACCGATGGTGTCCTCCCAAGTGTGGCTCATGTCGTCGAGCAAGCCTTGCGCAAACTCGGCCTCTTGCTCGGCCTGTGCGGAGAAGTTGCCGCCGTCGGCGCCGTTGTCTGCCGGCTCGACACGCCAGTCGACCGCGCGCAGGATCAGGGCGATGGCCTGAAGCACGGCGGAGACGATCGGATCGTCCCCCATGGTGCGATAGACCTTCTGGGCCTTGTCGCCATAAAGCTCCGGCAGATACTCCTCGAACAGCAGGCCGGAGAACGCCTTGAGACCGGAGACGCCGACCTGATCGAAGGCCTTGGCCTCGGCATTGCCGCGCAGCACGTTGTCGGGCGTGGGCTCCGGCACGCCGGGCGGTGCCGTCTTGTCGCCGCCGGCTACGTTGGTTGACTGCGTCGGGCTGTCGGCCATGGTCGGTTACCAGAGGGTTTGAGCGGGTTTCGGCACGCTGGAGATGCCGCCGATGTCATCATCGACCACCACAGAGCTTAATTCCGTTAACGCCCACACCAGCGCATCCATCCGGTCCGGCGAGTAGCCCTGCTTTTTCCGGTCAAAGTCGGTGGTCATCTGGCACATTTGATCCTCAAGCCGGGCGAACATGCCTACGTGATGGACCTTTTTCTTTTCGTAAAGCGCGCTGATCGGCTCCGCCCGGATGGCCTTGCCACGCGATGCCCAAACCATCCGGTACGGGACGTTCTCCTCGACGTTGCGCACGGTCGCCTCGACCATGTCGCCGCCATTGTTGGCCTCGCCGACGATCCGATCGCCACCGCGCGCATGGAAGAGCGCGACCGCTTCCTTGGCCCACTCGGCTGGCTTGTAGACGTCGGAGCGATCCTCGAACACGTAAAACTCGTCATTGACGCCCTTGCCTGCACAGACGATCCCGGTCTCGTCGGAGTCCTCATTCGTCGACGTCGCCGGGTCGATCGCGACCACCACGCGCACAAGCTGCGGCACCTCATGCGGCTTGCAGCGCGTCTGCTCGATGTTGGCGCGCGACCAGAGCGCGCCGGGCGCATCGTCGATGATTTCGGCGCCCAACTCCTGCCGGCCGAGCCGCGTGCCCTCGTACTTGTCGACCACGCGCTTGATGAATTTCTCGGACAGGTTCGCGCGGTTCTCGGTGGTGATGCCGTGCGTCATCACCGTGGTTGGTTCGGCGAGGATGTCTTTGAGCAGCTTCAGCGGTCGCGGCGTAGTCGTGATCACCGATCGCGGCGTCTCGCCGAGACGTAGGCCGAATTGCAATTGATCCCATGCATCGACCGCGTACTGCCACTTCGCAAGCTCATCAGCCCACGCTGCGCCGTGCTGCGGACCGCGCAACTGATCGGGCTCGGTGCCGTTGTAGAGCGTGCAGACGACGCCGTTCGGGAACGTCACCGATCGATTGGATTGAACGTAGGTCGGGCGCTGATCGCGCGAGCAGACTTGCAGGATGCCGGATGCTTCAGCCGGGCCGCGGCCGTAGCCCACCATGACGTCACGCGCATCGGCCGCGGTCTCTGCGACCAGCGCGATATGGCCGACCGTGCCGCCCATGAGTGGCGTTGATCCCTTGGGATAGGCGACACCGCGCACCCATTCGGCGCCGGAGCGGGTCTTGCCGAAGCCGCGGCCGGCGATGATCGCCCATGTCAGCCAGTCACC
>Ga0070679_100002046_pt1 | contig 18100 bp, 15 predicted proteins | sample KBSC63BmetaG_FD_65652 | JGI IMG/M metagenome (GOLD analysis project Ga0070679, IMG submission 65652) | Corn rhizosphere microbial communities from Kellogg Biological Station, Michigan, USA - KBS C6-3B metaG | ecosystem: Host-associated > Plants > Roots > Rhizosphere | place: USA: Michigan... | reverse complement strand
AGGATATGACGCGCACCCGAACGCGCACTACCCAGTGCTCTACCAGCAGGGACATTTCGGGCTGAACGCACCACTCGGCTTCAACACGGAACCGCAGCCGGGCGACGAACGCCAGCGTGAAGGCCGCATTTCTGGCATCGCGCTTTACAAAAGGTGGTCAGGGCCGAATTTCCCGCGCATGATCGTGGTCACCTTCCAGCACCCCACGCCATTTTTCGACGATTCCTACGCGGTGAACTCGGCAAACAACGGCCCTTATGGCGACGCGATCATGGACGAGTTGATTCCGTATGTGGAGCAACACTTCCGGATCATTCGCCAGCCGTATGCGCGATTGCTGACCGGCGGGTCAACCGGCGGCTGGGAGTCGCTGGCATTGCAGGTGTTTCATCCGGAGTTTTTTGGTGGAACCTGGACTTTCTATCCTGATCCGGTTGATTTCACGCGTTATCAGATCGTGGATATTTATAACGATGTGAATGCGTTCCTCGCGCCGGGTTTTGATGCTCCGATACCCGAGCGTCCTGCGGAGCGTTCGCCGGAAGGCCAGGTAACCACCACGATCCGGCAGATGAGCCAGTTTGAAGAAGTGCTCGGAAGCCGCGGCCGCTCCGGCCAGCAGTTCGAAGCATGGGAGGCTGTTTACGGGCCGGTCGGCATTGATGGCTATCCCAAGCCGCTGTGGGACAAGCAGACCGGCCGGATTGATCCGCAAGTGGCGGTTTACATGCGCGACCACGGTTACGATCTGCGCTACTACCTTGAGCAGAACTGGCCCCGCATCGGCCAGCAGCTCGTGGGTAAGCTCCACATATATTGCGGAGACATGGACAGCTTTTATTTGAACCTGGCTGTATACAGGCTCGAGGATTTTCTGCGCCAGACGGCCTCGCCTGCGTATGGGGGGTCTTTTGAGTACGGCAGGCCGATGAAACCGCACGGCTGGTCGCCGCTGAACCAGGCAGAGCTGGTGACAACGATGGCCGATTACATCAATCGTCACGCACCAGCAGGCGCGGATAATTCATGGAAATACTGAGTTACGAATAGCTGAGCCTACTGTGCTCCTGCACTCTCCGCAGCCTTGGCCGGTTGTGCCACCGTGCCGTTGCGCACCATCCAATAGCCAGCACCGGCGATGATGAAGAGCGCCAAACCGCTGGCAACGAACAGCGGCCGGATTCCCAGGGTCTGTGCCAAATAGCCGGAGAGCAGCAGACCCAGTACCTGTGCCAGCGAGATCATGGACATGAAGGTGCTGCTCACGCGTCCCATCATTGCAGGCGGCGTCTCCTGCTGTGACATTGTCTGTGCCGGCACGAGCACGAAGGAGATAGCAAAACCCATAGCGAACGTGCTCACGCCCGCCATAAAGCGATTTTGAAAAGTCCCGAGCAGCCCCGCGCCCAGGCCGAGCGCGACCAGTCCACAGAGCACAACCAGAGGCTTGGGAAAGTTACGAAACCGTGCCATGACTGACGAACCGACAATGAGGCCGATTCCCACCATGGAACTGATCACGCCGAACAGGAACGGGCCTGCAGCCAGCGAGTCGCGGATGTAGATCGAGATCAGCGGACTGAACGAACTGAGCACAAACATGGCCACGGCCATGGCAAGAAAAACAAACGAAAGACCTGAGTGAGTAAAGATGAAGCGGTTACCTTCGAGAAAATCCTGGGTCAGTTTGTCGACAGTTTTTTCCGTCTGCGACTGCGGACGAACCACCACCAGGGTGGAGATCATGAATGCGGAGAAGACAAAACTGGCGGTGTCTAGATAAAAACAGGCCTTCTCACCCAACGCCGAGATCAGAGCTCCCGCAGCAAAGGGAGAAAAGAGCCGTACGATATAGAACGCTTGCGTCATCATTGCATTGGCGGCCAGCAAGCTTTCTCTGGGCACCAGCGTCCTGAGTGTCACAGACTGTGCCGGCGAGAAAAAACTTGAAACGGCGCTAAGCGCAACGAAAATCGCGCAGATTTGCGGCACATCGTGTACAAAGACAAGGCACAGGATCAACAACGCGCGGATCACGTCACTGGCGATCATCACGCGCTTCACGTTCCAGTGGTCCACAAAGACCCCGGCGACGGGGCTGATGATGGCCAGCGGAAGCACGTACGCGATGGTCACGGCAGTTACCTGCACCGGCGTGCCATGCCAGCGGAAAGTAATCAGGCTGATGACACCAAACAACGCAAGGAAGTCGCCCATGATGCTGACGAACTGCGCCATCCACAGCGTACGAAAGGGTGGAAACTTGAGAATTGTCTTCTGCGTGAAGGCGGCGACCGGAGTTGGGGAAGACATTTGGGGAATTTTCCTTGGAGAGAGTAGCTTACATGAACTTTGGCAGCGTTCTGTCGTGAAGGCGCTCGCGACCAGATGTTCCCGCACTTTCTAAGAAAAAATTTATTAATTTGGTAGTATGGATTCGAATCTGAAGCGCAACATAGCTGCAAACACATGAAAAGGTGGTACATATAAATGTACTGTCCTTCCGGCCAAACCGGTTTAGAATTAGGCCAACCCCTTGGTGTCAGGATTGTGAGTTAAATGGACCCGATCCCAGCAGCTTCCCTCCTGTTGGTAGTAGCAACTGAAGCCGCCCTGCGGCTGCGCTCGGACTGGCTCGTTCGCGCGGGTTACAAAGTAAGCCCTGCTACCAGCCTCAAAGAAGTCGAACAGGCGTGCCATAATCGCGCCTTTGATATGGTGTTGCTTGCCGACGCAGTAGAACCAAAAATGAAAAAGGCCATCGGCCTGACGGTGCGCCACTTCTTCCCTGAGGCCCCCATCCTGCAGATGGGAAGAATACGGCCGGACATTGAGGGACAGTGCTTTGTTACGGGCGACTCGCGAGAGGACCTGCTCTCTTCGATCAACAAGATTCTGAGCCATGACGAGATCCGTCCGGCCGCCATTTAGGTTTTTGAGAAAACAAAAAAGGAGCCTCGCGAAGAGGCTCCTTTTGTTTTTCAAACCTTCTTACTGCTGAGGGGCAGCGGTGGGGACTGCTCGGGCGGAACTCGTTCCGATCGCTTCGCCTGAGAGCACCAGCTCTACGCGACGATTCTGCTGCCGCCCTTCTGGTGTGTCATTGGTTGCAACCGGGCTTGTCTTGCCCAGCCCACGCGCTACGATTGAGCTATCGGGAATGCCCTGCTGGACAAGGTAGCTGCGCACCGCGTCGGCGCGTCTTTCTGAGAGCTGCTGGTTGTATTCGTCACTGCCCACGGCGTCGGTATGGCCTTCCACCTCAAGATGGAGTCCGGGATGCGCGAGCACAATCCCGGAGACCTTGGCCAGGCGCTCGCGTGCGCCCGGAAGCAGCTCAAAGCTGCCGGTCTTGAAGAGAACGTCAGACATGTTGGCAATCAATCCGCGCGCGGTGTCGCGGGTGGCGAGCACGGCGTTCAACTGTTGCAGAAGCTGCCCGCGCAAATCAGCTTTTTCTTTTTCTGCCTGTTGACGAAGCCGGTCAGCTTCTTCGGCCGCCTTGCGGGCTTTGTCGGCTTCAACCGCGAGAGACTGCTGCTGTGCCACGGCCTGCGCCTTGGCGGCTTCCGCTTCCTGGCGGGCCTTCTCGGCATCCTGCTTCATACGGAGAGCCTCAGCCTTTGCGGCTTCGGCCTGCTGGCGTGCCTGTTCAGCCTGCTGCCGTGCCTGCTCAGCCTGGACACGAGCTGATTCGGCTTCAGCGCGCCGGCGAGCTTCAGCTTCGGCATCGGCACGGGCTTTGGCTTCGCGTTCTTCCGCGGCTTTTTTGTCCGCTGCAGCTTTGGCGTGGGCCTCTTCCTCTGCCTTCTGTTTTACGGCCATCACGCGCGCTTCTTCGGCGGTGCCCACGGTTTCGCGTGCCAGAGTTTCGATGGTTGCTTTATCACGCTTGCGGACATACGCTTCTTCGGCGTCGCGCAACTGCTGGTCAGCCCTGGCGATGATGCTGGAGGCATATTTATCTGCCGCTGCAACGCGCGCGATGCGCACTGCATTGCGGGCCTCAAACAGCGAGCGCGGAGTCTTGCGGTCAATCCCGAAAATTGCGTCCTGAATGTGAGTATTCGTCGAGCTGTAGGTGCCGCGGCCAAGCAGTTCATATCTGGCATCAATGTTTTGTTCCCGCGTTCCGGCGGGAATGACGTTTTCCATCACCACCATGTTGCCGGGCTGGTTTACTGCAAAATACGGCTCGGCAGTCACGATCAGTCCGAACGTCTGCATGTCGGTAATCGCTTTCAGCTTTGCGCTGTTGTGGTCGAATACGAGCTCGCCGAGGTTCACCGCACGCCCTTCCGGCGAGACAGCCCACAAGACCAGGCTCAGGTACTCAAGACCGAACTTGGTGGGATCGTCGAGATTCTCAAATTTCGCGTCGATCTCGAGATTGCTCTTCTTTCCGGTGACATGCGCTTCACCGGTGGCATTGCTCATGAGCTCAGTGCCGTGGAATTCGATTTTGACGGCGTCATTGCGCAGCCGGTAGTTGATTGCCTTCGTGGTGCGCTGTACGTTGCTGGTCTGGGCCGGCGCCGGAGATGTCTGCGCTGCCAAACTCAACCCCAGGAACAAAGATCCGAACAGTGCCAGTGTTTTTCTCATGGCATTTGCCTCAACAGATGGTGGGAGTAGTGAATTTTTCGATCTAACTTTATGTCGGGATTGGTCCTGTTGGAAGAAGCGTTTAGTGCAAGGTGGTTGTTAGTACTTTCGTGCTTTCGGCCATGATCCTGCGAGTTTAAGCGAACGGCTGGCTCGGGCCGTGCAGAAGCCAGATTTGAACTCACGTGGACGCGTACTCGATAATGTGGCTGCAGCACCTGAAAAGGAGAACATCGGTCATGCGGCAAAACTGGATTCGCGCGGTTATGGCAGTTGCGGTCTCAATTATGGCTATTTCGCTGCAGGCGCAGCAGCAGGACAAAAGTAAGAGGCCCAGCCCTCCTGGGACCGCGGAGGTCGCGCTGAAGGGCAAGACAATCAAGATTGACTACAGCCGGCCTTCCATGAAGGGGCGGAAAATATTCGGCGACCTGGTGCCTTACGGGAAGGTATGGCGCACCGGAGCCAACGAGGCTACCGCTTTCAGTACGCCGATTGACCTTACGATCGGTGGCACCAAAGTACCTGCCGGCAACTACACGCTGTACTCATTGCCGACCGACAATTCATGGAAGTTGATCATCAACAAGCAAACCGGGCAGTGGGGCACTGAATACGACGAAAAGCAGGACCTCGCACGCATTGATATGAAGGTCAGCAAGACGGCGCAGCCGGTTGAGCAGTTCACGATCTCGTTCGACAAGACGGGACAGGACTCAGCAAACCTGATTCTGGAATGGGAAAACACCCGCGGAACAGTTGCTGTGAAAGCTCAATAGAGTTCCAGAAAGTGGATGAGGTGTGGGCTGGAGATCTACGGTCCGCACCCGCCGCTGCCCGCCATCTGGAAGCGGCTGATCTCGCCGCTGTTCGGCACGACGCTTACATCTGCCGCGGCACCGCCAGAAAAGGAGCAACGGCCCGAGAGACCGCCGGCCTGCGGTGTGCCAGTTACGTTGAAGTTGGTGGAAGGCCGTGTGCCGTCAGCCGTGAGTTCAAACAGATATCCGTTCTTCACACCGCTTGCCAGTTCTTCATCCATGAGCAGGCATGCCCCATTCTTGCTGGGATGCGTGCAATCGGTGGAATTCGGTCCGAGCGCCACGAGCGTCGGAGCGAAGCCTTCCTCCGGGTACACCTCCGAATACATGAATTCAGCAGTGCGGATTGCGTTGAGAGAGGAAACGGCTGAAGCTTCATTCGCCTTCATTCTGGCATGAACAAAGCTGGGAATGGCAATCGCCGCGATCACCAGGATCACCATGACAACGACCATTAACTCCACCAGGGAGAAGCCGTTCGAGGTCCGGCCAGACCGCGAATTGTAGATGACGGGGGACATACAACTAAAGTGCTTGCTTGGTGACTAAGGATAACGCAAGACTAGAGCTTTTCACCTAATTAATTTTCGGATAACTGCAACTGTCCAAGGACTTTTGGCTGTTTGCTGAACGTGCCCGTTTTAGCCCATCAAGATAAACGCATCCATCGGCAAATTCCCTGACTCAGAGGTGGCGAAAGTCCAACAACCTGCGCGGGTTTTGTCGCCTAGCGATATAAGAGCCGCGGCAACGCCTTTTCATTAATTTGCAACGGCCGCTTACGCTGCGGAGAGGTCATTTCCGGAGGCGGCCGCTTCGCGGCGAAGGGCCGGGGCAGAGGCGTTGGCGGGCAGATCCCCGGCTGCCGGGAGGTGTTCCACCTGCGCAAACGGGAGAAACACGGCGAAACAAGTGCCATGGTGGGCAGTTACCGTGCTGGAGCGCAGGCGGATTCTGCCGCCATGCTTCTGCACCAGCCCCTGGCTCACCCACAGACCCAGCCCGGTGCCTTTTGTCGCTTTCGTACTGAAGAATGGCTCGAAGATGCGCGGCAGGTTCTCCCCAGGAATGCCCGCGCCATCGTCGGCAATGGTGATCCGTACTCCGAGCCGGCCCTCGTGATCATGCACCTGACGGGTACGCAGGCTCACGTTGCCGCCTTCCGGAACCGCCTCGAGGGCATTCAGCAGCAGGTTGGAGAACACCTGCCGGAGTTCGGCCGGATAGCCGGACAGCGCTTCACTAGCGGCGTAACGCCGGTGCAGCGTGATCTTGCCTTTCTCCACACGCGATTCAAATGCTCCCATGGTTTCATCGAGCAGCGCGTGAACGTCGACCGTGACGGGCGACGAGATCTGGCGGTAGAAACCGAGCGTCTGGCGCGTGATGTGTACGACCCGTGACAGCTCCATTTCCGCGGTGCGGATATAGTTCAGCAGATTGCGGGGCGTTTCCGTGTGGGTCCGCAGAATATAGAGCGCATTGGTCACCGCAGCAAGGGGATTGTTGATTTCGTGGGCGATGCTTGCCGCAAGGTGGCCTGTAGCAGCCAGTTTCTCAGAGTGCCGCAAGGCTTCGTCGGAAGCTTTCCGCGCACTTACATCCATCGCAACACCCAACATGCGAACCGGAGTTTCCGCGATCAGGATTGTGCGGCCGCGTGCTTCCAGCCAGTGAATACTGCGGTCCGGGAAGACGACGCGATACTGCACTTCATACTCTCCACTGCGCATCATCGCTTCAGTGATGGCCCGGTGTACCTGTTGGCGATCTTCCGAGTGAATGCTCTCAATCCAGCTTTCATAGCGGCCATCGAACGTCTCCGCGGCAAAGCCATGGAGGCGACGCAGCTCATCGGACCACACCAGGGCGCCGGTCTGCAGGTCCCATTCCCAGATGCCGATGCCAACGTATTGCTGTGCCAGTTCGATACTTTCCTTGCTGCGTTCCAGTGCCTCCTGCGCGCGCCTGGTCTCTGCGATTTGCTCCTGCGCTTCGCGGTAGAGACGTACGTTATCGATGGCGACGGAAGCCATATGCGTGAGCTGTACGAGAATAGCTTCGTCATCGGCGGAAAACTCACCGTTGACTTTCTCCGTGAGCTGGATGAGGCCGAGGTTGCGGCCATCGCGCGTGAGCAGCGGAGCCGCCAGCCAGCCGCGCTGAGCGGTTTCGGAGTTCATCATGGGACGCCACTGGCCCGCGTTTTTGGCCCGGGAACTGAGCCGCATAGGCTGGTTCAGGTTGCAAGCCAGCGCAAACATCTCCGAGCTTTCCTGCGGGAAGATAAAAGGCGCTCCTTCGGCAGCTGATACCGAAGTCAAACTCTGATGCCACCCGCCCCGTGCCAGCAGAGTCGCAAATGCCTGTCTTGCGCCGATGATGGTGCGCGCCTGATCGGTAATGACCTGCAGAAGGGAATCGAGCGTGAGAGCCGAATTGATTTGCACGGAAGCTTCCGCGAGTGCACGGAGCACAGCGGCGCGGGCCTGCTCGGCAGCAAGCGTGTCGAGCGAATTACGATAGAGCCGCGCATTATCGAGAGCGTTGGCCGCCTGGCGCGCGTAGAGCTCAACCAGCCGTGACTGGCGCTCGCTGGGCGAGTGCGGCTTGCGGAAGAAGGTGACTACGACGCCGAGCGGCTCCCCGCGCACGTTGGCAATAGGCATGCTGAACAGCGCACGAAAGCCAACGCTTTCTGCGGCAACGTTGAACGGAAACTGTGTTTCCTTTTTTGTGTCCTCGATCAGGACGCGCTGCTCAGGCGAGAAAAATGAAGCGGGAAACTCGTCAAACTGCTTGATCTGGTCGGAGGTAAATCCGGTGAACGCCTGCACGCGCAATGTCTTGCTGTTGCGCTCAGGCAATACCAGCATGAGCGCCAGGTCAGTCTTTTGCAGAGTAGCCACTGACGAGAGCACGTCATTGAGGAGGCGGTGCAGCTCCAGACTGCTGGAGAGACGGACGCTGAGTTCATGGAAGCGCTTAAGATCAGAGCGCTGCGATTCGAGTTCATCGCGCAACCGTGCCAGGTCGGAACGCAAGCGGCTGGCGAGAGATTCTGCCGCTGACCACTTCTCTCTCGCGTAGCCCACGATAAAAGCCACCACCGCGAGCAGCAGAGTCCACAACTCACCCGTGTTCTGATTCACCCCCGCAGGGTGATAAAGACGGATGAAGAGGTTCAGAGCGGCGCCGTTCAGGGCTATTGCTGCCAACGCCCTTGGCAGTCCGCCAATCACAGCTGAGAGGCAGGCAGCCGCAGTAAAGAACACGCCCACACTGGGGCGGAACAAGGGAGAGCTGAAACTTGTAAGCATCCATGCCGCGAATGGAAGTAAAAATGTGATTATCCAGGCAGCGACACGGGCACGTTTTCCAGGGGAGGGCGACAAACCTTTCTTTTCTCCTCTCTTGCACAGATTTGATCGAGGAAACTAATGATTCTGCGCAGCATAGCACGCTTTGACGCGCATTCCGACAGGCCTTTGGACCTAGTTCAAAAGGGCAACCTTAATCCTGTCCGTTTCCAGAGTGATTGCTGGATACTGCCTTAGCTCGGATGCACAATATGAAAGGCAACTATGTGGGATATAGTACATGGCCGTGTGTGGCAATGGCCCAGTTCACGTATAGGCCTTTAGAACGAGGCCCTAAGCAAGCTTCAAAGCGCAATAAGGCCTGTGCGGATTCCGCGAGTGACTGCCTGGGTACGACTGCTTGCGCCGAGCTTTCCCAAAACGGAACTGATGTGGAACTTAGCTGTATGTTCGGAGATGCCAAGCTGCATTGCAATCTGCCTGTTGGAGAGACCGGCGCTCATAAGGTCAAGCACTTCGCGCTCGCGAGACGTAAGTTGCTCTACCAAATCAGAGAATTCTAAAGTTTGTGACAGCGTAGACATAAGCGTCTGGGCGACCAGCGCCGGCAGCACAACGAAACCTTGCTCTGCGGCTTCAATGGCAAGTTCAAGTTCATCTGAGGTGAGTTCACGGCTGAGTACGGCATTTATGCCGCCGCGCAAGGCATGACGAATCCATGTTGCTGGTTGGGAATCGATGAGGGCAATAAAGCTCGCGGTGCCGGGAGCGTTCCGCGCAACTTGCAAAAAGGAATCAGCAGCTGCCAGAGTTTCCAAATCCGCAATTGTGATCTCAGCGGTATGGGTGGCGAACGTCGACGAGGTCGAGACGGCGGCACGCCCGTACCGAGTTGAGCGATGGATCAAGTCAACGATTGCTTCGCGACGGCGCGCAGAGGCCGCAACCACCAGAATGTCGGGTTGTCGCATTTCTGCGCGCGTCACGCGTCCTTCCTTCTGCAATGTTTCAGCTACGGGCCGGCCGTGACCCGAGGGAAATGTGGGCCGTCGCCGGGTTGCCGGCGCGCAGCAGCTTCACCTCAACCTGCTGGCCAACCCTGGTGTTGCGCAAGACCTCTTGACCACGGTCAGTATCAGGCACGGGCAGTCCGGCAATTTCATACAGCAGATCGCCGAGCAGTACGCCTGCTTTATCCGCGGGGCCGCTGGGTTCTACGTGCGCCACCAGCAAACCCTGACTGGCATTTAGATTCAGGCGCGAGCGCAACGATTCCGGGAACGGAACGGGTTGCATCGCCAAACCGAGCCATGGCCGCTCAACTGCGCCCTTCTCCAGCAGTTCCTGCGCAACACGCTCAACTGTGGATGCTGGAATGGTAATTCCCTGGCGGTGCAGGCCCGCAGTATTGATGCCCATGATCGCCCCGCCCGGCGCAACCAGAGGGCCTCCGGAGAAACCGGGATAAAGCGTAAGGTCAGGACGGATGAACTGGTCGAGTTCGCCGCGCTGCCAGGTCTTCCATGCAGTGTTGATAACGCCGGAAAGAACCCCAGAACTGGCGACTACGTTTCCGCGCCATGATCTCCCGAGGGCCAGTACCAATTCACCAACGCGCACCGTCTCGCGTTTCCAGCGAAGTGGCGGCGCGTCCACTGGTTCTGGAAGGCGCAGGACCGCCAAGTCTGTGCCGCTGTCGCGCCCGGTGACCCTGGCGACGAGCTTTTTGCCTGGCCCGAGAACCACGCCGATTTCGTCGTCGCGACGCAGGGCGTGATTGACCGTGACCACAGCGTCGCGGCTCAGTAGTAATCCGCTCGAAGGGTGTCGCCGTCCAAGCACGGCGACCACTGATTTGCCTATCTCAGCCGAAGTATCGGCCAGTTCCTTTGAAAATGCTGCCCAGGTGCTTTCTGCCATCGCGTGACTCCAATTTGCTTAATATTTCGCGACGCGCGCTGCCGGGACATCCGCCATTCGGGTAGGGAGTTCATGAATCCAAATGAATCCTGCAAACCAGAAAGGGCATCTCTAAGTCTTTCTTGCTTAAAACAAGCCTGCTGAAGGAAAGGAACAACATGGAGATTCGTCTTACCGGGCGGACGGCGATCGTTTCAGGCTCTACAGCGGGTATTGGGCTGGCGATTGCAGCCGGTCTTGCGGAATCGGGAGCGAAGGTGATCGTGAACGGGCGCACACAGCATCGGGTGGACGCCGCGGTCGCGCAGATCAGGAAAAAGCATGCAGGATGCCTGTGTGACGGGTTTGCGGGCGATCTGGGAACACGCGAGGGTGCGGAGGCGCTGATCCGCCGTTTTCCCCAAGCCGATATCCTGGTGAACAATCTCGGCATCTTTGAGCCGAAGAAGTTTTTCGATATCCCTGACGAAGACTGGGAGCGTTTCTTCCGCGTGAACGTGTTGAGCGGTGTTCGCCTGGCGCGACATTACACGCAGGGCATGGTGAAGAAAGGCTGGGGACGGGTGATGTTCATCTCAAGCGAGTCCGGGCTGCAGATTCCGGCGGAAATGATTCACTACGGCATGACGAAGACGGCGCAGCTTGCGGTGGCGCGCGGCCTGGCTGAGACTGTGGCAGGCACAGGCGTGACGGTGAATGCGGTATTGCCCGGGCCGACGCGATCCGAAGGCGTGGAACGCTTTGTGGAGCAGGTGGGAAAACAATCCGGCAAGAGCTTTGCCGAGATGGAGAAGGAATTCTTCCGCACCATGCGGCCGAGTTCATTGATTCAGCGCTTCGCAACCAATGAGGAAGTTGCGAACATGGTTGTGTATCTCGCGTCAGAGCAGGCGTCAGCCACCACGGGCGCTGCGGTGCGTGTGGACGGCGGCGTGGTACGCTCGATTGCTTAGAACAGCATCATACGTTTTTTATATCGGTAAAAGGATCTATACGGAGTGGGTACTCGTCTGCTGGGCTTCATCAGTATTGTTCAATCCATCATCTTCCTTGGCCATCTGTTTCTCTACGTGACCCTGGTCAGCTTTTTCGGGCCGGGAATTGCCACGCCGTCACTGAAGATGGCACTGGCGATTCTTTCCATCAGCTTTGTAGTGGCGTCATTGCGCGGCTGGTATGCGCATGATCCGCTGGCACGCGCCGTGTACGTGGTTGCCGCGGTGTGGCTGGGCATTTCAAGCTATCTCCTGTGGGCCTCTTTGCTGTGCTGGATCGTGTATGGTTTTTCGCGGCTGCTGCATCTGGGCTGGGCGGCGCACACAATCGGCACAGTGATGTACGGGCTGGCGTTGCTGGTCTCTTTGTACGGGCTGATCAATGCTTCATGGCTGCGCGTGGTGCACGTGCCGGTGACGCTGCCGAACCTTCCGGAGCAGTGGCGCGGACGTGTTGCGGCGCTGGTGAGTGATCTTCATCTCGGGCATGTGCGGAACGGGAGATTCATTCGCCGCGTGACCAGAAAGCTGCGCGAGCTACAACCCAACATGGTTCTGCTGGCTGGCGACATGTATGACGGCGTAGCGGCCGACTTCGAGAAACTGGCGGAGCCTTGGGCCGAGTTCCTTGACTGGGCGCGGAATGGCGGGTCTTTCGAAGGCGTTTTCTACATCCAGGGAAACCATGAGGAGTTTTACAGCCACGCGGAGTACCTTCCGCCGATCAGACGGGCGGGTGTGCGCGTGCTGAACAATGAAATGGTTGATCTCAAGGGTTTGCAGCTTGCAGGCGTGCACTACCGCGACGCGGTGAATCCTGAAAGCTTCCGCGAGATTCTGCGCGGACTGAGGCTGGACCGGGAGCGGCCGAGTATTCTCATGCTACATGCGCCGGTGCGCCTGCCCATCAGCGAGGAAGAAGGCGTGTCATTGCAGGTCTCAGGGCACACACACGGCGGCCAGTTCTTTCCCTACACGTGGATTGCGCAAAAGGTCTGGAGCAAGTTCATCTACGGGTTGCAGCAATTCGGCAAGCTCCAGGTTTATACGTCGTACGGAGCGGGCACGTGGGGACCGCCAATGCGCGTGGGTACGCGGCCGGAGATTGTGCTGATCAATTTTGTTTAGCCGGCCGCCCGGGCTTTCAACTTCTGGCGGATCTCGATGACCAGTTCCTGAGTGGCGAGCGCAGGAATCCCGTGCTCGGGGCCGCCGCGCAGGATTGGCCCGGCGATGGCGTCCAGTTCCGGCGGATTTCCTGCTTCCACATCTTTCTGCATGGAGCTCCGCATTTCGGGCGGCATCTGGCTGGCCGTGGCGATGAGCGCGTCAGGCTTGATTCCCGCATTGTTTGCATTGGCGACAGCACAGGCTTCGCGGATACACGAGTCAAGCAGTTTCCTCCGGCGTGGATCCTTGCGGACATCGCCAATGGGAGCACCGGCGGCCGTCGTAGAGAGCGCGAACGGGGCCAGGAAGGCCAGCTTGCTCCAAAGCAGCGTGCTCTCGTTCTCTATGAATTTGCGTTCGAAGCCGAAGCGGTCGAAGAGATCGAGAGTGGATGCGAGCAACGGCTTGCCGGACTCAGCAACATTAAGGCGCACGAATGGCGAGCGTTGCACGATCAAGCCCGGAGCGGTTCGTTCGGATTCGACCGAGATAGTTGCAGGAATTACGCGATCGTGACCGAAGCATTTGCGCAGAAGGGAAACGTGGTCAATCCCATTCAGCAGTGGAACCACGCCGCGAACAGAGGCGTCCGAGGGAATACTTTCCAGGGCCGATTCCAGCTGTGTGGCTTTGACGGTGATCCACAGAACGTCAACGGGGCCGGTGAGAGCGGGCTCGACTGCAACCGGCACGGTGAAATTCCCCAACTTTGATTCAAGCGAGAGTTGTCGAGGCTGGCGGGCGGCACTTTCCGGACGGACAATTAACGTGACCTGTTCACCTGCATGCGCAAGAACGGCGCCAATGAGACCGCCAATTCCCCCAGCGCCAAGAATGGCATGATGCATGGAGCTTTACCTCAGAACAAATGATATGAGATTCAGGTCCGCCCGGCACGGTGCAGGAAATCACGAATCCAGAGTCGCTCCTTCGCTCTTGCGCTTGTAACGGTATGCCATCCGGGATCACTATGTAGACAGGTTGTCAGTAGTTACTTATTCCCACACTCCATGGCCCCAAGCCAATTAAGGAGCTTCCGGCCCCCCACTGGATCGCGTGAATGGCAGCCGACCTGTGGGCTCATTCTTCTGCCCAATGTCGAGAGGAATTGAGATATGTCACCGAAGACAACGAACTTTGTAAGACCGCTACGCGTTTTTACCGGACCCAACACAACAGCAGAGAAAGGATTCCGCAGTCGTGTTTCCATGCCGACGGCGCTCGCGCCTGGAATCCACCCTACGCCAAGTCATGATCTGGTGTTTCATGGCGGCAAGACGATTGCCGACCTGGTGTTTACAAACTTCTATGTGGGCGGGTCGCCCGCATGGAACGCCAGCGACATCAAGTCGATAGACCAGGCGCTGAGTGAAGCAATGTCTGACCAGCACCTGAACAATGTGATGAGCCAGTATTACGAGTCCGGCAAAATCAGTTCCACGTTCAAGGGCTCGCACGTTCTGGCCGGACCGCCACCGAAGACGGTGTCGCAGGGCGATGTGGAGAACCTGGTGCGAACGCTTTTCCACTCCGGCACGCTGGACGGCTCTGATTTCCCCAACACCGTTTTCAACTTCATGCTGCCGAGCGGCACCATACTGAACACCAATGAGGCGCCCACGAAGTCAACGATCGCGGCAACGGTGGAGAAAGGCGCGGCGAATGAGGCAATTCCTCACGAAGAAGAAGAAGACTCAACCAAAGGCCTCGGCGGCTATCACGGGTCAATCCATGTGGGGGCAGGCACCGCGAAGAAAATCATCTACTACGCGATCGGTGTTTTTTCCGAGCAGCTGCCCAATGGAACCGTGAACGGCATTCCTGTCTTTCACCAGCCGTGGAAAAGCGTGGTAGCCACGTTCTATCACGAATTGAACGAAGCGCGTACCGATCCTGACGTGGAAGACGCGATCCGGGCCGGCAATCACCCGAACGCGATCAACTTCCTGGGCTGGACTTCCGCACAGGGTGAAGAGTGCGGCGACTTCCCCGTGTTCGAGGCCAACCCGCTTACCGAGGTCTTCCAGGAGGTTCATCTGAGCAAGGGCAGCGCCAAGGTTCCAGTGCAGTTCCAGTACTCTGATGCTGACCACGGACCGGGAAAACCGAGGTCGAAGCCGGCGCCGTTCGCGGGAGCTGCCCATGCGGTAAAGAAGACTGCCGTGTAGCACGGTAGCTTTTCAATCCAAAACAATGGGCTGGAGCAATCCAGCCCATTCTTTGCGTGAAGGCGTGGGCGGCTTTTTTAGACAAGGTCAGGAGCCGAAGAGCCCGTTCGCGCTCGCTTCCATGAGGCGGGCTTCGATGTAGCTCCACAAGGCAGGGCAGCCCGAGCGGATGGGCGGGCCGACTTTCTTGAGTACGGTTGCATAACTGATGCCGTTTTCGCGCCAACTCTGCCCGTTGTTGTTCAGGTTCATCAAGACGGGCATCGCGCGGTCGACGGCATTGGCAAAACGGGCTTCCGCGGTTTCTGCTACGTCGAACTCCTGCCACAACGCGAGCAGCCGGGCACCGTGGCCGTCCGGCAGGATGCCGAAGATGCGCTGCACGGAAGCGAGTTCGGCAGCCTTGCGCTGGTCGCGCGCAGCGGCGTCGAAGAAGAAAGTGTCACCAGCATCGATCTCGCCGATGTCATGTACCAGCAGCATGCGGATAACGTGATTGATATCCACCGGGGACTCGGCGAAATGCTGAAGTGAGATGGCCAGCAGCGCGAGACTCCAACTGTGCTCGGCGGAGTTCTCGTAGCGCTCGAGGCCGAGCGGCTTCACCTTGCGGGTGACACCCTTCAGCTTTTCCAGTTCCAGGATGAAGTCAATGATGGGCTGCATGCAAAGAGATTGCCACAATTAGCCCAACAATCAGGAGGTATTTGGAAATTGGTACTTGGTATTTGGGTAAGTGCGAGGCGTGTATCGTCCTGATGAGCGCCGTCCGATGGCTGGGAACGCCACCCGGGATTGACGCGGATGAGCGCGGATCGGAGCAGGTTCACCACAAGATCGGCATTGGGAATAGAATTCACGCTGGCTCTGTGCGCGATCTCAAGGATTGCCGATAAGGAGAAACCTGATGGATGCAGCGGGAAACAAGCAGCTGATGAAGAATATTTTTTCCGAGCTGGCACAGGGAAACGCCAGGCCCCTGGTTGAGGCCATGGCCGATGACTTCAGCTGGACCGTGACCGGCAGCAACCAGTGGTCAGGGACGTACAGAGGGAAGAAGGCTGTGCTTGAAGAGCTGCTGGCGCCATTGCGCGATAGGATCAACGGCACAATCAAGACGATCCCGCACCGGTTTATTGCCGAAGGCGACTTCGTGGTGGTTGAAGCGCGGGGCAGCAACACCACTAAGTCCGGCCTCCCCTACAACAACGCGTACTGTTTCGTTGTCCAGTTGCTTGATGGCAGGCTCCAGGCGATCACCGAATATATGGATACGGAACTGGTGAGCTCGGCGCTGGCGGAGCGAGTGCATTAAGAGTCGCTCGACGGGATCCCTTTTGTGGGCCGTTGCAGTCCGTAAGCAGACATTCTGTATTCGCTGCGCTGAAGCAAGCTTTAGAAGGCGTGATTGCGCGCGAATTCGGAGATCAACAGTGCTCCCGAGGGGATTGCACCGAAGATGAGGCAAAGGTAGAGATGTTTTGGAAGTGTCCGAAAATGGGATAACCTCAGCTTACGTCTCGGGGCATGGCGCGTCCAAGTAATTGCAAGCAGAGAGGATTACAAGGACCACCTGAGATGCCGGCCGAAACAGCAGCTTTAAAGGCTACGGTTGGCGCGAATGCCCAAAGCAGACGGAACTCACACTCCACCGGAGCGATGGTGAGCCAGGCCCTAAGCCGAGTGAATGACAGCGAGTTGATTCGCGCTGCCCAGCGGGGCGACCGTGCCGCGTTTGAAGCATTAGTGCGCCAGTATGACCAGGCGGTACTGCGCCTGGCACTGCACCTGACCGGCTCAGAGCCGGACGCGCGGGACATTTATCAGGAGGCCTTTCTCAAAGCCTACCGTCACATTGGAAACTTCCGGTTTGAGTGCTCGTTCTATACGTGGATTTACCGGATTGTGACCAACTTGTGCCTGGACCATCTGCGAAAGCGGCAGACCAGGAAGGAAGACTCGCCGACGGTCACTGATTCGCGCGGCGAGGAGATGGACCTGCTGGACCGCGTGTCAGACGACCGGAGTGGAGCGAATCCGGAACGCGACCTGATGCGGCGCGAGTTGGGCGCAAAGATTGCCCAGGCGTTGACCAAACTCACGCCGCGCGAGCGCATGGTGTTTGAGTTGAAGCATTACCAGGGACTCAGGTTAAGAACGATCGGCGAGATGCTGAACACGACGGAAGAGACTGCGAAAAATACGCTCTTCCGGGCGACGCAGAAATTGCGGAGTGCGTTGGCGCCGATGAGGTGAAAAGCGGTAGTTGGTAATTGGTAGTTGGTACTTGGTTCAGTTTTGAAGCACGCGAATTCAACGAAGTAACTTCAGTTTTGCTGGGCCAGGTACTAAATACCAAAGACCAAGTACCCGATTTTGAGGGTGTTCTATGAAATGCGATTGGATTAAAGAAAACGTCATTTTTTATATCTATGACGAACTGGCGGATGATGCCAAGTTTGAGTTCGTGCAACACTTGCACCACTGCGCCGGCTGCCGCAGGGAGGTCGAGTCGGCGCAGTTATTTAAAGAAGACATGGCTGCCGCGCCGCTGCCGGAGGTTTCCCCGAACCTGCTGGCCTCAAGCCGGATGGAGTTGCAGGAAGCGCTGGAGCACGCAGAGCAGAACCGGTCGGCGTGGGGCATGTTCATCTTTGACTTTGCCGGATGGATGCATCAGATCAAGCTGGCCCCGGCGCTGACCGTGGCGCTGCTGATGATCGGCTTTGCCGGCGGGACGATCACGACGTGGAAGGTCACGAAGGACAATCCGCAGATCACACAGAACACGGGCACGGTGCCGACGGCTTCGGCGGACCTTAACGTCGCCGGCATCAATTCCATCAGCACCGATCCGCAGACGAACAAAGTCACCATCAAGTACGATACGCTGCGTCCGCAGACGCTGGAAGGCAGCGCGGACAATCCCCAGATCCAGCAGTTGCTTCTGCTGGCAACGCGCAACAACCGCAACTCTGACCTGCGGCTGGATTCGATCGATCTTTTGAAAGGGCGCGCACAGGATGATGTGGTGCGCGATGCGCTGATTTCGGCGTTGCGCTATGACAAGAATCCCGGCGTGCGGTTGAAGGCGCTGGACG
>Ga0070679_100002045_pt1 | contig 18110 bp, 14 predicted proteins | sample KBSC63BmetaG_FD_65652 | JGI IMG/M metagenome (GOLD analysis project Ga0070679, IMG submission 65652) | Corn rhizosphere microbial communities from Kellogg Biological Station, Michigan, USA - KBS C6-3B metaG | ecosystem: Host-associated > Plants > Roots > Rhizosphere | place: USA: Michigan... | reverse complement strand
AGCTTGGCGCCTTGCCGGATCAAACGATGCGAGCCACGGCTGCGGCTCGCGCCCGCTTCCCCCGGCACGGCAAAAACTTCTCGACCTTGCTCCGCGGCCAAACTGGCAGTGATCAGAGACCCGCTCTTTTCGGTTGCCTCGACGACGACAACGCCCAAGGAAAGTCCACTGATCAGACGGTTTCGCGCCGGAAAATTAAATGCGATCGGACGCGCGCCCATGGGCAACTCTGAGATCACCGCGCCGCTCTCGCTGATTCGCCGATAAAGCAGTTCATGCTCCGGCGGGTAGGCGCGATCGACTCCAGAACCAAGCACCGCCAGCGTACGGCCGCCCGCCCGGATTGCGCTTTCATGCGCCATGCCGTCGATGCCGCGCGCCATGCCGCTCACCACCGTAAAGCCAAAAGAGACCAAGCCGCGTGCCAGATCGCGCGCGACTCGACGGCCATAATCACTGGCGCTTCGGGACCCGACAATGGCAACGGCTCTCTCGTCGTTGTCGCGAATTTCTCCGTTCACATAAAGCAACGCCGGTGGATCAGCGATCGCTCGCAGCCGCGCAGGGTAGGCCGCATCGCTGAATGGAATCATCTTGATACCCGCCGTGCGAGCGCGTTGAATTTCTTTTTCAATCTCCGCCCAGTCATTAAAGTTCGCGATATTATCGATAAGATCGCGGTGCAGCCCCTCGATCTCTGCCAACTCAGCCACGGAGGCGCGAAAAACCGCCGCCGGATCGGCGAACCGTGCGGTGATTTTTTTTAAGCTGACGCCGCCGACGCCTTTAACCCGTCCCAACGCGAGCCAAGGCGCGCAGTCCTGGCCCGACACGGGCGCGCCTTTTTCTAAAGGTAGAGCAGGCTGAATCATAATTGTCGAAGCTTTGTCAAACTGGAGCGCGTGAACTCAGTCGTAAGCGCGGCCAGACAAACGAAATATAGATGATAAGGTAATTTGCCCTTGAACGCTATAAGCTCCACCCTGAACTGTCGGCGCCGCCGAAACCACCGGTTTTGCCGTTGCACGCTCCACAGCGCAATCCTATCCACAACTGAGTACGACCGCTACGACGCGGATCGTTCTTCACGCCGGCCGCGCAAGTGCAAGCGCATCGGTGTGTTCTCGAAGCCGAGCTTCTCCCGTAATTGATGGAGTAAATAGCGCTTGTAGCTTTCCGGCACTTCGGCCGGCCGATTGACAAAAACGGTGAAGGTCGGCGGTCCAGCTGCCGTTTGCGTGCCGTAATAAAATTTCACCGCGCGCCCCTGCGCGAGCGGCGCTGAATGAGCCCGGGTTATTTGCTGCAATGCCTGATTGAATGCTGAAGTTGAAGTCTTGCGGCGATAATTTCTCACCAATCGCGCCGCCGTCTCAAGTAGCTTGCGCACTCCATAACCGGTCGCCGCCGAAATCAGCGCGATCGGCGCAAACTCCAAAAACGAAAGCCGATAACGAACTTCGGCGCGGTACTTCTCCGGATCGCCGCCGCTATTCGAGACCAGATCCCACTTATTAACAGCGATGACGAGGGCTTTGGCACGATCCACCGCGTAGCTAAGGATCTGCGCGTCCTGATCGGTGACGCCTTCAGGCCCATCCATCACATGGATCACGAGGTCACTGCGGTCAACTGCCTTCAATGATCGTCCAACGCTGAAACGTTCGATACGACCATCGATCTTGGCCTTGCGCCGAATGCCCGCCGTATCGACCAGGACACATGCTTCACCGGCAAGCTCAAAAGGGGTGTCCAACGCGTCCCGCGTGGTTCCTGGGGTAGCATGAACTACCGACCGCTCATAACCCAACAAGCGGTTGACCAAAGTCGATTTGCCGACGTTCGGCCGACCCACGATGGCCACACGCAAAGGCCGAGTCCTTTCCTCGATTTTCTTTTCCGGTGTTTCGTCGGGGAACGCCGGAAGTGCTGGGAAACGCGCCACCATCTCGTCCAGCAGATCTGCAATGCCCAGCCCGTGCTCCGCGGAAATCGAGTAGAGAGGTTCCAGGCCGAGGGCATAAAATTCGTAGAGGTTGTCTGCACGCCGTTGCGAGTCGAGCTTATTGACCGCATACAAGACGGGCTTTTGCGATACGCGCAGCAGATCCACCGCTTCTGCGTCTAGAGGATTGAGGCCGCTCTTGCCGTCGAAGAGAAAGATGACAACGTCCGCTTCCTCCACGGCCCGGCGGCTCTGGTCTTGAACGCTCGCCTCGAGTCCGCCGTTTCCTTCGGTATCCAAGCCACCGGTATCGATTAGGAGGTATTGTCGCCCGCCCCAAACGGCCTCGGCGTAGTTCCGGTCTCGGGTCACTCCGGGAAAATCGTCAACGATCGCTCTGCGCTCGCCCACGAGACGATTAAATAGGGTCGATTTGCCGACGTTGGGGCGACCGACAATCGCCACGACGGGAAGTTGGCGCGGACGCGAATGAAGCGCACGGCGAGGGGTGAAAAGCGCGCCCGTCATCCTACACCCATTTCAGTTAATAAGTGTGGATTTTGCGTCCAGCCCGGATCCACTCGCACGAAGAGCTCGAGAAAAATCCGGCAGCCGAAAAGCGCCTCCAGGTCCTCGCGCGCCTGCTTGCCGATCTCTTTTAGCATGCTGCCGCGCTTTCCGATCAGTATCCCTTTGTGCGAATCGCGGTCGGTATGAATTGTCGCGCTAATCACGAGCAAATTTTTTTCCGTTTTTTCGGTGAACTCATCGATGGTCACCGCCACGCCATAGGGGATTTCCTCGCGGGTCAACAAAAATACTTTTTCCCGGACCATCTCCGAAGCGAGAAAGCGTTCCGATTGATCGGTGTATTCACCCTCCGTAAAGTAGCGCGGTCCCTCAGGCAACCATCCTTCGACGAGCTTCAAGACGACATCGACGCCTTCGCCGCGCAGCGCGCTTACCGGCACGATCTCTTTCTCGGGCAACAATTGGGCGCAGCGTTCGATCAGCGGCAGTAGTTTGCCCTTGGAAACCAAATCGATCTTGTTCAGCAGGATCAGCACTGGGGTTTGCACTCCGCGCAGGGTTTCCGCAATGCGCTCTTCTTCCTGTTTGATTTTTCCGTGCGCATCGAGGAGCCAAAGCACGCCGTCGACCTCGTCCAATGTGTGCAACGCTGTGTCCATCAGCCTTCGGTTGATCAACGAATGGCCCTGATGAATTCCGGGCGTATCGAGAAATATGATCTGTGAGGAATCCGTCGTGCGAATACCGGTGATCCGGTTTCTTGTCGTTTGCGGTTTGGGCGATACGATCGCAACCTTCTCGCCGAGCATGCGGTTGAGCAAGGTTGACTTGCCGACGTTGGGGCGACCGATGATCGCGATGTAGCCGGAGCGAAACGACAAATTTTCCTTGTTCTTGTGATCGGTCTCTGCCATAAGAGGGCCTGCAGCGCGCCAGTATTATGACATCCAGTCCTGTCCGTTCAAGTTTGCGTTCCGGCACCATTTTTCATGCAGATTAGCTTCACGCCGCCGATGAAACAGCGTGTCACTCGCCGGATCTTGGCGATGCTTCAGCGCTCGTTAGACTATTTTCCAGAATTGCGCGACCAGAGCATCACGGTAGGTTATACGCGGAAACATCTTGGCAGCGCCACGGTGATCTACCGGAAGGGAGCGCTTTCGCAGTTAATCATCCGGTTGCGAGTTCGCAAGGTCGCCTATCAAACCATCGGCCATGAGCTCACCCATCTGATCCAGGCACTCGCCTACGGAGATCGATCGGGCCGACGGTCTTCGATCCCGGGCAGAGTCCCTTCCGGCGAAAAACAATGTGATATTTGGACGCTCGCGCGTGAGCCGTTATTTTGCGACGATGCTCCCACTTATATCAAGATGCCGCGCATCGTACGGGACCATTGGCCGGACTACGCCGAAGCGGTGCGTGACCTCTGCATCAGCGCCATCGCCAAGCGCCATACCCACCGCCAGTACATCCGCTGGTTGGAGGATGAAATTGCCAAATTGCCCGCTACGCAAGTGCGGAAGAAAACTGCCAGTATACAGCTGACCCTGCCATGGTAACGCGCTGCGCCGTATACGTAGCGCTAATCGTTGAGTATCGCTTCGATCTGTTTAAGCTCTTCGAGATTTAAATTCCAATCAGCCGCCTTCACATTGCTCGTTACGTGTTCTACTTTTCGCGCGCCGGTGATCACTGAGCAAACCGAAGGTTGCGCGAGCAACCAAGCCTGCGCCAGCTCATTGATGCCGTGACCGTGATCCTTTGCCCAGCCGGACAGCCGCATTACCGCGTGATAATTTTTTTCCGTCATCAGCTCTTGCACGCTTCGCGCCGACTCACCGCGCGAGCCCCGCGGCGCGGGCTTGCCGAGTTCATATTTTCCTGTAAGAAAACCGCCCGCCAGGGGATAGTAGGGAACAAACCCGACGTGATGAGCGCGGCAGTACGGCAAAACTTCACTCTCGACCGCGCGGCTCAGCAGATGGTACTCCGATTGCACCACAGCGAAACGGCTCCAACCTTTTAGCTCAGCAAGCAAGTTGGCGTGCGCGAGTTGCCACGATGCATAGGCGGAAGCGCCGATGTAGTGAACTTTGCCCATACGAACGAGATCGTCCAGGCCGCGCAATATCTCTTCGATGGGCGTCGTGTCGTCCCACCGATGGCAGTAATAGAGATCGATGTGATCGGTCTGCAAGCGACGCAAGCTCAGCTCGACGGATTGCATCATGTGATATCTCGAGGCACCCCAGCTGTTGGCGCTGCTCTTCCTCGGAAAATTGAATTTGGTCGCCATCACGACGCGATGGAAGCGCCCTTTGAGCGCATGGCCCAAAGTCTCTTCGGAAGCGCCGTCATTGTAGACATCGGCCGTGTCGATGAAATTTATCCCGGCATCGAGCGCTGCATCAATGATCTTGTCGACCTCTGCTTGTGGCACATCCGGCGAGCCGAAGCGATTGGCGCCAAGCCCGACCACCGAAACCCGAACGCCTGCATGGCCCAGTTGACGATAATTCATGGAAAGCTCCTTCGACCATTACGGCTGGATGCGCTACCAGCGCGGCCCGCTACGACACGGAAGGCCCGACAGAGGCCGTGCTCATGGAAAGAAAATAGATGGGTTATCGATTGCGCGCGGAACTTGGCATCGCTCGAATTACGCGTTGCGGTTTTTTTCCTGAGCGGTCGCGTCCGCAGTTCCAACATTCGGAAAACTGACCTTCAATAGTTTCGTTGCAGCCGGGACAAACCCACGATTTTTGCACCGACCGGAGCGGCGCTAGGGTTTTTTTCAAAATCGACTTGGCCTTCGCCGCTTTGTCATCATCGATAACCCAGAGCTCTGGCCAGCACTCAATCGGCGGCAGCTCCCCTGCTCCACTGCTGAGATCGAAATTCCGAGTCGCGCAAGGGATACCAAAACTTGCGAGAACATTTTTCAAATGACCGATCATCAGTGGATCCTTGGCGGTAAAAACTCGCGTCATACGTTTGCTTGCTCCACGCGTCGCAATGCGCTCTCGTTCAATTTTAGTTTTTCGCCGAGCCAAAGCGAGCGCTCCAGATGGTCGCCGTAACCGTCGCCGGTCGATGGATGCACGAGCACGGACAGACCCTCGCGATGTAACATCAGCCACGGCACGATTTTGCCGAACTCCGCCGGAGTGAAAACCGCCTGATACATGGCATCGAGATGAGGTCCGACCGGCTCATCATGCCACCGGCCAAGTTGAACCTCAAAATTAGCCAAACCCGCGCGTACCCGTGCTGCCGCATCGCGCGTTTTTGCGGGGTCATAGTAAATATGGGCGTGATAACCTTTGATGACACGCTCTGCCATAAAACACCTCTCCCGGAGAGAGTATCTTACTACCAAATCTGCTGTGCGGAAGCCAAACGAAAGGGAGTGGTGGAACGAAGGTGCGGCAAGACGGGTGACTGGGTTACTGTCACCGACAGAAAACTTTACGAGCCCACTATTTCCGGAATAATCTCGTCGGGAAATATGTACTCGTAACCCGCCGCTCCGAAGTTGACCAGAATCAACTGCCGCCCCATGTTTTCTACCATTCTGACGAACGTCCCTTCGCGCGGTAGTACCACACCCGTTTTTTGCGACCTGATCGGTTTGCTGGTTTTTAAGGGGTCTCCAGGGCTCATTTTAATATCTCCGCATGGATCAGCCGGTTGTTTAGTTATACGAGTTGTTCGACCTATGTCTCCTATCTCGTCTTCTTCATCTGTTAGACGTCTCGTCGCTGAGAAAGATAATGCAAGCGCAAGACCAAGCCAGTTTTTGCCTGTGAGGCGAATCCAGAACAACCGCGGGAAGTTACGCTTCTTATCGGCGCGCCCTCGAGAACAAGTTGTAAGTTAAAGATATTTTCATCGTTTTCAAAATTTCGCGGCCGTTACTGTGGAACCCTCAAACCTGCCTTTTTTTATACCCTTGCCAAAAATTAAGGCAGCGTATGTAAATTCGCAGCTTTGCTCGGCCAATATTTGTCGGATTTTTTTACCGGGATTCGTATGCTCTATTCCTTCAGCTGATTTGTCATGCCATACGAAAACAGCCGAGTTTAAGGCTTCTCGAGATTTGGACGGGCAGAGATAGAACATCGATTGAACCATCGCAAAAGCCTAAAAGTCGGGCTGGCCGAATTGATCCAACCTTTATCTGGCATTGAGATCGAAACCGGAGAAGAAGACGGTAACGGCGGTTGAATTCAACAAGTGGCTTATAACACAGACGGGACCAGGAATGCACGAAGAAAATTCTTATCCAGCGGCTGCAGTGAAGATTTTAAGACGGATTGCAGGCTCACGTCGCCAGACAGAGTCATTTTCCGCCGTAGACTTTATCGAAGAATCCTTCGCTGTCGAGTTTCTTTAACCAGCTGGTATCGACAATTTCTTCGGCCTTCACCGCTGCTGCCTTGGGATTTTGCTCCGCGACGTATTTGATGACCACTTTGAAGCCTTCCAACGTGGGATAAGGTTTTCGATCGAGTTCTTCTTGCGCTTCAACGTAAAAATCTTCCGCAGCATCCAAGTTTGCCAGTCGAAGATTGCGCGCCAGCACTTCCTTCACCGCCTGCTTATTCTCTTTGTTAAAAATGTAGCCGTATGCCTCGATGGTTGCGCGCGTAAACGCGTCCATGATTTTAGCGTTTGCCGCTGCATAGTCTCGCTTCACCGTCACTCCCGTATTTTGGTAGGGAATTTTCGCTTGAACCATATTGAGCAACGGATAATAGCCTTTGCCAACCATGATCTTGGTTGCGACCCGCTGCAGCATGGCTGCATCGATGGCTTTGCTTTCCAGCGCAGCCATACGGTCGGGATCGACGCCGGTCTGGATCAGCACGATTCGATCCCGCTTGAGATCGAGGTGCAGATGCTCCAGAGCAATCAATGCAGATATATGCGAAGAGCCACCGAACCGTGCGGTACCAATTTTCTTGCCCTTGAGATCCTCTGCCCGGCGAATATTCGTCTGCGTCACCATGGTAAACGGCGAGGTGTTGCTCAGTCCGAGAAAGAAGCTCAGCTTTTGTCCGGACGCAGCTAAGCTGATCAAGGAGGCCGGCGCATTGGCGGTCATCTGCAGCTCGCCGGCCGCGAACATCTGCGCTACCAACGAGCCGCTATTAACCAGAAGTAACTGCACGTCGAGTCCATACTTCTCGTAGAATTTTTTATCCCTCCCGACGTAGAGCGGCGCCATGTGCGGCGTGGGTGTCGATAACGCGATTCGCACCTGCGGAAGTTTCTGTGCATTTGCCCGAGGCACACCGAAGAGGGTCATGAAACTGATCAGAGTAGCGAGCATTAATTTTGCCGGTTTCAAATTCACCTCCACGGACGTGTACCGCAATAAAGTAGTCTAACTGATCGCCGGCTAGCCAAGCAACGCCAGGAAATTTTTCAGGCGGCACTCTTACGGACGGGCCATTGCCTTAGAACCAGGTCGCCGAGAAAAAGAAACAATCCGGCGCAGGTGAGCGGCCACCAGGTTTCGCGTCCATGGCGCGCCTTGCCTGGCGTCGGCTTGTACAGCCGTTCGAGCCCGCGGTTAAACTTTTCCGGATCAAGCATTTGACCGCCAGTTTCCTCGGCGAGCCGGCTGAGTAGTGGCAGATTAGGTTTGAGCTCGCGATATTCCCTTGGATAAGGCGCCACGTAAGGCAACGTCGTGATCGGCAGCGCCGCTTCGGCAGCCTGAGCGTACAGCGTCACGAAATGGACGCCGCGCGCTGCCGGAACAAATTTGCCTTCGTATCGGCCCGGCGCAGTCTGTTGCAGCGCTGCTTCCTGACTGGGTTGGTTGGGCGTTGTGATGTTCGCTTTGAGGTTCAAAAAATTCATGAACTTTCCGTCGCGCCCAATGACGTCCGTGACGACTTTGACCGAGTCGCCGTCAGCGATGAAATCCGTGCGTGTTCGGGTCTCGATGATTTTGCGCATGGTGTCGCGCGCCAGCTGACTTGCCCATTGAGGAAAATTTCGCCAAGTGATCCAGTCTTTGCCCCAGCGACCGCTGAGATCGGAAGTAAAGGCCATCACGCGCCCAACACCATAGCGCCACGCCACCAGCAGGGGATCTTTATCCACACGCATCAGCAATTCGCTTCTCGGTTTGGGATAAGTGAGTACGTATCCTCCCAAGGCGGGTATATTGCTGGACGCCAATCCTTTGAGCGGCCCGACGCCCGCAACCATCGTTGGCGTCACCGGCTTTTCGATGATCAGGTCGCGCGAAATGAGCAACGTTTCAGTGGTGAAAATTTGTGGGATGGTCTCGGGATCCAGTGCCACATAGCCGCGGCCCAAACCATCCTTCGCGATCTCGGCCATGAGCTGCACGTCGGCGTCGCTGCCCACCGATACCGTCGAGACAGTGATGCCGTCGCGGGCCATGCGGGCAATCAGCGCATGGAAATCCGCTTTGTCCGTCAGCCCATCGGAAAGAACGATGACATGCTTAATGGCCGCCGGTTTGGCGGCAATACCGCGGTACGCTTCGACCATGGCTTTGTATAGATCCGTACCGCCGTCGGACTGCAGCGAAGCGAGACTATCGGAAATCCAATCGCCCTTTCCGACCTGACGGAAAGGCAAAGTCCAATCCCAGCTCGCATCGAAAGCCAAAATACCCACTTGATCTGTCGGGTTCATAATGTCCGCAGCCGCAATGGCAGCCGCTTTGGCCAGATCGAGCTTGGTGCTGCCTTCACCGCCGGCGCCCATGCTCCCCGACTTATCGAGCACGAAAAGCAATGCCACATGCGGCATCTCGAGGCGGGCGGGTGGGCGCATATCCACGGGCAGAACCCGTTCGAGCGGCGTGCGGAAATATCCGCCCGCGCCATAACTCTGGGATCCGCCGATAACGAGCAATCCACCGCCGAGATCGCGCACATATTTTTCGATGGATTCCATTTTGGCGTGGGAAAGTTGAAACGCCGGGACATTATCGAGCACCAGGAGATCGTAAGCGGAGAGCTCGGATAAACTGAGCGAGTGATTATCGGGCGCCGCTTGAACCACCGCATAACCCTGGACCTCTAACACTTTCGCAATTGCCCGCTGACTCGATTTTTCCGCTGAAAGCAAAAGCACCCGGGGCGGCCCTTTCACCGTCACCACACCCTGGAGCAGATTGTTTTCGGCCAGCGTGTCATCCGGTGAATCCACCAGCAGTTCGTAGGCATGGTTGCCGCGCTCCGTGAGTGTGTCACGAAAACTCACTGGATTACTCCCAGGCCTGAGCTGCACTTCTCGCTCCGCCTGTAGAACGCCGTCGCGCAACAACCGAATTCGCGCGGCGGCTTCACGCGCGCTTTCGACGGCGCCGCGGATTTCGAACCCTTCGGCGCTATCGACTTGCCGGGGCACGGTCAAATCGCTCAAATACACTTCATTGCGGCCACGGGCCAGACTCACTGGAAGCGTCCAGACTTCGACACCCTGGGCGCGCAGCAGTGGAATCACACGCGAAACTTCGCCGCGATTCTCATTGCCGTCCGAGATCAGGAGAATTTTCCCCTCACGCCCTTCGCCGACCTGAGCGACGGCAGCCTGAAGCGCCGCCTGAATATCAGTCTCGTCGCGGTCCAGTCGCGAACTAAGCTCTGACGTAACAATTCCCAGATGCGGCAACCATTCCCATTGCGGTGTGCGACCGAAACTCAGCAAGCCGGTGCGCGTGTCCGGTCCGGCGAGCCGCTTCGCGGCTTCGAGGATTCCCAGGGCAGTCTCGCGTCCTTCCTGTCCGACGCTGCGCGATAGATCGATATCAAGGATCACATCCAGCGCCTGCACCGACCGATAGATCCGCGGATCGAAGAGTGCGAGCGCCAGCAGTGCCAGAGCTGCACCGCGAACAATTACCGGATAGATCGGTAATCTCTGGCGCAAGGCCAAAACAAGCTCGATTGCGAGGAGTAGCAGCACCAAGACCAACAGAGCTGGCCAGAGCGAAAACGCGTTGCTCTCGGACTGACTCGCCACTGCAACCGATTTGCCCGGTGCGCTGGTGAGTTGCGCCCGGGGGACGATCTGGGATTCGTCTTCGTCACACAGGTTAACGGCGAAGCGACCGGCATGGCTGGCGGTTTTGAAGCTGTAAATTCCCGCCTGCAACGTTTCGGCAAACAGCAGTCGGCTCGAGGTTGTCGAGAGACTCTCTTTTTTTCCCGAGGGCAAAGTGATCTCCACATTATCGTCGCCGCGCTCGAGCGTCAGCGCAAACGGATCACCGGCCTTCACCGCTTCTCCGGGAAATTCGAGCCGCTCGGGGTGAAACCATTCAAGCAGATTATGAAACAGGATTGGAAAAGCGATCCGCAGCGGCAGATCCGATGCCATGAGATCGAAGGCGACCAACACCACGCGGAGCTTTCCTTGTTCCAAGACGTAGAGGAGCGGGTTGTCTGCGCCATCGCGCGCTAGCACAACGCCTTGACCCCTGGGTCGAAGCCGGAGCGCTTCGCTGATTCTTAGATCACCGAGGCTCAGGCCGGCGGTCAATGCATGCTTGGTCAGTGGTAAAGCGATGCGTGGATTTTGCGTTCTGCCGCGGAGGTCCAAGGGTAAACTTGGGCTCACGGTATTGATCAGGATGAAGTTTCCCTGCTTCAGCGCCGGAGCCGCGACGCGATCGAAGATCACCAGGTCGAAGGAGTCCGCGCCGTGCCCCTCGTCCCAACCACGCGCGGTACTTAGCTGAACCTGCGGGAACAGGCGCAACACCTGTTGCAGGTAAGGATTTCCTGGGCCGACGTAGAGCAGCCGTAAGGGCGCCTGCTCCGTGAGCGCCAAGTAGGCGACGTTGTCCGTTGCAAAATCGTCCTGGGCTTCCAAGCGGGCGGTCAAAATCCCTCTGAGCTCGCCCGTGAAAGGATAGATCATAACCCGGCGCTCGCCGGCGGCGATTTCTATCTCTTCACGCGCGAGCAACTTTTCGCCGAGAGTCACCGCCAGCGGTACGCGCACAGCTTTGGCGGTAAAATTGCGCACGTGCACCATGATCTCCGCAGGCGCGCTTCGATCCGAATGAAGTCTCGCCTCGAAACCGACAATGGCGATATTCTCACTGCCGCCGGCAACACTCACGAAGCGGTAATGGGCCGCCGGCTTGGTAAAATCCTCGGCGCCCTGAAAGGCGCCATCGCTGATGACCACAATCCCATCCGCGCTATCACGCTTCAAAAAACTATGGGCGAAAAGGATCGTTTCCTTGACTCGCCCCGGTGCATCAGTCGCTTCCAGACCACGCGCCAGATCTCGCAAGCGCCGCTTCTCAGCCGTAAACGGCATCAACAGGCGCGGCTGAACGCCCGCGCCGATCACCATCATTTTTTGCGCTCCGGACATGTTGTCGATCAGCTTGTCGAATTCCCGCCGCGCCGTATCGAAGCGCGCGCCGCTCCGGCCGGTGGCTTTCATGCTCGCGCTCAGATCGATCACGACGATGAGATCGCCGGCGCTGGAGCCGAAGTGAAGCAGCGCCGGGTCCGCGAGTGCAATGATCAGCGCAACTGCCGCAAAAATCTGCAAAAGCAACAAAACATTGTGGCGCAGCAGCCAGCCGAGCCGGGTGCCGAGCGGGCGTTCTTTGAGGATGCGCTCCCAAAGAAACATCGTCGTCGTACCGACTTTTAGGCCTCTGGGTTTGAGGCTATGGAGAAATAGGATTAGCGGTATTGCGCCGGCGAGGAGGAATAAGGCCGACGGCAGGCTCCAAAGCATAGTTCAAGCCACGCTGCCCACCTGGCGCAGCGTCTGTAGCACGAATTCATCAAACGGCACTTGGGTGGTGGTGCGCAAGTAGTCGATGCGCCGGCGCGCGCATACCGCTTCGATCTCGGTGAAATATCGCTCGATCTCGGTTTGAAAGCGCCGCACCAGATCGGCATCGAGAAAAAATTTTCGTTCCCGGCCCGCTTCGACGTCCATCAGGGCGACGTCGCCCCACGGTTGCGGTTGAGTTTCTTCTGAATCGACAATATGAATCACCAGGATCTGATAGCGCTTCGCCGTCAATTCTTCCAAGGCTGCGCGCCATCCGGCTTCATCAAACAAATCGCTCACGATGACGACGAAACCCGGATGCGGAAACAGGTTCGTGAAGGAATGAATTGCGGCGCGCAAGTTGGTTTGGCCGCTCGCGGAAAGATTCGCAAGAAAACGAAACAGGCTAAGCACCTGCTTTCGGCCCCGCCCCAACGTCAGCGGTTTAGCGATCTGCGTCGAAAACGAAGCACCACCGACTCGATCCAGGTTTTTAAGGCCGATGTAACCGAGGGCGGCAGCGACTTTCTTTGCATAATCGATTTTCGCTGGCTTACCTTCCGCCATCGACCGGCTGGTATCGACCAGCAGATAAATGTTCATTTCTTCCTCGGCGGTAAATACCTTCAGCAGCAACCGCTCGAGACGGCGATAAACGTTCCAGTCGATGTAACGTAAATCATCGCCGCGCTGATAGCGGCGATAGTCGGAAAATTCCAAGCTGAAGCCCTTGCGTGAAACTGCGTGCTCTCCCTTGGCTCCCGCCCAGCTTAAGCGCTTGGCGATCAGGTGCAGCCGTTCCAGCTTGCGTAAAAAATCGCTGTCAAAGAAATTCTCGGGAGTACGATTTCGATTTTCAGGTTCTGGTCGGGTTGTTTTCACCACCCCATCGTTTTGCTCCTGAGCGGAGCGAGGGATCTTTCCCCGCGCGCCGATCATAATTCGCCCAAGCCAGTCACTGATTCGCGCCGGCATGAACTCTAAACTCGAAACGCGAGACGCGAGACTCATAAATTATTCCACTTCCGGCACTTGTGCCGCTACTTCGGTTAAAATCTTTTCCGCCGTAACACCTTCCGCATCGGCTTCGAGATTGAGAATGAGGCGATGGCGCAAACTCGGCAGTAGTTGAGTGCGAATATCGTCGAAAGAAACATTGGCTCTGCCCGCTAATAGCGCCCGCGCCTTCGCCGCCAAAATGACGCTTTGCAACCCACGCGGGCTCGAGCCATAAAGGACAAACCGCTGGGCCAATCCTCCCGAACCGTTTCCCTGTCTTTGTTGCGGGTGGGTGCTCATCACCAAACGCACCGCATAGTCCTTCACCACTTCGGCCAGCGGTACTTCTCTGACCCACTGACGCATCTGTAAAATTCCGGCCGCATCGAGAACTTCCCGCGGCCCCGACGCGGGCGCCGCGGTGGTCAGGTCGGCGATCCGCGCCAAGTCGGCGCGGCTCGGAAACTCGAGCAAAAGCTTGAAAAAAAAACGGTCCACCTGCGCTTCGGGCAGCGGGTACGTGCCTTCCATTTCAATCGGATTTTGCGTCGCCAGAACCATAAAAGGATTTTCCAGCCGGTGCATCTTACCGCCCACCGTGACGCTCTGTTCCTGCATGGCTTCGAGCAGCGCCGACTGGGTCTTGGGTGTGGCGCGATTGATTTCATCGGCCAGGACAATGTGGGCGAACACTGGCCCGCGCTGGAACTCGAAGACTTTACGCCCCGACGGATCGTCCGTCAGCATGTTCGTGCCGGTGATATCGGCCGGCATAAGATCGGGCGTGAACTGAATCCGCGAAAAGCTCAGACTCAAGACTTCGCCGAGACTCCGTACCATCAACGTTTTGCCCAGCCCTGGAACTCCTTCTAACAAGCAATGACCACCGCAGACCAACGCGATGAAAACCTGTTCGATGAGGCTTTCGTGACCGACAATAACTCGCGCCATCTCCGCGCGGAGCTCATCGAAACTGCGCCGAGCGCTGCTGATCCGCTGTTCGATTTCCTCCACCGATTGCATTCTATGGCTCCTGGCTAAATGCCCGTTCTCAGTCACCAGATGTCAGCAATCGCTGTGATTTTCTGACAACTGATCACTGAGGACTGATCACCTGTTTTTCGCTTCTCCCAATGACAGAAAATAATTTTTTATCATCTCCTTGAGTTCCTCCGGCACCCGTTCGGAGTTGAGCTCCTGTTCGGCCTGGCGACGATATGAGGCAACCACCTCGCTATCGGCAAGCGCGCTTTTGCCTCCGCTGGGATTTCCCTTAAGCATCAAACCGCTGCTTTCTCCGGCGCCGAGTATTCCTTTGACCTGAGTTTGCGGGCCGGAACGGAGGTCGGGCAGCGAGCGGACGTCTGCATCCTGTTGCCCCGGCTCTTTCCCGGGCAATTTGCTGAATGATTTCTCATGAAGTCCCGCGGCATTTGGATCGGGTTCACCGTTGGCATCACTTCGGGCGTAATTCTCCCCCCGTTCGGGAGAACCTTGTTTGGTCATCTGCTCTAAATACTGCTGTGCATCGATAAGCGCCCGGCGGTCCAGCTCTTTCGTGACCTGTTGATCCAATTTATCCAGAAAGGCTTTTAGCTCGCTCGAGCCCAGGCCGGCGCCGGGATTAGCCGCGTCAAACTGCCGTTTCAGTTCTGGTAGGCCGGACAGCCGTTCCATCAAGCGTTGATTCGCTTCGTCGCTGTTTTTGGCGCCATCTGGGAATTGCAATAAATCCCTGCTCGCCTCCAGCTCGGTTTTGAGATCTTTGAGGGTTTGCTCGGTTTCGCCGCTCGAGAAAGCATTTTTGTCTTGGCGCGAAGCTGGAACTGTAAATTGCTGTGCCAACCCCGCAACTTCTTTTCTAAGCGACTCCTCCGGCGTTTTTTGCTCGTAGCTCTTCTGCGCGGTTTTCTCGAGCTCCTGGCCAAATTTGAGGGTCTCGCGCAGACCTTCGCCCTTGGCTTTGTCCTGCAGCTCACGGGAATACTCTCGAACTCTTTCTGCCAAATTTCGCGGGCCCAAATGCCGCGCCTCAGGATATGGCCGATCGAAGTCAAGCCAGAGCAGCGCAAGCCACAGCAGCACAAGCGGCACAACGCCGTACATCGGCCAGCTCACGGAACGTGGCAGGATTTGCCGCGCTGCGATATTGCGCAGCGCAGCCTCTGCTCGCTGCAAAACCAAAAGCTTCGCACCGCCAAGCTCAGCACCGCCGGAGATTTCCCACGCCGTCACAGCGCACTCGGCAAGCCTAAGTTCTTTGTCCAAGGCCGCCACCGCGCGCGCACTGTGCTGATGCCGCCACTTAGCGCGATAGAAAAACCACGGTGCCAAGACCACGAACAATATCCCGGGAACAGTCCAGCGGAGCCAATCCCTCGGCAGAAAGCCATTCAGTGGCAAAAATACAATGGCGAAAGCGAATGTCACGCAGCCGATCATGGCGAGCGTTTGCTCGCGGCGTTTGCGCCGTTCCCAACCGAGGATCTCGTTAAATTTCTTGACCAAAGCTTCCATGGTTCAGAAAAGCGGTTCTCGTTGGAGCGCCCAACGATAGAGCAAATAGCCCGAGGTACCGAGCACGATGTGAAAAATCAAGTGAGTGACCGTACCCGACCATTGCATCCCCAACAAAGCCAGCGGGGGTAGCTCCTGTCGGCTTAAAAACGCCAGCACAAACGCGACAGGATTCAACGGCAGGTAAAATAATGCCGAGAGGATCACCAGAGACGTAAACAGCGAACGAATGAATACCTGGCGATTCTCCAGACGTCGTTCCCAAAGAGCTAAGCTCGCCAACCCCCAAACGCCATACGTGACTGCATAGAAAGGCAGAAGCAGAAACATCGCCGCGATATTTGCTGGCGGCGTGCGGGCAATCGCGCCGGCCCACACCAGAAAGGGCGCGCACAAAACCAGGGATAACGTGGTATGGGCCAAGAGAAAGCAAATTTGTGCCCGGCTGATGGTTACGACAGATTGTCCCCGCTCACGAATCCAGTGCCTCAGGGTCTTAAAACGCCATGCGGCGAACTCCTGATTTGCCACTCGGAGCGCAAAATAGACGATTAGCAGCAAAACGGTTACCGCGGTCACTTTAAAAAGACTCGCCGAGCCGGTCCACCTTTGAGCATCGAGCGACGGAATATACAAGGATAAAAACTCCACCGGGGCAATGATGATCAGCAGGTAGAAATACACCGCAAAACCATGCCCTTCGGTGAAGAAAATTTCGACACTTTCGCGCCAGACGGGATTGTCTCTCATTCGTCCTCACCGCTCGTCAGGGGAAATACCGCGCGATACAGCGTGTAATCCTGGGCTTGGATGCGGGGGTCATCGATTCGAACATGGGGCTGCGCATCCTTCACCCAGCCAAAGAAAACCGCTGCGCCGCCAGCCCAGCGCGGGTCACCGTCGCGCGGAAACATCGATGAGTGAAACAAAATATCACGCGTCTTGTCGGCAAAAGTAATCTCGCGCAGGTTGAGAGCATCACCGCGGCTGACCGCGACGTCCGCAAGATTCGGGCTTGCCAGAGGAAAGCTATTTTTCCAATTGACCCCGCGCCGAATTGCACCGATTGCGAACCGTTGGCCGGGCAACAGCAACCAACAGTCGACAAGATCATTGGGGCTGCGATTTTCCACCTTCAAGACTAACCGATCCCCCTGCACGTCGAAGGACACGCGCAACGGCAACCGATCGATGCGGCGCATACGAAAGAGTCGGTAATCCCATTCCCGAAGCGGCAGTTGATATCGGCTCATACCGCCGCCCTCCTGCGTCACAATGGTTTGCTCGGCTGCCTCGCGTGGCCGAATCGATACCGGTGTGAGGTCGGTCCAGCCGCGCTCTAATTCAAGATCATATTGCCGGAGCTGCGTTGAGAAAAGCGCGAGATTGGCTTGCGCATCGACAAAATCATTGCCGCTGCTCTCGAGAACGCTGGAGCTCAAGAGCACGCCGTCGGGCACATTACCGCCTCGACTGAAATGGGCATAACCCACAACGGTCGCGACAAAAGCGATCATGGCTACCCCCAGCAACATCTTGCGTCCCGCCAGTCGGCGACGTTGCCACAGCCAGGTGAGCACGCCAATGGCCGCGAGATAGGTGAGCATGGCGAGAAGCAGTGAGCCGGAGGGAACATAGGTCGAAATAAATGACGGACTCGCGATTAGCTGATTGAATACCGCATCGCTCCACTCGGTGCGTGGGATGGTTTCGTCGCCAGGAGAAGGCGTTATTAAAGATTGCAAGAAATTCTGTAGACCGTGCCACTCCGACAAAGGTGGCCGACCCACATCGACTGCCAGATAGATGATGCGCCCGCGACCGCGATGCGCCTCGACGATCATCGGAACGCCAGCCGTTTCCGAAATAACTTGGCCATCGAGAAGATTCGATGTTTGCGCCCAGACTCCTGAGAAAGCCACTACGCCTTCTGACTTGCCAGTATTCGGCGTGAACGCCACCTGCTTTGCGCCGGTCACCCGGACCGGTAGAAATCTTCCTAGCGCGGGCTCCTGATAAAGCGCGTAATTGACACTGCCAATGATCACCATCGTGCCGCCCGCGGTAAGCCAGCCATCAAGAGCAAGAAGCTGTGACCGGGACAGATCGCGCAATGACTGCTCGTAGAGAATCACGTGCGAAACTCCGAGCAAAGCGCGGGAGTCAGCGGGCAGTTCCTCTGCGCTCGCCGAGACCAGGCGGTTTTGTAGGGCGGCAGCCGACGTGAGAGTAGGCAGCGCGCTGCTGCCGCTCATGAACAGTAAAACCGGCGACGGCGAAAAATAGCGCCGCAAATCCAACTCGCGGGTGGCGCGCG
>Ga0070679_100002042_pt1 | contig 18128 bp, 10 predicted proteins | sample KBSC63BmetaG_FD_65652 | JGI IMG/M metagenome (GOLD analysis project Ga0070679, IMG submission 65652) | Corn rhizosphere microbial communities from Kellogg Biological Station, Michigan, USA - KBS C6-3B metaG | ecosystem: Host-associated > Plants > Roots > Rhizosphere | place: USA: Michigan... | reverse complement strand
GCTCAGAGTTACGCACCAAGTGGCTCTCGCCTTCGGCGTTGCGCCGGTCCTCCATGAACGCGTTGAACACAACAGGGTCTTGCGTTTCCAGCGCGGCGATCATTCGCCTGCGGGCTGCCGCGTTCGGTGCGTTGGCGATGTCCGGCCGCCGCTCGGCGAACCACTCCTTCTCCTGCAGCTTGATTCGTTCCCACGGGGGGTTGCCCAGCACGCAATCGAAGCCACCGATCCAGCCGGCCTGCTCATTGTCGGGTTTTTCGTGGGGGCCGGGCACGCGAAAGACGTCGGGGAAAGCGATGTGCCAGTGGAAGAACTGGTATTGCTCGGATAGGCGGCGGATCTCGTCTTGCATCCATGCAGGGGATTTGAATGGCGTGCGTTCAATATCGCGGAAGTCATTCTCCGTGATCGGGTACGCGAAGTTCGCGTCTTTGCTTTTCTTCCAGACGAAGGCGGCGCACCAGGCGTCGGCCCAGAGTTGCGTAAACCGGTAGCCACTGGAGCGGATCGTTTGCTCCCAGATCTCCTGCTTACGCCGAACGCTCGCGACGCTGTCGTTTGGAATCTCGACCAGGCTCTGTATCGCGGTCGCCAGATCACCGAGCCGGTTCCAAGGGGCCGTCGGTTCCGCTAGCGTCAATTGACCGGCCAACTCCTGCTTGTTGCGCTTTTTCCACTCGGAAACGTATTTCTTGTCGTCGCCCTCGATCGGAGTAAAGGCGGCGTCCGGAATGCCGCCCGCCAGCAACGCCGGGGTCGCACCGAGCAGCGAGTTGCCGCACTGGATGTGGTGGTCGAGGAATGAGAGCGGCTTGCCAGGGTCCATCGCCTCCAGCCAGAGCGACACCTTGCACAGTTCGACCGACATCGGGTTGATATCGACGCCGTAGATGCAGTTGCTGATCACGTCGCGCAGCGCGGTGCGGATCGCCTCGGGCGAGGATTCCTCGTCGCCTGTGCGGATTGCCGCGAGGCGCTTGGCCATGCGATGCGCCGCCGCCACCAGGAAATGCCCACTGCCGGCCGCCGGATCGACGACCTTCAGCTTCAGAATCGCCTGCTCGCGGTCGGTCGCGTCTTTGAGTGCCTCATCCAGCACCGGCTCCAGCGCAGAGTCGAGCAGTTCAGCGATCAGGCTGCTCGGCGTGTAATACGAGCCGGTCGTCTTGCGCTCGTTGCCACCGGCCGTGTCGAGCGCGAAGGTGCGTGCGTCGAGGTTCAACTGCGGGTGCAGCTCGAGCAACGACTCGTAGACGCTGCCCAACTCTTCCGCACCGAGGTTGCGATAGTCGACCGGCCAGCGGGCGCCATCCGCCTGCATGTAAGCAAGGTGGCGCACCGCTTCGAGCAGATCGGAGTTGGCGATCTCACAGCCGATTAGGTCCGCCACCGCCTCGTTCGACCAGAGATAGCCGCCGAGCGCCGGTAGACCGAGCGCCGGGCAACCGCTCTCGCTGCCGAGCTGCTCCGAGACGAGCGTGAGGCCACGCCAGAGATCGGCGTGGCGCGTGCCACGTCGCCGGTCGGCGAGTTCGCGCAGCCGGGCCGTCGAGTAATAGGCCTCGTAGCGCCGTCGCGCCTCGTCGGTGGCTGCTGGATCGAGCAGCAGGTCGCGATCCTCGGCCACGAAGAGAAAGAGCAGGCGATAGACGCTGCGTAGCAGTTGCCGGTAGTACTCCTGCTTGTCCAACTCGCCGTCGCGCAGCTTCTCGCGCAGTTCGTGGTTCGCCGGGTGCGCTAGGAAGCCGCGACCGAGCGCCGAGATGGCGGCTTCGACGCCAGCGCGCAGGTGTTCCAACGCCCGCGTGCCGCGTTCAGCCGCCTCGTGCGTCCACTTCTCCAGCCAGCAGAGCTCGGGGCGCTGGCCCTCGACGCGCGACTCATGGCAGAGCAGCCAGAGCAAGACGAAGTCGGAGTAGACCTCGCCCTCCATCATCCCCTGCAGGTCGAACTCGACAAAAGCCTGCTTGGTTAGTCGTGCACTGTCGCGCAGCAGGCGCAATTGGAGACCGTTCGAGACGATCCCCCAGAGGCGAGCATCGGAGCGGGTCAGCAGCTCTTGCACCATCGAATGCGGGCTCATGCGCGCCGCGCCGGCCACCCTCGCCTGGCGATCGTCCAGCTTCACCCGCGCGCCGACCAGATGGATCGGCACGTCGCCCCAGGCATGCGAGACCGGATAGCTCTTGTCGTCGAGTTCCACGGCGCGGCTCGTCTGCAACCGCCCGTAGCCGAGTACGTCGAAGAGTGGCAGCAGCCAGCGCTCGCGCGTGACCGTCGTGCCGGGCTCGCCCGCGGGAAGCTGATCGATCTGCGTTCGAAAGACCTCCCAGGCGCCGAGCAGCCGGTTCCAGTGCCGCGCGATCACCTCGTTGAAGCGCTCGCCGGGGATCAGGTGATATTCGGCCTCGCTCAGGCCGTTCAGATCACGATCGCGCTCCGCAATGCGCTGCAGCAGATCGGCCGGCAGTAGCGCGCCCTGCGTCTGAATCGTCGTAAAGATCCCACGGCTCGAAGGCATCCCGATCTCTCCCCCAAGGTTCTCACGTTATCGTATCGACCTGTCCGCCGGTCGTGTCACCAGTTACACGTTCGCCGGAAGATAGACGTACACCCCGAGTACGTCAGGTGGCAGTTTTGGCTCGACCGAGTGCCGCACCCCGCGTAGCTGGGCCGCCTGGCGCACGCGGCGATGCGCGTCGAGCAGTTCTTCACCGCGATGACGGGCGACGTCATCGAGATGCGGTCGGAGCGCATCGAAGCCGTCGATCACCTGGCGCACGAAGTCGCTCGCCTGGTGCGGATTGATGTTGGCTTCGGCTTTGGCGTCGAGTAGCCCGCTTGCCCCACTGGCATCAATCCAGCGCGCGTTGGCCGGCGCGCCCTCAAAGGCCACCAGCCCGACGTCCTCAGCCAGCAGCGGCGCATCGCCCTCGGCTCCGGCGCCGGAAGTTCGGATGTCGAAACGAAAGCGCAGCAACAACAGTGTCGTACGCGTGTGTACCCGGTTCGTGCGGATCGCGCCGGAACGGCGGGCGACGCTGTCGAAGAGCGCGTCGAGTGCGGTATCCATCACGTGCGCCGCAAGCCCTTCGACCAACGGATGCGTCCGCGAGAGGTAGATCGCGCCATCCGGTACCGGCAGCTCGAAGCGCGCGGTGAACGTCGTCTTATCACGCAAGCCGAGCAGGTCGCGCAAGGACTCGGGCGTCTCACCCAGGTCAACCTTGACCACGCCATTGCGGCTGATGATGGCGCCGTTGGCCCGCAGCGCGTCTGTGGTGAACCGCTCCACGTCGACGCCGGAGCCGATGGCGGACTGCACCGCCGCCAGCTCGCGCGCAACTTCGTCCACCTTGATTGATTCCTGGGCGAACATCGTCCGCGAGCGGCGCTCGCGCTCGGCGACGCTCTCCCATTCATTGAAGAGCTCTTCGCGCTGCGGCCGGAAGAAGTCGTCGAATCCCGGTAAATATTGCGCGATGCTGCTCTCGCGCTCACGCAACAAGAGCCCCTCGAAGATCGCCTCGACCACCTGGTTGCTGTTGACCGGCACCGGCACCGAGATCCCGAGCGAACTGCGGATCAACTTGTGCTTCTTGATCAAGACGTCGAGCACGATGCCGTCGATCTGGTTATCGATCCCGTAGTAGGTGACGACGCGCACGCGGTCGCGCGGCTGGCCGTAGCGGTCGACGCGTCCCTCGCGCTGCTCGTGACGCGTCGGGTTCCATGAGAGATCGTGGTGCACCACCGCATCAAAATGCTCCTGGAGGTTGATCCCCTCGCTCAAACAGTCCGTGCAAACGAGCACGCGTTTGGCCGCACCGCCCAGCTCAAGCACGCGCTGCTCGCGCTCGGCGGGTGGCAGCATGCCGGTCACCGACTCGACCGACGTGCCGCGCTTGAGGCGTTTGCGCAGCTCCGCCGCAACGTACTCGGCGGTCGGGATGAATCGACAGAAGACGATCGGGTTATAGCCGTCGTCAATGAGCGCCTGGACGACCTTCACCGCTTGGATGAGCTTCTGGTCCTTGTCGCCCAGGAGAGCATCCGCGTCACGTGCCATGGCGAGCAGTCTTCGATGGTTGCCGTCCTGATTGTCGGCCAGTTCGCCAATGTCGCTGCCCGGCGCCACGTCCATGCGCTCGGCCGTGTCGTCGTCTTCGAGATCGAGCACGATACGCTGGCCCACCTCGTCGGCCTCATCGACCGTGTTCGTATCCGCCGTCGCGGCGCGGGTACGGAGCGTCGCGGCCGCCGCCGCCGGGCTGGAACCGAGCGACCGGAGCAACGCCAACGCCGACCACCAGCGAACGCGTTGCCGGTGCCGGCTGCCGCCTGGCTCGAGCACCGTCTCACGCGCATACTCCAGCACCCGCTGGAACAGTCGCTGATAGTCGCCAGTCAGCTTATAGCTGATCTCTTGCTCCTGACGATCGGGGAACGGCGTATTCTCCTGCATGTAATGACGGATATCGGCCCGGCGACGCTGGACAAAATGCTCGGCGAGCCTGCGCCGCACTGATACGTTTTGCGGTCCGCTCAGATCTTCCGGGAGATCCTCGAACGTGGGATCGAGCAAGGCGAGGAGCGAACGGAACGCCTCCTCCTTGCCGCTGTGCGGGGTCGCCGTGACCAGTATCATGTGCCGCGATGCTTTTTCCGCAATGCTCTTCACCAGCGAGTAGCGCTGATGGCGGCTGCGGCCGACCTGCCCGGAGGCGCAGGTGTGCGCCTCATCGACGATCACCAACTCCGGGCAGGCGCGTAGGAAGTCGGCCCGGCGCCGGTCGGATTTGATGTAGTCGATCGAGACGATCAAGTACGGATACACATCGAAGACCGACTGACCGACGCGTAGGTTGCGTTCGAGCCGCGAAACGGTGCTCGGCAACACGACTTCAGCATCGAGATGAAACTTCGAACTGAGCTCGGCCTGCCACTGCTCGGTCAGGTGCGGCGGGCACAGGACAACGAAGCGCCGGATCTCGTTACGATCGAGCAGTTCGCGCGCAATCAAACCCGCCTCGATCGTCTTGCCGATGCCGACATCGTCGGCGATCAGCAGTCGAACCGGCTCGAGTCTGAGCGCCATCAGCAGGGGCACGAGTTGATATGGTCGCGGCTCAACGGCGATACCGGCGAAGGAGCGAAACGGGCCAGCGCTCGAGCGAAAGCCGAGCCGCACCGCATCGCGCAACAGGCGACACGAGCGTTCGTCGCCGATCAGCTCTGGGTTGGGCAGTTCGAAGCTCGCGGATTCGACCCTCTCCAACGGCAAGTAGATACCCGTCACCTCGTCCTCCGTGCCGCCGAGCGGGCGCAGCACGAGCAGGTCTTCCTGCGAATCGGGCAGGACGACCCATTCCCGGCCGCGGGCGCGCACCAGAGAGCCGACCGCGAACGTTCCGGCGGTCATCGTCCCTCCCCAAAGATGTATGGATACTTGGCGATCAGTTCGGCCCAGCCACCCTCATCGTCATGCGTGAAGCGGATGACGGTGTAGCCGCTATCGACCAGCCGCTCGGTGATCTGCTCGTCGCGCTGACGCCGTTCCGGATAGAGATGATGTGGGCCGTCGACATAGATCGCCGCCAGATAATCCTCGTCGTACAAGAAGTCGGGCCGCGTGCCACACGATTCGATAAGTACCTGACCACGATCGGGCAAGCGGTGCCCGCGATCGACGAGGTAGCGGAGCCACGTCTTCTCAAGTTCCGAGCCAGCAAGTCGCTCAAGCCGCTCCAAGTGCTCGCTGGGCGACAACGCGTTCGGCGAGGTGGTGACGACCGCGGACGCCAATTCCATAAGCTCGTCGCGGATTGACTGGCGGTCGAGCAACGTGTGATCGAGTTGGTTGGCGTAGCTCATCAGACAGTCGTAGCAGGCCGCTTCGCAGTCCTCGCGCGCAAACGGACCACGACGCAGATCCGCACCCGTCTCGGGATCGAAGTGGCAGATCTCCAATGCGGCCCGCGCAACCGCCCCCAGCGCATGCGGATCGTCGAGCAAGCGGCGCAAAACACCAGCGCCACCTTCCGCTGATTCATAGAAGAGCAGACTGTTGCGCGTATCGCGATTCGGCAGCGGCTCCGCCGCGAGCTCATTATCTTCGAGTTGATAAACCACCTGGATCGCGTTCTTGAGGGCGGATTGCAGTGACGCCATCTGGGATGAAGTCAACGTCGTGGCTGGCTCGAAGATCAAACAGTTCCGCCGATCGTCCACATACGGGATGACGCGTCGTGTGCGACTACTCATCGGGTCGCCATCGTCGTCGTTTACTGCCCGGTCGTCCCGCGCCTTCCAGTAGCCGCGTTCGACATCGAGCACGAAGCCCAACTGCTCCTTTATTTTCCGCCGCCGCCAACCAAGGTTAATGCGCCAGAGCGTCGCCGTACTTCCATAGGTGAGCGTGCCAAGCGGCTCGTCTTCGACACCGATGGTTGCCGACCGATAGGACGGCTTGCCATCGCGTTCCGCGAAGCGTATGCCCGTTCGAAGCTCGAACCCGAGCTTCATCCGTTCTTCCTCGTCCGAATTGATCCGTTCTCGCCGCCGGGTCGACACGTTCTGCAATCGGAAGAGCTGCGTGAGTGCGGGTTCCAATGGATAGCTACAGCGTTCACAGAGGTCAGGGCCAATGCCGTTCTTGACGAAGTTGAGGTAGCCGCATGAGGCGCATTGCTTGACCGAGGTAGTCAATACGTCGTCGTTGTCAGCCACCGGTAAGATAACCTGATTGATCTCGTAGCGCGAACCCTCATGGTAGACCATGGCGCGCGGCCCGAACTCGGAGATGGCGAGGAAGCGTGGTCGTTGCAAGAATTCGTCGCGCTGGAATCCACGATTCGCTCTTCCCGGGATGAAGGCCGAGATCGGGAGCCGTGGGAAGCTGTAGCCTGGGAGAAACCCCTCGCTGGCAAAGTAGCGATATGAGTAGAAGTCCGACTGCATGAGACTATCGTCCGAGGTCAGCAGATCAAGCTGCGCAAGTGCCTCCCGTCGCAGGCGATCGGCCGTTTGCTTCTCCTTCTGACTGCGCGTCGCGTCGAGCCGGATCTTCTGCTGCGTCTCGGCTTGCGCCCGAGCCGATCGAAAGAGATCGCGCCAGCGCGACGCACTCTGTTCAAAGTGATAGGTCATCGAGTTGATAATGTGGTCGATCCACTCCGAGCCATACCAATCGGAGCTCGCGAGCTGGTCGTCGATCGTCATCAGGATTCGCGATGCGCGTTGCCGCGCGCGTTGCCGAGCCTGCGGATTCTCGATGCTATCGCGGACGTGTGGCTGCAGTTCGAGACCGGGCGGGTCACCGCTCAAATCCAGGATGTCCGCGAGCGAACGACCGAGCGACAGCCGCGTCTCAGTGAGCCAAAGAGCTTGAATATGTGAACGGATCAGATCTTCATTGGTCAAATCGAGACGAGGTGGTGAGACCGCGCCCGCGACCATGCGCTCCGGTCGCTTGAAGTACCACTGATCGTGGGGGCTGCCGATCGAACAATAGGTGAAGACGAGCGCCGGTTGGCCGCTGCGACCGGCACGTCCACTCCGCTGGGCGTAGTTGGCCGGCGTCGGCGGTACGTTGCGCATATTCACGACATTCAGCTGCGCGATGTCGACGCCCAGCTCCATCGTGGGCGAGCAGAAGAGAACGGGTAACTCCGCTTCGCGGAAGCGATCCTCGCGTTCCTGCCGTTGCTCGTATGGCACCTGCGCCGTGTGCTCGCGCGCCTCAATACCGATGTTCTCCAACGCGGTTCGTTTGTAGAACTCGACGAAGTACGCGTTCGTCTGCCCGCCCGTCGCCGCTCCACTCGGCACGCGGATCGGATCCTGATGCGGCCGCGATCCATCGCCCGCTATCCAACGCATGGCCGAAGCAGGCACTTGATAGCCGGGGGTGTCCTCGGCGTCTTCAGCCGGCATCACTTCCTCAACGAGACCGGCCACGCGCAGCACTTGCAGCAGCTGTTCGATGATTTTCTGCGTTTCGACGACCGAGAGGCGATGCGGATACTCCGAAAACGTCGACGAGCGGCGCAGATAGCGCCCGAAAGCAGAATAGCCAGACACCGGGAGATAGCCGTTCTTCTGGTCATTCGGACGTTTCTTGCGCGGCTTCAGTATGAGCGGCGTGTCCATGTGCTCTTCTTCATCAATGGACCACGGTTCGTGAAGCCGTTGACTGCTCGACTGTCTGATACGCTCCTGTTTCTCGGTTTCGAGGAAGTCCACGCGGATCGCCAGTTCACGCCGCATGTGATTGAGCAACGCCTTAGCGATGGCGGCGCGGGTCGCAGGCATCGCCGTCACTAACGCCTCATGTTTCTCTTGCCAGTACTCCTCAGCTTCACAAAGCTCGTCCAAAGAGTTGTACGTGATCTCAAGCAATCCGCACTGTTCCAGATTCGGGAGTGTGACGCGCCAGCCTCTCCGCAGATCGCGGTAGAGTCGGTAACCAAGGACGTCACGAAAGGCGCGCTCGGTATCGGCTTTGGCCTGGAAGCGCACGCTCGGATCGTTGGCGTACTGTTCAAGCTGCGGATTCAAGGCGTTAAAGACGCGCTGGGTCAGTTCGTCGTAGTGAATCCCCTCAACACTTGCGGCGTCGACTGCTCTATAGAGTGCCGCGCGAAGGAGACCAATCTCGATGAAGTCGTTGAAGTGGCCGGCCTGGAGCGACGCATCTTGCCGGTTGTCGGTGAAGCTCAGCAGTTTACGGGCGGACGGCTCAAGCAACTTCTCGTCGCGCAGATGGCGAATCGTCGAGAGTGTCAAGACCGTCGTGGCGGTGCTGCGCCCTTCGGACCCGAGCGAGGCAAGCTTGCTAAAGTCGGAGCCTTGGGTACCCGCATACTCCACACCGCAGTTCAAACAGAACCGAAACGGCGCCTGCACAAACTGGCACGTGAGCGTATCTTCGCCCACTCCCTCATTTCCGTTGCCATCCACTATCACCGTCTGCGGAAGATATCTTCTGTAGCTCCGCGCGACGCGAAGCTCTCCTTGGAACTCCTCGACCCAGGCATCGGGGATGCGCCCACGCTCAATCGACGCTGATTCGTCCTCCCACGGGTCGATACTGCTCGAGAAGAGAAACCCAGCCTCGGAATCCTCTTCATCCATACGATCCATGTAATCACGGGCCGAATACGACACGCCGCCATCAGATCTTTTCCTGCGGTAGACGCTGTAGTACTCTTGTCCGCATTCTCGACAGAATACGAGCGGCAGAAGAATCTGGTCGCGATTTCCTGGCACGAACTGTTGGCCGGCAAGCGTAATATGGCGGTCAGTCTCCGGTTCGAGTGACGCATAGGCCGTATCGCCGCGGCTGATAAATTGGTGCAACCGGAAAGCGAAGATCGGCTTGCCCGTCTCAGGGTTCGTACATTGATAACCGGCGAGCAATGCATGCTGAATTGCGCGGGTACAGAGTTCCTCGGAGAGTCCGGTAGCGCGTACCAGGTCACCGACAGCACCCTGGTCACCGCGTAACTGTCGCGGCATCGCGCGAATAAGCCGCCCCGATACCGGATCTGCCGAAACTCCGAACACCGCCTCAATCCACGCCGATAGCGGGTTCGCGACGAACGCAGTGTAATCGTCCGCGGACAGTCGCTGGAACTGCTCGGCGCTGTCTCTAAGCGCCGTCTTCACTGCTGCATCCGAAAAATCGAGCGGGGACGTGGACCGCCGCACCGTCTCACCGATCACGTTGGCTGGAGAGACGTCCGAGCCGAACAAGAGCGACGCCATCTTGGCGACCTCAAGCTGCTGTTCCTCGTAGGTACCTGGCCCGGCGAGCGTGGCGGAGGTGCCGATACACTGGAGATCATGTGCCCCCAGAAGGTCGCGGACACGTCGCACCAGCATTGCCACATCCGCACCCTGCCGCCCGCGATATGTGTGAAGCTCGTCAAGCACTAAGAATCTCAGCCCTTGAGCGGCATCGATGATTGGCCGGTCATCGGGACGCGTGGCGATCAGCTCCAGCATGACGTAGTTGGTAAGCAGGATGTCCGGCGGATTCGCCTTGATCTCCGCGCGCGCTTCATCGGATTCCTGCCCAGTGTAGCGGGCAAAGGTCACCGGCCCCTTGCCATCCGGATAACCAAGCTTCAGATAGCGTTCAAGTTCGAGCAGTTGACTATTGGCGAGCGCGTTCATCGGATAGACCACGATCGCTTTGATGCCCTTACCCGAGCCGGTACGCAAGACTTGATCGACGATCGGGATCATGTAGGCTAGGCTTTTCCCGGACCCGGTCCCCGTCGTGAGGACGTAGTTCCCGCCTGTCCGAGCAGCCCGGATCGCATCGACTTGATGGCGATAAGGGCGGAGCGGCTTCCCCGCTGGATCGGTATCCGACTTCATACGGAAAACCTGACTGCATTCATGATGCAGCACGCCGAGGTCGACCAGGCGTTCGATCGACTCACCCGGCTCGAACGACGGATTGATCTGAATCAGCGGCTCCGGCCAGAGCAGCCCTCCGGCGAACTCCCCGTCAACCTGCGCTCTGATTCGGGCATCTTTAATATTGATGAACGACTGAACGTACGAACTGTAGCTGCCGATGACTTGGTCTCGAAGGCGAAAGACGTCCAAGAACTCGTCCCCTTCGCGGTTGCGCCCCTGTGTTGTGCATAGTGAGCATGATTTGACCTAGGCTCGATAACCAGCGTTGACCGTACGATGCGATAATCTGATGCCGTTGTCAACTCAATAATCGAACACCACGGTGCACTGGAGACCGCAGACTTGACACTCTGAGACAGACGTCTAGATGAACTTCACCGCAGTACCTTGTCGACGGCTTATGGACTCTGGGTTTGATCGATCAATCTCGGTTACGTCAATGGCAAGATGCCGCTGAAGTACGGGACAAGCTCACCAAGGCGCTCCACTATCATTCTCAGGGATTGCCGATTCGAACCGAGCGCCTGACGGTGGCGAAGTTTCTCGACCAATGGCTTGAGGCCAGCGTCGAACCGGCAGTGAAAGCTAAAACCTGGGAAGGATACGAGAGTATCGTCCGGGTCCGGATCGTCCCACGCATCGGCCGGTTGAATTTTTCGAAGGTGACGCCCCTCCATGTTCAGCAACTCTACGCCAATCTCCAGGAAGCTGGGTTATCGGCCCAGAGCATGGTGCACACCCACCGCGTCCTGCATCGCGCCTTCGTGCAAGCGGTGAGTTAGGAGCTTATCCCCCGCAACCCCTGCGATGGCGTGACGCCGCCACGTTCGAAGCGGCGCGATATACATGTGCTCTCTCAGGAGCAGGTGGCCCGGTTCCTTGAAGCGCCGCGCAAGCACCTGCACCCGTACCACAGTCTCTACGTCCTGGCGTTCACTACTGGTATGCGTCAAGGGGAGTTGCTCGGGTTGACGTGGGCGAATGTCGATCTCGCTGAGGGCAAGCTGATGGTTCGTCACATGCTTCAGTGCCAGCGCGGCCAAGGGCTCGTGTTCACCGAGCCAAAGACGGCGCAGTCACGGCGGACGATTCATCTCAGCGCGCGCCGTGGCGGAGCTGTGGGCTCAACGTGCCCGCCAGCTCGAGCTTCGGCTCCAGTTGGGGCCGGAGTGGACCGACTTAGATCTCGTATTTCCCAATAATATCGGTCAGCCGCTCGATGCGGCTCAGCAGACAAGGGTCTTCCAACGCCTGTTGAGTGACGCGGGATTGCCAGAAATACGGTTCCATGACTGTCGGCACATGTCGGCAACCCTCCTGCTCCCGCAAGGGCTGCAACCCAAGGTCGTCTCGAAGATGCTGAGACACGCCACGATCACGCTGACGCTCGATACGTACAGCTACCTGGTGCCAGTACTGCACCAGCAAGCAGCGTCTGTCATAGATGAACTCTTGGGCTCTTGAACGAGTTTGGCTACAAACTTGGCTACATAAGGGACAGTCGGTATCCGGCGAATACAGGCTGGAGAATGGAGATTCCGCATCAACAAGAGGAAACTGGGTGGTGCCGAAGGTGGGAGTCGAACCCACATGAGGTTGCCCTCAACGGTTTTTGAGACCGCCGCGTCTGCCATTCCGCCACTCCGGCCTGTCGCGGCTGTCAGTATAGCGGGCACGGGCGCGTTGTCGCAATAGAGTGCCAATGGCGCCGGATCTCGCTTTCGAGATCCGGCGTCTTGATGTCAGGACGGTCGGGTTGGCTCAGTCGGTGATGGCGGCGCTGGCGAGGTTGGGGGCGATGACGTTGTTGGTGGGAGCCGGACGCGGGATGTTCGCCGTGATGCCGTGCAGGAAGACGGAGGTGACGATGCTGGCGGCGTAGTCGGGATCGAGCGGCTCGGTGGACGCTTCGGGATCGAACGACTGGTGGATGACGCCGAGCAGGGTGTGAAAGAAGATCGAGGCGGCTAGGCGCGGCGGAATATCGCCGATCTCGCCATCTTTGGCGGCGCGTTCGAACAGGCGGTTGAAGATGGTGATGAAGGTTTCCAACTCGCGATGGACGTCGTCATGCCGCGATTCCGGCACGTGCTGCTGATAATCGCCCATCAGCCGAATCACATCCGGCACGAGCTGGCTCATGTAGTGCTGCGCCAGCCGCCCGAGCACGTCGCCGATCGGGCCGTGCGTGTTCTCGATCAACGCTTCCACGCTGCAGCGCTGGTGCGTCATCTCCTCGATGACTACCTGACCGAACAGATCGTCTTTATCACGGAAATGATAGTAGAGCGCTGCCTTGGTCATGCCGGCGGCATCGGCGATCTGCTGCATCGAAACGTCGGCGTAGCCGTGTTTCAGGAAAAACTCACGCGCCTCTCGCAATACGCGCGCACGTCCGCTCAGGGCGGCATTCGTTGCCATATCCGGCGTTCTCCGTTATCGCGTTCACCCAGCAATTAAGGGATTCGCCGACCCACAGGGTTGACAAACGGGCCACTGGGCATTAGAGTACTTACCGACCGGTTAGTAAGTTCGTAGCTCCCCCACGAGCGTGCTTACCTCCCGAGTGTACTTACCGGACGGTTAGTTAGTCAAGTCCGGTCCGGTCACACGCTCGAATCTGGAATTCTGGAGGCGTTATGGCGAGTTCCAACTATGCGGTGTTCGCGGAGGGGTTGCAAAAGCACTTCGGTGAAACCCACGCCCTGCGCGGCATCGATTTACGGGTCGAGGAGGGTTCCATTCTCGGCGTCCTCGGCCCCAACGGCGCCGGCAAGACGACCGCCGTGCGCATTCTCACGACACTCCTCAAGGCCGACGGCGGGCATGCCGAGGTCGCCGGGTTCGATGTCGCGCGGCATCCCGATGAGGTGCGGCGCCGCATCGGGCTCAGCGGTCAGTACGCGGCGCTCGACGAAATGCTCACCGGCAAAGAGAACCTGGAGATGATCGGCCGGCTCTATCACCTCCCCTATAAGGTAACGCGGCAGCGGGCGGCGATGCTGCTGGAGCGCTTCAACCTGATCGATGCCGGCAATCGCACGGTAAGCACTTATTCGGGTGGCATGCGCCGTCGACTCGATCTGGCTGCCAGTCTGGTCGCCGAGCCGCCGGTCATCTTTCTCGATGAGCCGACGACCGGTCTCGATCCACGCAGTCGTCTCGGCATGTGGGATTTGATTGAGGAACTCGTTGCCGCCGGCACGACGCTGCTCCTGACGACGCAGTATCTCGATGAGGCCGATCGCCTGGCGAAGCAGATCGCCGTCATCGACGAGGGTCGGGTCATCGCCGGTGGGACGGCCGAGCAGCTGAAACAGCAGGTCGGCGGCTCACGGCTCAACGTCGTCCTTACGCCCGGATCCGATGCGGGCATCGCGGCCGGCTTCCTGGAGCGGCTCGGCAACGGCGAGGTGCGGATCGCGAACGACCGGCGACATCTCTCGGTGCCGGTCATCGAACGCGCCGGATTGCTCTCGCAGGTCATTCGCGAACTCGATAACTTCGGCATTACGGTCGATGACATCTCGCTCGCGCGGCCGACGCTCGACGATGTCTTCCTGACGCTCACCGGCCACACGGCCGATGCCGTGGCCGAGAATCCGCGAAATGGCAAGGTTTCATCCGAAGAAGAGATTGGAGTCGGTGCAGCATGAGTTCGCTTACGGCAGCCAAACAGCTGCCTGCGCAAACCGGGTTGTGGGACCGGTTCATCTGGGCGCTCGCCGATTCGTGGACGATCGCCAAGCGCAACCTGCGCCACATCCCGCGCAATCCCGAGCTGTTGCTCGATGTCACGATCCAGCCGGTCATTTTCGTGCTGCTCTTCCGCTACGTCTTCGGTGGCGCCATCAAGGTGCCGGGCACGAGCTACGTCAACTATCTAATGGCTGGGATCTTCGTGCAGACGGTCGTCTTCTCGTCACTTACGACGGGCATCGGCCTCTCGCACGATCTGAAGCTCGGCCTGGTCGACCGCTTCCGCTCGCTGCCGATGTCGCGCGTGGCGGTTCTCGCTGGTCGCACCCTGACCGACCTGCTGCGCGGCATCCTTGCGGTTGTCATCATGACGGTCGTCGGCGTGGCGGTCGGCTTTCGGCCGGCTGGCAGCTTCACTGGATGGCTGGCGGCCCTCGGCTTGATCCTGCTCTTCGGCTTCGCGCTGTCGTGGGCCGGCGTGGTGGCGGGCGTGCTGATGCGCAGCCCGGAATCGGTGCAGGCAGCCATGTTCGTTGTCGTCTTCCCGCTCACCTTCGCTAGCAGCGCGTTCGTGCCGACCAGCACCATGCCGGACTGGCTGCAAACCTTCGCCGCCCACCAGCCGTTCTCGCTGGTGGTCAACGCGGTGCGTAGCTACATCCTCGGCCAGCCGGTCGGCTCGGCCGGTTGGCAATCGCTCGTCTGGGGACTGGCGCTGGTGGTGATCTTCGTCCCGCTCTCGGTCTATCTGTACGAGCGGAAAGCGGTGTAGTCAGCTATCCAAGGCCGGCATGAGAAAATCCCTCTGGCACCACCTGGCGCTCGGCCACGTGAGTTCGGAGGGATTTTTCACGCCCAATCGAACGGGTGTAACGGTTTCGAGACTTGGAGACGATCAACGAGGAGGTGCGAGTTGGCGCCCCGAGCGTGCCTTCGATGAGCGGACGGACCCGCTACGCCAGAGCGGAACGACGGTATGGGATCGGCTTCGGCGGGCTGGCGCTCCTGCTTTTCGTGCTGCTCTGGTCGCGGTCTGTGTCGGAACCGCTTATTTGTTGGGTGATCGCGACCAGCCTCACGGCCTTTGTCGCATTCGGATTCGACAAGCTGAGCGCGATCGCGCATTGGCTGCGGGTACCGGAATGGGTGTTGATCGGGTTGGCACTGGCCGGTGGGACGATTGGCGCCGTACTGGCGATGCTGGTTTTTCGTCACAAGACGGCCAAGCGCAGTTTCCAGTGGCGTTTCTGGCTGGCGGTCGCGCTCCAGGCGTTGTTGGCTGGCAGCTACATCGCGCTGGTCAGGTACTTCTAGACCCATGCTGCGATCGTGCGCATCAAAGGCATCACGGCAGTGGGCGCTCTTGGCTCGTACTCGTCGAAATCCTGCACTCGTGGGTACGAAAAAGACTTGCGCAGAGGGCGCTGTCATTCCGAGCCGCAGCGAGGAATCTCCTCTCCGTTCCCAGAGCATGGCGCTGTGGGAAACGCAGGGGAGATGCTTCGGCTGCGGCCTCAGCATTACAGGGTGTCAGCCTCTCTGCACGAGACAATCGTTTTCGCTAGAAAACGCCCTGGCTGGGAACTGGCAACTGCTGGATGATGAGGATGCACCAGAGCAAGAAGAGTAACCCCATGAAGATCGTCACGCCGATGACGACTTTGCGCTCGTTCGTCGTTAGCCGGTGCTTTTCGAAGCCTCGCATGAACCACCCCGCTCCTTCACACTAATCGCACGCATTCTACAGCATCAGCGGAAATCTGGGCAGACGCAAGCCCCCGCGCTTGCAGCGGGGATTGTCCCGACAACCGGCTCGCTCGCCGTTCTTCGTATACTTGGCGCGGTTAATCGCATCACGTTCAGCGAACAGGAAGCAACCGATGCCAAGCGAACCGAGCAGGACGCTCGAGACCTTCCCTAATCCCAACCCGGATCGCGACTATGAGATCAACATCTCGACGCCTGAGTTCACCTGCGTCTGTCCGATGACCGGCCAGCCCGATTTCGCCACTATCACGGTCAACTATGTGCCCGATCAGCGCTGCGTCGAACTGAAATCGCTCAAGCTCTACTTCTGGTCGTACCGCAACGAGGGCGCCTTCCACGAGAAGGTCACCAATACGATCCTCGACGATCTGGTGCAGGCGATCTCCCCGCGCCGCGCGACGGTGACCGGCGATTTCAATGTGCGCGGCGGTCTGCACACCATCGTCACGGCTTCCTATCAGAAACCGGCATGAAGACGCTGACGGTGCCGCGCGGCGTACGCGGAGTTGGAATCCGTGACTACGCCTGGCTGGCCCACTATACCGCGCTCAGTGCCGTCATTATCCTCGGTGCCTACCTACGGCTCACCGCGCTCAATCGCCAAAGCCTCTGGTTCGATGAGATCGACGTCGTCGTGCGCGCCCAGCGTCCACTTGGGCAGGTGCTGCACACCTTCGTCCAGCAGGGCGAGAACGGCCCGCTCTACAACCTGATGCTGGCGCTCTGGATTCGCGTGGCCGGCATCTCCGAAATCGCGGTCCGCTTCCCTTCGGCGGTGGCCGGCACGCTGGCGATCCCGCTCATCTACCTGCTCGGGCGCCGTGTGGCCGGCTCGACGGTCGGACTACTGGCGGCCGGGCTGCTCGCCATCTCGCCCTACCATGTCTGGTACTCGCAAGAAGCGAAGATGTATTCGATCGTTGTCTTGCTGGCGCTCGCCTCAACCTACGCCTTCGTCGCCGCGCTGGAGACAAACGATCGGTTCTGGTGGGCCGCCTACGTCGTCGTGACGAGCCTGATGTTCTATACGCACGTCGTGACGGTTCTCATCTTCGTGGCGCAATCGCTCTATGCCGTGCTCGCCTATCGCGCCTGGCGCGGCCGCGAGAAAAGCTGGTTGATCGCCGCCGCCGCGCTCACGTTGCCCTACGTACCGATCGCCATCTGGGCGGCGAAGGTCGTTGGATTGACTGGCACGCACGTTGCTACCTGGCAGCCGCCGGTCGCGCTCTGGGACGCTATCCAGATCTTCGGCATCAAGTTCGCCATCAATCGCTACACCATGACCGAGCAGGTGCGCGCCGAAATCCTCTACGCCGTGCTGGCGGGCATTGGCATCCTTGCGCTCGCCTGGCTCAGCCGCCGCAACCGCTGGTGGCTACTCTTTACGTCGCTCACCGTGGTGCCGGTCTTCGGTCTCTGGCTCGTCTCGATCCGGCAATCGGTCTTTTCCGATCGCTACGGAATCGTGGCGCTGCCGGCCTATCTCCTGCTTATCGCCGTGGCCGTCGGCTGGATGCTGCGCCAGCACATTGTCTGGCCGCTCGGACTGCTGGCCGCCTTTTTCCTCATCGCGCTCGCCTGGGGACCGCTCCGCGACGTCAACCGAACCAAAACCGCTCAAAAGGAAGACTGGCGCTCGGCCTATGCCCGCATCGGCGAACAAGCGCAACCGGGCGACGTCATTTTGGTGCAGCCGGGCTACCTGATCACGACCTACGACTATTACGAGCAGCGCGATCCGACGCTGGCGCACTACAAGGCGCTCGCGATCGGCTCGTTCACTGTTCCCTGGTTCAAGGAATCGTTGATGTTGCATGACATCCACGAGCAGGCGGGCACCGCGACGCGCTTCTGGCTGGTGCAATCGCCCGATCGCGTCTCGGGCGACGATCCGAACAAGATTCTCTCCGGTTGGCTGGCGGATCATGGTGCGCAACTCACCGAAGAGAAGGTCAATGGCGTCGATGTGCGCCTCTTCCAGCTCAATGCGCCGGTGCCAGGCTGAACCATGGCTGATTCGCCTTCTGGTCTGGACTATCCGGCCTGCCCACTCTGTGGCTCAGAAACCACGCGGCAACTGTTCGTCGCCTGCGATCGGTTGCTTGGACGCCCAGGCGAGTTTCCGTGGTGCGTTGCGCCGGCTGCGGACTCGTCTTCCTGAAACCGCGCCCGTCGTCCGAAGCGCTCGCCGCCTACTACCCCGACGACTACTACCCGCTCGACGAACA
>Ga0070679_100002041_pt1 | contig 18130 bp, 20 predicted proteins | sample KBSC63BmetaG_FD_65652 | JGI IMG/M metagenome (GOLD analysis project Ga0070679, IMG submission 65652) | Corn rhizosphere microbial communities from Kellogg Biological Station, Michigan, USA - KBS C6-3B metaG | ecosystem: Host-associated > Plants > Roots > Rhizosphere | place: USA: Michigan... | reverse complement strand
CCGTTCTTCATCGCATCGCGGGCATTGACGGCGAGATTCACCAGGACCTGGTCAAGCTGGCCGCGGTCGGCGCTGACGACAACGGCATTGTCCGTGAGCACCGTCACGAGCTCGACGTTGTCGCCGATCACGCGCTCGAGCAGCGAGCCGATCTCTGCGACGACCTCGTTCAAGTCCAGAACCTCGGTGTTCAGCACCTGGCGGCGCCCGAAGGCGAGCAGCTGCTTCGTGAGGCCCGCGGCACGGTCGCCTGCAGCGAGCATCGCCTGAATGTGATCGGCGACCACACCGCTCGACGAGTCGAGGCGCCGCAGTGCGAGCTCGCCGTACCCCTGAATGGCGACGAGCAAGTTGTTGAAGTCATGCGCGACGCCACCGGCGAGCCTCCCCACCGCCTCCAGCTTTTCCGCGCGCGCCAGACGCAATTCGAGCTGAGCGCGCTCCTCCTCGGCGTCATGCCGGTCGGTTTCGTCCAGCGTCACACCGATCACCTGCGCCACGCGGCCCGACTCGTCCCGGACCACGGTGCCGCGGCTCAGCAACCACCGGACCTCGCCTGAGGGGCGGACGATTCGGCAGGGCAGCTCGTAGTAGAGCTCATCGCTTGCGAAGAGGCGCCTGGCCGCCGCGGCGAGCGTCTCCGCGTCGTCAGGATGAATCTGGCGCGCCAGCGATTCGGCGCTCGGGACGAACGTGGCGGGATCGACCCCGAGAATCTCGTAGACGCCGACCGTCCAGGACACGGCGCCCGTCTGCACGTCCCACTCCCACGTCGCGAGGCCCGCCGCCAGCTGCGCGAGCTCCAGCGCAGCACGACTCCTCTGGAGCTCTTCATCCGCCAGCTTGGATGCGGTGATGTCCACCACCACGCCGAGCAGGCGTACAAGCGCGCCGTCGGCATAGATCGACGTCGAGCGCTCGAGGATCCACTGAACCCCTCCGTCGGGCCGCGACACGCGGTACTCGAGCTCCAGCGGCTCGCCCTCTGTATACGCCTTCTCAGTCGCACGCCTCACTCGTTCACGATCGTCCGGGTGCAGCAGCGGCGCGAGCCCGTCGGGCGCTACCGGACAGTCGGCGTCGAGCCCGCATAGTTTGCGTAGCCCGTCTGACCACGTCGTCACGCCTGTAACGAGATCGGCGTCCCAGGTGCCGATGCGCGCACCTTCCTGCGCAAGCCTGAAGCGCTCCTCACTCCGGGCGAGCGCGGTCTCCTGAGCCTTGCGCGCCGTGATGTCGTGGGCGATTCCGAAGGTGCCGAGGAGGGTGCCGTCGCGCGCACGGTACGGACCTTTCGTCGTCAGCAGGACCCTCGTCGTGTCGCCGATCGCGATCGTCTCCTCAAACGTCTCGACCGTTTCACGCTGGAGTGTCAAGCTGTCCGTCTCGGCAAACCGAGTCGCTACAGATGCCGGAAGCACGTCGCGTGGCAGGCGGCCGAGAAGCTCCGAGACTGGACGGCCGAGCGTCCGGGCCGCCGCGGCGTTGAGGGCGATGAAACGGCCCTCGACGTCCTTGACGAAGATGTCGTCGTTCGTGCCCTCGATCACGGCCTCGAGCACGCGGTGCGATTGCTCCGCTTGCAGCTCGGCCTTCCGACGGCGCTGGGCGCTCGCAACCACATTGGCGACCGCACGCGCGAACGCCACGTCGTCGACCGAAAACGCCCGGAGCTCACGGGTATGGGCGCTCAGCACGCCGTAGGTGCCCCCGTTTGACCCGATCTGTGCTGAAAGCCCGCTGCGGATGCCTGCCTCCGCCATTGCCGAGGAGAGCGCGAACCGTTCTTCGTGCAAGGAGTCGACCATGATCGCCGGCTGCGTCGTGACGGCCGTGAAACCGCTGTGCGATGCCGAGCCAGAAGGGATAAAGGTGCCGATCAGGTCATCCGGCCACCCGACGACGGATCGGATCACGAACTCCGAGCGTGTGGGCCGGAGCTCGAGGATGCCCGCAAACTCGGTTCCGAGCCCTCCGGCCAGCGCGGCGCAGGCCCTGTCGAGCAGCTCCTGCGTCGAGATCTCCTCAAGGGCGTCCTGGCCGAGAAGCGCGACCGCGCGCTGCTGCGCAAGGCGCTGCCCGAGCTCGTCTCGTGCGCTCAGCGAGAGGTGGAGGCCAGCCGCAGAGCGCCGAAGCGCAAGGAAGACTACGCCGGTCAGTGCGGCGAGCACGATGACGGCACCGATGTCTGCTGCGGACCGCTCTCCCGTGATGAGCGGTAGGGCGACGATCCCGGCCACCGCCCCCACGAGGAGGGTCGCCGAGGTCGCGCGCCGCTTCATCAACCACCTCATTCCCTGAGCCTGAGTGCCGGGCTCCCACCGGTCAATCCGGGAATGGCTGTGGGACACTGCGGCGAACTACGGTCTAGAGGCCGAGCCGCTCCAGCATCGTCTGGTTGCGGCGCCACTTCGGCGACGCCTTCACCTGGATCTGGAGATAGACCTGGTGGCCGACGAGCTTCTCGACGAACGGACGCGCGCCTCGGCCGATGTCGCGGACGACGCTGCCGCCCTTGCCGATCAGGATCTGCTTCTGGCTCTCCGTCTCCGTGTAGAGGCGCACGTGGACGAGCTTCTCGTCCATCTCCACCACCTCCGCCGTGATCGCATGCGGCAGCTCTTCCTTCACGCGGTGCAGCGCCTGCTCGCGCACGAGCTCCGCGATCCGCGCCTCCAGCGGCATGTCGGTGTCCGTGCCGACCGGGTAGTACATCGGCCCCTCCGGGAGCAGCGAGATCAGGTCGTTGCGCAGCTCTTCGATGCCGTCGTTCGACAACGCACTCACCGGATGCAGCGCGTGGAACGGGCCGAGCGCGGCGGCCGCCTTCATCTGCGTCACGACGTGCCCCGGCTTCAAGCGGTCGATCTTGTTGACGACGATCACCACGGGCACGCCGAGGGCGAAGACGCTGCGCGCGACGTGACGGTCCCCCGCTCCGATTCGCTCGCGCGCGTTGACAACGAGCAGCACCGCGTCGACGTCGGCGTCCTTCATCGTGTCGTTGACCGTGTCCTGCATGCGCTCGGTCATCATGTCGACCGGCTTCTGCCACCCCGGCAGGTCGACGAGGATCAGCTGCGCGTCGTCGGTCGTGTGCACGCCGCGGATGCGGTGCCGCGTCGTGTGCGGCTTGTCGGAGACGATTGCGACCTTCGTGCCGGTCAGCGCGTTGACGAGTGTCGACTTGCCGACATTCGGACGGCCGGCAACGGCGACGAAGCCCGACTTCATTCGGGGAGGTCCCAGGTGTCCGGCAGGAGCTCGGCGGCGCTCGCCGAGCCGATCGTGCCGTCCGCCCGGCGGTACTCGACCCGTGATACACGCCATTCGTAGAGCCACTGCCGGCAGCCGCCGCACGGCGACGCGCTGACCGCGACGACCGCGATGTCGCCCGGGCGGTAGCCCGCGGTGGACGCGGCGCCGATCGCCGTCTTCTCCGCGCACTGCGTGAGCGGGTACGCGGCGTTCTCCACGTTCGTGCCTGCGAACTCCGTGCCGTCGTTCATCCGCGCCACCGCGCCGACCATGTAGTTCGAGTACGGCGCGTATGCCTGCTTGGCGATCTGCTCTGCCTTTTCAACCAGTTCGCTCACGAGAACACCTGAAAGACGACAAGGGTGGCGAGTGCTCCCACGAGCGCACCGTAGGCGACTTCGAGCGTCGAGTGCACGCCTGATTCGATCCGCGTCTGCGCGACGAGGAACGCGAGCACGAGCGCAACCGACGAGACGACGAAGCGGTGGTCTCCCCCGGTGACGTACGTGATCGCCATCCAGCCGGCGAACGCGAGCGCGGCGTGACCCGACGGCAGCCCGCCGCGCAGCGGCGTCCCGCGGCCGGTGTAGGCCTTCGTCGCGACGACGATGATCACGGTCAGCATCAGCGCGACGATCGTGATCTCCGCCGGAGCCTGGCGCAGCCGGTCGAGCAGGTGGGACGAGCGATCGGCAACCTTGCCGGAGAAAACGAAGTAGCCGACGACCAGCGCGTTGACGGAAGCGATCAATACGGCGCCGGCGGCGATGTCCTTCGCGATCTTCGCCATCGGGTCGAACGACGTCGTCGAGATGTCGATCGCCGACTCGATGCCGGTGTTCAGCATCTCTGCGATCAGCACGAATGTGATCGAGATACAGAGCGCGATCAGCTCGAGCTTCGTCACGTTGACGATCAGCGCCGCGACGATCACGACGAACGCGACCGCGAAATGGATCCGCATGTTCCGCTGCGTGCGGAGGACGTGGATGATCCCCTCGGCGGCGTTGTTGAACGAGTCGAAGACCGTCGGTGCGCGGCGCGCGTTCACCGAAGCAACTCCTGCTCGCGCGCTTCCATCTCGTCCCCGTGGTCATAGCCGAGCAGGTGCAGCAACCCGTGCGTCAGCGGCCAGCGCCATTCGTCGCCGACCACCTGCGGGCAGAGGACGACGTCACCGAGCGCGCGCGGCACGCCTTCGGGCACGTCATCGCGCCCGTCGATCGGGAACGAGAGCACGTCAGTCGGCTCGTCGATCCCGAGGTGCTCGCGCTTCAGCACGCGCATCTCGTCCTTGTCGACAAATGCAATCCCGAGCTCGCCTTCGTCGATCCCCTCTGCGCGAAGCACGCGCCCTGCCAGCTCCACGGCGCCGGGCTCGTCGACCTCGGTACCGCTTCGGTTCTCCACGTCGACGGAGATCACCGGTTCCGCTCGTCGGTGTGATCCTTGTAGGCCTCGACGATCCTCTGCACGAGCTTGTGGCGCACGACGTCCTTGTGGTTGAACTCGATGAACTGGATCCCGTCGATGTCCTGCAGGACGTCGCGCACGTGGACGAGGCCGGAGCGGTTCTCCTTCGGCAAGTCGATCTGCGTGATGTCGCCGGTCACGACGACCTTGGAGCCGAAGCCGAGCCGCGTCAGGAACATCTGCATCTGTTCGGGCGACGTGTTCTGCGCCTCGTCGAGGATGATGAAGCTGTCATTGAGGGTGTTGTGGGTGACCAGGAAATCCTCGGTGACGTAGAGCGAGTCCTCGGCGGCGACCTGGATGCACACGCACTCGGCCTCGCCCTCGGATTCGATCGAGTCGATGAAGCGCATCGGCCTGCCGCCTCCGGCCGAGCGATACGCCTCGGCCTTCCGGGTGAGCCGGAACGGCTCGATCAAGGAGGGCAACCGGATCTCCATGACGAACGAATCGTGGCGGTACTCGACGCGGCCCCTGGCGCGTCCGGGTGAACGTCCTTCCGCGGTGCGCGAGTACGCAACGCCACCGAGTGAGCGCACCAGCTCGACGACGCCGTCCCGGAGGCGCTCCGAGCACGTCGTGTACTGAATCCGGCACGACCGGTCGCGCTGCAAAACGGGGCCGCCGTCGCTGTCGAGCAAACCCTGAAGAAGCGCGATGCGGACGTCCTCGGAGTTGTGGAGGTACGCGTGGGGTATCCACTTCGAGTGGGAGTACGTGCCTGCGAGGCCGAGCTCACGCAACGCGACGGTGACCGGGTTGGCAACGATGACGCCGCCACGGTGACCATGCTCGTTGCGAAGGACGTAGTCGTACTCGCCCTTGCGGCGCAACTCGATTCCCGGCAGTGCCTCCTCGAGCGCTTCCGCAAGCTCGGGGTCGGCGATCGTGAAGCTCGGGGTCGTTCGCGTCGTGAGACAGCCATCGCCCAGCAGAAGGCCCAGCGCATACGCATCGATCGGGACGTCCTGCGGCGGGTACCACGCCGGGAACGAAAGCAGCGGCAGCTCGTACCGGTGCTGGTGCGCTCGGCGGAGCCGACCGATCATCTCGCGCGTTTCGACGACCCGCCCACCCGTCGCCCGGCAACGATCCTCCGGCGTGTGCACGTGCCACAGGTGCTCGGCGCAGCAGAGCGTCGACGCGCCGTCCTGCGTGCGGACGCGGAAGACTTCCTTCCGCCCCTGCGGGTACACACCGATCACCGGAGTCGGCAGGCCGTTCGATCCGATCACGAAGTCGCCGATCCGCAACGACCCGATCGGCTCAAACCCGTTCATCGTCAGCACCGGCGTCGACAGCGGTTGCGCTCTGCCCCGCATGAATGCCAGCGGCGCGACCTCGATCGTCCCGCGCTCGATCAGGTTGTTCGCCTTGTCGGGGTCGAGCATGTCGTAGAGCGCATCGAACAGCGGGCGCAGGTACGGATCGACCTTCGCCATCAAGTCGCCTGGCAGGAAGCCGAGCCGTTCGCCCGCTTCGACCGCGGGGCGCGTGAGGATGATCCGCGCGACCTCGCGCTCGTGCAGCGCGGCGACGGCGAGCGCCATCGCGAGGTAGGTCTTGCCGGTGCCGGCGGGGCCGATGCCGAAGGTGACGGTCGCGCGCCTGATCGAGTCGACGTACTCCTTCTGCGTCAGCGTCTTCGGGGCGATCTTCTTCCCGCGGTGTCGCCAGACGACCGCGTCGAAGACCTCGCGTACGTCCTTGCCGGCGGCGAGCGTGCCGAGCACTGCGTCGACCGTGTGCGAACCGATCTGCGTACCCGCCTCGACCAGCTCGACGATCTCGTCGATCACCGCACGCGCCTCCGCGATCTGGGCGTCGTCGCCCTCGAGGGTCAGCTGGTTGCCGCGCAGGCGCACGCTGGCGCCGAGGCGCTCCTTGAGCGCGTCGAGCACCCCGTCGGAGATTCCGGCCAGCTCGGCCGCGACCGCATTCGATACATCCAGCGTTTCCTGCACGGGTGCAGTGTAGGTTGCCGAGATGGGCCGGAAGTGGTGGACATTGCTGGCGGTTTGCGTCGCCACCTTCATGCTGCTGCTCGACATCACGATCGTGAACGTCGCCCTCCCGGCGATCGAAAGGGCGCTGAAAGCGTCGTTCTCCGACCTGCAGTGGGTCGTCGACGCCTACGCGCTCGCCCTCGCCACCTGCGTCCTGACCGCGGGCGCGCTGGCCGACCTTTTCGGCCGCAGGCGGGTCTTCGTGATCGGGATCGTGCTCTTCACGATCGCGTCGGCGGCCTGCGGGATCGCGAACGACCCGCTCTTCCTGATCATCGCGCGTGGCCTCCAGGGCCTCGGCGGCGCGGCGATGTTCGCGACGGCGCTCGCGCTCATTTCGCAGGAGTTCCACGGGCGGGAGCGCGGCACGGCCTTCGGGATCTGGGGCGCGACGATCGGGCTCGCGGTCGCGATCGGCCCGCTCGTCGGCGGCATGCTCACCTCGTGGCTCTCGTGGCGCTGGATCTTCCTGGTCAACATCCCGATCGGTGTTGGCGCCGTCGCGCTCGCGCTCGCGAAGCTGCGCGAGTCGAGTGACCCGGAGCACAGCCGGCTCGACCCGGTCGGCCTCGTCACGCTCACGAGCGGTCTTTTCTGTTTGATCCTCGCGCTGATCGAAGGCAACAGTCACGGCTGGTCGAGCGGGCTGATCGTCGGTCTGTTCGTTGCCGCCGCGGTGCTGCTGACGGCGTTCGTGATCGCACAGGCCGTGCAGGAGACGTCGATGATCGACCTCACGTTGTTCGGCCGTCCGGCATTCGTCGGCGCGCAGATCACCGCGTTCGCGATCTCCTCGACGCTGTTCGCGATGTTCCTCTACCTCACGCTCTACCTGCAGGACGTCCTTCGCCTCTCGCCGCTGCAGACCGGGGTGCGGTTCCTGCCGCTGAGCCTCGTCTCGTTCGTTGCGGCGCCGCTCGCCGGCCGGCTGTCCGGCCACGTTCCGATCCGGCTGCTGCTCGGTTGCGGGCTCGCGCTGTGTGCGGTCTCGCTCTGGCTGATGAGCGGCATCTCCGCGCATTCGGGCTGGACGACACTGCTGCCCGGCTTCATCGTCGGCGGCATCGGCATCGGCTTCGTGAACGCGCCGCTCGCGACAACGGCTGTCTCGACCGTGCGCCAGGAGCGCGCGGGCATGGCCTCCGGGCTGAACAACACCTTCCGCCAGCTCGGCATCGCGACCGGCATCGCCGCGCTCGGTGCGATCTTCCAGAGCAAGGTCGGCGGGAACACGTTCGGAGCCGGCCACCTCGGCGACGCCGCGCGGGTGGCGTTCATCTCCGGGCTGAACTCAATTCTCCAGGTCGGCGCCGTCGTGGCCGGGGTCGGCGCGGTGCTCGCGCTCCTGCTCGTCCGCGGCAAGGACTTCGTCGCGAGCGGCCCGCCCGCGACGGTCGACGCTTAGACGCGCGCGGCGAACGCCGCGACGGCGTCGGCGATCTGCTGCAGGTGCTCGGCCTTCGCGAGGCCGTGGTCGGCGCCTTCGAGCTCGAGCACGTCGTCGGTGATCTCGCGCGCGATCCGGCCGTTCCACATCGGGTCCTCGGTGCCGCCGATCAGCAGCGCCGGCGCCGTTCTGCGGCGGAGAGCGACCACTGCTTCCGCGTCCTCGAGCAGCGGCGTCAGCCAGATCCCGGGCCACGCGTGCTCCGCGGCGTCAGCTGCGGCGAGCGTTCCCATCGACTTGCCTACCACCATCAACCGACGCGCCTCCCGCGCGTGCCGGACGGCGGCTGCGAGCCGCTCGTGCACCCACTCCTGCGCGTCCTCATCCGGGTCGAGGTACTCGTCCCACACCTGGACGACCCGCCAGCCGGCGCTCGTCAGTCCTTGCTGTGCGAACGCGTTGACGGGCATGCCCGCGAGCATCCGGCCGGGAAGGATGACCGCGGTACGCGCCGGGTCGCCGTCGTACTCGTAGCCGTGGCAGATGCCGAGGTCGACCGGGCGGATCACGCCAGCTTCTCGCGTACGAGCTGGCTCACCGCCGACCCGTCCGCGCGGCCGGCGATCTGCGGCATCACGTCTGCCATCACGCGGCCCATGTCGCGCATGCTCGTCGCCTTGTTCTCGGCGATCGCGTCGTCGACGATGCGCTCGAGGTCTTCCTCGTCGAGCGGCTCGGGCATGAACTCCTGGAGGATCTCGAGCTCGACCTCTTCCTTCTCGGCCTGCTCCTCGCGGCCCGCGGCATGGAATGCGTCGGCGGCTTCGTTGCGCTTCTTCCGCTCGCGCTGGAGCACCTGCAGCTCCTCGTCCTCGGACAGCGGGCGCAGCAGATCTTTTTCCGCCGACTTCAAGCTGGAGAGGATCAGGCGCAGCGCGTCGCGGCGCTCGCTGTCGCGCGCGAGCATCGCGTCGCGCACTTCTTGCTCGAGCCGGGTGACGAGACTCACAGCTCGGTCTCCGCGGTCGCGACCGCCGCCGCTGGAACCTCGGACGGGTCATTCCCGCCACCGAGGATGTGCCAGTGCAGGTGGAACACGGTCTGGCCGGCGGTCGGGCCGACGTTGACCAGCACGCGGTAGTCGGTCAGGCCGACTTTCTCCGCCGTCTCTGCGACAAATTCGAGCATCCGCTTGGATTCTTTCGCATCGAACTCGCCGACAGCGCGGAAGGTGTCGACATGGCCCTCCGGGATGACCAGGACGTGCACCGGCGCCTTGGGGTTGATGTCGTTGATCGCGACGAATCCTTTGCCCTTGTGGACGTAGGCGCCCTCGCGCGCGATCTGGCAGAAAAGGCAGTCCTCACGCTGCTTCGGCACGGATCCCCTCCTCCGTGACGGCCGCAGCGCGCACGCGAACGAGGGCCCCGACGGGCGCGTCGACGAGCCAGGGCGAGTAGTCGTCGCCGTAGCCGCGGCCCGGGCGGTCGACGAGCACGACATCGTCGACCTTGCGGCTCCAGCGACGGAGGCACAGCTCGTGGGAGAGCGCGCGCAGGCGGGCGCCGCGCTCCTTCTTCAGCTGCGGCGGGATCGGATCGTCGGCCGCAGTGACGGTGCCGGGCCGGGGCGAGTACGGGAAGACGTGCACCTTGGTGATCCCCGCGCGCTCGACGGTGCGGAGCGTCGTCTCGAACGCAGCGTCGTCTTCGGCCGGGAAGCCGACGATCACGTCGCTCGTGATGTTGAACTCGTCGGCGAGCGGCGCGAGCCTGCGGAGGTAGGTGTCCGTCGTGTAGCGGCGCTTCATCGCGCGCAGTACCCCGTCGTCTCCCGACTGCAGTGGCACGTGCAGGTGCTTGCTCACAGTCGGCGTCTCGCGCAGCGCGGCGACGAGCGCCTCGTTCACATGGTTGATCTCGATCGAGCTGAGCCGCAGGCGCTCGAGCCCGGGTGTCTCCCCCGCTTCGCGCACGAGCCGCGGCAGGTCGTAACCCGCAGCGCGGTCGCGGAAGCAGCCGAGGTTGATCCCGGTGAGCACGACCTCGCGGTGCCCCTGGTCGACGCGGCGCCGGATCTCGCCGAGCACCGCCTCGGCGCTGCGGCTGCGCGAGGCGCCGCGCACGAGCGGGATCACGCAGAAGTTGCACGAGAAGGAACAGCCGTCCTGGATCTTCACGAATGCCCGCACGCGGTCGATCCGCGCGTCGGCCTGGACGCAGCCGATCGCGCCGACGTCGCCCGCGACGAAGGCGGCCGTTTCTTCGCTGCGCTTCCCGACGACGGTGACGTTCGGCGGCAGGTTCGCGAACGCGTCGCCCTGCAGGTTGGCACCGCAGCCGGTGACATAGACGCGCCGGTGCGTGCGCGCGGCACGCGCAGCCGCCTTGCGGCTCTTCGCGACCGCTTCGTTCGTGACGCAGCAGGTGCTGATCACGGCGACCTCGGCGTCGTCGCTCTCGCTGTGGCCGTCGCGCAGCAGCGCCTCGCGCACCTCGTGCACGTCGGCGTGCGAGACCTTGCAGCCGAGAAAATCGACGCGGAACGTTGCCATGCGCTGGATGTTAGAGGCACTTCAGCGCCGCGCGACCTAGACTCGCGCGATGACGTTCGAGGTTGCGGCCGAGGCCTATGACCGGTTCATGGGCCGCTACTCGCAGCAGCTCTCGCCTCAGCTCGCCGACTTCGCAGGCGTTCGCGCCGGACAGCGTGTGCTCGACGTCGGGTGCGGTCCGGGTGCGCTCACCGCCGAGCTAGTCAGCCGGGTCGGGCCTGACGCCGTCAGCGCGGTGGACCCGTCGGAGGCGTTTGTCGCAGCCGCGCAAGCGCGGTATCCGGACGTGGACGTGCAACGGGCGACCGCCGAGCAGCTCCCGTTCGCGGACGGCGCCTTCGATGCGGCGCTCGCGCAGCTCGTCGTGCACTTCATGACCGATCCCGTCGCAGGCCTGCGCGAGCTGAAACGCGTCACGTCCGCCGGAGGGACGGTCGCCGCCTCCGTGTGGGATCACGCCGGCGAGCGCAGCCCGCTGTCGGTGTTCTGGCAAGCCGCGCGCGAGCTCGATCCCGGAGCGCAGGACGAATCGCACCTGGCGGGGGCACGCGAAGGCCACATCGGCGAATTGTTCAGCGCCGCCGGTCTCGCGTCCGTGGAGGAGACAAGCTTCGAGGTATCGGCGCGATTCGACAGCTTCGACGAATGGTGGGAGCCGTTCACTCTCGGCGTCGGCCCGGCCGGCGCCTACGCGCAGGGGCGCGACGAAGCGTCGCGGGAACTGCTGCGCGCGCGTTGCGAGGAACTGTTGCCCGTTGCGCCGTTCACGCTGAGCACGTGGGCGTGGGCCGCGCGCGGCGCCGCCGAGCTCTAGGATTGACTCATGAAGACCGCGGTGGCTCTCGCTGCCGGAATGGCCCTCTTCTTCGCGCCACTCGCTGACGCCAAGGACGGTTTGCTCTTCGACCGGGGTACCGCTCGCGTAGGCGAACGAATGACGCTGACCACGTCCTGGATGAATCACCCTGCCGGTGTGATCGTGTACTTCATGCCTCTCGCGGTCTCGCCGAAGTGGTGGCCGACCTATCAGGCGTACGCGCCTGCGCGCGGGAGGCCACCGGCGCTGAAGTCCGCGGTTCGCGTTGGACACGTCGAGCGCTGGCGTACCACGGGCGGCCGACTGGAGTTCCTGGTGCCGCGCGTGACACCCGGACGATATGTCCTGGGGTTCTGGTGCCAGCCGTGTGACACGCACTGGACCAGCGCTCTCCCGAACTTCCAGCCGGACCCCCGCGGCATCCTGATGGTTCGCCCGTAGGCCGCTAGTCCGCCATGCGGATTGCCACCTCGTATTTCGTCACCGAGGTGCGCTGACCCGGAGTGTCGCCGGCCGGCATCGCGCTGAGCGCCTCGTCGCCCTGCCGGTAGTCGTCCTCGTTGTCGAAGAAGACGATCGCGAGCGCCTTGTCCGCGTCGGGATCGTGGAGAATGATGATCTCGGTGGCGGGGACGTTGTCCGGCCGCTCGTTGCCTTCCATCTCGCGCTTCATCTCCGCGATCCGGTCGCTGTTGACGCCATCGAAGGACACGACCCGTGCGAGTGCCATTGCGGCCTCCTTTGTCGAGAGTTCAACCGACTCTAGACCTCACGCGTCCAGGTAGAAAGGACCAGAGCAAGCGCCGAAGGAGGGATCGATGACGTCAGACCGCATGCTCGCCGGCAAGTGCCGGTGCGGGGCCGTTCAGTACGAAGTCGTGGACGCATTCCTGTATGCGGCGAACTGTCACTGCTCGCAATGCCGCGCGGCGACCGGCTCCGCGTTCAAGTCGTTTGCCGGCATCGAGAAGGAGAAGCTCACGATCACGGAAGGCTTCGACGACATCGCCGTCTTCGGCCAGGAGCGTCTCAACGACACGCGCTGCGCAGCGTGCGGCTCGTTCCTCTACTCGGTCGTGCGCGACGGCGCGTACGTGCACGTCGCGATGGGGTCGCTGGTCGACGTTCCGACCATCCGTCCGGAAGAGCACATCTTCGTCGGCTCCAAGGCGCCGTGGTTCGAGATCACCGACGACCTGCCGCAGCACGACGAGTACGCGTAGGCCTGATTCGAGCCGTCGTGCCCGTCAAGCCGCCGTCAAGACGACCGGCGCCTGCCTCGTGATGACGATCGTGTGCTCGACGTGCGCCGACATCCCGCGGTCGGCAGTTGCGATCGTCCACCCGTCACCACCAGGGCCGACCGACCTCGAGGTGGTCGCCGAGATGATCGGTTCAATCGTGATCACCAACCCCTCAGTCAGCACGGTCTCGTCCGACGCCACGTAGTGGTTCGGGACCGAAGGCGGCTCGTGGATCGTTCGCCCGATGCCATGCCCGCCAAGCTGGGGCAGGACGAAGAAACCGGCCTCCTCGACCTCGGACTGAACCGCGCGGCCGATCTCGTTGAGCCGCACGCCGGCACGAGCGACGTCGATTGCGCGGGTGAGTGCTCGCTCGGCCGCTGCCACCAACCTCACTGATTCCCGGGAAACCACACCAACCGCAACCGAGATCGCAGCATCCGCCATGTACCCGTCGAGCTCCGCGGTCACGTCGAGCTTGACCAGATCTCCTTCTACAAGCGCTCGCTCCGAGGGAACCCCGTGAACGGCCTCGTCGTTGACGCTGATGCAATTGACCCCCGGGAAGTCGTAAGCAAGTTGAGGAGCAGACCGTGCTCCATGTCTCGCGAAAACCTCTGCGCCTACATCATCGAGTTGGCGGGTCGTCACTCCGGGCCGAACAGCCGCGCGCATTGCCGTCAGCGCCTCGGCGACGACCTTTCCGGCCGCACGTAGCCCCGCCAGGTCTTTCTCGGATTCGATGGACATGTCTGAACGCTAGACGAGCGCGGGGCGATCGCCGGGAACGCGTAGCGTCCGGCAAGCGCCCTGAGAAGTCAGGGCTGGAGCAGAGAAGCCTCGAGTAGATCCTGCGCCCACGCTGCCCAGTCGTCGTCGGTCAGGTCGCCGTCGAGCACGAGTGCGCGGTAGGTCTCGGGGTGGCCGATTGCGAAGATCGCCGCCGCCGCTTGCTCGATCGTGAGTCCGCTTCGAAGTGCGTTGCGCTCGGCCAGCAGCCGCGCTGCCTGGCCGTAGTTGGCGAGCCGTTGTGCACTGCGTGCGCGCTCGAGTGCGGCAACCTCCTGGTCTGCGGCCGCGGCTTCGCGGATGATGCGAAACACCGGCGCCGTCCGCGGAAGTGCGTCGCGCCAGAACGAAATGAGTTGCGCGATGATCCGGCGCGGATCGGACTCGCGCTCGGCGTCTTCGCCGCGCACCTCAAGCACGTCATCTCAACACTCCGCACGGCGTTCCCCGACCTCCACTTCGATGTCCAGGAACTCGTCTGCGACGGCGATCTGGTGGCGTGCCGTTCGACCATGACAGGCACGCATCAAGGACCGTTGAGGATGGGTCCGCTAGCGGGTCTGGCGGTGAACGGTGCGCAGATCGAGGTTCCCCACATGCATTTCTTTCGCTACGACGCAGAAGGTCGCGTCACCGATCTCTGGCATGTCTGGAACACGCTGGTCCTGGCCCGCCAGCTTGGGGCTCCGGCGCCTGACCTGAGCGTCGGCGCGGCGGCGTGACGGGCCCGGCTTACGTTCTGCGATACACGTCGGATGCCCACCCGTCGAGCGTCGTGCGCTTGACGTGCTCGAAGCCGGCGAGCCGCGGCTGCTCCGACGCGAAGTAGCCTGATGTGACGAGCGTCTGCGCGTCGGTGCGCGCGGGGAGGGCTTCGACCGACTCGATCGAGATGTTCGCGACGACGAGCGGTGAGCTCGGCAGCCTCTCGTCGCCTGCGACGAGCTTGGCGTCGACGGCGACGCCGTTCGCGCGTGCGTTCTCGCGTGTCGCCTCGATCGACGGCTCCTCGATGTCGACGCCGAGCACCGGCGCGAAGCCGAGGAGCGCAGCCGCGATCGCCAGCACGCCGGAGCCGCACCCGACGTCGAGCAGCGGGCCGGGCTCGAGCTCCTGCAGCGTCTGCAGGCACAGCTGCGTCGTCTGGTGCGAGCCCGTGCCGAACGCGCGGCCCGGATCCACGACGACGACGAGCGCATCCGCCGGCGGGGTCTCCCACGGCGGGCCGACCCAGAGGCGGCCGACGCGGATCGGACGATGAAACGCGCGCCACCGGTCCTCCCAGCCTTCTTCGACGTCGGCGCTCCGTCCGCTGCCGAAGAACGCCCACAGGCGCTCCTCCCCGGCTGCGTCGGTGTAGGCGGCGAGCTCGGCGCCTTGCGCCTTGTCGACCTCCTCGAAGCCCTGGGGGAAGAGCTCGATCATGGTTGCCCGCGCCTCCTCGAGACGGTCGAAGCCAACCTCGATCGAGACTCGGCGCAGGCTGTTCGGTGTCGACGAGCTCAGCGGAACGCGCTCTTCAGCTTGTCGAAGAAGCTCTCGTCGTTCGCGCGATAGGTGTTCTCGTCACTCGCTGCCTCGAAGTCCTCGAGCAGGCGACGCTGCTCGTCCGTCACGTGACGCGGGACGGCCACGTTGACGAGCACGCGGTGATCGCCGCGGCCGAAGCCCTGGAGGACCGGCATGCCCTTCGACTTGAGCACGCGCACCTCTCCGGGCTGCACGCCTGCGGGCAGTTCGAGCTCGACGGTGCCGTCGATCGTCTCGACCGTCATCGTCGCACCGAGCGCTGCCTGCACGATCGTCAGGTCGACCTGGGAGTAGATGTCATTGCCCTCGCGCACGAAGCGCGGGTCGGGCTTGACATGCACGAGGACGTACACGTCGCCGGAGCGGCCGCCGAGCGCGCCCGCGTGGCCCTCGCCGGAGACTCTGATGCGCTGGCCGTCGTGGATCCCCGCGGGGACATTGACGCTCAGCTCGCGCGATTCGATCGTCCGCCCCGCTCCGTCGCAGTCGCGGCACGGGTGCTCGACGATCACGCCGCGGCCGCGGCATTCGGGGCACGCCTGCGCGCGCACGAAGTCGCCGAACACGCTGCGCGACACATGGTGCAGTCGGCCGGTTCCTTCGCAGCGTGGACAGGTCAGCGGTTCGGTGCCGGGCTCGACGCCGTCACCGCCGCAGGTCTTGCATGTCACCGCGACGTCGAACGGCACCGACACGGTCGCGCCGCGCGAGGCCTCGACCAGTTCGATCTCGATCTCGGCGCCGAGGTCGGCGCCGCGCTGCTGCGCGTTGCCACCCATCGCGCTACCGAAGATGCCGTCGCCGAAGAACGAGGCGAAGATGTCGCCGAGGTTGCCCATGTCGAACTGCGTCGGCGAGAAGCCGCCGGAGCGCAGCCCGGCGTGGCCGTAGCGGTCGTAGAGCGCGCGACGCTCGGTGCTCGAGAGCACCTCGTACGCCTCCGTGATCTCGCGGAAGCGGAGCTCTGCCTCGGGATGATCGGAGACGTCGGGATGCAATTCGCGCGCGAGGCGGCGGAACGACTTCTTGATCGTCGCCTCGTCGGCGTCGCGCGCGACGCTGAGCACCTCGTAGTAGTCGCGGTCGGTGGTGGCCATCAGTCTTCGCTGTAGACGTCTTCGACGAAGCGGGAGAGCTCGTGCGCCGCGGAGCGGACGGAGTGCAGCGCCTTCTCGTAGTCCATCCGCAGCGGGCCGAGCAGGCTCACCGTGCCGAGTGCCTGGTGCGTCAGTCCGTACGTTGCGCCGACGAGCGACAGGTCGCGCAGGCCCGGCTGCTCGAGCTCTTCGCCGACGCGCGCGAACGGGCGGCGCGGGTCGGTGCGCTGCGCGAGCACGTCGAGCAGCGCGGCCCGCTTCTCGAGCGCTTCCATCAGGCTGCGGTACGCGCCGATCTCCTCGACGCGCATCTCGTCGAGCAGCCCGGCCGCGCCGCCGACGAACAGCTGCCGGTCGTCGTCCGCGGCCTGCTCGAAGGCGCCGCGGATCACGAGCAGGAACGCACGCTCCCGCGGGCTCAGCCCCGGTTCGTCGAACACGAGCTTGACCGCGCGCGAACCGAGCCGCGCGCCGGCGAGGCGCTCGTTCAGATATTCGGCAGCCCACGTGACGAGGCCCGGGTCGACGCCGTCCGGAACGGAGTAGCGAAGGTCGGTGACACCGCCGGTCGACGTGATCACGACGACCATCACGACGTCGCGCTGCAACGAGAGGACCTCGACGTGGCGAAGCGTCGCCGCCCGCAGCGGTGGCGCCGACACGAGCGCGAGCAGCCGCGAGACCTGCGACAGCATCTCCGTCGTCGCCTGAAGCGCTTCCTCGACCTCCGCGTGCGCGGCCGGCAGCTCGATCCCGAGATCGGTCGGCTTCGACTCCGGGCGCGCGAGCAACTCGTCGACGTACAGCCGATACCCGGCCTCCGTCGGCAGCCGTCCCGCGGACGTGTGCGGATGCGTCAGCAGCCCGAAGCGCTCGAGCTCCGCGAGCTCGTACCGGACGGTCGACGGCGAGAAGCCGATGCCCGCCTTGTCGACGAGCGTCTTCGACCCCACCGGCTGGCCCGTGGCGACGTACTCCTCTACGACATGGCAGAGCAGGTCGCGTTGCCGGTCTGAGAGTGCGATTCTCACGCCCCCATGGTAGGCGGCAGATGCGGCCAGAGCGGTAGACGGCCTAGGCCAGGAGCCGAGCGGTCACGCCGCCGCCCAGGAAACGGCCTCGTTTCGTGAGCGCGAGGGACTCCTCGCCGCGGGCGACCAGCCCACCCCGAGCCAGGCGCTCGAGCTCCCGCTCGTCGAGACTCGCCTCCAGCCCGGCGAGCGGCAGCGGCTCGTCGAGACGCAGGCCGAGCATCACGCGCTCGGTGTCGCGCACCTCAGCGGTCAGCTCCTCGACCTCCCGCGGCGGCCGTTCGCCCCGGGCGAGGGCGGCGACGTAGCGGTGAAGCGACGGGGCGTTGCGCCAGCGGCGGCTCTCGATTGTGCTGACCGCGCCCACGCCGAGCCCGAGGTAGTCCCGCCCGAGCCAGACGCCGAGGTTGTGGCGCGCCCGCAGGTCCCGTTGTTCCAGTCGGCAGAAGTTCGCCGTCTCATACCAGCGGTAGCCGGCGGCGGTCAGCGTCTCGACGACGCGCTCGAAGTAGGTCTCCATCGATTCGGCCTGGCGCTCCAGCTCGGCCCCGTGGGCGTGCGTGAAGCGGGTTCCCGGCTTTGCTTCGAGCTCGTACGCGGAGACGTGCTCCGGTTCGAGCGCCAGGGCCTCGGCGAGGTCGCGTGCGAGGTCGGCGGGCTCCTGGCCCGGGATGCCGTAGATGAGGTCGAGGGAGATGTTGTCAATTCCGGCATCACGGACAACGTGCACGGCGCGGCGGACGTCGTCGGGCGTCGCGCGGCGATCCAACACGTCCAGAAGGTGCATGTGGAACGTTTGTGCGCCTATTGACACGCGGGTGACACGGTTCCGTGACAGAAGACGTGCCAGTTCGGGCGTCGCGGTCTCCGGGTTCAGCTCGACGGTTACCTCGTCGGCGTCGGGAAGAGCTGCGAGCAGGCGCTCGAGCGCGGCTGGATCGGTG
>Ga0070679_100002039_pt1 | contig 18141 bp, 3 predicted proteins | sample KBSC63BmetaG_FD_65652 | JGI IMG/M metagenome (GOLD analysis project Ga0070679, IMG submission 65652) | Corn rhizosphere microbial communities from Kellogg Biological Station, Michigan, USA - KBS C6-3B metaG | ecosystem: Host-associated > Plants > Roots > Rhizosphere | place: USA: Michigan... | reverse complement strand
CACGCCGGCGTCGGAGGTCACCTCGGCCTCCGCGTCCGCTCCGCCGAGCCCGATCGCGCCGATCGTGAGCACGAAGGACTCCGAGGTGGCCGAGTTGTCGCCCGTCGACTCGACGAGCAGGCTCGCCGCGTTCGCGATCGAGCCGTCCATGGTCGCCGTCGTCCCGCCGGCGACGTTGGCGGACGGGAAGTTGGCCGCCGCAGCCGCGAAGCCACCGGCGCCCGCCTCGTTGTGGGCCTTCGCCGTGTTCGTGCTCTTCGCGTTCACGTGGACCTGCCCACTGCTCGTGATCGAGGTCGCGGTGGAGTCGATGAGCGCCTGCGTGGTCGCGTCCTTCGTGATGTCCGCCTCGGCACCGGAGCCGGCCCCGGTGAACGCGCCCGCGACGATCACGAGCGTGTCGGAGTTCACGTTGTTCGCACTCTCCGCGTGGACGTGCACGTCGGCCGAGCCGGTGACGCTCCCGCCCAGGTCGGCCTTCACGCGACCGCCGATCACGGTCATCGAGACGAGGATGGCGCCCGCGACGATGCCCGGCGCCTCGATCACCTTTGCGGTCGCGACTGCCTTGTTCTTGTCGCCGTGCTGGATCGCCTCGACGAGCACCTCGCCGGTCGAGGCGATGGAGCCCGTGGAGCCGACGATCGCGTCGGTGTAGGCGTCGCTGGTGATCTCCGCGTCCGCGAACGCGCCGCCGAGGCCGCCGAGAACCGACATGCCGGCGATGAAGGCGTGGGCATCGACGCTGTTCTCGGAGTCCGCCTGAACGGTGGTGTTCGAGGACTTCGAGACCGTCCCGTCGAGCTCGGCCAGCGTGTGGCCGGAGATCGTGGCCTTCGGCAGCATCGCTGTCACGCTGACTGCACCGCCGGAGGCGGATGGGGCGTTCGCGGTGACCTTGTGGGTCGAGAAGGCGAGCACGAGGTAGGCGCCGTCGGAGCTGAGCGTGCCGCCCGTCACCTTGGCCTCGGTCGAGCGCTCGTCACTCGCCTCGGTCCTCGTGACACCGAACGCGAGGAAGCCCGTCGAGATGTTGAACGAGTCCGCCTCGACCCCAGTGTGGATCCCCCTGGCGTGGATGCACACGCCGGTGCTCGAGCCGCCGCAGTAGGCGGCGGTGCTGCCCGCGCCGACGGTGCCGTGCGCGCCGGACTTGGCGGCGGTGGTTCCCTCGACCGTCGCGAGCCCGACCGCGCCGCTGAACCCGGCGCCGACGCCCACCGCGACCGAGTACGCCTTGGCGACCGGCGAGATGTCGGCATCCGCGTTGACCGTCAGGCTCGCGAGCTTCGACCCGCCGGTGACGTCGTCGCCCACGGCCACGTTCCCGATCGTCGCCGTCGTGTCGCCGCCCGCGTCGATGATCGCGATCGAGACGCCGCCGACGACGGCGCCGATGCCGATGCCGAGCGTCTCGGCATCCTCGTGCCGATCGGCGTGCGCCGTAACGACGAGGCCGCCGTTCGCCTTCTTGATCTTCGCGGCGCCGTCGATATGGGCGTTCTGGCTCGAGGTGTCATGGATCACGACGACCTGGCCCGAGATCCCGACGAGCCCGGCGACTCCCGTGAACGCTAGGCCGTGCACCTGCTCGTCGTCCTGCGAGGCCTGCACGAGGACGTCACCGCCGGCGCTGATCGTTCCGGCGCCGATCGCCGCCTCGGTCGACGTCTGGAGGGACATCACGAGCACGGCGGCACCGATCGCCCCGAGCCCGCCCGCCACGGTTCCGGCGATCCCGTTGAAGTCGGTGCGGTCCTTCGCGCGGACATGAACGCCGCCACCGGTCGCCACGCTCGCGTTCAGGAACGCCTGCGTGCCCTTGATCACGTTGACGTTCGAGAGGGCGCCCTGCGTCGGCGCCGTGCTCGGCGTGTTGCTCGAGATCCCGGTGTTCGCCTTGCCCTCGGTGCTGTTGATCCGGCCGTTCATCACGCCGGCCGTGTCCGACCCGGAGGTTCCGGATGTGTGGTTCAGCGCGCTGCCGTAACCGCCGGTCGTCGTCAGGTCCCACTCGGCCGAGTCGGTGACCGGATCGAGCGTCTTGTTGACGATGTCGACCTTGGCCGTGTAGTTGTGGCCGCTGAAGCTCACGATCTGGTTCTTGGAGTAGTTCCCGCCGGAGTGCCACGCTTCGACGTTGCTCATTGCGACGTTGTCTGCGGTATCGGCGGAACTGCCGTTGTCCGTCTGGAGGGGCGAGTTGCTGGTGCCCTCGTCGTCGTAGGTCGTCGTCGCCTGCGTGCCGACCGTCCAGACGGCGACCGAGCCGGCGGCGCCGACGAAGCCGCCGCCGAGCGAGACGGCGATCGTCATGACGTCCTTGCGCGAGAGCGCATTCACGTCGACGTCGGTGCTCGCAGTGATCGAGCCGGTGCCGATCTGCGCGAGCACGTTGACGTTCAGGACGCCGATGTCCACACCGCCGCCGACGCCCACGAACCCGCCGGCCGCGCCGCCGCCGATCGTCAGCGTCTTCGCGAAGTCGACGGCGGAGACGTTGACCCCGCCGTTCGTCGTGAGCGTGAGCCCGTTGCCGACCGTGGCCTGCGTCGTGACGTCGTAGAGCGTGACGCCGACACCGACCGCGACGCCGACGAAGCCGCCGGCAGCGCTGACGGTGATGCCGAACACGTCCTCGGAGGAGGCGGCCTGCACGGCGACGCCGCTGAAGCTCGCGAGCGTGCCGAACGAGTTGCCGTTGATCGAGCCGCTGAAGACGCGGTTCAAGATGCCGGTGCAGCACGCATTGGCGTTGATCGTGTTGTTCGTGCCGAGGAACGCGCGGGTGTCCTTCGTCCCGCTGAGGACGCCGACCGCGGCGCCGACGCCGACGAAGCCGCCCGCGATCGACGCGACGACGAGGATCACCTTGGACGTCTCGCTCGCCGACACGAGCACGTTGCCGCCCGCCGAGATCGAGACGCTGTCGCCGGTCGACGCATATGTGTGCGTGTTGAGGATCGTCACGGAGACGCTGCCGGCGACGCCGACCGTGCCGCCGCCCGCGCCTGCGACGACGGTGACCGCGTTGTCGTTCCCCGTCGCGGTGACGGTGACATCCTTCGCGGCGTTGATGGTCGTCCGGTCGCCGACGAACGCGTCGGTGTTCAGCTTGACGAGGCGCACTGCGATCGGGACGGCGACGCCAGCACTGCCGCCGATCGCGAGGGTCGCGGTGATCCCGAGCTGGTAGAACTGGCTCGCCGCCGCCACCCTCACCGCGTTCTGCGTGCCCGGGTTGGTGCCGCAGCCGTTCGTCGGATCGCAGTTGATCTTCGCGTCGGTCCCGATATCTGCGGTCGTGTGCGTCTCGAAGACGGTGACGACGCCGGAGAGGGCGACGCCCGCGGTGCCGCCGATCGCGGCGCTGATGCCCACGGCGGCGAGGTTGTCGCTGTTCGTCGCGGTCACTGCGACGCCGTGGAAGCTCGGGTCGGACGGGTTGGAGATCGTGCGTGGGCCGGACGCCGCAGCGTCGCCGCCCGGCAGGTGATCCTTCTTGACGAGGCTGTGGCTGCGACCGGTGGCCTGCGAGGCGTCGAGCGTGATCGCCTGGATGGAGGCGGAGCCGACCGAGCCGTCGTCGCCGCGCGGCGACCCGGTGCTCGAGGTGTCGCAGAGGCCGTTCGGCCCGACGTCGATCCCGCGCGCCTTGCACGCGTCCATCGCCAGCTGGAAGCTGTTGCCGCCGAGGCTGATCGCGTAGTAGGTCTGCCCGTCGACGAGGCCGCCGATCGGAGCGCCGCCGCCACTCGTGTAGACGACCTGGTCGCCGTTCGAGACGCTGCCGGCGGAGTACGGCAGCGTGATCGTGTTGCCGCTGACGTCGTCGCCCGGGTTGAACCGCGGCGACTCGTCCTTGCGCACGCCCGCCTTGTCGGTCGCGACGAGGCGGTGGTTCTCACCGCTGCCGCCGGACAGGCCGATCGGCGAACCGGAGAGCTGCGGGTTGTCGAACACCTGGTAGGCGCTCGGGCCGACGTTCTTGACGTAGTAGAGACCGCCGGCGCAGACGCCGTTCGCCTTGTCGCCGGCGTCGCAGAGACCGGTGATCGTGGTGCCGCCGCCCCGGTCGTAGATGACCTCTTCGCCGTCGTTGAAGCCCGGGTCGGTGACGAAGTGGATCGTGTTCCCATCGGTGATCGTCCCGGCCTTGGACGGAGTGAAGCGCGTGTCGATCGGGGTGACGTCGTAGTTGCCCTGCTTCACGTCGAGGCCGCTGCCCGCGCCGCCGCCGTTCACCTCGGCCCAGTTGCCGATGAACGCCGAGGTGTGCTTCGTGACCACGGGGACGGCGACCGCCGCGCCGACCCCGGCGCTGCCGCCGCCGGAGATGTTCCCGGCGATCACGTTCATCGTCAGCGTCTCGTCGGCGGCCACGCGCACGCTGCCGTCGGCGAAGAGCTTGGCGTGATTGCCGCTCGTGCCGTTCGCGATGTAGGCGTTCGTCGTGATGTCGATCACGGAGACGGCCGCGTTGACGTTGACGGCCGCGCTGCCGCCGAAGCCGCCGCCGACCGAGATCGACGTGATCGTCTCGCTCGACGTCGCGTCGACGGTCGCGTTGCCGGAGACCGTCGCCGACCCACCGGTCGAGATCCACGCCTCGGTGTCCTTCGAGATGTCCTCGACGTCGACGCCGGCGCCGACGCCCGCAGTCCCTCCGATCGCGACCTGGCCGGCGAGCCCGAGGATCGTCGTCGTGTCGGAGGCCGACACCGCGATCCCGGTGCTCGCGCCGCCGATCGTGACGTTCCCGTCGATGTGGGCGAGTGTGTGGTTGACCTGGATGTCGATGTCCGCAGAGCCCGCGATCCCCGCGCTGCTCCCGCCTGCGCCGCCGACCGCGATCAGGGTCAGGTTCTCGGTCTGCACGGCCGACACGGTGAGGCCGGTGCCGCCGTTCGCCTGCACGTTCGCGTTCGCGTCGACGCCGGCGTCGACGCGGCCGTGGCGGTCGATCACGATCACCGAGAACGCGACGCCCGCAGAGCCGCCGCTGATCGCAAGTCCACCGGCGAGGAGAAGCGCGGTGTAGGCGTCGGAGGCCTTGACGTCGAGCGATCCGCCGGCGTGCACGGTGCCGCCGATCTCGGCCTTCGCGACGGCGCTGTCGCTCGCGTTGAACACGACCACGATGACCGAGCCGTCGACGGCGGCGCTCGAGCTCGAGCCGCTCGCGTCGATCGCCAGGTGGTGGAAGTTCTCGCTCGACGTGGCGGACACGGTGATGTCTCCTGCTGCCAACACGAGCGCGGCGGACTCGATCTGCGCCAGCACCTTCTTCTCGATGACGTCGACGACGATGCCGATACCGACCCCGGCACCGCTCGAGGAGAAGCCGAGGCCGCCGGCGAGGTTCGTCAGCGAGGTGTGATCCTCGGCGGTGACGTCGACCGTCTGCGTCGCCCCCGCGGTGGAGTCGAGCAGCTCCGGATGCTGGTTGATCTGGGCGCCGGTCTTGATGAGCGCCTTCGTCGTCAGGAACATGACGTCGACGATCACGGAGCCGGTGACGACCGCGCCGCCGGTCGAGATCCCGCCCGCCAGGGCGACGGAAGAGAGGTCGGGGAGCGTGATCAGCGGCACCGTCGGGGCGGGTGCCTCCTTGAGGCGCGAGCTCGCCGAGACCGTGAGGCCTTCGAGCGCGTCGACCTGGGTGATGTCCGTCGTCGTGTTCGAGTCGATCAACGCCTCTGTGGTGACGTCCGGGAAGACGTTGACGGCGATGGCGCCGCCGACCGCTGCGCTGCCGCCGGAGCCGCCCGCGGCCAGCGCGAGGTTCTGCAGCCCGATCGTGTTCTTCGCGCTGATCTCGATCGCGCCGTTCGAGACCACATGCGCGCCCTCGCCGACCGACGCCTCGGTGTGGAAGCTGACGATCTCGACGCCGATCGACGCCGCGACGCTCGGGCCGCTGTTCGACGAGGTGCCGCCGGCCGCCGCCATGCCCCAAACGACGAAGTCGTTCTCCTTGTCGCCGGTGTTGACGGCCTCGACGGTGATCCCGTGGCCGGTGACCGACGCACCCGCCCCGACCGTTGCGTTGTTCGTCACGTTCGCGACGTTGAGGCCGACGGCGGCAGCGATGTGCGTGCCGTCGCCGCTGATGTCGACCGAGAGCCCGGTTGCCTTCGCAGTCGCGCCGGTCAGGTTCTGGGCGCTGATCTTCACCGCGCCGGTGGTCGCCGTCACGTGCGGCTTCGAGACGCCGTTGCCGATCAATGCCGTGTTGCTGTAGCGCGCCCAGTTGACGGAGACGGCCGCGGCGATGCCGACGCCGCCGCTGCCGCTGTCGCCGCCCTTGTCCCCCGTCTGCGCGTTACCGGCGTTGGTTCCCTGGCTGTTCGCCGGGGCGCCGGACTCGCCGCTCTTCGCGCTCGGAAGGCCGCCGTCGGTCTGGCTACTCGTGTTCGGGTTGTTCTGAACCTGGTCGCTCGACTGCTTGTCGGCATCCTTCGTCGAGGAGGACGACTCGCCCTGGGAGCTCGCCTCGGTGGTGGCCTCGGTCTTGGCATCGGTGGTCGACTCGACCGTCACGCTGGCGGCGGTCAGATCGCGCTCGAGGTCCGCGCTGATCGTGGTCTCGACGACGTTGACGGCAACGGCGGCACCGATCCGGACGTTGTCGCCGCCGGCCTTCGCGTTCGCGTCGAGGCTCGAGTCGAGCTCCTCCTCGGCTTCGACGGTCGCGTCGCTCGAGAGCGTCATCGCGGTGCCCGTGCCGACGTAGGCGGAGGTGGTGTCGTGGACGATCGCGATCGACACGGACGGGCTCAGCGCGAGCGAGCCGCCGTCCGACCCCGCCTTGTTCTCGGTCTCGATCACGCGGCGCGCCGAGGCGGACACCTCGAGCTTCACCCCGCCGGTCACGGTCGCGCCGTCCTCGATCGCCGCACGCGTGAAGTTGCCGTTCAGGACCTGGATCCCGACCGACGCGCCGATGCCCACCTTGCCGGCCTTCGCGTCGGAGTCGGCCTTCGCGGTGTCGGCCTCGTTGTTCTTCGCCTTCAACGTCACGTCGCCGCCGGTCGCGGTGACGTGAGCGCCGCCGCCGACGGTCGCCTCGGTGTGGTTCGTGACGATGTTCAGCGCGAGCGCGCCCGCGAGCGAGAGCGTGTCCTTGTCGCCGCCGGCGCCGGACTCGGCTTCCGCAACGATGTCGTGCTGGCTGAGCTGGAAGTAGTCGCCGCTCGCCGGGCTCGCCGGGAACGCGTCACCGCTCTTCAGCACCCACGCGCCGCTCTCGCGGTGGTAGAGGCCCTTCGCGTAATCGGTCGGCGGCCCCTTGATCGCGGCGGTCAGGAGGAACCAGTCGCCGTTCGTCGAGCCCGCCGGGAAGACCGGTCCCGATCCGTACTGCTTGTCCCAGGTCTTCGTCCCGTCGTTCCACTTGTAGACGCCCTCACCGTGCGTGACCTTGGTGATCGCGGCACCCTTCGCGGGCTTTCCGGTGCAGCCGGTGATCCCCATGAACGTGTCGGTGCCGTTCGTCGAGGTGTAGTGGCACGTGCCGGAGACGCCCGCGCCGGTGAAGTCGCCGCTCGATTCGAAGCCGACCAGCGAGGCGACCTTCAGCGAGCCCGACGTCACGTCCGCGGTGGTGTCGTTGACGGTCGTCCGCGTCGCCATCGTCACGGTGGTGCCGTCCTTGACGGCGCCGGCGCAGCCCGTGATCCCGGTCAGCGTGTCGCCGCCCGACGTGCCGGTGTAGGTGCACGTGCCGTCGACGTCGTTGATCGTGAACGTGCCGTGGTCGCCGAACCCGGCGATCGACTTCAGCTTCAGCGTCGTCCCGAGCGTCTGGTCGCCGTCCACGCTCGTGACCGCGGGAGCGCCCTTCGTGAGCTGGAAGTAGTCCCCGTCGGCGGGCTGCTCCGGGAACTCGGTACCGGACTCGACCGTCTTCCAGTCGGTGCCGTCGTAGCGCTCGATGTGGTCGCCACCGGTGTCGCGCATCCCGGCCTCGACGTCGAGCCCCTGCCCGTGGATCGTGGCGTCGCCCGTCGTCGCGATGTTGGTGATGTCGACCTTGTTGACGGAGACGCCGACGCCGATGCCGACGGTGCCGGCTTCCTTCGCCTTGCCGTTGCCCTTGGCGGTCGCGTCGGTATTCGCGAGGGTCTTCAGGCTGACCAGGCCGTCGGTCGCGGTGACGTCGGCCGTGTCGGCGAAGTACGCCTTCGAGATCGTCGTGACGATGTTGATCGCCGCGGCACCGGCGACGGTGACGGTGTTGCCGTCCGACCCGGAGTCGCTCGTGCCGTTGCTGTCGGAGGTGGTCGCCTTCGCGTTGTTGGAGTTGCTCGTCTTCGAGCCCTGGACGCCGTTGTCCGAAGCGTTGCCGTTGGCACTCGAGATCTGGTCGTCGGCCTTCTGGTTGACGCTCTTGTTGGAGTCGTCCTTACCGGTGCCGCTGTTCTTGCCTGCGGCGCCGGTCGCGCTGGCATCGGCCTCGGTGACCGTCTCCGACGAGCCGGTCGCGGAGAGAGCGACCGTCTTGCCCAGGAGCTTGCGCGAGATCGTCGCCGTCACCTCGTCGTCCGGGATCGAGAGCGCGAGCGCGAGACCGATCACGACCTTCCCGTTCGTCGCGTCGGCTTTCGCGGTCGTCGTCAGCTTCGCCGTCTGCGTCGCGCTCAGGACGACGTCGCCGGTGGCCGTGATGTCCTGCGCCGAGTCGGACGAGTCGCCCGCGATCGTCGCGCTCGTGATCACCGTCGGGAGGGCGATCGCGGCGTCCGCGGTGAACGCGCCCGTCGAGCCTGCCCCGTTGTCGGTTCCGGCCTCGGCGTAGACCGTCTCCGTGTCGGTGCCGCTCGCCGTCAGCTTGACGTCGCTCAGATTCGTGAGCGGGACCGCTGCGTCGATCGTGGCGGTGGTCGTGTCGTTGACGAGGGCGATAGCAGCACCAGCGCCGACACCGACCGTCTTCGCATCCTTGTCGTTCGCCATCGCCTTGTCCGTGTTCGAGACGGAGGCGGTGGCCGAGAGGGTCAGGGGCTTTCCACCGAGATCGTTCGCCGGGGGACCGCGGGCGCCGTTCTGCTTCAGCTCCGCGTTGGTCTTGACGTCTGCGATCGTCAGCGCCAGCGAGCCGGCAATTCCGACCTTGCCGCCGCTCGCGCCTGCAGTGGCCTCGGCGTCGAACGTGTTCTTGCCGTCACCTGCGCTGTTCATCGCGGCGGTGAGGCTCAACCCGTTCGACTTGATCTGATCGTTGCTGCCGAGCGTCGCTTCGTTGTCGACCTTGATCAGGCTCAGAGCGAGCGCGGCGCCGATGTTCGCGGTCGCGGCCTTCGTGGCACTGCCGCTCGCCTTCACGGTCGAGTCGACGTCCTCCGAGCTCTTCAGGCTCAGGAGGCCGGTGTTCGTGACGCCGTTCGGCGGCAGGACGGTCAGCCCGTCGTCGATCTGTGCCAGCGCGTGTGCCGTCACCATCCCGATCGCAGCTGCCGCGGCCACGGTGACCTTGGTGCCGCCCGAGTCGCCGGAGCCGCTCTGACCGCTCTTGGCGGCCGGCGTGGTCTTGCCGTCCGACTTGTGGCTCGAGTCGTTGCTGCTCTGGGTCGACAGGTTGCTGTCGGCCTTGCTGTTGACGTCGCCGCCCGAGTTCGTGTTGTCGTCCTTGGCGCCGGCCGAGCTTGCGTTCGCCTCCGTATCGTTCGTCGACACGCCGTCGGCCTGGAAGGAGACGGCGCCGGGCGTGACGAGGTTGCGACTGAGCTTCGACTCGGCGAAGTGATTGGCGAGGAGCAGTGCCAGCGAGAGACCGATACCGGCGTTCCCGCCCTGGGTGTCGCCCTTTGCGGTCGTCTTCGTCGTCGCAGTCTGCATCGCGTGGGCGGTGAGGTTGCCGGTGAGCGTCAGCGTGGAGCCGGTGCCGATGGACGCGGTCGTCGTGATGTTCGAGATCGCGATCGCGACCTGCGCCGACAGCGCGACGCTTCCGCTCGCCGCCGCTCCGCCCTCAGCGCTCGTCGTCATCGAGTCGGTGCTCGTCGCGCTGATGTCGAGATCCTTGGCGCCGGTCAGGACCGCGTTGTCCGGCACGCCCGCCGTCGTCGTGTCGTTGACGACGTTGACGGCGACCGAGGCGCCGACACCGCTCGCCTTCCCGTCGGTGTCCTGCTTCGCGGTCGCGAGTGCCTGGTTGTCGTAGTTCGAGGTGGCGTGGAGCGCGAGGTTGGCACCGTTCACGGCAACCTCATCGTTGCCTTCGATGTCGGAGGCGGTCGTCGCGACGAGGACGTTCACGGCGATCGAGCCCGCGACGCCGACGCTGCTGCCGCCGGCGCCGGACGTTGCGCTCGCCTTGAAGCTCGACTGGGCCGGCGCCTCGGTCGAGAGCGTGATCCCCGTGGCGGTGATGCTCACGTTCTTCGCGAGCCAGGCCTTCGTGGTGACGACGCCGACCACGACCGCGATGCCGATCCCGACGCCGGCGCTCGGATCGCTCGTCGGCGGCTTCGTCGTGCCGTCCGGCGTCCCGTCGCCGGCCGAACCGGTGTTGACGTCGTCGTAGGTCGTCGTCCCGCCGCCGGTCACGGTCTTGAGCAGCGTCTCGTTGCCGCTCGCGTCGCCGCGGTAGACCTTGTAGCCGGTCGCGCCGTCGATTGCGCCCCAGCTCAGAGCGATGTGCCCGGTGCCGCCGGTGAGCTCGACCTTCTTCTCCGTGCTCGGCAGGCTCTCGCCGGACGCGAAGGTCGCGGTCACCTTGTAGTAGTAGGTGCCGGCCGGCAGGGAGCCGGAGCCGGTGTTCGGCGTCGCGGTCGGAGCGTCGGGCGAGAACTTGACGTTGCCGGCGTCCGCGATCGCCGAGGCGGCGTTGGTCGACTTGGCGCGGATCATGTCGGTGCCGCCGCTCGTCATGATCGCGTGCGGGCTCGCCGCGTCGGACGGCGCGATCCACGCCTGCGTCGTCGAGATCAGGACGACCACGGCGAGCGCGGCGTTCAGGTTCTGGTTCCCGTCGGCGGTCTTCGACTTGTCGTCCGCCTGGCCGTTGGCGCCGGCCTGCTGCTTCGACTTGCCGGTGACGTGAGCCTTGTCGGCAACGGTCCCCGTGCAGCCCGCGATGCCGGTGAACTCGGTGTCCGTGCGGCTCGTGTAGGTGCAGTCGCCGATGCCGTCGACCGTGATCGTGCCCGCGTCGACGAAGCCCGCGGTCGAGGCGACGGTCAGCTTCTTGGCGCTGCCGGGCAGCGTCTGCAGGCCGTCGACGGTGGTGTTCGCGCCCTGGGTCGGCTTGTTCGAGCTCGTCGTGCTGTTCGCGCTCGTGTCCTCGCCCTTCGGGCTCGCGGTCGCGTCGGTCGGAGCTGCGTTGTCGGTGGCCGCCTCGATCGTCAGGTTGGCGGCGGTGACGGGCGTGGCGGCGTTGCTGTCGATGTAGGCCTCCGAATCGGTGACGAAGACGGCGACCGAGATGCCGGCGCCCGACCCGGCGGCCGACGCATCGCCTGTCGTCGCCACATGCGTCTTGATGCTGGTCGTGATGGCGACGTCGCCCGTGGTGGTGATCCAGCTCGAGCCGGTCAGCCTGCTCGTCGCGAGCGCGAGCACGAAGGTGGCAGCCGCGGAGGAGTCGTGGTCCTTCGCTTCGGTCCAGTGCCCCGTGAGCAGGTTGGTGTCGTCCTTCGGATGGGTCGAGCTTGGCGCGACGTCAGAGGTGGCGGCGTACCGCTTGTTGTCGGTGTCGGTGACGACGTCGCCCTTCTTGTAGAAGGTCCCGGTGCTGAAGGCGCCGAGATCCGGGCCTGCCTTGGCGCTCGCCGACGCGGTGGCGTCGATCGTGCTCTGGAGCTTGACGTTGCCGGCCGCCGTGATGTGCGTGGCGCCGTGGACGTCGACCGTGGCGTGGTATTCGAGGTCCAGCCCGGCGTGGGTGATGCCCGTGCCGCTCCCCGCCTCGGTGATGAACTGCTTGACGCTCTTCGTGTCGGCGACCGAGCCGGTGCAGCCTCCTCCGGCGAGCCCGGTGAACTTGTGGTTCGCGATGTCCCTGCCCGTGTAGGTGCAGCTGGCGGGCGTCGGGTTGCCGTTGTCGATGACGAGCGTGCCGGTGTCCGAGAAGCCCGCGACGGAGGCGACGATCAGGTCGCCGCCGAGCGACTGTGCGCCTGAAGCGGTGGTGAAGACCGTTCCGGCGGTGGCGATCAGGTTGACGGTGCTCCCGATCAGCTGTGTCGTACCGGCCGGCGCCCAGTCCGTCGGGTCGCTGCTCGGCGGCGACCCGCCGGACGAGACGGGCCCGGTCGCCCGGTACTGGTTCCCGGTGGCGGGATCGACCACCACGTCTCCGGCGTCATAGTCGTCGTCGACCTGCCACAGGCCCTTGTCGACGCCGATGTCGACGAGCCCGTCGACGCCGAGGATCGGGATGGTCGTCGTGATCCCGAAGACACTGAGCCCGTCGTCGAGGTACGACGCGTTGAAGTTGATGTCGTTCCCGGTCGCGGTCCCGACGTTGACGGTCACTCCTGGGTCGACCTTGATGTGCTCCGCGTTGACGGTGAGGCTCGTGCCGGGCGCCACGTAGTCACCCGTGAACTCCACGGTGTCGGCGCCCAGCCCACCGTCGATCGTGACGCCGGTCGCGCCGGCGATCACGAAGTAGTGGAACTCCGCGATGTCACCGAGTAAGCCGAACGGGCCGTCGAGGTTGTGAACCTGGATGCAGTTTCCGGCCGTCCCGCACGTCGGGGTGATCGACCCGTCGGTGTACGGCGAGACCTTGAGCAGGTCCTTGTCCAGGGCCTCGTTGTTGCTGCTCAAGGTGTTGAAGCCCTTGTCGGCACCGTTGATGGTGATCGCGCCACCTCCCGTGATGCCCACCGGCTCGAAACCGGTGTAGCGGAGCGACACACCGTCGATGAGGAGGCCGCCCGAGTGGGCGTCCGTCGGGGTCGAGATCACGGAGCTCCGGTGGCCGGCGATCACGAGGCTGTCGTAGCCCCCGCCACCGCCGTCGATCGACCCGGTGACACTGCCGCCCTGTTCCACGTCGAACGTGTCCTTGTTCCCGGCGGCGCCCGCGAGGTTGGCGAAGCCGCCGAACGACGTCCCGGCGACCGTGCCCGACCCGCTACCCGTGAGCGTCCACGTCGTGTCCGTGGACGGCCCGTGCAGGGTGTCGGAGCCGCCGCCCGCCACCTGGTCGACGTGCGAGAAGCTGATCGAGGCGCCGCCGGTGACCGTGCCCGTGCCGTCGCCGTTCAGCGTCCAGTCGTTGGACGCGGCCCCGGAATCGGTCGTGAGCGAGTCGCCGCTGAAGGTGATCGCGGCCGCGATGGCACCGGCCGAGGTGTCGACCGTCAGGCTCGTCGCCGTGACGTCGATGCGCGCCACGTCGGCGAGTGCGTACGTGGTCGAGACGCCGTCGACGGTGACCGTGAGCGTCGTGCCGTCGCTCGAGAGCGAGACGTCGGTGCCGGTGACCGCGACGGGAGCGGGCTGGCTCGCGGGCGCGCCGGCCGCGGGCGGCGTCGCGCCGGCGGCTGCGCTGGTTCCGGACGAGCCGGTGTCCGGCGTGCCGGCCGTGGCCGAGCCGGTGTCCGTCGACGGCGTGTCCGTCGTGGGCGTGTCGGTCGTCGGCGTGTCGGTCGTCGGCGTGTCTGTCGAGGACGTGTCGGTGGAGGTGGTGCCCGTCGAACCCGTGTCCGCCGACGGCGTGTCGGTCGACGAGGTGTCGGTGGCCGGCGTGTCCGTCGCGGGTGTGTCGGTGGCTGCGGTGTCAGTCGTCGCGGTGTCAGTCGAGGCGGTGTCGGTCGACGACGTATCCGTTGCCGTGGTGTCGGTCGATGATGTGTCGGTCGAAGACGTGTCAGTCGCGGTGGAGTCGGTCGTCGAAGTGTCAGTCGTCAAGCCGTCGGCAGACGGAGTCGTGTTCGGCGGCGCGACGGTGTCGTTGTGCGGCGCTGGTGCCGTCGCCGCATCGCCGGTGGGCGACGGCTGATGCCGGCCGCTGCCGTCGCCGGTGTCGGAACCGGTCGCCGCGGGAGTCGTCGGCGCCGGCGTGTCTGTCGCGGCGCTGTCGGTCGCGGTCGCCGCCGTTGCAGCGTCGGCTGCAGAGGCAGATGCGTCGAAGCCGCTCGGCTCACTGCCGACGCTCGACGTGACCGGCGTCTGGTTCGCCGTCGGGTCGGTCGCCGTGCTCGCGGGCGGCGTGCTGAGCGCCGGTCCGTACGAGCTCGACGTCACGGGTGGCGGTGCGATCCAGTTGCGCCGAAGCGCGATGTAGCCGAACCGCGGGGCGGTACTCGCGGAAGCGGCCGCGTTCGCGGCCGCCCGGTGATGTGTGGTGAAGAAGTGCGTCGGGACTGCATGAACAGCGTGCTGCGACTGCGCGGGGAGGCTCGTCGCAAGGCGCGGGAACTGCAGATTCGGGAGGGACAGCGCGTCCAGCGAATGAACACGCGTCGGGCCGGGAGTCGTGAACGCAACTGCGAGCGGTGCGGCGTAGATGAAGACGAGGCTGAGGCTGCCGATCGCAACGGCGACTCGGGCGATGCGCTTGGCGCGCAACGCCATGAGACCAAACTGGTCCCCTCCTAGCCTGGGTAACGCGACCGTCACCAGCTCGCTCTTTCTCCCCTGTTGCCCTGACAGACCCGATCTGCAGGGTGGTGCCTAACACGGCGGACCTACAGATTGCAAGAGTGAATCCCTGAAAAGGGTGACCGTCAGGTTCCGAGGCGATACCGGTCGCGCAACTGCGCGACCACCTGCGCGGCAATGAGATCACCGCCCGCCTGCGTGTAGTGAACGCCGTCGGGAAGCCGGATCTGCGTCAGCTTTCCGTGCACGCGGAGGTACGCCGTGTACCGCCCGTGGAAGTCGTCGAGCAGGTGCCAGGTGTCGACGAACGTTGCGTCATCTGAACGCTTTCGGGCGACGCTCTCGAGGATCCTGTTCACGACGGGGAAGCTCTTCTTGAAGCCGGGTCCGTCGGGAATCGGGAGCCCGAGCCAGACGACGTAGATGCCCTCCGCGTTGAGCTCGCGGGTCACTCCGTCGACGCGCCGCCGGTACTCGGCATTCCAGGATGGACTGCCGAACGGCCCGACGTGCGCGCCTCCCATGTAGTCGTGCGCGTCGTCGGCGCCGAACGAGAACACGACGACGTCCGGGTGCAGCCGGCGCGGAGCCTGCTGGATGCGCGTGAACCAGTTGTAGAGGTCGGTACGCGCGAGACCGGTCGACAGCCGGCTCTCCACCCCGACGACGTCGACCGCCCCGCCGATCCGCTCGAGCGCGTCACCGGGGACCTGCGCGAGCGAGTCGCCGGCGACCCAGACGCGCAACGGATGAGCCGACGTGAAGAGCGGCTTCACCGGCTTGGCCGGCGGCCGGTGCGGCTTCGGCTTGGTGGTCGCCGGCGGTGCCGTCGCGGGCGGCGGCAGATTCAGGTGCACCTGCGTGTCGATCCGGTCCTCGTTCTCGCGACCGATCGCGACTTGCAGCTCGTGTCGCGGCGTCGTCAGGTGAAGCGCGCGCGAGAACGTGACGAGCGGCTTCGTGACACGCAATGCGACGTCGCGCTGAAATCCCGCCGGTTGGATCTCCGCCTGCTTGCGCAGGCCCTCCGCCTGGAGCAGCGCCGCGAGCAACAGCGCGAGCGCGAGGACGACGATCCCTTTGTAGGCGTTGATCACTAGAAGCGGAAGTAGATGAAGGGAGCGACACCGGTTGGTCCGAGCGTGTTGATGAGGACGAGCGCAACCGCGACGCACGCCGACTGCGCGACGATCGGCAGCCGCTGGAACGACGCGACGAGCGACGTCACGGCACTCGGGCGGATGTACTGACTGACGATCCCGGCGGCGATCGCGAGCACGACGGACGTCGTCACGAGCGGCGAGCTCTGACCCCACGCATCGAACAGGCGAACGATCACGTCGCCGGCCCGCGAGAACGAGTCGGCGCGGAAGAAGATCCACGCGAAACAGACGACGTGGAACGTCAGGATGCGGCCGAGCCACAGTTGCGCTCGTGTGTGTGGTCTCCATCCCGTCGCGCGCTCGACGGCGAGGCCGAGCCCGTGGATCCCGCCCCACACGACGAACGTCCACGCGGCGCCGTGCCAGAGACCGCCGAGCAGCATCGTCAGCAGCAGGTTGCGGTACGTGAAGATGCGACCCTTGCGATTCCCGCCGAGCGGGATGTAGAGGTAGTCACGCAGGAACCGCGACAGCGTCATGTGCCACCGTCTCCAGAAGTCCTGGAGCGAGACCGCGGTGTACGGCGACGCGAAGTTCTGTGGGAACTCGAACCCGAGGAGCAGGGCGACGCCGATCGCGATGTTCGTGTAGCCGCAGAAGTCGGCGAAGATCTGCACCGCATAGCCGTAGACGGCGACGAGCACCTCGAGCGACGAGTGGCGGTTCGGCGCCGCGAACACGTCGTCGACGACGTGCGTCGCGAGGTGGTTCGCGATCACGACCTTCAGGAAGAGGCCCGTGACGATCAGGAAGAACGCGCGGCCGGTATCGACCCGGCGCGGGTCCCGGGGCGACTCGAGCTGAGGCAGGAGCTCGCCGGCGCGGACGATCGGGCCGGCAACGAGATGCGGGAAGAACGCCTGGAACACTGCAAACCGCATCAGGGTCGTGGGCACGAGCTCGCCGCGGTACGTGTCGACCACGTACGAGATCGCCATGAAGGTGAAGAAGGACACGCCGACGGGCAGCGTCACGTTTGCGATCCACGACGTCCCGACGACGTTGTCGACCGAGGTCAGGAAGAAGTTCGTGTACTTGAAGTACGCGAGCAGGCCGAGATCGAACGCGACGGCGGCACCGAGGAGGGTTTTCCGCGCCGTGTTGGCCTCGGCGCGGTAGATCGAGACCGCGAGCGCCTGGTTGACGACGATCGAGGCTGCGAGCAGGAAGACAAAGCGCCAGTCCCACCAGGCGTAGAAGACGAAGCTCGCCGCCAGGATGAACAGCCGCCAGGCCGACTGGTGCCGCATCAGCGACCAGTTCACCGGTAGCACGATCAGGAAGAAGACCGCGAAGGTGACGGTCGGGAAGAGCACGCGCTGAGGCTACGTGACGATGCGGAGCGTCAACCGGCGGGTCGAGAGGGACCCGATCGCGTCGCGGACGCGGACATTGAACGTGTAGCGGCCGGCCCTCGCGCGCGGCATTCCGACCACGGCTCCGTTCGGCTCGAGGTGGATGCCGAGCGGGGCGCGCTCGAGGAGCGACCAGCGGTACGGCGTGACGCCCTCGATCGCGGCGAGCATTGCCTTGTACGCCTTGCCGCGGTGCGCAACGGGCAGGGCGGTCGTCGTGATGCGCGCCGGCTTCGCCGCGACGCCTGCGGTGAGAAGCGTCTTGTGGATCAGCGTCGCCATCCCTTCCGCGCCGGGGCCCAACAGGTGCAGTCCGTCGGTCTGGAACCAGTCCGGATGGCTCCGTGAGTACACGTTCCAGTCGACGACGGTCACCTGCGGGTGCTTCGCCGCCGCCTGGGCGATGTCGTCGTTCATGGAGAGGTACGGATGCCGCGCCGCGCGCAGCGTCAACCAGAAGATCCGCTTGACCCCGGCGGCCGTCATCGCGTCGATCGCGTCTTCGATGTTGCCGGCGTACTGATCCTCGAAATCGTTGTAGCCGACGGCAACGACGACCGTTGGGCCGATCTTCGAGCCCAGCGACTGGATCAACTGCACCGCGCTGGGCGGGCGAACGCCGTCGATCGGGCAGCCTTCGCCCTCGACGCGCCGGCAGGGCGCGACTTCGAGGTCGAGATCGATGCCCTGCTTGACGATGAGGCTCGCGCTGTAGTCGCCCGGAATCGCGTCGGCGACCGAGTCGCCGATGAGCGTCACGTGCTGGACGCCGGTCGAACGCGCAGGTGACGCGGCCGCGGCGATCAGCGCCGCAAGCGCGACGAGCGCTGCCAGGACCCCCCTCATCGCGCCGATCGTAGATGACGAATCAGAAAAAGCTCGCTCGTAGCAGCCAACTCCTTACGAAGCCCTTGCAGTTCCGGCGAGCCCGTCGTACTCTCCGCATCCCGCCGGGCGCGGAGCACGAGTAGGTCGAAGCCCCGTCGAGCGACTCAGGCGCGTGCAAGCGCGAATGGGCCGGTCGGCAGGGTGGACGAAAGTGCCACCGCGCCGGCGGGATTTTC
>Ga0070679_100002037_pt1 | contig 18147 bp, 11 predicted proteins | sample KBSC63BmetaG_FD_65652 | JGI IMG/M metagenome (GOLD analysis project Ga0070679, IMG submission 65652) | Corn rhizosphere microbial communities from Kellogg Biological Station, Michigan, USA - KBS C6-3B metaG | ecosystem: Host-associated > Plants > Roots > Rhizosphere | place: USA: Michigan... | reverse complement strand
GTCACGTCGTTCGCGACGATCACCGCGATGCGGCACGTCCCCTCCTTCTCCGGTGTCGCGGGCGTGAGGCACCGTACGTTCGCGCTCGGTCGAGGCGCCGACGCGCGTCAGATCGAGGGCGAGGAGGTCACGGGCAATTACTTCGAGCTCCTGGGCGTGCACGCCGCGCTCGGCCGCGTGCTGGTTCCGGCGGATGACCAGCCGCCGGTGGGCGCGCCCGTCGTCGTGCTCGGCTTCGCGTTCTGGCAGCGCGAGCTTGGCGGCGCGCGCAATGTGATCGGGCGGGCGCTTCGCATCGACGACGCCGTGGTCACCGTGATCGGCGTTGCCGCGCGAGATTTCGATGGCCTCGACCTGCAGCAGGTCGACATCTGGATTCCGGCGAGCCTCATGCGGTCGCGCGCCGCGTCGCGCTCGTCGGACCGCGACTGGACCACGAGCCCGAGCTCGATCTGGATCCGCGCGGTCGCGCGCCTCACGCCGAACGGCACGAACGCCGCCGCTGCCGCTGGCGCGACGCTGATGTACCGTCGCCTCATCCACGATTGGCGCAGCGAGCACTACGAGAACGTTCCGGACTCCACCAGCATCGTGATCCCCGCCTCGATCATCGCGTCGCGCGGTCCGGGCGCACCGCAGGAGGCGCGAGTCTCGTTGTGGCTGGCGGGTGTGGCGGGCGTCGTGCTGCTCATCGCCTGCGCGAACGTCACCAACCTCCTCCTCGCGCGAGCCTTTCGGCGCCGGCGCGAGATCGCCGTGCGGTTGGCGGTCGGCGTGAGCCGAAGCCGGCTCGTGCGCCAGCTGCTCACGGAGACGTGCGTGCTCGCCGTCATCGCGACGGTGGTCGCGCTGCTCGTGGCGACGTGGGGCGACAGCGCGCTGGCCGCGCTCCTTCTCCCGGGCGCGAGTCATCACGGCTTGTGGGTGGACGCGCGGCTCGCGGCGTTCACCGCCTGCGCCGCGTTCGCCGCCGCGCTCCTCGCGGGCACGGTGCCCGCGCTGCAGGCCACGCGCATCGACGTGGCGGCGTGGCTCACCACGGGCGACCGTGACAGCGGCGGGCGCAGCCGCCTGCAACTCTCGCTGCTTGCCGCGCAAGTGGCGCTGTCGGTCGTGCTGCTGATCGGCGCGGGGCTCTTCAACCGCAGCCTTCAGGCGGTGCGCCGCAGCGACGTCGGCATCGACCTCGCGAACGTGCTCCTGGTCGAGCCGAGCCTGGATGTCGCGGGCTTCGATTCGTCGCGGGTGCGGGAGATCATCGAGTCGGCCGTGGCCATCGCGCGGCGCACACCGGGAGTGTCTCACGTGACGCTCGCGCAGAACGGCGTGCCCAAGGTGAGTGCGCGGTCGATGGAGCTCGGGATCGTCGGCCGGCCGCCGCTCGACCCGCTGCCGACCGGCGGTCCGTACGTCAACATCGTCGACGACGACTTTTTCTCGACGCTCGGCACCCGGGTGCTCGAGGGCCGCGGCATCGAGCAGGGGGACATGCGCGATGCATCGCACGTGGCCGTCATCAACGAAACGCTCGCGCGCGCCTACTGGCCCAACGAGTCGCCCATCGGTTCATGCATCACGTTCGAGAGCTACCCGGGCTGCACGGAGGTCGTCGGCGTCGTAGAGGACGTGATGGTGTGGGGACTCGCGGGCGGCGGCCAGGGGCAATTCTATCTGCCCAGCCATGGTCCCACCGCCTCTCCCAGGTCGGCGCTCCTCGTGCGGACGAGTGGGGATGCGAGCGCACTGGCCCCCACCCTGCGCCGGGCGCTGCAATCGATCGCATCGGACATGCCGTACGTGGATGTGCAGTCGTACGCCGATCTCGTCGAGCCCGACCTGCGGTCGTGGCGACTCGGCGCGATGATGTTCGGCGTGTTCGGCGCGCTCGCGCTCGTGATCGCGGCGGTGGGTCTGTACGGGGTGCTCACGTATTCGATCACGCAGCGCCGGCGCGAGATCGGCGTTCGCCTCGCGCTCGGCGCGCGGCGAACGAGCATCGTCGGCGACGTGGCGAGGCGCGAATGCGGCATCGTGCTCCTCGGCATCGCGACGGGAGTGGCCGCGGCGCTCCTCGCTGGACCGCTCGCGGCGCCGATGCTCTACGAGACGTCGCCTCGCGATGGAGTCGTGTTCGCCGTCGTCGTCGCGTCGCTCGTCGTGGTGGCGATCGCGGCGAGCGTGGTGCCGTCGCTGCGGGCGTCGCGGGTGGATCCAAACGTGGCGTTACGGGCGGAGTGAGCCAGGGCAGGTCAGCGCGGGAGGGGAAAAAAGCTCGACGCGGAGTCGCGGAGGAAACGGGGAGACGCTGAGGACCAAGCTCGAGTCTTTCGCGACTGAGCCGCTCGACCGTTTCTCTCCGCGCCTCTGCGTGCCCTCTGTGTCTCGGCGTCCTTCAGTTCCTTTTCCCCGCTAGATCTCCCAGTTGCTCCAGCGTGGCCCCTTGTGAGGGCGCGATGTAGCAGGATTGGTAGCAACTCGGAAGCGATTTCGCTCATTTCCTACGTCCGTCCTCATGGTCTCGCTCGAGCCGGCACACGCGACGCTGCGTGTCCGCGTGAACGGAGCGACCCAGGCGGTCGCACTCACGCGTGCGCCACACAATTTCAGCGGCACCCGCTGGTGGCTTCTCTGCGCGTGCGGACGTCGCGCATTCACTCTGTATCGGCCGCTCGCGGAATCGGAGTACCGCTGCCGCGCGTGCCATTCGCTCTCCTACAGGAGCGAGAATCTCTCGCCCGCCGGCCGCATGGAGTATCGGGCGATGAAGCTCGCGCGGCGGATTGGCGGCTCGCTCCTTCGCGACCCGGTCCGACCAAAGGGCATGCACGCAATCACGTTCGCGCGCCTTCAAGAGGAGGCGAACGATGCGAACGGACGTGCGATGGTGGTGCGCCTTTCTACCTGGCCGATAAGGTATAGATATCGGAATTGAGGCTGCGCGGCGCATGATAGAGGTAGCGTGGGACGGGACGGGGGCGCACGTACTCGGAGTTTACGGACGTTCGCATCGGTTCGTCCATTAGAGCCCGCTAGAGGCGGTAGACAGGCGCTGATCTGGCAAATGGCACACCCGCGGTTCACTTTTCGTCTATCGTTTCCTTGACCATGGCGTTTGTATGGATACTCCCTTGAGGCACGAATTTGAGTACTACCTCGCGCATCAGGATGAACTGGTGCGGAAGTACAATGGCAAGGTGATAGCCATCAAGGGTGATCGGGTGCTCGGGGCGTACCCTGACATAGTCACGGCGATCAACGAAACGCAGAAAACCGAAGAACTCGGCACATTTCTCGTTCAAAAAGTGGAGCCCGGCAGCGACGCTTACACGCAGACGTTCCACTCGCGCGTAACGTTCGCTTGACCTGACGTGGTCGCGCCCTCACCTAAGCGACCGCTCGCGTTCACTCTGCGCTCGCAGGGTAGGCTCGCACGTGTCCTTCATTCCCCCTGCCGCATCTCTCTCGCCGCAGATATCGCGAACCTCGCACCGGCGTTGCGGCCGAAAACCGAAGAGTTTGTCGCCATCTGGGATACGGGCGCGACCGGCTCCGTGATCACCCAGCGAGTTATCGACAAGTGTGAGCTCAAGACCATCGGCGTAGCGAAGGTTCACGGCGTCCAGGGCGAGTCGATCACGTCGCGGCATCTAGTTAACATCCTTCTGCCGAACACAGTTACGATCACGGATGTCACGGTCACGCTAGGGAATCTTCCGGCGCAAGCCGATGTGCTCATCGGAATGGATGTCATAGGGCTTGGCGATTTTGCGGTGAGCAATTTCAAAGGGGAGACCGTCTTCACGTTCCGCTGTCCATCGATCGCGTGCACGGACTACGTGCAGGAGTCGCTTACAGTTGCCGCCAAACTCGCTCGCGCGACAGCGGGTCCAGGTGGGTTCAGCGGTGGACACCAGAAGGGCTCGCGGCATCGCAAGTAATACCGGTCTATTTCTGGTGCGACGCGCTGATTCCAGAAGTTCAGACGGAACGGTCCTCGAGTGCGGCGAGGATTTGACGCCAGACGTAGCGCCGTGTTCGTGCTCCGAGCTTTGCGCTAGGAAGATTGAGCCGCCAAAGCGTCGTGCGAGAGATGCCCAATGCCTCGCAGACTTGCTGTCTCGAAAGGACCGCCGTCTCTGGATAACTGGTCACGGGCTCTTTCCGTGACCGCCCGTTTCGCTGCTCGGGCATAACGATCTCCGGGAATAGCGTCCGTCCCTACCGTCTGTATAGTCAGGCAGAAGTTCAAGGGGAGATTCCAATGTAGCAGAATTTTTTGCGCCTGCGCATGATCATTTTCCACGGAAGGGATAGAGCTGTTTCCCAAAGCGAGGTTCACCGCCACTCTACCATGAGCGCGAACGTAGCGGAGACCGTCCTCGGTGGAGGGACAATGGCAGACGACTTTGAAGACTTGAAAGAGCTATCGCGCGCACGCGATGAGAAGCTCGCGGAGCAGCGTATACAGGCTGTCGCGAAGGACGCGGAGAATACGAGGCTTCTAGCGGAGTGTGTTTCGGTGCTGAACGGAACCGCCCTCGACGAGCTCAATCGAACGTGCGATTTCCTCATCGAGGATGGTCATCGCGCGAGCGACTCCTCCGCACTAACTGCGCAGCTCTCGCCGCTCAGCAGCAGTCCATCGTTGACGACCTGTCACCAACCGCAAAGCGAGAAGGTTTTTCTCTTTGCGGCCGGCGCTCTATTCAGACACATAGACTCGAGTCGGACTAGGAATCGCGCCGCATCTGCCGAGGACAAAGCAGGTCGCGCTAGTCACGCGACCCGCTTTGTCGTGATTCTAGTACCTTGGACCACCAGCAGCTATTCGTCTCGGGCTCGCCATCACGGTGCCCACCCAGTTGCAGGCGAACTCGGATGGAATGAGTGTCGAAAAGGTGTTCGTGGCGATGGTATAAAAGGTGTAGCCGCAGTTGCTATAGGTGGGGAAACTCGCCCACGGCACCCCGTGGAGTTCACCTCGACTCATGATCAGCTCCCGGCCGTCTTCCGAGATCCCGAGTTGTTGCACTTGAGCGGCGGGGATCGTAAGGAAGCTCGGTGGAGTGCCAGCCGTCGCTGTGTTCGTAGAAATAGAGTACAGCTTGGAGTCGAGTGACGTTGATAGGTACGACATCGTGCGGCATTGCGTGGCTTCAGGGTCGCTTGGTGGCGGCGAGTCGGCGCATGGGGCCCAGTCCGAAACTATGGTTCCGTCGGTTTCGACAGGTGAGATCGCGATTACAGCTCGCCCCCCAAGTGGGGAATACGCAGCAAAGACTCTCGCAGATTGTTGAACCCCGACCCAATCGCTATCGGCGCATTGCACGCCTGGCGAGTTTGGATACCGCCTCGTGCAAGTCTGGGTGTAGGACGACGCAACCCCCGTCGGAATCGTGGCTAGTGTCCTGTTTACTCCGGAAGGGAGGCCGTGCACGCTGTATGTCACCGTGGCGTTGGCTGTGGTGCGACCGATCAGATCGTTGACCAAAAGGCTATCGCCATTGTGTGAGGTGCCAAAAATCGAATTGTATGCGCCAGCGTCCGTCGCAGGCGGAGGATTGTTGGCGTCGGTGCTGACTTTCCATTTCCTCGTGGACACGTCGTACGCGATATCGGCATAACCGGTATCATTGACGTACTCAATGCGGTAGCCGCCGTGCTTCGCATCAATATCGTTCGGGTATGTCGTGTCGGTCCAGATTGTCTCCGAGATCGCGGGCGTCCGCTGAACGACAATGTTCTGCCCTGCAACCCAGATATGATTGCCACAGAGCGGTGCGCCGGGTCGTTGTGCGGCAAGCTTGAGCGACTCGTAAGCATCCGCTAGGTAGTGGGTCGTGCCGTCTGGATCATGAACTACCCTGCCGCCATTGAGCGCCCCGCGGACAATGTATTGTTTGAGCGAATCTGCGTTTAGTGTAGAATCGAAGGAGAGGAGCAATCCGGCGATTCCCGCGAGCTGCGGTGCCGCGAACGATGAGCCGTAAGCAGTTACTTGAGTCAGGTTCGTGCCAGCGCCGTACTCCGACACAACGTTCTCGCTCGGGGCATAGACATCAATGAGCCTGCCGAAGCCCGAATGCGTTGCAACTGCGCGTGTGATCGATGTCCCGCCAGCGATGAGCGTTCGCGTGGGCAAGCTGTCATGAAGGATAGGCCACATGCTAAATGCGGCGCTAACGCTCGAGTCTCCGGAGCTGAATACCAGAAGCGGCATGTGGCCAGCAGCCTTGGCGATTTTCAAGATTCGAAGCGGACCTCGCAAATATCGATACGCGAGAGCGCTATCGGCGGCAGTATGCGTGGTTATGATTTCACCGTACGATACATTTACGACTTTCACTCCCGCGTCGCCCTCAGAGCGGATTAGTCGTACAATCTGAAGATCGGAGGGATTGAACGTGCCAAAGTCGAGAAGCCTCAAACCGGCCCTCCACATCGTGCCGGTCATGCCGGTGCTGTCATTTCCTCGCGCGGCCAGCATCGCAGCGACCATTGATCCGTGGTGGATTAAGTCGCCTGGATAGGCGCCGAGCACGCTGCTGCCGAACGAAATGTTGCTTGTGAGTTCTCCCGCCTCGAAACCGTGATCGAGAATTGACACGTGAGTCGAAGTGTTTCCAGTGCTACAGCCCCACGCTAGTGGTGCATTTATTTCTTCAGGCGCCCAATTGCGATCCGATGATAACGCAGAGTCGGGAAATAGTGACCAAGTCGTCCAAAAAGCACCGTCTGTTGGTTTCAATGAGTGAGGCCCGGCTCGCCCGGTCTCGACGGCAAACTCCACTTGCGGAAGCGAAGAGAGGAGATTCATCGCGGCTGTTAAGGCAGACGAAGAGCCGTCACTCTTGATGTGTACGAGATAGACGCCCTCACCAGAGTCTGCTTGTACGCCGCCGATGACGGTCCCGTCAACATACGCCACCGCTAGTTGCTTGTCAGCGAGTGTTGTGCCCGATCTGAATCCTAGCGTGATGGCCCGCTTCGCCTGCCCACCGCTCCAATTTGAATCTGCACCGAACCACATTGGTTCGGTGTCAGGAGCAATTGCAGAAACTGTCTGCTCCGCTGGAAAGTCCGTTGAGACAAGGATGCTCATGCTCACGGCTGAGACGGTATTCGGCACGTTGAACTTCCACAACTTATTTCCGCTGTACCCACCCGGCGTGATAATCTGGTTGTAGTTGAAGTACGGCTGATTGGGCGCTGTGAAAGTACCAGTGCCATCCGCATTCGCGACGCTCACGGCGCCCGTACCGCTGGTCGCGTGGAAGTCGGTGACGAAGACCTTCACTCCAGTCGTCGTCGTCCCGTTCAGCGTGCCGATGGATTGCTTGAGGCGGTTTTGCAGGTATGCCGTGAACTGCCACGTATGCGCCACTGTGTCTTTCACGAGGTTGACCGGAAAGAAGATCGCGTATGTGGCAGTCGCGCCATAAATCACGCTCGCGTTCACTCCCGCCGGCGCAGCGGTAGTGGGTGGTGTACAAGTGATGGTTGTAGAGGTGCTCGTCATCTCGCACGTCAGCGAGAGCAGAGCAGTTGGTCCCTGCTGTTCCTGCGCGATGGGTTTCGACCCTTGTGCGTCAAGCGGTCGTTCAATGTCGCGGCAAGCAAGTGCTGCTACTGCGGAGCAGACGACGAGGAACATGGCGCCTCCTAGAATGCGTCGCGCGTGATTCATTAACGCTTCCGAAACGGTGGGGGCGCGCGGATCTGCGGATCGTCCAACCACCTATAGACGAATCATCGCGACATCCGTGCACGTTTAGTGGAGATTGCGACGACATGTTACAGCGTAAGCGTCAGCGCTGCGTCATTCTTAGGGCGAATTAATGTGATGCCCGTATCGATTGCTGTCGGATGCTGCGCGCGGCGGAATTATTTCGGCCAGGGCTGAAAAGCTCCCTCTCAGCGCCGGATCACATCCATGTGAGAAGCAGTTCGTGGCACAGCGAAGGAGCACCTTGTGCATTTGCTGGCATTTCACGCTCCTCGAACCGGGCTAAAGTACCGCGCAGCGCCGCGCTACGACTAAACTCACTGCTCGCCAGGCTTCACCGGACATCAAATTCAACGGCTAGCCGTAGCCGTGAATCAATCCGCAGCTCGCGCAACGATTGACACATGTCAGCATGAGGGCCATCGTGTGCGACCATTCGAGAGCTGTTCGACACTACCTTCGGACGTTCGGAAATTCTGACGAAACGAGAGCGCGCAAACGCCTATGTATCGCGTAACTCCTCGCGCATCATCGCGCGGCCGGTAATCGCGTTTCTTATCGCCTTCGTAGGCGTAGCGATCGGTGGAGTGCTCGCGGTCTGGCCGGCCGAGATCCGCGACGCGACGCAATTCGCGTTTCCGCCGCATTTTGACAATCCAAAAGTGCCCATCGATATCTTCTGGGCCGTCGTCTTGGGATGGGGATTCCTGCTCTACATGCGCATGGCGGCTGACGATCGCAAGGAAACAGCTCGGCTGGCCGAGCTCACTGCTGCGATCTATCGAGCGCCGAAATACGCTGTCGTGACCGGGTATCGGGAGACCTTTGCCAAGCTCTCGAGTTACCTCTCGCACATTCCGGATGCCGAAAGCGCCGCCGATCTTGCCGATCGGATCGCGTCTTCGCTAATCGTGATCGCGGGACTCGCGCGAAGTTTCCGAGGCGCCGCCGAAGACGTCAGGTATGGCGCCAACGTAATGCTTGTCGTGCACCCAAATGAGAAACTGAACGATTGCTTCGATGCAGATGTGTTGCAGGCGCTGTGCTTCTTCGACCGCGAGAATGCCAGCCTCTGCGCCCTCCGCGCTGTTCTGTACTTGCCAGCGGAACTGCTTTTCCACGGTCCGAACGCCAGTGAGCACGGACGCGTTCCCGTCATCGCCCTGCCCGTACCCCACTCAGCGACGGATTCGAAGGGAGGACTGCTCGCCCTTCCTGGCGCCCCGTGGGCGCTGCTCCTTGGAAAGGCGAGTATCTATGAAGATGCCAGACGCATGTCAGAGTCGTGCGGCGATCTCGCAGGATCGATTCAACGAGAGGTGGCTGAGTATTTCGGCCCCGCCGGTGACGGCAAAATGATCGGCAGCTTGGTCAGTTTTCGTATTGGCGACGAACACGCTCCTGTGATCGCGACCAGTGTCTTACAGAGCGACGAGTTCGACTCACCAACGAGCGAACGCGTCCATCCCGCGCTTTGTAAAAATGGCCCGACAGTATTTACAATTTCGCAACCAATCTGGTTCATCGCGAAATCTGGAGTCACCCGCGAGAAGTCGTTGCCAGTCCAGATCTTCTTGATCTTATCGGCGATCAGCTGAGACATCCCAACAGCACCGGTGGCACTGTACAGAACGTGGTCATTGAGTCTGAAGACCTTGCGGAGGGACTGCTGCCCAATCGTGTAAACGTTCCCCGCGCCGAGCGTTGCCGCACTGTCGGACGCCATCACGACGCCGTCTTTGCACAGGATCCCGATGATGAGCGTCACAGGTCTTATTTCGAGAAGACGCTGTTTTTCTTCATCTCGGGATAGTGGTCGTAGATAGTCGAAACGAGCTGATTGAAGCTGAGACTACATGTCCACGGTACGATGCGATCGACGTAGTCAAGCTCGAGCGGCTCAAGCTTCGGGCGCAACTTCTTCGCCTTCGTCGCACCGAGGGCGGTCACCGAATAGAGTTTGTACTGCGCTTCCGGAGGACGCTTGATCTCGAGCAGCCCCTCTCGCTCTAACTCATCAGCATCGCAATACACGATTGCGCTAAACGGCCCGTAATCGTAAGGCCGGAATTCATAGAAATGCGGCGAGGTCAACTTCCCCACGTCCAAATTCTGTCCGATGAGAAAGAGCGCCTTCTGCAGCTGGACCGGGGCGAGCGTTCCATTTGTTGACGAGAACGCAGCAATCAGCGGCCAGTACTTGCGATCGATCATCGAGGACCTAGCAATCGGTGGGAGGCACGGTGGCGTAATCTGTCTCGCGTATCTCGCGGGCGTAAGCGCTCCTTGCAGACGCCGCCAGTTGCCGCGCAGGATCGCTTTCCACCACCCCTTCCCAATAAAGGCACGGCTCGTCCCACCCAAAAGCGATGTAGCGCCGTTGGTAGCGCGACGGACGAAAAACAGCGGAATTCGGCGAGCCTCAGCGAGCCTCCGCCATAGGAGAGCGCCAGCATTCAGGGTGGCGTCAAATCTCCCAGTTGCTCCACAGCAATCCCCTGCTCGCCTTCCCCTCCGGATAGCCCGCGAGCGACATCCGCAGATCCGTCCACCGCACGCGCCCGCCCATCGTGATGAGCTGCTGGTACGCGTCGAGGTACTCGGTCTGCACGCGGAACGCCACGCGCCGCGTCCCGCCGCGCCGCGCGAAGTCCGCGAGTGTCGACACCGCGGCCGGCAGATCCGCCTGATCCGACAGCACGAGCTTGAGCACGCGCGTCTCCTCCCTCGCGCGCCCCTCCACGAGCGGCACCGTGTGGCAGAGCGCGAATCCGGTGAGGCGGCCGTGATCGCGAAAGAGCACCGTCTCGCCCAGGCCGAGCGAGTCCGTGAGCTCGATCTCGCGCGTGAAGTCGCAGGATCCGAGCACGCTCTGCGACATCGCGCAGCACTCCGCGAGCACCGCGCTCTTGTCGCTCGCGCTCAACCGGCCGAACACACCCGGCAGCTCGCCCGACGATGAGGCATCGATGGTCACCGTCACGGTGAGCCGACCGGGGGAAAAGCCGAGGGCGGAGTAGAAGCCGATGTTGTCCATCGTGCGAGGCATCGTCTCGAGGCCGATCGTCGCCGCCTTGGACGCGGTGAGCCAGTCGATGCCGCTCCGCACGATCTCCTTGCCCAGCCCCGAGCCCTGCACGTCCGGACGCACGGCGAGCGGGCCCATCCACCCTTCGCGGCCGGAGCAGTGCACGATGTTGAACGCCGCGATCTCGTCGCGCTCGTCGCGCCACACGAGCGCGCCGCCGTTCGCGTCCTCGATGGCATAGCGCCAGATCGCGGGATTGAGGAACGGCACGCGCACGCCCACGAGCCCATCGCGGCGATAGCGCTCGGTGAACGCCTCGCTGAACACGTGATTCAGCGACGCATGATCGTCCACCGTGGCCGCGTAGGGTCCGTCGGGGCGTGGCGCACGCCAGGGCCGCGCGATCGCCATCAGTCGGCCGCTCCCGCCTCTTCGAAGAACGGCGGCATCATCTCATCCGGTAGCAGTGGCTCATCGGGCGCACCATCGTGCTGCACCACCGTGGACGATCCTTGCTCCGGATCGTATCGCACGGTGATCACGTGATCCAGCATGTCGCGTACCGAATCGATGTGCGTGATGAGGATCACCTGCTCGAAGCGATCGTTCAGCCGGCGCAGGAGCTCGAGCACGCTCGCGCGCCGCAGCTCATCCAGCGATCCGAAGATCTCGTCGAGAATGAGCAGCGAGAACGGCTGCCCGGCGCGCTCCGCGATCATCTGCGAGATCGCGAGCCGCAGCACGAGGTTCGCGAGATCCTCCTCGCCACCAGAGATCACCGGCTTGGGCCGCCCATCCTCGAGCACGAGGATGTTGTACTGGTCGTCGAGCTCGAGCTCATCGTACCGCCCGTCCGTGAGCTCGGAGAGGAACGCGCTCGCGAGCTCCGAGAGCTCGGGACGCAGCTGGAAGTTCAGATCCGTGCGCAGATCGGTGTACGCGCGATCGAGCTCGTCGTGCAGGCGCTTGTGCACGGTGAGCTCGCTCAGCGTGCGCTGGCGCTCCGCGAGCTCGCGCGCCGCGCTCGTGGCGATCTCCATCGCCATCACCGCCGACGACGCGTTGCCATCCGCGCTCACCACCGCGAGCTCCGCCGCGCGCAGCTCCGCGGCGGCGCGCTCGTTCTCCTCGCGCACCTTCGCGAAGTCGGCCTCCGACAGCGTGATCGCGTCGCGGCGCTTGCGCAGCTCCCCGAGCCGCTGCGCGACCTTGGCCGCGTTCGCGAGCACCTGCGCCTGTTCGCGCGCGAGCGTGGGCTCGCGCTCGATCTGCGCGCTCAGCCGCGTTACCTTCGCGTCCAGCGGCAGCAGGCGGTCGATCTCCAGCCGCACGAGCTCGTGGCGGCGCGCATCGTAGCCCGCCGGAATGGCCTCGAGGTCGCGCGCCAGCGCGGCCTCGCGCTCCTCCTTCGCCGCGATGTCGCCGCCTAGCTGCGACAGCTCCTGCACCGCGAGCTGCACCTTCATCATCCGCCGCTCGAGATTCGCCACCTCGAGAAAGAGCGCGCGCCGCCGCTCGTCCAGCTCCTTCACATCCTCCGGCATGTCGAGCAGCTGCTCCAGCCGCTGCTTGTAGTAGTTCCCGTCCACGCGCACCGTTTCCATCTGCGCGTCGAGCATCTCGAGCACGCCCTTGAGCTGCACGCCGAGCGGACGCGTGCACGTGGGACAGAATCCCTCCTCGCCCGCGTCGGCCAGCCGCTCGCGCTGCGCCCGCAGCTCCGCGAACTGGTCTCGCAGCGCCTGGCGCTTCGTCTCCGCCTCCTGCCGGTCGCGCACCCACTCCGTGCGCTTCGCCTCGAGCTGACCGTCCACGAGCTCGAGCTCCTCGCGCCGCTCCTCGAGCGCGGCGCTCACCTCGAGATCGAGCTTGGGCGCGGTCTCCACCTTCTGCCGCCGCGCGCGAAGCTTCTGCAGCTCGTCCGCCAGCGCCTCCCCCGTCTCGATCAGCGCCTGCCGCCGCCCCTCCTCGCGCGCGAGCACCTCGAGCCGCTGGAACTCGGCGTGCAGCTCGCCGTACGAGTCGAGCTCGCGCAACAGCTCCTTCCGCTCCGCGCGCGCCGCCGCGATCTCCTCCAGATCCCGCGCGAGCCGCGCCGTGTCGCGCGCCGTGGACCGCTCCTCCTCCTCCGCCACGCGGAGCTCGGAGATCACCGACACCAGCTGCTCCCGCTCGCGCTGCACGCGCTCCCACCGCGGCGCGATCGCCTCGAGCGCGGCGCGCGACGCCGCATGCCGCGCGCGCGTGGCGTCGCTCTGCTGCCGCGCCCCCGCGAGCCTCCGCTCTGCGTCCCCGAGCTGCTGATCGACGATCGCCGCATCCGGCATCCCCTGCCGAATGCCGCCGATCTGCGCGACGAGCGCGTTCTTGCGCGTGCGCTCGAGCTGCTGCGCGCTGCGGAGCCGTTCGTACCCCAGCACGTGCGACAGGAACTGCGCGCGCTCCGACGGCCCCATGGCCGACATCACGCTCAGCTCCTTCTGTCCCGTGAAGTACGTGTTGAAGAATTCCTCGCGCGTCATCCCCAGCCGGCGCGTGAGCAGCTCGCTCACGCCGCTGATCGAGCTCGCGATCGGCGCCGAAGCGCCGTCGAGATAGAGCTCCGCGTTCGACAGGCCGCGCACCACGCGGTAGCGATGGCCGCCGAGATCGAAGTCGAGCTCCACGCGCACGGTCGCGCGCGCTCCGGCGCGATTGTGCCGAATCGACTCGCGCGACCCACGCGCCGCCGCCGACCCGTAGATCGCCCACGCGATGGCCTCGAGGATCGTCGTCTTCCCCGATCCGTTGGGGCCGATCACGCCCGTGAGCCCCGAATCGAAATCGATTCGCGTGTCGGCGTGCTGCCGGAAGTTCGTGAGCGCGATGCTGTTGAGCCGCACGCTACTCTCTCGGCGAGGCGAGCGCCTCGATGTCGTCCGCCTGTTTGAGATACTCGAGCCCGAGCTGCACGAGCGCGGCCCGATCGAGCTCGTCGTCGAGCGGGCGCCGCTGCAGATACGCGGTCACCGTCTCGACGAGCGTCGGGCGGCGGGTGGTCGCCGCGCCGGGCGGCCGCATCGTGTCGGGACGCCGCGTGTCGAGCTGGAAGTGCATCGCGCGCCGCTTCAGCTCGCGCAGTGCACGCGTGTCGAGCTCGCGCACGATGTGCCGCGGCACGTCGCGCACCACCAGCCGCACGATCTTCTCCTCGATCCCGCCCTCGCACCCCGCGCACGCGTCGCGAATCGCCGCGTCCAGCTCCGCCGCCGACAGCCCGCGCGCGGCGATCGGATCGAGGCTCACGAGCGCGCGGCTCGCCTGAATGTGGTGGAACGTGTGCTCGCCATCATCCAGATCGAACTCGATGAACCCCTTCCCCGGCAGGCGGAGACTCGCTTCCTCCTCGAGCTCGCCCCAGGGATCGGTGCTCGTGTACTCGAGGGAGCCGGAGTAGTACGCGTTGTCTTCGATCTGCCGGTGCACGTGATAGTGGCCGAGCGCGACGTAGCTCCAGCGCGAGGCGGCGAGGGCGGCGCGCGAGATCTCCATCGCCGCGCGATCGCCGACGCCGTGCGGCAGCATCCCCTCCACCTCGCCGTGCATCACGAGCACGTTGTGGCGCGCCGTGGGATCCGGCGACAGATCGGGACGCGGCCCCGTGAGATCCGGCACCGCGAGGATCGAGAGGTCGCGATCGGGGAACGGGAGCCGCTTCGGCTCGTCCACCACGACGTTGATCCCGAGCTTCGTGAACAGCTTGAGGATGCACCCCGTCTCGGTGGCGCGCGGGCGATCGTGATTTCCCGCGACCATCACGACGATCGCCTCGGGGAGCGACGCGGTGAGTCGCGCGAACTGCGTGAACGCGTCGATGATCGCCGGGTTCATCGGGCGCACGGTGTGAAACACGTCGCCGGCGATGACGACGATGTCGGGGGCCAGCGCGATGACCTGATCGATAGCGCGGCGAAACGCGTGCGCTACGTCCGCTTCACGCTGATTGATTCCGGTTGGCGTGAGCCGATGGTACTGCCGGAAGCCCAAATGGAGGTCGGCGAGATGTACTAGGCGCACGCTGAAATTTAGCCCTGGAGTGCTAAACCCGCTACGGGCTTGAGGATAGCGAAAGGCAGGAGAAAAGCCGGTTACGGCGAAATCGTCGTCCGCATCGACTGCGTGATTCGCGTCTGCACGCGCATGGCGGCACCCGGATCCGCCATCGGCGTAACGACGCTCTTGATCGCGATCGAGAGCTCGGATTCCACCCACCAACCGCGCTTGCGATTCATGCTCATGCGCCCGTTCACCGTGCCCGCGGACGTCACGCGCAGCCCCTCGGAGGCCATCGACGACGAGCTGTCGCGCGATATCGTGCCGCGAATCGAGATGTACGCGATCGCGCCGTCCGCGGACAGCGAGTCGAGGCGATACACGGTGTGAAGCGTGGCCGCGTGCGTGGAATCGGATTGCCGGCTGATCGGGATGTACGAATTGCGCTGCCAGGTGCCGTGCATCGCCACCGACTTCTCCGGCAGCGTGGCCGGCATCCCCGAGTACACCGCCTCCACCTCGGGCGACACGTCGTCGGACGCTGCGAGCAGCGTCGCCGAGCCGTCGGGGGAGATCTGGAGGCGCGCCTGGCGGCCCTGCATCGCGCGACGCAGCGTCTCCGTGGGCGCGCCCGCGCCGGTGCCGTGCCCCTGCATCGCCACCGAGTCGGTGATCGCCAGCACCGTGGTGCCGTGCGCGTCGTTCGCCTGCACCACCGAATGCGACAGGATCACGATGTTCATCCGCGACGTCATCGTCGTGTCCACCGAATGCACGTTGCGCGTACCGACCATCTCGACGTCCTGTACGAACGTGGTGTACATCGTGTCGCCGGGATGCGGCTGGATGCGCAGCAGCACGTTCTGCGCGCGCGCCGGCGCGGCGACGAGTGGCGCGATCGCCGCCACGACGAGCAGTGCGCGACCGAGCCGGCGGCGCGCCGGCTCAGATCGCGTAGGGATCATCGTCCGGGAGCACGCGCAGCGGCGTGCGCGCGGGCGCGGGCGCCGGCGATGCGCTCACGATCTTCCTGAACTGCGCCTTGAAGTACGCGCCGGCGTTGTCCGGCGCGTGCGCGAGCGTCGCGTGCAGCGCGCGCAGCACGTCCTCGTCGTCGTAGAACCCGATGACGTCCTGCACCCACGCGAGCGTGAGCGACGGATCGAAGCGGCGCAGCTGGCGCAGCACGCCCACGTCGCGCGGCACGTCGGCCGCCTGCGGGTAGCGCTCCACGCCATCGCGCCCGCGCATCATCGCGGGGCGAGGGAAGGACACGAAAATCGGTTGCGTGAAATGCGGGTGCCGTACCATCAGCTGTCCTTTCGACAACGTTGCGAGCTTGGTTCGCGTGGCGGCGCTCAGCACCGCATAGCCTGGCGTCGCGAGCTCGTCGCCATCCATCCGTCCGTACAGCGCGGTTCCGGCGTTGCCGACCACGCGCCGATGCACCTGCGAGCGAAATTGCTGCGCGCTGAAGAGCACGAGCCCCAGATAGCGGCCGCGCTCCGCGATGTCGAGCAGCATCTTGCGCACGTACGTCTCCGGTCCGTCGGCCGGCGCATACTTGTTGAGCTCGTCCACGAACACGACCACGTGCGTGACTCCGAGATCGCGGCGCTCGAGGTGCTCGCGCAGCTTCGACACGATCCGCGCGAAGATCAGGTCCTGCGCATCCTCTTCCGCCAGCGCGACGTCCACTACGTACACCGCGCGGTCCGCGAAGTGTCCCCACGGCAGATCGCTCGTGTGCCCGTCGTTCGTGACCAGCCCCGCGCACCGCGTCGAGATGTTCGAGAGCCGGTTCCGAACCTTGCGAATCGTCGCCACGTGATGCGTACGCCAGTGCTCGTCGCCCCTGTCCTCGAGCCCGCTCAGCAGGTCGCGAAACCACCCCTCCAGATCCGCGAACGAGCGCACCCGGTGCGGCTTCGTGAGCACGCGATCCTCGAAGTCGCGGTCGAGCACGCGCTCCTTGATGAAGTCGATGAGCGCATCCGCCTTCGCATCCACGTCGTCGCGGTTGAGCAGCACCTCCGCGAACTGAAGCACTTCCGTGAGCCCCCACGTGAGCGGCTGCACGTTCGCGAGCAGCTCCTCGTTCGACCGCAGCGTGTTGAGCGACAGGTTGTCCGCCTTGAACGGCGCGAAGTAGTGCACGTCGCGGAACGGCTCGCAGGGAACGCCGAGCGCGTCGTACATCGCGCGATCCTCCTCGTCGAGCTCCGCGGGCTGATCGAGAAAGCAGAGATCCGGCCCCTTCACGTTGAAGCACACCGCCGCCACCGATCCCTTCTTCTCCGGAAAGTGCGCGAACAGCGACGCGAGCAGCCACTCCACCGCGCTCGTCTTCGTGGCGAGCCCCGACACCCCGGTGATGTTGAGATGCGCCGCCTCCGGCCCCACGAGAAACTCGGCGTCGAGATAGATGGCCGAGTCCATCCCGCCGGAACGATAGAGCCCGATGGGAATGCCGGTGTTCGCATCCTCGCGCAGGTAGCTGTCCATGCGCAGCGCGATCGCGACGTCCATCTCCGTCGCCAGGAACACCTCGCCCATCGGCACCGGCTGGAGCGGCTCCTCCGGCACGTGCCGCAGCACCGCCGCGCTGTAGAGCCGCACCTCCGCGCGCTCCGTGGGCGCGAACGCGCTCTGCCCCGGATCGCCGTCGTGACCGAGGACGTCGAACAGCGGCGACGCGAGGTCGGTGTAGCTGAATCCCTCCGTCACCACGCCGTACACCTGCGGGATGTGCCCGTCCACCGGCTGGCGTCCGTCGACGCGGACGATCGTGCCGATCCCCACCGGCGAGTCGATGGCGGTCCAGAACTGGAATTGATGCGGCGTATTCGGCGCGCGTTCCGTGGCGACGACGAGTCCGAGCGGTGCGGTCATGGAGCCTCGAATGCGATCACTGGCGCGGCGGCGCCGCGCGGAGCGATGGAAGGTAAGCGGCGGACGTCGCGCGGCACGAGGAGAGCGTCGCCGCGCGCTATCCGGTGGTGGCGCGCAGAAACTCCTCCGCGCTCCGGATGCCGTACGCCATGCGGTCCCACCGCGGGTCCGGCGCGGCCAGCGGCGCCGATTCGGCGAGCAGCCACCGCGAGAGCTCGTCCGCGCGCGCGGTGATCGCGGTAGGCACGTTCGCGCTCATCTCCACGCGCACGAGTCCCCACAGCGCGTCACGTCCCGCGGTATCGCGCAGCCGCAGGTACCAGCTCAGCACCTCGCTGCGCCCGCGCGGCGCGACGCGAATCACGCTCGACCGCTCGCCGCGCGCGAGGCCGAGCACCACCGACAGCGCGTCGCCCTCGGCGTAGAGCGTCCGGTGGCTCTTCACCACGCCCACCGCGCACGACGAGCG